>Ga0136633_1001309_pt1 | contig 18501 bp, 19 predicted proteins | sample AntDrymeUQ832206_2_FD_105494 | JGI IMG/M metagenome (GOLD analysis project Ga0136633, IMG submission 105494) | Polar desert sand microbial communities from Dry Valleys, Antarctica - metaG UQ83 (22.06) | ecosystem: Environmental > Terrestrial > Soil > Desert | place: Antarctica: Dry Valley...
CTCCCACCCGGCCGCCGTTCGTAGAGATCGGCAGACCGCCCTCGGAGAACGCGAGGGGCGGGCTCACGAAGAGCCCGCCCGCTCCAGCGGTGCTACCCCTCGACGGGCGCGCGCGGGGCGCGGCCGACGCGGATGGCGATGATCGAGGTGTTCGAGGCCTTCCACTTGGCCGGAGCCGTCTGACACTCGAGGTGCGCTGAGCCGGCCTGGCCGAACGAGCGCGTGATCTGCATGTTCAGGACGCCCGGTGACAGCGAGCCCGGCGTGCCCAGCAGCGCGCGCGCCTCGTCGGAATCCCCGCCCGCGTTGAGGATGCAGTGGGCGGACACGGTCTCCCCCTGACCGAGCAGGCCGGTGTTCGGCTGGTCGGAGGTGATGATCGTCTTCGCGAAGATGGCGTAGACGCCCGGAGCGAGGTTGCTGAGCGTGGCGACGCGCGAGAGCTTCGCGGGCTCCTGCCCGGACGGTCCGTCGAGGCGGAACGCCTCGCTGGCCGCCGTAGCCGACTCCGTGATGGCCTGGCGGGCGGTCCCCTCGAGGCGGTCGAGACCGATCGAGGACGCCTTCACCTGGGCGCCGGAGATGGCGCCGGCCTTGACGTCCTTCGCCGTGACCGTGCCGTCCTTGAGGTCGGCCCCGGTGACGGCACCGTTCTTGATCTGCGAGGAGTTGCTGATGAGCAGCTTTGCGGCCGTCGCGGTCCCGGCCGTGGACATGACCAGTGCGACGATGGAGACGACGAGGGCCGGACTCGGGCGCCGGCCGCGGGAAAGTGACTTCATGGGTGCGAGGGACTCCCTGTTGGTTCGGGCGAGATCACGTGCGATGACGCCGTGGCGCCACCGTATCCAACCGATCGGATCGTGAATAGGTGCGGCTTGAGTGCCGCACGGGTGTCACCGGACGAGTGTCCGGACCGCGAAGGCCCCGACGGCGATCGCCGCGACGACCGGCCCGGCCGCGGCGCCGACGTGGTGGGCGACCACGATCCCGGCCAGGGAGGACCCGATCCCGATCCCCGCCGCCCAGGCGAACGCCCCCGTCAGGCGCGGCGTTCCGGCGAGCGCTCCGGCCGCCGGGGCGAGCAGCAGCGCGACCGAGAGCAGGCTCCCGAGTGCCCGGGCGGACACGACGACCGCGGCGCCGAGCGCGACGAGCAGCAGCAGGTGTCCGTGGTGGGTGCGGTCGAACGCCGCGCGGACGAGCGGCCGGTGGGCGACGGTCAGCGCGATCGCGATGCCGGCGGCGGCGAGCGCCGCGAGCGCGACGTCGGCGGCTGTGGCCTCGAGCAACGCCCCGAACAGCAGGTCCTCGAGGTGTGGTGGCGTGTCGGCCGAGAACGTCAGCAGTGCGCCGGCCCCGAGCAGCGCGCCCACGGCCACCGCCACGCCGGCCTCGGTGCCGGTGCGCCGGTCGCGCCCCGCGAGCGCGATGGCTCCCGCGGCCACGAGCGCCCCGGCTCCGGCGCCGAGCACGAGCGGCACGCCGGCGAGCGTGGCCAGGACGAGGCCGGGCAGCATCCCGTGCGTCATGCCCTCGGCGGCGAAGGCCTGCCGGTGCAGCAACAGCCAGACCCCGAGCGGCCCGCAGGCCGCCGCCAGCAGGACGAGCTCCGCGAGCGCGTAGGCGGCGCCGGTCTCTTGGAAGGGATCGAGCAGCCAGCCCATCAGTGCGCGTGCCCGTGCTGCTCGCCGTCGTGGTGGTGGTGGTGGCCGAGGCGGATGGCCGATCGCTCCCCGAGCATCACCAGCTCGGAGCCGTAGGTCTCGCGCAGGACGTCGGGCGTGAGGACGTCCGACGGGACGCCGAACGCGACCTGGCGGCGATGCAGGCACAGGACGAGGTCGTAGGCGCGCGCCTGATCGACGTCGTGCGTCGCCACCAGGAGCACGCGCCCCTCCTCGGCGAGCGAGCGCAACACGGCTTCCATCCGCGCGGCCGTCGGGGCGTCCAGCGCACTGAACGGCTCGTCGAGCGCCATCACCGGCGCGTCCTGGAGCAGCGCGCGGGCGATCAGGACCGCTTGTCGCTGGCCGCCCGACAGCGCTCCGAACGGCCGGCCCGCGACGTCGGCGAGGCCGACGCGCTCCAGCGCCTCACTCGCGCCAGAACGCTCTTCACGGCCCAGCCGCCGGAACCACGGCAGACGCCCGTAGGCGCCCATCAACACGACGTCGAGCGCGCTGACCGGGAAGTCCGGGCGCGTGCGGTCGTTCTGCGGGACGTAGGCCACTGCGCCCACATCGGCCTCCCCCACCCGCATCGGCAGGTCGTCGAGCAGCGCCCGGAACAGGGTCGTCTTGCCGCCGCCGTTGGGGCCGAGCACCGCCACGATGGCTCCGCCGGGCACCGCGAAGGAGACGCCTTCGACGGCGAGACGCCCCGGGACGTAGCCGCCACCGAGACCGTGGACGCGCAGGCCGCTCATGCCGCCACCGCCGGCCGGCGGACCGACGCGATCGCCGCCACGGCGGCGTGAACGACCCCGGCGATCACCGCGAAGACCGCGGCCGCGTCGACGCCGGCCGCGTCGGCCACGACGACGGCGGTCGCGCCCTCGGCCACGGCGATCGCCGCCGCGAGCCGGCGGATGCGCGGGAGGTCGTCGGCGAGCAGGCGCGCGGATGCGGCGGGCGCGACGAGCACCACGCCGGCCAGCAGCGCGCCGACGGCGTCGGCCAGAGCCACCACTGTCAGCGCGGCCACGACGAGCAGCGCCGTGTCGGCGTGGCCCCCGTCGTCGGATCCGGGGTCGAAACCCGCGGCGGTCCATGCACGCCGGAAGCGGGCCTCGGTGACGCCGACGAGCATGAGGGCCGCGGCGGTCACGGCGACCTGTCCCCACCCGATCGTCCCGAGCGCGCCGAACAGCGCCGCCTGCCCCTCCCCCTCGTCGACGTGGTGCTCGCCGGGCACGATCGCCGCCCCGACGGCCAGCGCCCCGACCAGCAGCGTCCCGGTGACGGCGCCGGCGTCGGTGCCGGGCCGGCGAGTGATCGCCCGCTGCAGCGTTGAGAAGGCGCCCGCCGCGGCGAACGCGCCGCCGAGCGGCGCGATCCCCCAGCGCGACGCGGCAATGAGACCGGGGAACGTCGCGGCCGCCGTCGCATGGGTGAAGAAGGCGAGCCGCCGCACGAGCACCCAGACGCCGAGGGTGCCCGCCAGCGCGCCGAGCAGCAGGATCTCGATGAGTGCGGCGAGCATCTGGTCGCACCCTAGTGGGAACGGTTCTCACTATCATCTCCGGCGTGAGCACGCCTTGGACCGATCACGCCCGTGAGCGGCTCGTCAGCTCTGGCCATCGTGCGGGCGGGGCACGGGAGCGCGTCGTCGCACTGCTCTCCGAGCAGCGCTGCTGCCTGAGCGCGCAGGACATCCACGCCCGGCTCGACCGCGAGATCGGTCTCGCGAGCGTCTATCGCGCGCTCGACACGCTCACCCGCCTGCAGCTCGTCTCGCGCGTGGACGTCGAAGGCACTGCCTGCTACGAGCCCGCCGGCCCCGGGGGCGATCACCACCACCACGCGATCTGCGGCGACTGCGGGCGGCTGGACCCGTTCGAGGACCCCGAGCTCGAGCGCCTGATCGACCGCGCCGGCGAGCGCCTGGGCTACGCGCTCCGCGCCCACGACCTCGTTCTGCACGGCCGCTGCCCCGAGTGCGCCAGAGTGCACTCGCCATGACCACCGCGACATCCATTCCACGCACCCGCGGCGAGCTCGAGGGCGACGAGGCGTTCGAGACCCTGCGTGCGGCGGGCCGCCGGCGCCTGCTGCTCGACTCGATCAAGCGCTTCCGGGCGGCCGACGGGTTCAGCCACTCGCGCGCGCTCGCCTTCCAGTGGACGCTGACGCTGCTGCCGGCGATGATCGCGCTCGTCGGCCTCGCGGCGATCGCCGACCAGGAGGAAGTCCGCAAGGTCGTTCAGGACGGCGTCGGCAAGATCGCCCCAGGAGCCGCCGGCGAGATCCTCACCGACGCACTGCGCCAGGGATCGTCGAGCTCCCGCCGGGAGTCCGGCGAGACGGCGGTCATCGGCGGGATCATCGCCGCCCTGTTCGCGGGGACCAGCGCGATGGCCCAGGTCGAGCGCGGGGCCAACCGCATCTACGGCGTCGAGCGCGACCGCCCGTTCCTGCGCAAGTACGGCATCGCGCTGGCGCTCGCGCTGACCGCCGGAGTGCTCGGGCTGCTGTCGGTCGTCCTGCTGGTCGGCGGTGTGGCCATCCGCGACGCCGTCGGCTTCGGCGGGACGCTCGACACGATCTGGGACATCGTCCACTGGCCGCTCGGCATCGTGCTCGGCGTGACGGCGATCGCCCTGCTGTTCGAGGTCGCCCCGCGCCGGCAACAGCCAGAGGCGTCGTGGCTGGCGTTCGGCGCGGCCGCGTCAGCGATCCTGTGGCTGGCGTCGATGGCGCTGCTGGACGCCTACTTCGACGGGACCGAATCCTTCGGCGCGACCTACGGCCCGATCGCGGGGACGATCGGCGTGCTGCTGTGGACGTTCCTGACCTCGATCGCGCTGTTCGGCGGCCTTGCGTTCGCCGCTCAGCTCGAGGCCGTGCGCGCGGGGGTCTCGGAGGTCCAGGTCGACCGCGACGAGAACACCGCAAGCGGTGGCGAGCCCGGGCAGCGCCCGGACTCGTCGGTCGATCGCTGAGCTCTCAGCCTCAATGCCCGCGGCGGTGCATCTTGCGGTGTCGGTCGGCTTCGGTGAACTTCGAGAGCCGGCGCGGGTCGTCGGAGGCCACACGCCTCGAGAGGTCCTGGAGCAGCGCGGCCTCGTCATCGAGCTCGACGGCCATCGCGGCCGGCGCCCCGATCGAGGCGGCGCTGATCTGGATCTTCGCGGCGTCGTAGTAGGAGCGAGCGGCGTCGTGGTCGCCGATCCGCAGCGCCTCAGCGGCGTCTCGCTTGGCCTTCTGCGCCTGCTGGAAGGCGCGCTCGGAGACGACTGTTGGGTCCGCGATGCGCCCGGCGGCCGCGTCGCCGGGAACCACGTTCACGTGGACCGGCACGGTGATCACGTGTGACGTAAGGCTCTGCACCTCGGTCCAGCGCAGCTCGAGCGCACAGACTTCGGCCAAGCCGAGTCCGGGCAGCGCCGGCACATCGATCTCGAGCAGGAGCTTGCGCTGCTCGCCGGCATGGAAGTCCCCCAATTCGACCATGAAGCCATCCTCGACGACGGTCGCCGGAAGATCGTTGAACAGCTGCACGCGCTCGACGTCGCCCGTCGGGCGCACGACCAGCGATGCAGCCTGCACGACCTGCTCGAGCAGTCCGTCGACTTCGGCGGAGACCAGCGGGCCGGCCGCGTCGGCGCCCTCGGCGAAGTGCGCGTTCCCGGCGCCGCCCGCGGCCACGGCGGCCAGCAGGGCCTCGTCGTAGTCGAGACCGAGACCGAGCGTGGAGACGGTGACGCCGCGACGGCGCGCGGTGGCGGCGACGGTCTGTAGACGCTCGTGGTCGGTGACTCCCGCGTTGGCGTGGCCGTCGGAGATCACCAGGACCGTCGCGCCGCCCTCCCCGCGGACCCGGTCGGCCTCCTGGAGGCCGCGCACGAGCCCGCTGGAGAGATTCGTACAGCCGCCCGGGCTGCCGGGGGCGCGTGTGCGGTCAAGCGAGGCGGCGGGAGCGGCGAGCTCCAGCATGACGGTGAGGTGGTCGCCGGATTCGACGGCCACGAGATCGAGGTCGAGCAGTGCGTTGAGGTGCATGCCACTCGAGTCGTCACGAGACGCGACGCTCTGACACGCCACCGTGAGGGTGAGCGACGGGACTCGAACCCGCGACCGTCCGGACCACAACCGGAAGCTCTACCAGCTGAGCTACGCCCACCGTGAGGGGGTTGAATCTAGCAGTGGGGGGGCGTTGCCGGCCGACCGCGGGGAGCGCGCCTGGCGCGTCAGCAGGCTGACCGCAAACGCCTGCAATGGTTCTTGCGGGCCCTTCTGAGCGAGGTCCGTAGGTTGGCGCGAGCAGTGGCAACGGGAGAAGGCGAGTCGGGGCGCAGATGACTGAACCAGCCGTGATGCAGGGCGCGCTTCAGCGGCGACTCGAGGCGGTCGATCAGGAGATCGCCGACCTCCAGAGCTTGATGTCGATCATGCGCCGGATCGAACGTGACGCGGGATTGCGCGAGCGCCTGCGCGGCGCCGACCTGGGCTTCCGCATCCAGGACCTGTGGGCGGGCCGCTTGAGCGAAGAATCTCTGCGCCGAGCGCTCGCAACGCTCGAGCACCTCGTGGCGGCGCCCGTCGCCGCGCCCGTCGCACGCTAAGCGACGGGCACCGGTCGCAGCAGCCGGCGCGGCCGGACCAGTCCGCTTTCGCGCGCGGGAACCTCCACCGGGGTGGCCAGCGGCGAGGCGTCGAAGGACGCAGCCGAGCGCGCCGGATCGGGCGTCCCGTAGAGCGTGGTCCGCTGGCGCGGGACGCGGCCGGCCGCACGGATGATCTCCTCGAAGCGCTCGGGAGCCATCTCCTGGCCGTGCGTGGCCCCCGCGGCCCGGGAGATCGACTCGTTCATCAGCGTGCCGCCGAGGTCGTCGACGCCGGCGCTCAGCAGCGCGTCCGCGCCACCGGCGCCGAGCTTGACCCAACTCGCCTGCACGTGCTCGATCCACGGCGCCAGCGTGAGCCGCGCGACGGCGTGCATCAGCAGGACCTCGCGGAACGTCGGGCCCGGCCGCGCGATCCCGCGGCGCCAGATCGGCGCCTCCATGTGGACGAACGGCAGCGGCACGAACTCCGTGAAGCCGCCGGTCCGCTGCTGGAGCTCGCGCACGGCGAGCAGGTGGCGCGCCCACGAGCGCGGGCCCTCCACGGAGCCGAACATGATCGTGGCCGTCGAGCGCAGGCCGGCCGCGTGCGCCGCCTCGTGCACCGACAACCACTGCGCGGTGTCGATCTTATCCGGACACAGGACGGCGCGGACCTCGTCGTCGAGGATCTCGGCGGCGGTCCCGGGCAGCGAGGCCAGGCCGGCGCTCCGGAGCTCCCGGACGTATTCATCCACCGGCAGTGCGAGCGTGGCCGCGCCCTGCCAGACCTCGAGCGCCGAGAACGCATGTACGTGCAGATCGGGGAGCTCGGCCTTGACCGCCCGGCAGACGTCGAGGTAGAAGCCGCCGTCGAAGGCCGGGTGGATCCCGCCCTGCAGGCAGACCTCGACCGCGCCGCGGTCCCACGCCTCGCGCGCGCGGCGGACGATCTCATCGATCGGAACCACGTACGCGGGTCCGCGCAGGTTCTCGGCCAGGCGCCCCTTCGAGAACGCGCAAAAGCCGCAGCGGAAGTAACAGACGTTGGTGTAGTTGATGTTCCGGGTGACGACGTAGGTCACCTCGTCGCCGTTGACGCGCCCGCGCAGGTCGTCCGCTGCCGCGCAGATCGCGGCCACGTCGGCGCCGCGCGCGCCGAAGAGCGTGACGACCTCGTCCTCGCCCAGCGCGCCTTCCTGCGACAGGATCGCGGCGACGTCCGCGCTGACCGCGACCGCGCCAGTGCGCGCTCGGGGCGGGAGCGGGCGCGCCGGATCGCCGGCCGCCCAGGCGTCGTCGCGGCCGAGCCCCTCGGCGTCCGAGCGCTGGAGCACCGCGTGCGCCACCGACGAGTGGACCGCGGTGATGAACTCTGGATACACCGGCAGCCGCGGCGCCAGCGAGAAGCCACGCTGCGCGCTGACCTCGCGCAGGCACTCGAGCTCGGGCCACGGCGCCTCCGGGTTGACGTGGTCGGCGGTCACCGGCGACACACCGCCCCAGTCGTCGATGCCGGCGTCGAGCAGCGCGCCGAAATCCTCAGACAGATTCGGCGGACTCTGCAAGTGGATCGCGGCGGGCAGGACGAGCCGCGCGGCGGCGATCGTCCACTGCAGCTCGGCGAGCGACGGCTCGGGGTGGGCGGCCATCAGCGTCCCGGGCTTGGCCCGGAAGTTCTGGACGATCACCTCCTGGACGTGACCGAAGCGCTCATTGGAGGCGGCGATCGCCCGCAGCGCATCCAGGCGCTGGGCGCGCGTCTCGCCGATCCCGATCAGGATCCCGCTCGTGAAGGGGACGCCCGCCGCACCGGCGGCGTCGAGGGTGGCCAGTCGCTTCGCCGGGTCCTTGTCGGGCGAGCCGAAGTGCGGCCCGCCGCGCTCGGCCAGCTGCGGCGCAGTGCCCTCGAGCATGAGGCCCAGCGATGCGCTGACCGTGGCCAGCAGGGCGATGTCGTCGCCGGTCATCACCCCTGGATTGACGTGTGGCAGCAGACCGGTTTCCGCGAGCACGGCGGCGCAGGCCCGGGCGAGGTACTCGATCGTCGTGGCACAGCCCAGCGCCGCGAGCTCCTCGCGGGCGACGGCATAGCGGCGCTCGGGCTGGTCGCCCAGCGTGAACAGCGCCTCGTGACAGCCCGCGGCGGCGCCCGCGCGCGCCACGTCGAGGACCTCGTCGATCGTCATGTAGGCCGCCTCGCCGTGCTTCGGAGGCCGCGCGAACGTGCAGTAGTGGCAGACGTCGCGGCAGAGCTTGGTCAGCGGGATGAAGACCTTCGGCGAGTACGTGACGCGCCGGCCCGTCGCGGCGTCGCGGCTGGACCGGGCGCGAGCCAGGAGCTCGTCGTGCCCGAGGGCCAGGATTCCCGCGTCGCCGTCGAGCACCGCGTCAATCATCGCAGTGCGCCCCGACCTCGTATATCTCGGGGAATGCTCAGCGCACTCCACGACGCCTACCGCCGCACGGGAGCCGACCTCCCGTTCGGGGACCCCCGCCGCGCCCACGGCGTCGGGATGGAGGGCTACTTCTGGCGGATCGCCGACCCGGCCGCCGGTCACGCCCTGATCGTGCTCTGCGGAGCCTGCCGGTCGCGCGGCGGCACCTGGGGGCTCGTCGGGGTCGCCGCCCACCCCGGAGGGACCCTCCACGTCGAGGAGGTCGAGCATGCCGTGGCCGACCCGGCCGGCTGCGGGATCCGGGCCGGAGAGGCGCTGACCGGCGACAGCGAGCGCCTGCGCGTCGACATCCCGGGCGCCGTCGTCGATCTCCGCCTGAGGGCCTCGGGGCTCTATGCGCGAAGGGCATTCGGCGCGCTCGGTCCCGCCCACTGCGTCCCCGGCCTGCACCAGTACTGGCACCCGCACCTCCTGTCGGCGCGTGTCGAGGGGCACGCGATCATCGACGGGACGCGCATCGACTTCCGTGACGCCGTGGGCTACGCGGAGAAGAACTGGGGTGCCGTGTTCGCCGGCGACTGGTGGTGGGGCCAGGCGGCCGACCTGGCCGGTGGCGAGGCGAACGTGGCGTTCGCCGGCGGCCGGCTGGAGTTCGGCGGCCTGCGCGTCTCCCCCACCTCGGTCGTCGTCGGGATCGGTGACGACACGCTGCGCCTGGTCCCGCCGCTGGCGCGCACGACCATCTCGCTGGCCGATGGCGCATGGCGTCTGCGCGCGGTCGGAGCCCGGCACACCGTCGAACTCGAGGGCGATGCCGGCGGGTCCGTCGCCCACGAACTGCCGGTACCGCTGCCCGGGCAGCGAACCATCGTCCCCGCGTCCTCCCGGCACCACCTCGCCGGGCGGCTCGAGCTCACCGTCCGGCGGGGGCGCCGGATGCTGTTCCGCGGCGAGAGCCGGCTGGCGGGTCTGGAGCGCGGCCACGCTCGGCCCGTCGTGCCGCCGCGCTGAGCGGCTCGGAGCCGATCAAGCGCTCGAAGGGACCGACGACGGCCCAGAGCGCGCGCAGCCGCATCCGCGCCATGCGGTCGACCGGGCTCACACGCGCCTCGCTGACCAGCCGGCCCGCGGCGTCGATCGAGTGCGCGAACACGACCTTCACGGTTCCCTTCTGGGACCAGTCGCGGAACTCGTCCGCGCCGGCCAGCCTCGGATAGTCGCGCTGGAGCGTCCAGATCTTCCCGCACAGACCCGAGATCGACGAATGCTGACCCTCCTCGAGGAGGACGAAGGGGTAGCGGCGGAACATCTCGCCGAAGGCCAGCGAGCCCGGTGTGCCCGGGATCCGCCAGCGCACGAGGCGGCCGAGAGTCGGGGCGTCGTCGAGACGGATGGCCTGGGCGGCCGCCCACAGCTCGTCGGGAGAGGCGTCGGCGGCGCGGCGGTGGACGGTGCGGATGGCCGGATCGGGCAGCCACGCGTCCAGGGGGTCAATCGAGGCCATGTGCATCCCAGTACGCGCGGGCCACACCTCCCGGATCGCCCCAGCGTTTGTCGTCGGCCGCCGGCGCCTCCTCGATCTCGAACAGCGTGTACGGGACGTGCAGGCCGTCGTCGAGCACTTCGGCGTCGCGCAGCGGCAGATACCGCGACTGCGGGAACTTGACTCCCACGGCGACCAGGACCAGTTCTGGCTCGCCACCGCCGTCGAGCGGCCAGGTGTCGACCACGTAACCGATCTCCTCGCCGTCGGCGTCGAGCACGTCGAGGTCCAGCAGGATCCGCCGGACGTCGCCTCCACCGAGCATTCCCCAGACGCTACCCGCCAGATCCGTCTCGCTCACGCGTTGTGGTTCCCGAGTGAGTCGTCGATGCAGGAGGAACCCGTGAAGCGATGGTCCGTCGGAGCAGGTGCGGTCGCCGCCCTGGCCACCGCATGCGCGTTCGCCCTTCCCCTCGGCGCGCATGTCGAGCGCGACCCCGTGTTCGTCGACCCGGGTCCCGACAGCTCGGTCCTGCCCGCCGCCGGCGGCCGCTTCGTCGAGCCGCGCCCGCTGACCAATCCCGCCGCTCGCCTGAAATCCTTCTTGAAGAAGCCGCGCGGTGCCGACGTCGTCGAGCGCTTCGCCCGGCTGTCGAGCGCCCAGCAGCGCATCGCCCGCAACCGGCTCGGCCGGGCCCGGGCCACCCGCCTCGGCCTCACCAATCCGAAGCTGACGGCCGAGGAGACGCTCGTGGTCTGCCGGCCCGACTCGCTCGCACGGGTCAAGAAATCGCTTTCGCAGGTCTCGCTCGGCAAGAAGCGCGAGAAGCGCCTGCTCGCCCTCAATACCAAGCTGGCCAAGTCCTGCCGCTTCAAGGAGATTCAGACCGCGGTCAACGCCGCCGGCAACGGCGACACTGTGGCCGTCCTGCCGGGCTTCTACACGGAGCCGACGTCGCGCGCGCAGCCGCACAACGATCCGAAGTGCGCCTCGCTGGTCGGCGACAGCGAGCGCTCGTCGCCGGCGCCCACGTTCGAGTACCACTCCAAATGCCCGAACGACCTCAACCTGATCGCCGTCCTCGGACGTGATCTCGAGGGTGAGTGCCTGCGCTGCAACTTCACGCTCGTCGGCTCGGGCGCGCGGCCCGAGGACGTCGTCGTCGAAGCGGGCGAGGGTGTGCCCGATCCGGGCGTCAGCGGCGACCTCTTCGAAGAGGGCAAGGGCATCGCCAAGGGCGTCAAGGAGGTCGGCATCCGCCTCGAGCGCACCGACGGCGTCGTCGTCTCGAACCTGACGGTCCGCAACACGAACGAGCACGGCTTCTACTCGATCGAAGCCGACGGCGTGACGTTCGATCGCGTCAAGGCCTATTACAACCGTGAGTACGGGCACCTGTCCTTTGTGACCGACCACCTGATCGTCCAGGACGGCGACTTCGCCGGCTCGGGCGACGCCGGCATCTACCCGGGCGCCTCGCCGCCGAGCGGCGCGCGGCTGAACTCGATCATCCGCCGCAACCGCTCGCACCACAACGCGCTCGGCGTGTCGGGCTCGATGGGCTCGAGCCTGCACCTCATCGACAACGAATTCGACAACAACGCGACCGGGATCACGCTGGACTCGATCTCGCGCGCCGGGCACCCCGGTTTCCCGCAGAACTCGACGCGGATCGAGGGCAACCGGATCCACTCGAACAACTTCGACACCTACTCCGACAAGGCGTGGGTGAAGTCCACGATCCAGGCCCCGATCGGCGCCGGGATCATCTTCGCCGGCGGCAACGACAACGTCGTCACCGACAACTGGATCTACGACAACTGGAAGTGGGGCACGGTCCTCATCACCGTGCCGGACATCCTGGCCAACGACGCTCCCAAGGCGGGCGACCAGCGAGTCTCGACCTCGCACCGCAACCGGGTGACCGGCAACCGCTTCGGCGTGGCGCCCGACGGGACGAAGCTGCCCAACGGCGAGGACCACTGGTGGGACGAGCTCGGTCAGAGCAACTGCTGGGAGAACAACTCCGCTCCGGGTGGCATCGTGGCCGATCCGCCGCAGCTGCCGGATTGCACCCAGTTCCCGAACATCGGGGCCGGCAACCCGGTCAAGACGCGCGAGCTGGTCGACTGCAACTTCATTTCGCGCGGCAACGCGACGTCGAGCAGCTGCGACTGGTTCAGGGTTCCGCCCAAGCCCGAGCAGCGCGGATGATCCAGCGCTTCGGCGGCCCGGTTTTCGTCGCGGTGGTCTGCGCGGTGTGCGCCGCGGCGCTCGCGCTGAGCGGCGGCGGCTTCGGCGGCGACGACCGCATCGCCGACGAGCGTGTCGGCTTCCTGCCGGGCAACGCCTACGCGGGCACCGGCATGCTCAACGGAATCGCCGACGCCGATTGCACGCAGTGGAAAGCGGGGGACGCCGGTCAGCGCCTGAAGGTGATCGACCAGCTCGGCGACCACTTCGGCAAAGAGACCCGCATCTGGAAGGGCGCGCGGATCCCGACCGGTGAGGCCTCATCGACGATGGATCGCGCCTGCCGGGAGTCCTTCGCCAGCGCGTTCAAGCTCTACAAGATCTACGCGCACGCCCTGACGTTCCGGGCGGCGCGGCCCAGCTGACCCGGTCCGCGGCTCAGGTGCCTGCCGAGCTGGTGTTCGCGGTCGACGACCGGTTGGCGCCCGTGTTGACCATCTCGGATCGGTCGTAGCCGATCGACACGGACTCGACGGCGGCGCCATCCTTGACCGTCTGGTCGTACGACACGACGCGCGCGCCCGTCAGCTTGATCGTCTGGTAGGTGCTCTGCGTCCCCTCCTTGTCGGTCTGGAGGAAGTCGAAGTCGACCGTTTTGAGCTCCTCGTTGTTCTCGAAGGCCTGCTCGATCATCGGCGACGCGCCGTCGAAGGGCTTCGTGATGACGATCGCCTTGTGCTGGGCCCTGCCCTGGGCGGCGCCCGACGCGCTGTCCGTGGGTCGCACCGCACTGCGCTCGTAGGAGTAGACCTCGATCTTGCCGTCCCCCTCGGAGCCGCTCATCTTCCCCTGCTTGACGCCCTCGAGGTTGAGGCGAATGCCCATCTTGCCCTTCGCCGCCGGCGTGGGCTTGGCTTCAGGCACGGCCGCGGGAGTGTCCGTGGCCGCTTCACGCAACAGCATGCCGGTGGCGCGGTTGCCGGTCGCCCGCTGGAGCGCTTCGGTGGGAGCGCGCGTGGTCGCGCCGGCGCTGCCCGGTGCCATCGTCTTGCGCTTCAGTTGGTCGAACTCGAACCCCATCGGGGGCCTCCTCGGTCGGCTCGTCGTCGCAACGCTACCGGCGCACCGCCCGGTGCGGGGTTTTTCTCGGCGCCGAGGAAAACGGCCGGAGCGGGCTCACGCCCGCCCTGGCCCACCGGTTTCATGCGCCACCACTGCATAACAACGTCCCAGGTACGAATCAGAGCCTGAGCGAGCGCGGTCAGAACGACGCGGTCGACAGGGCGAACGGGTGCACCGCGCCCGCGCCCCGGCGGCGCAACTGCCCGCCGACCATCGCGAGCGTCCAGCCCGAGAAGCGGAGGTCGTCGAGCAACAGGCCCGCGCCCGCCGGCGGGGCTTCGGTGACCGCGAACGCCCCGCGGACGTTGGCCGCCTGTTGAGCGGAGTTGGCCATCTCGCGCTGCGGCGGGCGCGCCTCGGTCCGCGCGAGCAGGTCGGCAAACGGGACGCCGAGCACGGCCGCCACCCGGCCGGCGAGATCGGCCATCGGCGCCCCGGTGCGCGACGAGGGGATCGCCGCCACCCAGTCGACGCGGATGCCCCAGGCACGGATCGCGGCGACCGTGGCGTCGATCACCTCAGCCGGGAAGGCCCCCGAGCGCAGGGCGTCCTGGACCGCAGGGTCCCATCCGCCGTCGCCGAGCCGAGCGAGCGCCCGACCATCCTCGGTGCGTGCGTCGCCGGGGATCTTGCGCATCTTGCCCTCGGCGTCGGGCGCCATCTTCTTGGCTTCGAAGGTCAGCGGTTGCGAGCGCAGGTGCTCGTGGGCGGCACGGACGAGCGCTGGATCGAGGGCGTCGCCGTAGCGCGGCCCGGTGCAGACCGCGCAGCGCCCACAGTCGCCCGGATCGGGATCGTCGAGCTCCTCTTGGAGCGCGCGCATCAGGCAGCGGCCGTCGGCGCCGAACTGGGCCATCGCGCGCTGCTCGGCGCGACGCAATTCAGTGATCTTGGCGTAGCGGTCGGCTTCATAGGTCCAACCCGATCCCGCCACCAGCGTCCACGTGCGCCCGCTGCGCGCGACGGCGCCCTCGACGTCGAGGACCTTGAGCAGCGCCTCGATGCGCCCCTTGCCGAGGTTGACGGCGCCCATGATCTCCTGCGCGGTCGCTCCCTCGGCACCCGCGTCCGAGAGGACCCCGAGGACACGGTCCACGAGCTCGCGCTGCGGGAAGGCCTGCTCGATGAAGAAGTCCTGAATCCGGCGATCCTCGGTTCCCCGCAGCAGCACCACTTCCGCGCGCTCCAGCGCGCGGCCCGCACGGCCCACCTGCTGGTAGTAGGCGATGACCGAGCCCGGGGCCTGAAAGTGCACGACGAAGCCCAGGTCGGGCTTGTCGTAGCCCATGCCGAGCGCGCTGGTCGCCACGACGACCTTGACGTCGTTGGCCAGCAGGCGGTCCTCGGTGGCGATCCGTGAGTCCGTCGCGGTCTCCCCGCTGTAGGCCTCGGCTCGGATGCCCTGACGGGTGAGCCAGTCGGCGACGTGCTCGGTGTCGCGCTTGGTCAGCGTGTACACGATGCCCGACCCCGGCAGCTTCGGCAGCCAGGTGGCCAGCCAGGCCAGCCGCTCGGCCTGTTTGGGGGCCTCCACGACCTCGAAGCGCAGGCTCGAGCGCCCGAGCGGACCGCGGTAGGTGACCAGGGAGTCCGCACCCCGGCCCACCCGCAACTGGTCCTCGACGTCGGCCACCACGCGGTCGTTCGCGGTCGCGGTCGTGCACAACACGCCGACGCCCGCGGGCAGCCGCTCGAGCACATCGGCGATGCGCCGGTAGTCGGGCCGGAAGTCGTGGCCCCAGTCGCTGATGCAGTGCGCCTCGTCGACCACCAGCAAGCCGACGCGCTCGGCGAAGACGGGCAGCATGCGCGCTCGGAAGTCGGGGTTGTTGAGGCGCTCAGGGGAGATCAGCAGAAGGTCCACCGCGTCCCGGTCGAGCAGCGAGGCCACCTCGTCCCACGCGTCGCGATTGGTCGAGTTGACGGTGTGCGCGCGCAGCCCGAGCCTGTTCGCGGCGGCAATCTGGTTGCGCATCAGCGCCAGCAGCGGCGAGACGATCAGCGTCGGGCCGGCGGGGTGGATGGGATCGGATCGCAACAGCGCGGTGGCGACGAAGTAGACCGCCGACTTTCCCCAGCCGGTGCGCTGTACGCACAGCACGCGCGCGTGATCGACCACGAGGTCCCGGATCGCCTCGAGCTGATGCTCGCGGAACGATGCGTCAGGGCCGGCGAGCTCGCGCAGCAGTGCCTCGGCACGGGAATCGACGGCGGTGACGGACATGGCTCAACCGTAGGTCACCCGCCGGCCGATCGGCGGGCCGTGCGGAGTGTTGGCTCGAATGCTCAGGAGAATCGTTACACCGCCGAGCAACGGTGGTCGTGTCGTGTTCGCCGTCACATCTGGCGGCGACCTCGACACAAGCGCCAGGTCAGTCGTCGTAGGCCGAGAGCCAGTGCGCCCTGGCGACGTTCGCCGGGTCGCCCCAACGGCAGTCCTCGGCCGACGGAGCGTCCTCGATCTCGTGCAGTGTCGCGTCGAGCCGCAGGACGTCGCGATCGAAGCGCGCGCGTTTGAGCGGGAGGTAGCGCAGGCGGGCGAAGCGTCGCCCGACCTTCACGAGCACCAACTCGGCCTCGCCGCCGCCGTCGAGCGGCCACGTATCGGCCGCAATGCCGACGTAGGCACCGTTCGCGTCGACCACTTGCATCCCCCGCACGCGGGGCCCGTACATGAGTCCGTTCATACCTGCAGCAACGACCGGGTGCGGCGCTAATTGTCGGTTGCGAGGCTTTATAGGGTCCAGACCCCATCCGACCGGATCCGATCCGCCGCGGCTGGATTCGGCGCCGGAACCGAGTGCGCGCTCTAGACTTCCCGCTTCGCTCGCGACCGCGTGGCGGAGCCCCTTCCCGGGGACGCGCGGTCCTTCGACTCGGCATGCGGTCCTTCACGCTCATCTGCGCGCTGCTCTTCTGCGCGACCCCCGCCGCTTCGGCCAAGCCGGCCGACGCGCCCGTCGCGCCGTCTCCGGCCGCCGTGCACCCGGTCGAGGGCGCCGTGGACTACGGCGAATGGGCGGCCCGCTACGGCAACTTCCGCCGCGGTCACGAGCACGAGGGCCAGGACGTCTTCGCCCCGGCCGGTACCCCGCTGCTGGCCGTCCGCGACGCGGTCGTGATCGACAAGGGCGACGACGGCGGGCGCGGCAACTACATCGCGCTCTATTCGGAGGCCTTCCGCGAGACCTACGTGTACCTGCACATGCGGCTGCCCACGCCGCTGGCCAAGGGCGACCCCGTCCTCGCCGGACGCCGCGTCGGCTCCGTGGGCTGCACCGGCTCCTGCGACGGCGACCACCTGCACTTCGAGATCCGGCGGGGCCGCGGCCTGACCGGGAAGACCAGCGATCCGCTCGCGCTGCTGCGCTCGCTCGATCGCCCGAAGCGCTAGAAGCGCTAGAAGCGCTCTCCCAGCCAGCCTGCGACGTCATCGAGGACCTTCGCGCGGTCGGCTGCGCGCTCGTTGAACAGCTCGTGGAAGTGCCCGGGATAGCGCAGCAACGTCTTGTCGGCGGACCCCGCCCGCTCGTGGATCATCTCCGAGCCGGCGATCGGGACGATCCGGTCGCCCGTCCCGTGGATCAGCAGCAGCGGAACGGTGATCGACGGCGCGGCGTCCGCGAAGCGGTCGATCGCCGTCGCGATCTCGGCGATCGTGCGGACCGGCAGCTTGCCGTGGTGGACGAGCGGATCTTCGACGTAGGCGCGCACCTCGTCCGGGTCGCGGCTGATGCCCTCGGCGTCGACCCCGATCAGCCCCAGCCGGGGGACGGCCGCCGAGAGCACGCGCGCGGCGACCCGCTGGACCTTCGACGCCGCTTCGAGCGCGGCGAGCGGGGACGAGAGGATCAGCGCCGCCAGCCGATCCTGGTGGAGCGTGACGTAGCGCAGCGCCACGGTCCCTCCGAAGGAGTGCCCGAGCAGGATCACCGGGCGACTGGGATGCTCGCCCTCGGCGTGCAGCAGGAACCCGTCGAGCTCTTCGACCGCGTGGTCGAGGCGCTCGACGAGCGCGCGCGATCCCTCCGAGCGCCCGTGCCCGCGGTGGTCCTGGACGTAGACGGCGTAGCCGTCTGGAACCAGCCGCTCGACGATGCGCGAATAGCGGCCGCCGTGCTCGGAGGCGCCGTGGGCCACGACGACGACCGCACGGATCTCGCCCTCGGGCAACCAGGCCTGCCAATGCAGCCGGCGGCCGTCGATCCCGCTTCGTCGCCCCTCGCGATGGATCATGGGCGAGACCCTATTCATAGGCTTGCGCGATGCGCCGCCTGCGGATCCCCGACACCCCCGGCGCGCTCGGCGAGTTGCTCGCGATCGCGCCGTTCGGCGTGCACGAGCGCGACGGCGAGCTCGTGGCGCACGGCCCGGGGTTCACGGAAGGCGAACCCGTTTCCGAGACGGCGGTCGAGCGGCTGACAGAGCTCGCGCGGGCGCCCGTGATCGACGGGCGCCTGCTCGTCCGGGCCGCCTGGATGGCTCCCGAACGCGGGGTCGCCGAAGTGGTGATCGAAGACGCCGGCGGCTTCGGCTCCGGCGCCCACCCGACCACCCGAGACTGCCTCTCGCTGCTTCTCGGCCTCGAACCGGCGGGCGCGTTCACCGACCTCGGCTGCGGCTCGGGCGTGCTTGCGATCGCGGCGGCCCAGCAGGGCTGGGGACCGGTGTCCGCGCTCGACTCGGCGCCCGAAAGCGTCGCCGCGGCGCGGGCGAACGCCGCCCGCAACGGCGTCGCGATCGACGTTACGCAGACCGATCTCCTCCATTTCGCGCCGCCCGCCGCGGACGCGCTCGCCGCGAACGTGCCGGCCCGTGTCCACCACGCGATCGCGGCGGGCCTGGCCGAGGCACCGCGCTCGCTGATCGCCAGCGGCTTCACGACCGCCGAGCGCGGACCGCTGATCGACTCCTACGCCCGGACGGGTTTGTGCCCCGTCCAGGAGCGCGAGACCGAGGGCTGGACCACGGTGCTGCTCGCGCCCGGCACGCCGCGACCGCTCCAACCGGGCCGAAAACCGTCCCACTATGAGACGCA
>Ga0136633_1001310_pt1 | contig 18489 bp, 17 predicted proteins | sample AntDrymeUQ832206_2_FD_105494 | JGI IMG/M metagenome (GOLD analysis project Ga0136633, IMG submission 105494) | Polar desert sand microbial communities from Dry Valleys, Antarctica - metaG UQ83 (22.06) | ecosystem: Environmental > Terrestrial > Soil > Desert | place: Antarctica: Dry Valley...
GCACGACGCCCTCGACGCCGAGCTCGTCGCAGCAGTCCACCAGCAGCGTCACGTCCTCAGCGCTGAACCTGGGCACCACCAGGACGCCCGGCACCTCTGCCTGCTCGAGCACCCGTCGACGGTCACGATCTGGGAGGGCGGTCGTCTCGTGACCGTCGAGCCACAGCAGGTCGAACGCCGCCAGGTGGACGGCGGGTCCCCGACGCTTCCTCGCCAGCGCGCCGGCGAGCCCGTAGAACGACACCATCGACCCGTCGCCCGTCACCAGCTCGCAGTCGAGGACGAGACGCAGGCCTGAGCCAGCGAGAGCGTCGAGGCCGCGGACATCGGCGGTGATGGTGCGGCCCCGCCTGGTCGTCACACGGATGCCACCCGGCAGAGAAGGGTCGACCGCGACCTGGGCGCGCCAGCCGTCGAGCTTCGGCTCCGCCACCCCACCCGATGAGAGGCTCGGCAGGCTCGCCGACGGTGGCGAGCTGCGGGTCGAAGATCGACAGGACCACGGCGGGCACGGTACGGCTGTCTCCTCTCGTCTGGGCATGTGCTCCTCTCGTTGACTGCGGGCAATCAGTAGCGCGGGCAAGGGCCTTCTGTAAGGTCGACCTACTGCGGCGAAAGCGCGTCCCCGGACGATCCCCGGCGTAGCGGGCCGATCCCACCAGCAGACGCGTATGTGGTGGATGTTCACGGTCGAGGGGTCGAGGGCTGGTGGTGACAGACTGACGGGGATGGAGATACCCGAGGTGCGCTTCGCGGACAGCGACGGTGTCGCCATCGCTTGGTCGCAGTGGGGGTCGGGGCCGGATCTGCTTGTCGTGCCGCCGCTGGTGTCGAACCAGGAGCTCCAGTGGGAGCACGAGCTCTACCGGCGTTATCTGGAGCGCATGGGTCAACACCTGCGTATGACAGCCTTCGACAAGCGCGGGATCGGGATCTCGGACCGGTTCGACGTGGCGCCGACGTTGCAGCAGCGCACCGGGGACATCCTCGCGGTCATGGATGCTGCTGGGCTCGAGCGACCTTCACTGATGGGCCTGTCCGAGGGCGGGTTGATGGCCCAGCTGTTCGCGGTGCTGCACCCTGAGCGCGTCGATCGCCTGATCCTCGGGAACTCCGGCGCTGGCGCGTCCATGTTCGCGGCCGCCCACGCGGGTCCCGACGGGTCCTATGACCTGTTGGGCGAGAAGCAGGCGATGTTCGGCAAGCTGGTGGAGACCTGGGGTCGCGATCCCCAGTTCTTCGTCGACTGGTTCACCCCCGGCCACTCGGGCAACGCATCGTTCGTGCGGTGGATGGGGCGACTCCAACGGACATCGGCCACCGCTGCGGATCTCGACCGTCAGATCGCAAGCCTGAGTGCCCTCGACGCGTCCGAGCGCTTGTCGGAGATCACCGCACCAACCCTGGTGTTGCACGGCGCCAGAGACGGGGTGATGCCCGTGGCGGTCGGCCGGGCCATCGCCGCGGCGATCCCCAGCGCAACCTTCGTCGAGCTCCCGACCGATGACCACTTCTTGCTCACGAGCGCGGACTGGACGCGAGAACAAGACCTGGTCATCGAGTTCATCACGGGATCCCCGCCTGGACGCCGGGTTGAGCGCTGCTTCGCCACGGTCGTGTTCACCGACATCGTCGGATCGTCGGCCCGCACCATCTCGGCCGGCGATGAGGGGTGGTGCGACGTGCTCGACAGCCACGATCGAATCGCGTGGGAGGTTGCCGATCGTCATCTCGGCACGATCGTGAAGAGTACCGGCGACGGGCTGCTGGCTCGGTTCAATTCGCCGTCGGCGGCGGTGCAGTTCTGCGGTGACCTGCGCGGAAAGTTGGCCGACATCGATTTGCTAATCCGCTGTGGGGTGCACAGCGGGGAGATCGAGCTGCGAGCGTCCGGAGACATCGCGGGCGTCGCCGTCAACCTGGCCGCCCGAGTCGAGCAGGCAGCACCCGACGGCGAGGTCTACGTGTCTTCCACGGTGCGGGACATGCTGCTTGGCGGGGAGACGCACTTCGAGGATCGAGGTGCGCACTCACTCAAGGGTTTCGACTCGCCGTGGCACCTCTTCGCGCTCGTCGCCGCCTGAACCGAGCCGCGGGCGCCGCGCAGTCGAGGGTGCCCAACCCGACCCGCCCACCCGTACCGGTGACCGGCGGTCCTGAAGCGCCCCAACGTGCCGGTCGCGAGTCGGCGCGCGACCAGCGCGCCGACAGCGGGCCCCTCGCTGCGGGGTTGGGGCAGGGCGCGGACGTGCCCGGCTTGCCAGCGCATCCGGCCCCTGACTGTCGCCGGCGTGTGCGTCGCCTGTCACCGCGTCCGGCATGTGGGCCGACTGCCTTCTCGAGTCGGGTGGGGGTGCCGTCTACGACGGTGAAGCGGCGGCGGGTTCGTGCGACCACAGGGGCGCGCTGTCTGGCGTCCCCGGCGTCGCTACCACGATTTTCATGGCCCGGCGCGACGTCCGCGGTGAAGGTATGGCCCAAGTCGGCATGCCACGCGTCGCGGACCTCGCCCCTCGGGTCGCCGGCCTCGAGCAGGTTCGCTAGGCGGGCGTTGGCCTTGGCGTCGAGGCGGTCGTGGCCGGCGACCAGATCTTCCAGTTTCGACACGACCGGCAGTCCACCTCGGATCTCGGATTCACCTGCACTGTACGCAGCCGGTGTGACGGAGACCCGTACAAGTCAGCCCCCGAGGGCGTCGAGCGCCTCCAGCGCCTTCCGCTTGGCATCCATCGTCGGCCGGGCGTACACGTCCTGGGCGATCGCAAGCGCCCTAGCCGAGAGCCGCCTCGGGAGCGCGTTGGCAGCGCTTTGGCAGCGCAACTTGGCGTCACCCGGCGTGCGGGGCGCATCTGGCCGAGCGAGCTGCTCCGCGAAACCCCAGGTCAGGCCACCTGCGGCCAACTCGGAGTAACCAGCAGAGCGAGCCGTTTCGGATACGCCGTCGAGTGGTCAAGGCTGATCGAGCTCCAGATTGAGGGCTCCGTCGGCTGACGGAGGTGCAGGTAAGCATCGCAGCGCACTTGCTCTGGTGCTCGCCGGGGCCGAGCACCAGATGTTGGCTTTGGCGTCAGGCGCCGGCGACCATGGCGGCGTTGAGGAGCGTGCCGCCTTCCGAGCCTGCGAACTCGGCGTCGCCGTACGCGAAGACCCCGCCGTCGGAAGCGAACAGCCAGTAGCCGTGTCCGCTCTCGGTGATCCCGGCGCTGACGACCGGCTTGTTCAGGGTGATGCCTCCGGTCGATCCCTCGAAGGATGCGTCGCCGAAGGCGAACACACCGCCGTCCGAGGCGATCAGCAGATAGCCCTGACCGGTCGGCGATGCCACCATGCCCACGATCGGCTTGTTGAGGGGGATGCCACCCATGCTGCCAAGGAAGGGCGCGTCACCGTACGCGAACACCCCGCCGTCGGCCCCGGCGAGCCAGTAGCCAGCTCCCGTGGGCGTCGACGCCATGGCCACGATCGGAGCGTTCAGCGGTGTGGAACCGAGGCTGCCGAGGAAGGGCGCGTCGCCGAAGGCAAAGACGCCGCCGTCGCTGGCACCGAGCCAGTAGCCCGGAGCAGTCGATCCGCCGGTCGCGCCGACAACGCCGCACGCGTAACGACCGCCAGAGTCGCCCGTGCCCTGGGTGGTCGCATCCGGCCCCGGTGTTCCACCGATCGTGTACCGCGCCGGGATGTTGGCGAAGTTGTCGCGGCCGGCGTGCACGATGACGGCCAGGCCGCCCGGGTCATCGAGCATCTGCTGCACGGTGAACGTCTCGAGGAAGGCGCTGGAGCGGGCGGTCCCTGTGGCATCCGCATAGACCGGCGGCAGGTCACCCTGATGGTCGCCGTGCGTCGACGCCAGCGGGTTCCAGTGGCCGCCGGCCGACGCCACGAAGTCGCCGGCGCACGAGCCGTTCGTGTGGATGTGCATGCCGTGGAACTCGGCCGCGGGCGTGAGACCCGTCACCTGCACGCTCGCTCGTACCCTGGTGCCGGCGGTGGTGAACGTCACCGCGCCTACCCGATCACCGGCCTGGTTGCGTAGCACGGCGACCGCATTGGCCGGAGGCGAGGCCATGGAGGTGATTGGCTTGTTCAGAGGCGAGCCCCCCATGCTCCCGGCAAACACTGCGTCGCCGTGCGCGAACACGCCGCCGTCCGCGGCGCCGAGGTAGTAGCCCATGCCGGTCCCCGTGGGAGAGAACGCCACGATGGGCTTGTTGAGCGGCGTGGCCCCCTGGCTGCCGAAGAAGCCGGCCGTGCCATAGGCAAAGACCCCACCGTCAGCGGACGCCATCCGGTATCCGGCTGCACCGCCCTCGGACCCCATGGGCGAGGCGCCCGGGTTGACGACGCCGCATGCGAAGCGAGGGCCGGCGTCACCGGTGGCCAGGGTCGCGGTGTCAGGGCCGAAGTTGGTGCCGCCGTCCGGCGAGTAGCGGGCGGGGATGTTGGCGTAGTTGTCGCGGCCGGCGTGAACGATGACGGCGACGCCACCGGGGTCGCTGAGAAGCTGCTCGACCGTGAAGGCATCGGTCGTGAAGCTGCTGCGTCCGCGGCCGTCACCACCTGCGAACAGGATCGGCAGGTCACCTTGGTGGTCGCCGTGGGTCGACGCCGTCGGGTTCCAGTGACCCCCGGCTGACGTGAAGTCGCCCTCACAGACGCCGTTGGCGTGGATGTGGAACCCGTGAAAGTCCGACATGGGTGCGAGCGAGCTGATGGCGGCACGCACACGCACCCGGTTGGGCGCGACCTGCTGGAAGCTGACCGTGCCGATGACACTTCCGGACGCATTGCGGAGCGATGCAGAGGCGGTATCAGGTCGGAAGCTGGTGGGCGAGCTCTTGAAGACTGATATGAGCGGGCTGCTCTGGGCGCTGCTCACGCCTCCGGTCACGGTCATCAACCCGGCGGTGCCAGCCGCGACGGCGATGCGGCTCAGCGTGTGACGAAGGGTCATGTCCGTTACCTCCTGTTGGGTGGATGCAGGTCTAGCCCAAACGGAGGCGTCGAGGACGAACGCGAACACGGCGTCCGATGTCACGTCGGTCGGTACGCTTGCCGCATGACGCTCGCTGAGCTCCCGCGGCATCGGTTCACTGTTGAGGAGTATCACCGCATGGGAGCGCTCGGCCTTCTTCGCCCGGACGCCCGGGTGGAGCTGATCGAGGGTGAGGTCGTCGACATGGCTCCCATCGGGCCGGACCACGTTGGAACGGTCAACTACCTGAACGCCGTGCTCGCCTCGCGGTTGGCGGGCAGGGCGATCGTCCAGGTGCAGGGGCCGGTGCGGCTCTCCGACTTCACCGAGCCCGAGCCGGACGTGTTGGTGCTGCTCCCTCGAGACGACTACTACCGGAGTCGCCACGCGGAGCCGGGTGATGTCGTTCTGGCGATCGAGGTCGCGAAGACCTCTTTGCGGTACGACCGCAACGTCAAGCTGCCCCTCTTCGCCCGTGCCGGCATCAGCGAGACGTGGGTCGTGGATCTCGGTGGCGACGCGATCGTCGTCGCCACCGGTCCTCGATCTTGGGGGTACGAGCACGTGCGGGTGGCCAGGCGAGGCGATTCGCTCGAGGTGCTGGGGGTAGAGGTCGACGTGGAGCTCGTGCTCGGGGACGAGGTCGACGACCCGACCGTCGCATAGCGCACTCCGCCGACCGTCGGCCATCGGTTTCGACCGGGTACCGTGGGTCGCACCTAGACCGACAGCGTCGCCTAAATCCCGGTGGCCCTGCCAATCAGACGAGTGACGTGGACGAAAGAGAATCAAGCCGGGGGGAGCCCCCGCTGAGCAAGGTCACCCTAGCGAGGTCCGTGGATCTGGCGCGGCGCCGGATCGCGGCGCTCAACCTGTGGCGTGATCACGGTGCGGACTTCTTGATGTCTGACCTGCCCGAGGGTTCTGAGGCGATGCCTGACGCTCTCATGCGAGACTTCCTGGACGAGGTCGTCCGCTCCTCCACCGCGCATAGGGACCAGCTCCTCGACGGGCCCGAGGACACCGAAAGCCGGCGCGTCGTCGTCGTGGATGACGATCGAGTCCTTCTACGCCTCCTGGAGGCCTTCATTGCCAGCACGCCGGGGCTCCGGCTCGCGGGCCAGGCCATGACGGCGGCCGGCGCCGTCGGAATGGTGATCGCCGAGCTGCCCGACATCGTCGTCCTGGACTACCAGCTAGACCATCTGACGGCGGACAAGGTCATCGAGCTCATTGGTGTCTTCAGCCCTGGAACACGGGTTCTTCTGCACTCGGCTCGTGACGACATCCACAAGATCGGGATGCGGCTGGGCGTGGCCCGTACGGTGCACAAGGGCGATGACGTAAGTCGACTGGTCGAGGCGTTGGCTCTTCTCGGGAGGGTGGATGAGTCCCGCCGGGATGACGCAGCTGTTGGCGAAGGGGAACCTGGACTCATCGGGGACGGCCGCGACCAGGCTGGCGACCAGCGCGACATGGCGGGAGTTGACCGGGATCAGGCCGGCGATCAGCGCGATCTGGCCGGGATCGACCGCGACGAGGCGGGCCATCGTCGTGACCACGACGCCGACGAGCGCGACCAGGCTGCCGACCAGCGTGATCTCGTCGCCGATGATCGGGACTTGACGGCACGGCGCCGAGATGTGAGCGCCGGTCAGCGTGACGACGCCGGCATGCGCCGGGACGCGGCCGGCCTTAGCCGCGATGGGATCGCGGACCGTCGTGATCGCGCCGCCGAGATCCGCGACCTCGAGGCGGAGGAGTTCGAGGAGACGCTCGACGTGACGAACCCCGCTGCCGCTGCGGCTCGCCGCCGTTCGGTGCAGGCGCGGGTCGACGCCGCGTCCGACCGTGCCGGCGCATCCACCGACAGAGGAGCGGGAGCCGGCGACCGGGTGAACTCTGACGCGGATCGAGATGTCGCGCGCGCCGACCGACAGGCGAGCGCGCGAGCCCGCGACAACGCCGAGCTTGATCGAGACCGGGCGCTGGCCGACCGGGTGTCGGGGGCGGATGGGAGGACAGATTCCGATGCGGACCGCGACAGCGCATCGGCAGACCGGTGGGCCGGCGCTACTGAGCGGACCGATGCAGAGCACGACCGCGGTAGCGCACTCGCCGACCGGGGCGCCTCAGCCCGCGAGCGCGGGTTTGCGGCCCTGGACGGGTTGACGGGGGTGCATCTCCGCGGACCGGGCTTCGCCGGTCTCGAGCGCGAGATGATGCGAGCAGCGCGAACTGGTGAACCGATGGTGGTCGCCTTCGTCGATGTGGACGGGCTCAAGACGATCAATGACCAAGAGGGCCATGCTGCCGGTGATCAGACGCTGGTGCAGGTGGCCTCGGTCCTTGTCGCCCTCCTGCGCTCGTACGATCTCGTCATCCGTTACGGCGGCGATGAGTTCCTATGTGTTCTCCCCGGGATGGTCTGCCACGAAGCGGTGCAGCGCCTTGATCGGGTCCGTGCCGCGGTGGCAGAGCAAGCACCGGGCCGCTCCGTGAGCGTCGGCATCGCCGAGCACTGGTTCGGAGATTCGCCCGACTCGCTGGTCGCGCGTGCTGACGCAGCGCTCTACTCCGAACGCAGGCGCCTCCGGGGCTCCTGAGGACGGAGGCTCTGGAAGTCCCTATCCCTCGACCGCTAACGGCGGAAGCGCTTCCAGACCTGCCACTTGGGGGGCGCCTCGGCCGCCTTGCGGGCCCGCTCGCGTTCGGCCCTGACCTCGGCAACGATTGATGGGCCGGCGAGGTTGATGATGTCCTCGGCCGAATCGAGGAGCTCACCTACATCGCCGGCCACGGGCGGCTCCTCGGGCGTGGAGGGCGACACGAGCGTGCCTCGTTGGAAGGCGGCGTCGGCGAGCCGGACCTCGAAGCGCCGGCAGTCGGACGGGCAGCGCCAGGGGGCCTCAGGGGCGAGGTCCAGGATGCAGAAGCGCGCTGTGTCGCCGGACGCGTAGGTCCGGCTCTGGAAGTGCTTGCACTCCTCCCGCATGGGCATCCCTCGATTCTGGCAGCCTGCCGCCCCTTGTGAGCGCGCCCCCTCGACCTCTGTAGGGTCTGCGCATCTTGGAGCCAGCCGACACCACCGGTCGAGCCTCCCGACTCGGGCACCCTCCGGCGCTGGCTGCGGTGTTCGCCATCACGGTCACCGGCATCCTGTCGAACATGATCTTCGGCCTGGGCGAGGGCATCTTCCTCCCGACGCTCCAAGACGTCGTGGCCGGCGCGGCGACACCAGCCACCCGCGGCGCCACCCTTGCGACCTTCATCGGCGCGGCCCGCGCCGGTCAGACCGTTGGACCCCTGGCCGCCAGCGGCGTTGCGGGCGCCACCTCAGCCGGGGCCACGTTCGTGATCGGCGGCCTGGTCTCCCTAGGCCTCGTGGCCTTCCAGACGACCATCCCCTTCGAAGACTGATGATCACCAGCACACAAGCCCTCTCGGCGTTGGCCTTGTGTGCTGGTCCGTGCGCGGTGGGAAGAGTGGGCGACATGAGCGACCTGCAGATCACGCCGGACGACCCGGACCCTGACGTCGAAGAAGAACGCGAAGGCTTCATCGACAAGCTCCGGCACTCGGGGATCGGGACGGGGGACCCGAACATCGTCGGCGACGCGGGGCCGACGGACATCCCGCCTGGAACGGACGGTGACCCGCTCGCCGGCGGCGAGGAGGGTGCTCCCGCCGAGTGAGGCGTGTCAGCTGCCTCGGAAGACGGGAGGGCGCTTGTGGAAGAAGGCCGTCATGGCCTCGGTGAGGTCGTCGGACTGGATGAACGCCGCGTTCCACACGCCGACGTAGTCGAGGCCCTCCTCGACGGTTCGGTTCTCGCAGGCCTGAAGGACGTGCTTGGTGCCCTGCACAGCAAGCGGTGAGTTGGCGGCTATCTCGGTGGCCATCTCGTTGGCGGCCTTGTAGAGGGCGTCCATGTCGGGCAGGACGTCGTTCACGAGGCCGATGTGAGCGGCGCGGTCAGCGTCGATGTCCTTGCCCGTGTAGGCCAGCTCGGCCATGTGGCCCTTCCCGATGATCCGGGGCAGGCGTTGCAGCGTGCCCACGTCGGCGACCATGGCGATCTTCGTCTCGCGGATGGAGAAGCGGGCATCGGCCGAGCAGAGTCGGATGTCGCAGGCCGAGATGAGGTCGACGCCTCCGCCGATGCAGGCCCCGTGGACGGCGGCGATCACGGGCTTCGGGCAGCGCTCCACGCTGGTGATCGACGCCTGCAGACGGGTGACCATCGGCATGAACCGGGCCGCTCGCGAGGCCGGCGAGAGGTGCTTGCCATCTCCGCCCGAGCTGGCAATGGCGCCGCCCATCGTGGCCAGGTCGAGGCCCGCGGTGAAGTGCTTGCCCCTCGCGGCGAGAACTACCACCCTCACGTCTCGGTCCTCGCCGAGCTCGGCCATGGCCAAGGGGAGGTCGTTCCAGAACTCGGGGCCCATGGCGTTGCGGCGCTCCGGTGAGTCGAGCCAGAGGGTGCCGATGTTCCCGTCGCGGGTGATGGTGAGGACAGCAGACTCCATGGGGCCAGGCTAGGGGGCGTGCGCTTCGCCTACCGGATCGTCGACGTGTTCAGCGACCGCCCCCTAGCGGGCAATGCCCTCTGCGTTGTGCTTGACCCCGTTCCGTCGCCCGTCATGGCCGCCATGGCTCGGGAGGTGAACCTCTCGGAGACGACCTTTCCCGTTGTGGTGGCCGACGCCGAGTACGACGTGCGGATCTTCACGCCGGGGGAGGAGCTGCCCTTCGCCGGACATCCCACGCTTGGGACGGCCTGGGTCCTGGGGCCTGGTCGCTGGCTCCAGCACAGCGCAGGCGCCGACGTGGTCGTCACGGCTGATGTTCACGGCTCGGTCATGGTGGCTCCGCCTACCACGTTCGAGGAGATCGACGCCGGTGCCGCGGCCGACGCCCTCGGCCTTCCCGGTGCAGAGGGAGCCTTCGTCTCCGAAGCCGGAGGCACCCGCCACCTCATCGTTCCCACCGAGGCTCCGCTCGAGCGACTGCTCCCCGACACAGCCGCCCTCGTCGCCCTGAGCCGCAAGCACCGGACCACCTCGGTGAGCCCGATCCGCCGGATCGACGACCGGACCCTTCATGTCCGCGCCTTCTGTCCGGCCACGGGCATCATCGAGGACCCTGGCACCGGCTCGCTGGCGGGGCCCTCCGGTCTGCTGGCCCGGCAGCAGTGGTCCATGGAGGTCGACATCACAATCCGCCAAGGCGGCGAGATGGGCCGGCCGTGCATCATCAGCGTCCACGCGGACGAGGCCGACCTGCGGGTAGGAGGCGCGGTGACGCCCTGTGCAGAGGGTCATTTCACGCTGTAGCCGGGCTTCGGCGTGCCAGCCCGGGTTGGTAAAGGTAGGTTACCGAACATCGCCACCTTTGATCAGACCTCACGACCCGTTCAGCACCTCGCGCCGCGCTGGGCGCCCGGCGCCGGGCCCGTGGGCCCGGATGGTGACGTGCTCTTCCATCTCGACCCCGTGTCGGAGCATTCCCTGCTCGCCGCGGGCGGCCGCCTGTCGGGTGACTTCGAGGGTTACTTCGACCCGGGCACGCTGAAGGCGCCGCTCGTGCCCGGGCCGTTCGGGAGGCTCGGTGTCGGCCAGGCCATCGGCCCTGCGGTGCCGGATCCGTACCGCGGCCCGGCCTTGATCGTGCCGGTCGACGGTCTCGTCCCACACGATGCGCTGGCGCTGGTCCTGTGGCTCCGGGTGATCCGGCCGCCGGCTGCGTCGCGCACGCTTCTCGACCTCCAGCGACACCTGCACCTGAGCGCCGCTGCGGGGCCGGCCGGATCCGTGCGGGTCACGGCTGACCTGCGACCTGCTGGCTTGTCCATCTCTATCAACCTGCCCCCTGGCCCGGCGGACCGCTGGCACGCGGTCGCCGTCAGCTTCGACGGCTCCGAGCTCGTTCTCGCGCTTCCGGGCCACGGGCTGTCCGAGGCCGCGCTGGTGGCTACCCTGCCGACAGAGCCGGTCTCGGGCAACGACGCCGGCCTGTGCCTCCTTCCCGGATCGGTGTCCGAGCCCGAGCTCGAGGTGGCGGAGCTCGTGATCCACCGTTGGCCCCGCACCATCGGGGTGGCGCCCGCGTTCAACGGACCGAAGATCGAGATCGACAGCGGACGCCATGTGGGCACGCTCCCACCCCTGTTCGGGGGTGCCCTCGCCCTGTACACGGGGTACCGGCCAGCAGGCCCGGACGGGGTTGATCCCGACGTCGGCACCAGCATCAGGGACCAGCAGATGGCCGCCGTCGGCGACGCCGGTATCCCGCTGATCCGCGTCGGCGGTGTTGTGTCGGGCACGACGATCATCGACAACGGCCCTGGCGCTGAGCCCCGTTGCACGTACGACTTCTCCCAAATGGATGAGCGCATGGCGCCCATGGCCGCCACGGGGGCTCGTTTCCACCTCACGCTGGACTTCAACGTGTCACCCACCGGAGGCGCGCTGGCCAGCCCGCCGGACGACCCCGAGCTCTATGCCGAGATCGCCTCGGCCGTCTTCGCCCACGCCGTGGCCACCTATGACGTGGCCAGCGTGACGCTCTGGAACGAGCCGGACATCGACGTGTACTGGACGGGGACGGCGGAGCAGTTCCACGAGCTGTGGGAGGCGGTCCAGCGGCGCTTCCTGGTCGATCACCCCGACCACCTGCTGGGCACCGGCGACTTCGCCATGGTCAGCGCGACCATCGCCCACCTGGAGGCAATCGCCGCCGCGGGGATGCCCATCTCGGCGATGTACTTCCACACCTATCACCAGGACGTGGCCGCGGTGCGGGCGGACGTCTTCGCCCTGCGGGCCGCGGCCGACCGGCTCGGGTTTGCCGACGTGCCGCTCCGCATCACCGAGTGGGGTCTCGACATCATCAGCCAGAACCTCCGCTACGCGACCGACACCGCCGTCAACAGGGCGTGGCCGAACCACTTCCGGACCGCGCACGCCGCCGCCTACTGCCTCGCTTTCCTCGCCGAGGTCGTCGACGCCGACCCCTACTTCGACATCGGCGGCTTCTCCTGCATCGGAGCCGTCGACTACGAGCTCGTGCCCCAGGAGGTCTGGAGTCTGTCCGACGAATCGATGCAGTCAAACGACGACCCGCCCCACCGCTTCGCCTCCTTTGGCGCTATGGAGCTCTTGTGGAAGCTGGGCACCAGCCGAATCCTGACGACGCCGTCGTTCCCCAACCTCCGCGTGCTCGCGACCTCGGACGACGGCGTCACCACGGTCGTGTTCGGCAGCTATCGACCCTGGCAGGGTGATCGGGAGGAGCTCGTCGCTCTCGGCCTCGCTGGTCTTCCCGAGCGCTTCACCTGGACGCTGTGGCGCTGCGACGATCGTACTTGGACCGGCCGGCTCTGCCCCTGGGCCGCGGGCGACGAGTCGGACCTGCCGGTAGCCGTCCACGTCGCCGGCCTCTCCGTCTGCTGCCTTCAGGTGACGGCGTGCTGACGGGTACGGTCACCCAGGTGATTCCGAGCCTGCGCAGATTGAAGACCGGGCGGCCCCGACGTGGCTGACGCGGCGTCGTTCCCGACGATCGAAGGCTCGGCCTGGCTGGAAGGCATGGCGGAGGCGCCGGATGCCGAGGCGGCCCCCGGAGTCACGAACGCCGAGCTCTTGGCGTTGCACGCCCGGCCGGCCGGCCCGCCGGGAGCCATCTATGAGCAGGACGTCCTGTACGCCACGGTGGACGGGCTCGAGATCACCCTCGACCTCTTCCGTCGGGAGGACACCAGCGAGCGGCGCCCAGCGGTGGTCTTCGTCCACGGCGGGGGCTGGGGCGCAGGCAGCCGTTGGTTCCACATGCGCCACTGCCACGAGCTCGCAGCAGCCGGATTCGTGACGGTGACGATCGGCTACCGGCTGGCTCACCAGGCCCCGTGGCCCGCTCCGCTGGATGACGCCAAGGCTGCGATCGGGTGGGTGCGCGAGCATGCGGCCTCGCTCGGTGCTGACGCCGACCGCATCGCCGTGGGCGGTGGATCCGCAGGCGGCCACATCTCCGCGCTCGTCGCATTGGATCCCGCCGCCGCCGTAAAGACCGCGGTGCTCTGGTATCCGGCCACAGACCTGCTGGGCATGCCCTTTCCCGTCGAGATGCGGGAGGCTCTCAGCCCCTACTTCCACGGGGAGGAGCGAGCCGCCTCGCCCGTGAACAACGTCCACGCAGGCGCCCCGCCGATCCTCACCATCACAGGAGCCGCCGACCCGCTGACGACGGTCGAGCACATCCGGGCCTTCCACGAAGCGCTCACCGCCGCCGATGTGGAGAACCGCCTCGAAGTCTTCGACGGAAAGGGCCACGGCTTCGACCTCTTTCCCGAGGACTGGCAGGCCAGCTACGACCTACTCCACGCCTGGCTTGTGGACCGCCTCTGACGCGGCGTGGCGTGCGCTGCTCCTACTTTGACCTTGGCTGTTCGTCCGCCCGAGAAGTGCAGGCGAACAGCAGCGCCTTCTCGATCTCAGCCTGGTGAATCGGGTCCAGGATCTTGGCGCCTGCTCTGTCGGTCACGTAAAAGGCGTCTGCGATGGCCGGGCCCAGGGTCTGCACCAGCGCCGTGCGTAGGTCGAGGTCGAAGTCAGCCAGGGCGCGGGTCAATCGGTAGAGCATGGCGATGGCGTCCGGGGCGTGAACGTCGATGACGGTGGCCGTCTGGGAGGCCTCGTTGTCGATGGTGATGGATGCGCAGGGCGCGACTCCGACCGGAAACCTCCGCCGCCGGGACGACTGCTCGACGGCGCGCTCGGCCACGCGAGCCTCGAGTGCGAGCCGACCATGTAGCGCCAGCCGGATGTCATCCGCAACGCGCTCCGCGTCCAGAGTCCGCGGTCCCGCGTCGATCTGAAAGCGGCTGGCGCCGACACCTCCGTCCGACCAGGCCTGCGCCACCCGGACGTCTAGGCCGTGCAGCGCGAGCACACCCGCAACGCGACTGAACGTTCCGGGATGATCCAGACAGACGACCGTCACCTCGTGCTCGCTCACTTCGATGCGCTCTTCCGGCGCTCCAGTCAGGTCGAATACCGGCGGTGGGTCGGGCTGGACGACCTCACCGACTGTCGCACCGGCGAGGACCCAGCCGACCTTCCCGACGAGGAGACCGACGAGGTTGGCCTTCCATGGCGACCAGGCGGCGGGTCCGGTGGCGAGCGAGTCGGCTTCGGTGAGTGCAGCGAGAAGGTGCAGCCGCCTCGTCGTCCCCACAGCATGTGCGACAGCCGTGATGGTTGCGGGATCGGCGAGGTCTCGACGCGAGGCGGCATCCGGCAGGAGCAGGTGATGCTCGACCATCGCCACCAGGTCATCGACGTCTCCGTCGACGAAGCCCATGCGAACCGCCATGGTGCGGACCAGGTCGCAGCCGACCTCCGTGTGGTCGCCCGGGAACCCTTTGCCGATGTCGTGCAGGAGAGCGCCCACTACGAGCAGGTCGGGCCGGTCCACCGATCCTGCCAACGCGGCAGCACCGACGGCCGCTTCGACGAGGTGCCTGTCGACCGTGAACCGGTGGTAGGCGTTGCGCTGGGGTTTGCAGCGGACGGCTGGCCACTCGGGCAGGTAGTGCTCCCAGACTCCGTGCTGGTCGAGTGCTTCGATCACGGGGATGGCCGGCCGTCCTGCGAGCAGCAGGTCAGCGAACAGCTGCCGGACGCTCCCTGCCCACGGCTCCTCGACTTGTGTCGCGGCGGCAGCCAGACGGTGCAGGCTCTGCTGGTTGATCGATGTCTCCAGCGTCGCGGCAGCGACGGCGGCCTCGAGGGCCAGGCCCGGCGCAGACGAGTCGATCGCGCCAGGTCGCACCTGGATCTCACCATCCAGGACCACGATCCGCTCGTTCAGCACGCGGTCCCGGCGTCCGCGCCCGCCGTGCATGGAGGCTCGCACGCGCCGCCACACCTCATCGCTCGACCACGAGATGGTGCGGCCCGCCCGGGCGATCCGGGCCATCAGGGCGTCCGCGTCCACGTCGCCCAGGGCTCGCGCCACGGCGTCCTGCTCTTGGAGGAGCAGTACGTCGCCGGCCCGGCCGGAACTCCGGTGCAGCTCCACCCGCGCTGCGAGGAGCGCCTCGTAGGCGCCGTCGAGACCGCCTTGGTCGAGCTGCGTCAGGATGGGACGAGCGGCGTCGGCCCAGGACAGCGCCTGAACGTCGCGCAGGCCGCCATGGCCCTCCTTGAGGTTGGGCTCGAGCAGGAACGAGACGTCGCCCGCGACGGCCTGGCGCGCCTCGACGGACCTCTCCAGTGCGCCGAGCCAGCGCGCGGCGCGGCCCGTCCACTGCCTGGCCGCACCGTCACGCAGCTCTGTCGTGAGGTCCTCGTCTCCAGCGATGTGGCGGGCCGAGAGCAGCCCGGTGGCGGTCTGCAGGTCAGTCCCGGCGAGGGCGAGCGAGGTCTTGACCGTGCGCAGCGCGTGCCCGAGCTTCAGCCCGAGGTCCCAGACCGGGTACCAGACCTGCTCGGCTGCTCGGGCGACGGACTCGGTGAGCTTCCCGTCGTGGAGCAGCACAACATCGAGGTCGCTGCCCGGGCACAGCTCGCGGCGTCCGTAGCCGCCCACCGCGACGAGCGCGAGCCGCTCGCACCCTGTTCCCGACCTAGCCGCGTCCAGCTGCACCGACAACCAGGCGTCGGTCGCCGCGGTGAGGGACTGGCACAGTGCCCGTCCCGTGACGGTTGCGTCCGCGATGACCGCCGCCCGCTCCTTCGTGAAGGCACTCGTGGCATCGGTCATCCGGGGCAGCGTAAGGGTGGGAGCCGGTCAGATAGCGTCCGCTCCGACCTCGCCGGTGCGGATGCGCACCACCGACTCGACCGCGGTGACCCAGATCTTGCCGTCGCCGATCTTTCCCGTCTGAGCGGCGTCGGTGATCGTGGTGATGATGGTCTCGACCTCGCCGTCGTCGGCGAGGATCTCCAACCGCACCTTGGGCACGTAGTCAACGGTGTACTCCGCGCCCCGATAGACCTCGGTGTGGCCGGCCTGGCGGCCGAACCCCTGCACCTCGGTCACCGTTATGCCCCGGACGCCGGCGCCCTTGAGCGCCACCTTCACGTCGTCGGCCTTGAAGGGCTTGATGATGGCGGTGATCAGCTTCACGTCTGCTCCTCAGCTCGCGTACGCAGTCTCGGCGTGGAGGCCCAGGTCGAGCCCTACGTCCTCGGTCTCCTCCGTCACCCGGATGCCCATCACCATGTCCAGCACCTTGGCCAGCACGAGGCTGACCACGAAGGAGTAGACGAGCGTCATGGCCGATGCGACGATCTGGTCGACGATCAGGTCTGTGCCCCCGTTGGCAATGAACAGCCCGGGGTTGGTGACCACCGAGTTGACCTTCGGGTCTGCGAAGAGGCCCAGCACCACGGAGCCGAAGAGGCCCCCCACGAGGTGCACGGCTATGACGTCGAGGCTGTCGTCGAAGCCGAGCCTCTTCTTGAGCCCGAGCGCGAGGTAGCAGACGCCACCGGCCAAGAAGCCGATGACGACCGGGGCCATGCCGCCGACGAAGCCTGCGGCGGGGGTGATGGCGACCATGCCGGCCACGGCGCCAGACGCCGCGCCGAGCGTGGTGGCGTGGCCGTCCTTCAGTCGCTCGACGACCAGCCACCCGAGCATGGCGGCGGCGGGGGCCAGGATGGTGTTCATCAGTGCTTGGGCAGCCACGCCGTTGGCGGCCAGAGCGGATCCGGCGTTGAAGCCGGCCCACCCAAACCACAGGATCCCGGTGCCGAGGACCGTCATGGGCAGGTTGTGCGGGGGCATGGGGGTCTGCGGGTAGCCTCGTCGGCGGCCGAGGACGAGGATGAGGGCTAGGGCCGCGGCGCCAGCGTTGATGTGGACGACGGCTCCACCGGCGAAGTCCAGGGCGCCCATGTCGGCGAGGAACCCGCCGGCGAACACCCAGTGCGCCACAGGCCCGTAGACGACGACCAGCCAGACGGAGATGAAGATGGCGTAGGCCGAGAACTTGAGCCGGTCGGCGGTCGCTCCGGTGATGAGCGCCGGCGTGATGATCGCGAACGTCATCTGGTAAGCGCAGAAGAGCACGAACGGGATGGTCAGCGCGCCGAGGAACTCACCGGGCGCCTTGCCGGCCCCCACGTCCCTGAGGAGTGCGAAGTCGAGGTTGCCGATGATGCCTTTGTTGCCGGCGTCGCCAAAGGCGAGGCTGAAGACCACCCCCACCCAGAGCATGGCCAGGATGCCCATGGCGAAGACGTTCTGCATGAGCATGCCGAGGACGTTCTTCGATCTCACCATCCCGCCGTAGAACAGGGCCAGGCCCGGGGTCATGAACAGCACCAGGGCTGTTGAGATCAGCATCCACGCCGTGTCGCCCGTATCCACCAGCATCCTCCGTCAGTTCAGGAAGCCGTTAGACTCGCAGCGCATTGTTTCGGGCAGATGTCTCGTCTGCTTCGCCTGAGTGAACTGATCGGGTCGCTGTCTACGAGCCGTATCATCGTCTGGAGTCGAGAACGGAGAACACGTGCGAACACCGGACAAGGCGTTGGATGTCGGGGCCTGGATGCTTGAGAACGGGCACCGAGCGCTCCTGAAGGCGACTGGCGGCCGCATCCCCAAGCGGATCCTCGGAATGCAGCCCGTCGAGCTGCACGCCATCGGGCGCAAGACCGGTGAGCGGCGGTCAACCCTGCTCACCGCGCCCATCTGTGAGGACGAGCGCGTCGTCCTCATCGCCTCTAAAGGTGGATCGCAGGACCACCCCATCTGGTACAAGAACCTTGTCGCCAACCCCGAAGTCGAGATCACGATCGACGGCCGCACCCGACCGATGCGGGCGCGCACGGCGTCGGGGCAGGAGCGGGCCCAGCTCTGGCCGATCGTGGTCAAGGCCAACAAGGGCTACGAGGGCTACCAGCGCAACACCGACCGCGAGATCCCAGTCGTCGTCTGCGAGCCGCGCTAGCCGAGACGGTCAAGCAGCTGCGCGTCGGAGCCGGCCTCTCGCGCTCGGGCCTCGCGCCCACCGGTCCCTCTCCAACACGGGCCTGCGCCGACGAGAGAGCTTTCCGGCCGTCTCCTCCGAGCGCGGGCCTGCTCCACTCTTAGCCGTCGCCGGCTCGGTCGTGGAGTAGCTGTCGCGACAGAGAAACCAACCCTGGCTCGTCGCCCCACCACAACCCGCCTACCACTGAAGAGGCGGCCCTTCGGGAGCGTCAGCGGACGGGCTGGCGGTGCTTGGACGCGTAGGCCCAGCACGCCAGGAAGGCGATGACCATGCCCGCTGTGAGCACCACTCGCTCCACGAGCACCACCTGGCGCCCGAGTGCCACGAACGTGACAAGCCCGATGACTCCGATGAGACCGCAGACGACCATCACCCTGCGCGCTCCGGCTGCCGACCTCGCCGTGGCCGCCCAGGCGAAGAGGTCCGCCAGCATCTCCCACACGCGCAAAGCCAGGAACAACATCTCGACATCATCGCGGACGGTCGTGTCCGCGTCGAGTGGGCGCGGGCATGC
>Ga0136633_1001312_pt1 | contig 18465 bp, 7 predicted proteins | sample AntDrymeUQ832206_2_FD_105494 | JGI IMG/M metagenome (GOLD analysis project Ga0136633, IMG submission 105494) | Polar desert sand microbial communities from Dry Valleys, Antarctica - metaG UQ83 (22.06) | ecosystem: Environmental > Terrestrial > Soil > Desert | place: Antarctica: Dry Valley...
GGCGACGGCTCCGCACGACCCCAACCGCGACGTTCAGGCACTATCCGAGCAACACATCAACCAGCGCGAGGTGGGGCCACTTCAAGCCGTCGCGCTGGGGCCAAGCGAAGCCGTCGCTCTCATCAGGCGGGCGTGAGCGCGGTGACCCGCGGCGGCGCGTCAATCCTGAGCGCGGTGAGGATCTCGCGCTGGGGTGTGGTGACCGCCGGTGGTGTGCTGCGCGGTGCCGGTCGGTCCGGTGAGCGTCACGAGGTGCAGGCGCTGCATGTCCAGCGCGATCCGTCTCCAGGTCTGGCCGGCCTGGCGTTCGGCGACGCGGATCAGCAGCAGCGCCAGCCAGCAGAGCAGGACGTGCGCGGATGCGGTGCTCGACGCGTGGAACACCGGTCTCAGTTCGAGGGTGCTCTTGAGGTCGCGGAAGCCGCGTTCGGCTTCGAGCAGGTTCTTGTAGCCCAGCGCGACGTCTTCGGCTGACAGGTCGGGATCGCTTGTGGAGAGCAGGTACTTGCCGTCCAGGCGCTCCTCAGCCTTGATCTTGGATCGGTCGATCAGCAGCCGCCCGGTCTTGGTCTGACCACGTAGCGTCCTGTGCCCACGCTTTTCGAGACGCGGCGAGACGTGAAAGCCCGTGAATGCTGGGGTTAGGACCCAGAAAGCGCCCTCATCTGCCCACCAACTGCGGAACCTCTCGACTATGTCGACCTCACCTCGAGGGTGAGATCAGCGCCGGATGACGACAGGCGATTCGGCATTAGGCAGGTAGCGCTCAGCAGCGCCACTACCGTCTGCCCGAGCGATCCAGACGTGGCCGTCGACGCCGTACATGATCCGCTCGTCGTCGAGCCACTCGACCTGATCGTCGACCGAACGCGTTTCAGCGAGCGCCGTCTCGCGCATCGATCCGAGATCGAGGACCGTCAGCCGCCACGAACCGCGCGACGAGCCGACGCGCTTCTTGTAGGCGATCCGCGTGCCGGACGGCGACAGCGACGGGCACTCGACGTTGTCGTGGAGCACCTGGGCCGAGCGGCTGCTCACGCTGCCCAGCACGAGATGCGTGCTCCCGCCACTGGCCGCTGTGGCGTAGAACCGGTCGCTGTCGGCCGTAAACGTCGTCCCCCAGAGGTTCAGATCGGGCGCGTCGAGACTTCCGCTCGTGCTGCGGATATCGAAGCGCTCGAGATCGCCGATCACCTTGGCTCCGGCCAAGTCGATAAGCAGCGTCTGCGTCGAGAACGTGCCCTGCGCGTACGAGTGACCGGCGACGAACGAAGTGACCGATCCGTAACGGCCGTCGGGCGACACTCGCGCACGGCTCGGGATCCCCTGCAGACGTATCGTCGCCGCGGGCCGCATCCGCTTGTCGAGGATCCGCGCCACATACGTCGCGGCACCAGCGGAATCCAGGCACAGGCCCCGCCCCGCGGCGAAGTACACGCGGTCGCAGCGCAAACCCGCCCTGCGCGTATTGGTTCCAGGCGCTGCGGCCGTCGTGATGCTGACTTCGCCGACCTTGTCCGGTCGCGATTGGTCGGTCGAGCGAAACAGCAGCGCGCCAGGGGTCGCGAGCGTGCGCGTCGCGCCGCCGGTGTCGGATACGGACGGCTCGGCGCGCAGCGCGACAAGCGCGACATAGCCGACCATCAGCGCGACGCAGACCACGGCGAACAGCCCGAACAGCAGCCCGTCACGTCGTCGCATGCGCCCCCTGCGACGTCCGGCCGAGAACGAGTGCTGCCGTCGCGATCGCCACGCCGAGCGCCGCCGTGAAGACCAGGACCGCCGTGTGCAGTCCGAATGCTGTCCACGTGGCACCGAAGATCAGCGATGCGCACAGCCGGGCGATCGTCGTGCCCGTTACGACGATCGCCAGTCCGCTCGCGCGCAACGCCTCGGGCAGGACCGCGCTCGCCTGCGCCATGAGCACGCCGTCGGTGGCGGCGTAGAACGCGCCGAGCAGCGCAAGCACAGCGAACACTGCGGGGACACCGAGGCTGGGGCTGAGCAGGATCACGTAGAGCAGCACGAGCAGAAGGTGACCGATCAGGAACACGCGCACGCGCCCGAACCGATCGGCGATCCGCCCAGCCGGGATCGCGAGCACCATGTACGCGAGCGCCGAGCCGACGAACAGCAGTGGAAAGTACTGGATGTCGAAGTCGAAGCGACGCTGCAGGGTGAGGTAGACGAACGCGTCGCTGACCGTGACGAGCGCGAGTGCCGAGCCGGCGATCAGGAGGCGGCGAACGGCGGCGATCCGCAGCAGCCCGATCCCGCCCCGCAGCGTTACGCCCACCTCGGAGGCATTGCTCCCCTCAGGCGTGCCGCTGCGGTTCTCGGCGAAGGCGACGATGACGCCGACGCCGAGCAGCCCGAAGCAGAGGCTGACGACGAAGACGGCATCAAACGCGCCCGGTACGAGCGCGAGCAGCGCGAACGCGAGCAGCGGGCCGATCATCGCGCCCGCGGTGTCCATCGCCCGATGCACCCCGAAGGCTGTACCGAGCTCCTCCGGCCGCGTGCTCAATGAGATGAGGGCGTCGCGCGGAGCCGTACGGATCCCCTTGCCCACCCTGTCGACGAAGACGGCCGCCGAAATCGCTCCGGTGGCCCCGCCGGCGAGCAGCAGCCCGAGCCGAGACACGGTCGAGAGCCCGTACCCCGTCGCTGCGACCTGCTTGTGGCGTCCGGAACGGTCGGCCGTGAAGCCCGCCACGAGCCTGACGAGCGCCGAGCCACCCTGGTTGATCGCGTCGATCGCGCCGAACGCCAGCGGGCTTGCGCCGAGCGCGAACACGACGTACAGCGGCAAGACCGCGGTGACCATCTCCGACGAGATGTCGGTCAGCAGACTCGTCATGCCCAGGATGACGACGTTCCGGCTGACCCGGCGCACACGCCCACCCGCACGGTCGCTGCGGCGAAGTAGGAGCTTTGTCGATTCGACCTGGTACATGGCGCACATGCCGGGCGCGCAGGCCAGGCCTCTCGATGAGCAACGCGCCGGCGGGCGATCGGCTTGCGCATAGCGAGTCAAAGAACAATCGCAAGTCCCGTGCGAGCCCAGAGCCGGTTCCTGCGTTCATTGCACGTGCCACCCAAAGGGATGATCCTCGCGTGTGCTGCGCAGTCGGGCGCAGCATGGCGGCCTGACGCGGGTCAGTCGCATCACCTCCTGCCGGTCGCAAACCGTCCGCTTCTCTTTCACACGCTCGATGCGATGCGCCTCGCGGACGTCCGCGAGGTCGGCATCGCAACGACTGGCGCCGGTGCGGCTCCGATCCGGGCCGCGGTCGGCGACGGGCGTCACTGGGATCTGCGAATCCGCTACATCGAGATTGAGCCCGGTGCCGGTCCCGGCGCCGCGATCCTCGACGCGGCCGACTTTCTCGGCGACGCCGCGTTCGTGGCCCACACCGGCGACGGGCTGCTCGGCGAGGAACTCGCACCGCTTCTCGACCTCGTCGCCCACCGCCGGCGAGACGCCATGGTCCTCCTCCATGCCGGCGCCTCCAAGGTCGAGCGCGACTGCCTGGAGACACGGCGGATGCTACGCTTCGCCGCCCGCGGCGCGCCCGCCCGCCCGGGCGTGACGGGCGTGGCGTGCTTCGCCGCTGGGGCGCTGGACGCTGCGGCCGGCGTCGCGACATGGCGCGACCGACCGCTCGAGCTGTCGGATCTGCTCGCGCGTGTTGAGCAGGGCGGCGGATGCGTCCGCACCCACACGACCCATACGTGGCGACGCTTCACCGGAGACCTGGCCGATCTGCTGCAGCTCAACCGCATCGCGCTCGAGCGTCTGGACCCGGTCGAGCTGCCCGAGTACGCCGATTCTCACATCGAGGGCACCGTCCACATCGACCCGAGCGCGGACATCCGCTCCGCGGTCATCCGCGGACCCGTCGTCATCGGCGCCGGCGCACAGATCACGGAAACCTACATCGGGCCGTACACGTCGATCGGCGATAGGGCGCACATCGAGGGGACCGAGGTCCAGCACTCGATCATCGGCGCCGATGCACAGATTCTCCACATCGGCGGTCCGATCGATGCGAGTGTCATCGGGCGCGGCGCCCGGGTCATCCGCGATTTCTCGCTTCCGCGCGCTATTCGGCTGCAGATCGGCGAGGGCGTGGAGGTGGCGTTCTGCCAATAGTCGGAAATAAGGCTGATCATGCGAAAGATGGCGGTCGATGCAGCGTTCTTGCCTTAATGAGGATTCGTTCGCTCCACATCACCCGTCGCGGCTTGCTCGCGCTTGTCTTTGCCATCGCGCTGTCTCACGTGCCGGCGGCGTCAGCCGCCGTATCGTGCCCGAACGCCAACCCGGTCGTCGACGAGAACAACTGCAAGGGCGCCGGTACCAGCGCGTACCGGATGACGAACCTCAACCCGAACATCGCTGGCTTCTCGACGAAGACGAGCGTTGCCAAGGGCGAAAACGTGCCGCTGAAGATCGGCCGCGCGATCCAGATCCCCGGCAGCACGCGCGTCGACATCCGCGTCTACCGCACCGGCTACTACGGCGGCGCCGGCGCGCGCCTGGTCTACTCCGCGCTCAACGTCGTCGTCAACAACAACCAGCAGTGCAGCGCGCCCAACGCGACGACCGGTCTCTACGACTGCGCCAACTGGGCGGTCACGGCGACGGTCCCCGGCACGTCGCTGCCGGCGACCGGCGTGTACGTCGCGAAGCTCACGGCGACCGACGTCAACTACGAGAACCAGATCGTGTTCGTCGTGCGCGACGACGCCCGCACGCCCGAGGCCAAGGTCATGGTCGTGATACCCACCGCGAGCTACGCCGCGTACAACACCTGGGGCGGCAAGTCGCTCTACTTCGACAAGAATGGCGGGCCACCGACCGTGTCCGGCACCGGCCGCGCCGTCAAGGTCTCCTTCAACCGTCCGCTCGACAACCCCAACGGCCAGCGCGACAGCTACTTCGGTACGGAGTTCGAGCTCGTCAGCTGGCTCGAGCAGCAGGGCTACGACATCGCCTACACCGACGATGTCGCCGTGCATAGCAACGGGACCGAACTGCGCGAGCACAAGATCATCATCGTGCCCGGTCATTCCGAGTACTGGTCGCGCGAGCAGTTCCTGGCCGTAAAGGCCGCCCGCGACGCCGGCGTCAACCTCGCGTCCTTCAGCGCGAACACCTCCTACTGGAAGGTGCGCTATGAGAACGGCGACCGCACGCTCGTCTGCTACAAGACCGTCCAGGGCGATGGCAGCGGCGGCAGTGGCGCGGTCAGCGCCAACGACTGGGGGCCTGACGGCGTCGAGCGAACGGCAGATGACGCGCTGGGCCTGGACGGCGTCGTCGGCACCGCCGACGACCGCCCCGAGAACTCGACGACCACGTTCCGAGACAACGGCGCCCCCAAGGGCGACCCGAGCGCACCCGCCGGCGGCCGCGTCGGCCCGGACATGCCCGAGAACCAACTGTGGGGCGTCATGTACGTCGGCGACAACGACTCCAAGGACTATCCCCTACAGGTACCCGCCGGAAATGCCAGCAGCGAGTTCGCCAGTGATCGAATCTGGCGAAACGCCGGCATGCCGACGAACTCGGCGACCACGATCGGCACAAACATCGTCGGCTGGGAGTGGGACGCGGTGCCGACCCAGGCGCAGTACCTCAGCAAGCAGCCCGCCGGCGTCAAGCGTCTGACCAACACGACGATCGCCACCGACCCGCAGGATCCTGCGAGCTGGCTGCTCGACGAGGGTCGCCAGCGCGCCGACACCCCGCCCAACGGTCAGCCGAACTCGGTCCAGGCAGTCAAGTACACCGCCCCGAGTGGTGCTCTCGTCTTCGCGAGCGGCACGATGCAATGGGCCTCTGGCCTCACGTCGCAGCCGCGCATCGCCCAGGCGACCTACAACATCCTCTCGGACATGACCGTGCAGCCGCTCACGCCGGCGGGGGTCACGCTCGACCCGACCGGCTCGAACCGCGCCCCGGTCGCGAGCTTCACCGCGACGCCGAACCCGGTCGCGCGCGGCAATACCGTCCAGTTCGATGCCGGCACGTCGAGCGACCCCGACGGGTTGATCACGAAGTACGAATGGGACCTCGACGGCGACGGCACCTTCGAGACGAACACCGCCACGGTGGGGACCACGTTCAAGCTCTACTCGACCGAGGCCGTGCTCGACGTGCGCCTGCGCGTCACAGACAACGGCGGTGCGACCGACGTCACCGTCCGAACGCTCAGCGTCATCGGCAACCAGGCGCCGACGGCGTCCTTCACGATGACACCCAACCCCGCGATCGTCGGTCGTACCGTGAGTTTCAACGCCGGCGGGTCGAATGACCCCGACGGAACGATCACGAAGTACGAGTGGGACCTCGACGGCAACGGCACCTTCGAGACGAACACCGGCACCACGAAGACGACCTCGCGCACGTACTCGACCCCTTCAACCTTCAACGTCAGCCTGAGGATCACCGACAACGAGGGCAAGGTAACGGTCGCCGCAGTTTCGCTCTCGATCACGCCCGGTGGCGTGAGCGCGTACTCCGACGCCGTGCTCGACACCGCCGGCCTGCGCCACTACTGGCGCATGGGCGAGTCGAGCGGCACGACGCTGGCAGACGCGAAGGCGGGCAACACCGCGACCGCGAACTCGGTCACCTTCGGCGTCCCCGGCGGCCCGCTCGCCGATCCGAACACTGCGGTGCAGTTCGATGGCGGCACGAGCTTCGGCCGCGCCAACGTCTCACTCTCCGACACCACCGCGATCACGCTCGAGTTCTGGCTGAAGTGGGACCGCTACCTCGACAACGACGAACTCGCCTTCGAGCTGACGCCGAACTTCAACCAGAACGCCGGCGGCTTCATCGTCGACCCGAACGCGCCCCAGTCCGGCGGCAAGTTCGGGATCGCGCTGGGCTCTGGCACCTCCCGCAACAACGCGTTCTTCACTCGCCCGAGCGCGGGCGGATGGCACCACTACGCGATCGTGCTCGACTCGTCCGCGCCCGCAGCCAGTCAGATCACGCCCTACGTCGACGGTCAGCCGATCGCGTACACGAAGATCGACAGCGGAACGGGCGCCGGGCCGTTCGCGAACTCGGCCCTGTACTTCATGTCGCGCGCCGGCGCCGCGCTCTTCGGCAAGGGGGCAATGGACGAGGTCGCCCTCTACGACAAGGCGCTCAGCCCGGCGGCGGTCGCCGAGCACTTCGCGAGCTACGGAACCAACCGCCGCCCGGTCGCGCGCTTCACGATGTCGCCCAACCCGGTCAAGCAGAACGTGTCGGTGACCTTCAACGGGTCGACCTCGAGCGACCCCGATGGCACGATCGCTCGCTACGAGTGGGACCTCGACGGCAACGGCAGCTACGAGACCGACACCGGGGCGACCGCGACCCTCACGCGTAGCTTCGCGACGGCGGCCGACCTCGACGTTCGTCTGCGCGTCACCGACGACCAGACCGGTACGGACACCGAGGTGCACACACTGCGCGTCGGCAACCAGGCTCCGGTGGCGCGCTACACCGCGACGCCGAGCCCGTCGGTCGTCGACCTGCCCGTGACGTTCGACGCGACGACGAGCAGCGACATCGACGGGACGATCGCGAAGTACGAGTGGGATCTGGACGGCAACGGCACGTTCGAGGTCAACGGCGGAACATCAAAGACGACCACGAAGACCTACTCCGCCCCGGGCACCCGGACGGTCACGCTGCGCGTGACAGACGACAACGGCGTGACCGGCACCTCCGCCGTGCCGCTGACGACGAACAGCGGCGGCGTCAGCAACTACGGCGACGCGATCCTCGACACGGCCGGCCTCGTCAGCTACTGGCGCATGGGCGAGATGGGCGGAACGACCTTCGCCGACAGCAAGTCCACCAATCATGCGACGGTGACGAGCGCGACCTTCGGCGTCCCAGGCGCCGTCGCCAACGACCCGAACACCGGGGCGCGGTTCAACGGATCCACGAACACCGCGCGCGCGCCGATCAACCTGTCGGCCACGCGGCAACTCACCGTCGAGTTCTGGCTGAAGTGGAACGGCTACACGCCCGACGACCACCTCGCGATGGAACTCACGGACAACTTCAACGGCAGCAGCGGCGGCTTCATCGTCGATCCCGACGCACCGCAGTCGGGCGGCACGTTCGGCGTCGGGCTCGGGCGCTTCGAGACGCGCAACAACGTCTTCTTCGCTCGCCCGAGCGCGGGTCAGTGGCACCACTACGCGCTCGTCATGGACACCAACGCGCCGGCGGCTTCGCAGATCACTCCATACGTCGACGGCCAGCCGGTGAGCTTCACCAAATCCGACAGCGGCACCGGCGCCGGCACCTTCGCCAACGCCAACCTCTGGTTCATGTCGCGCGGCGGCGCCTCGCTCTTCGGCGGCGGCGATCTCGACGAGGTCGCGATCTTCAACCGAGCGCTGCCGGCGAGCGCGATCGCCGAGCACTACGCGAGCACCGGCACCAACCGCCGGCCCGTGGCACGCCTCACGCTCTCGAAGAACCCGGCCAAGACCAACCAGTCCGTGACGATGAACGCCGGCACATCGACGGACTCCGACGGCACGATCACGAAGTACCAGTGGGATCTCGACGGCAACGGCAGCTTCGAGACCGATACCGGCACGGCCTCGAGCGTCAACCGCTCCTTCACCACGGCAGGCACGGTCGACATCTCGGTTCGCGTCCTCGACAACCAATTCGGCACCGACACCGAGACGCAGCGCCTGACGGTCGGCAACAGCAGCCCGACGGCGTCCTTCACCGCGACACCCAGCTCGCCGAACATCAACGACGCCGTGCAGTTCGCCGCAGGCGCTTCCGCGGACATCGACGGCACGATCACCAAATACGAGTGGGATCTCGATGGCAACGGCACGTACGAGCGCAACACCGGCACGACGTCGACGACCTCGACGACGTACGCGACCGCCGGCGCACGCACGGTCGGACTGCGGGTGACCGACGACGACGGCGCGACCGGCACGACGACGCGGATCGTCAACGTCAAGGCTGGCTCGTACTCGTCCACGGTCCTCGCGACGCCCGGGCTGATCAGCTACTGGCGGATGGAGGAGACGAGCGGCACGGCCTTCACCGACAGCAAAGGCACGAGCCCGGCGACGATCAGCGGAGCGACCCTCGGCGTTCCCGGAGCGCTCGCAGGGCCCGCGAACGTCGCGGCGCGCTTCGACGGCATCAACGACTTCGCCCGGGCGAACCTCAACCTCTCGACGACGAGCACGATCACGGTCGAGTTCTGGCTGCGCTGGAACGGCTATCTCGACGACGACGCGCTCGCGCTCGAGTTCACGGACAGCTTCAACGCCAACCCGGGCGGCTTCCTGGTCGATCCGAGCTCCTCGGATGGGATGTTCGCGGTCGGCCTCGGCTCTGACACGGCTCGCAACACGGCGCAGTTCGCACGGCCTACCGCCGGCCAGTGGCATCACATCGCGATCGTCCTCGACACCACGGCAGCGGCGGCGACGCAGATAACGCCGTACGTCGACGGCCTCGCCGTGCCGTACTCCAAGTCACGCTCGGGCACCGGGGGCGGCGCCTTCGCCAACGCCGCGCTGAGCTTCATGTCTCGCAACGGCGCCACGCTGTTCGGCGGCGGCGACCTGGACGAGCTGGCGATCTACAACGGCGCGCTGACCGCGCAGACAATCGCGACTCACTACGCAAGCGGGACCCCCTAGCGCACGTTTGTCACGGACGACAGTGCAACAGGAGGCGGGGATGGTTGACGTGGACAGCGAGACGACGGACGTTGATTGCGGGCAGCGCCGCGTGGAGGCGCGTGCCGGCATGGCGTTGTCGCTCGCGACGTTCACGATGGCGCTCGCCTCGGCGCTGCAGGCGGTCCTGTACCTCAGCTCGTTCGGCGCCAACGGGCGCACCGACGGGTTCTTCGTCGCGTTCGCGCTGTACACAACGTTCGGCGTGTTCAGCCAGAGCCTGCGGCTGACGGCGGCCCCGCTGCTCGTCGAGCCCGCCGCGCGGCTGCAGCCGCGCGAGCTCATGCGCGCCCTCCTGATCGTCGCGCTGCCCGTCATCATCGCGACAGGCCCGCTCGCCGGCCCGCTCGCCGGCCTGCTCGCGCCGGGCCTGGACCCCAGCGACCGCGCGATCACCCAGGACGCCCTGCCGATCCTCGGCGCCGCCGTCACGCTGCAGCTGCTCGCCGCGGGCGGCGCAACGCTGCTCGCCGTGCGCAGCCGTTTCATGAGCGTCGCCGTCGCCTACGCCGCCGGCGCGATCGGCGGCTTCTTCGTGTACCTGGCACTCGTCGGCAGCGCACAGGAGCTGACGCTTGGCTGGTCGATGCTCTCGATGGCCGTCATCACGTTCTCGATCATGGCCGTCAGCACGATCCGGTCCGGTGGACTGGGAGCGCGCTGCCGGATTCCCGGGCTGCGCGCGGCCGGCGTCGACGCGAGTCTCCTGCTCGGTCGGACCGTCGTCTACCTGGCGTTCAACCTGCTGTTCATCGTCACGCTCGCCTGGGCCAGCGGATCGGCTGCCGGCGACGCGACCGTCCTGTCCTACGGCTACCTGTTCGCGAGCTATCTCGTTGCGGGGACGGCGATGGCGCTCGGCATGTCGCGCATCCCGGAGATGACGCGCCAGGCACGTTCCGAGCAGACGGCGCTCGTCCGCGCGAGCGTGCCGGTCGGCTTCCGCTACGCGATCATGTTCGCCGCGCCCGCGCTCGCAGCGCTGATCGTGGCAGGGGCACCGCTCATCGGCGCGCTGTTCCCGGACAGCCTCGACGCAGACGCCGTCCAAACGCTGCGCACGTTCGGCGCGCTGCTGGCGCCCTGGACGATCGCGGCGCTCATCATCAATCTCCTGTTGCCGCTCATGTTCGCGATCGGGCGGGCGCGGCTCGTCAACCTCATGGCGGTCCCGCTTGCCGCGCTGCACATCGCGGCGACGGCGCTGGCAACCGCGCAGTGGGGCGTCGAGGGTACGGTCGCAGCGTTCGGCCTGGCGCCGGCGCTGTTCGCGATCTTCCTCGTGGCGGTCGCCGCCGGCCCGCGGGCGCCGGGACTCGGGCGCGAGCTCGCCTGGGACGCCGCGCGCTTCTGCACGGCCGCCGCGGTCGCCTTCGGCACCGCCGCGATCGTCGCGCCGGCGCTCAGCCACGGTTTCGTCGAAGCGGTGTTCGCGGGCATCATCGGGACCGCGATGTACGCGCTCCTGCTGCCCATCGTGGCGTCGCGCCAGGTCACCGTCGTGATGCGCGCGCTGCGCACCGCATCACCGTGACCGCGCTCACAAGCGCACCCCGTCCCGGTGTAGCCGCCCGCGCCGTCGCTCAGCTGCGCTGGCTGGCGACCGACCGCGCCGTCGTTGCCGGCCTCGTCGCTGTGTTCGTCGCGCTGACAATCGTCACCTGGCGCAAGTGGGGCATCCCGGAGGTCGACGCGGGCGCCGAGCTGTCGACCGCCGAGCAGGTCGCGAACGGGCTCGTTCCCTATCGCGATGTGCGCTACTTCTACGGCCCGCTGGGCCTCTACTCGCTCGCGGGCGCGTTTCGCGTCTTCGGCACGTCGCTGACCGTCGTGTTCGGCTTCGGGCTGCTACAGGCGGCGGCGCTGCTGACGACATTCCACCTGCTGGCCAGACGCTGGATGCCACGTCTGGAGGCGGCGTTGGCGACGCTGATGCTCATGGCGATCGGCTTCTCGGGTACCGCGTACAACTTCGTGCTGCCCCACACGAACTCCGCGACGTTCGGGCTGCTGTGCCTGCTGGGAATGCTGCTGGCCCTGGCGTCGCGCCAGCACCTCGCGGCCGGCACGCTGCTGGGTCTGTCGGCGCTGACGCGCCCGGAGTTCGCTCTCGTCGCGCTCGCCGCGGCGCTGGCGCACCTCGTGGGTCTGCGACGCGACGAAAGCGGCAAGACGCTGCGCGCGGCCGTCCGCATCGCACTGCCGGCGGCGGCGATCGGCGGCGGCGTCCTCGGCGCGTTCGCGCTGATCGCGGGCCCCGAGCGCTTCTTCCTCGAGAACCTCTGGCCGGTCGACTTCATCCGCGAGGCGGGCTTCGGCAGCCAGGCGTACTGGATGCCGTTCACCGCGGGCAGCGCGCTGGCGCTGTTGGCGCGCGCGTTCGTGTACCTCGGGCCGCTGCTCGGGGTCGCGCTCGCGATCCACCGCGCCGCACGTGTCGACGGGGTCCGCGCTCGCGTGCGCGCCGCGCTGCCGCCGCTTGCCGTCGCCGGTCTGGCGTTGCTTGTGTTCTTCGGGGCCTGGCGCGCGAGCGGCTTTGCCGCGGGCGAGTTCGACCAGGTCCTGTCGGAGGTCACACATCTGCTCTTCGTGATGAGCTGGCTGCCGTTCGTGGGCCTCGGTGCCGCGGCATGGGCCGGCTGGCTGTTCGCGCGCGGCCGCGGGGCGCCGCTGTCGGCGTCGTGGGCCACCGACCTGCCGCTGCTCGTCGCCACCGCAGCCCTCGGGTTGCGCGCCTACGACGCGTTCACCGACGAGCGCTCCTACGCCCCGTACTACGCCGCCCCGCTAGTCCTGATCGTCGTGCTCATGCACATGCGCATCGCAGAGCGCTGGCCCGCGGCCCGGCCGGCGGTGCTCGGCGCGGTCGCGCTGTCGGCGGCAGCGCTCGCGGCCTACGCGGTCGTCGGCCTGTACGCCGACGACACGACGGTCGTCCACACGCCGCGCGGCACGTACGTCGCCCACGCCGCGTCCGCGCCGGGCGTACAGGCGGCGGTAGACGCCGTCGTGAGCTCCAGCGCGCCGGGCGCACCGATCCTCGCGGCGCCGGGCGAGGGTGGGATGTACTTCCTGACCGGCCGGCGCCCGGCGCTCTACGAGGTCATGTTGCTGCCGGGTTTGCTCGACACCGTCGCCGACGAGCGCGGCGCGATCGCCCGCATGCGCGGCGCCCATGTGCGGGTCGCCGTCCTCGGCGCGCGTGACCTGTCGGCCTACGGGCGCGGTACGTTCGGGCGCGACTACGACCAGGTGCTGGGGCGCTACCTCGACGCGGCGACCACCTCCAAGCTCGAGGTCGGCGATCTCACCGACCCGGTCGGCGGCAGCTACGCCGCCCGCGGCTACACGATCCTGCGCCTGCGAAGATAGTGTGATGCGCCTGCCCGGATCGTGTGCTTGCACCGCAGCGCTTGCGCTGGCCCTGCTCGGGGCCCCGCTCGCCCTGCTGCTCAACAAGTCCTCCCCCGCTCCCGCCGCACGAGCCGAGAAAGCGCAGACCGGCGAGCGCCAGGCGCAGATGACTGATCCCCTGAAGCGCGGTGCGCGCGTCGTGGTCTTCCTTGCCGGCAACGCGTACGACGCACGCGCCGGCACCGTCGTGGGGTTCAAGAGCAAGCGGGTGATCGTGGCGCTCGACCGCCTTCCGCCGGAGACGAAGCGACGCCGACGATCGTTGCCCGAGCGCTACCTGCGGCGCCTGAGCGTCCGGCCCACTGGGAACCCGGCCGCAGCCCCGGCGCTGAGCGCCTGGCGGACCGTTTCCTCCCCCGCCGAGTTGCAGAAAGCCGTGGGCGAAGCGCCGCGCAACGCAAACATCGAACTGCGCGGCGGCAGCTATCCGGCGCTGACGCTCGACCAGACCCGCACGACATGGGTGACGATCCGCCCAGCGGTCGGTGAGCAGGTGACGCTCGCCGACCTCGACTTCGGGCCGCGCGCAGCCTACATCCGCGTCGAGGGCGTGACGATCGACTCGCAGGTCCTCATCACCGCCGAGGGCGCAGGCCACATCCAGCTCGTCGGTTCCCGCGCGCAAGGGGTGCGAGCCGAGTGGGGATCCCACGACCTCCTCATCGAGGGCAACCTCATCGAACGCTCCGACAGCGGCGTCGAGCTCATCTCCACGAATTGCAGCGTGCACAACGCGCCCGAGTCGTGTTCGGGCGATCGGACGCTCGCGCCTGTCGAGCGCGTCACGATCCGCAACAACCGGATCGTGGCGCCGCTGGAGAACGGGATCACCGTGGCAAACTTCCGCGCCGTCCTCATCGAGGGCAACGAGATCACCGGCCTGAGCGAGAACGGCCAGCACTCCGATGCGCTGCAGTCGCTGTGGGGCGGCGACGGACTTGTGTTCCGGCGCAACTACGTCCATGACATGGAGGGCAACCAGGGCTTCTTCATCAAGGACGGCCGGGTGTCGAACGTGACGGTCGACAACAACCTCATCGTCCGGACCCGCCCGCGGGTTGGCTACAACTTCGCCGGGTCACCGCTGTCCTTCTACGACACCGTGCCCGATCCCGCGCAGCCCTACTTCACCGGCTACGGCATCGTGCTCTCACGCAACACGATCTGGGATAACGCGCATTTTCTCGTTATCAGCGGCCCGGACAACCGCAAGATCTCAATTCGAAATAACGTCACCGAGGCGATCGCGATCGAGGGCATAGGCAAGGATGCGCTGCGCGCCAACGGCATCGACCAGGGCTACAACATCGTCCGGGACGCCATCTCGTGGGGCCGCGCGGGCCCTCATGACACCGGGCAGGCGCCGCGCTTTCGCGACGCGGCGAAGAACGACTACCGCATTACCACCACGCAGCGGGACCAGTTGAAGTTCCGCGCGGGTGTCAGCTGGCTTCCCTGACGCTGCGCGCCCGAGGACGACCTTCGAGCCGGACCTACACCATCGTTCAGGTGACCCCAATACACCGGGGACTAGGTTTCCAAGGGTCATGCACAAGCTCCTGGTCTGTTCTCTGCTGGTGATGGCCACCGGGCTTTGTGCGGCGCCAGCGCAGGCCCAGACGCCGGCCGATCAGGGGCAATGGGGACCGGTCATGAACTGGCCGCTCGTGGCGGTCCACATGAGCCTGCTGTCGACCGGCCAGGTTATCGCCTGGGACGGCTTCGAGGACGGGCCGAACTCCGAGCACCTGTTCGACCCGGCAACCTCGTCGATCACGGCCAAGCCGTACGTGCGCAACCTGTTCTGCTCGGGGTTCTCACAGCTCGCCGACGGCAAGCTCTTCATCGCCGGCGGCCACGTGACGGTGAACAGCGGGCTGCGCGACACGACGCTCTGGGACCCTCAGACGTCGACGGCAACGCGCGGTGTCGACCTCACGGGCTCGCGCTGGTACCCGACGGTCACGACGCTCGCCGACGGCCGCGCGCTCGTCTTCTCGGGCGACAACATCCAGGCCGACGACTCGCCGCCCGGCAACCCCCTGAGCTTCAAGTCCTCGACCATCCCCGAGGTCTACAACCCGCAAACGAACTCGTACACCCGGCTGACGGGGGCTGCGGTCGACACGCCGCTGTACCCGTTCATGTTCGTCCTGCCGGACGGCCGCGTGTTCGACGCAGGTCCCGACCGGCAGTCGCGGATCCTCAACCCGAACGGCACCGGCTCGCTGTCGCTCGGGCCCGTCAGCCCGATCGACGGTTCGAGCGCCGCGATGTACGCGCCCGGCAAGGTCATGAAATCCGGGACGTGGTCGGATCCGTCGTTCGCCAACATCCCCGTCACCGGCCGCACCGCGGTCATCGACATGAACGCGCCTACGCCGACATGGCGCGAGACGGCGCCGATGGCGTACCCGCGCTCGTACGAGACGATCACGATGCTGCCCGACGGCGACGCGCTCGTCAGCGGCGGGACCACGAAGTCCGACGGCTACACGATCGCAAACGCCGTCCTGCCGTCGGAGATCTGGAACCCCCAGACCGAGACCTGGACGACGATGGCGGCGCAGGCCAACGGCCGCATGTACCACTCGACGGCGGTCCTGCTCCCCGACGGTCGCGTCCTCATGGCCGGCGGCGGCCAGCTGCCCGGCTATCCCGTGGTCAACCAGACCAACGCGCAGATCTTCTCGCCGCCGTACCTGTTCAAGGGCATGCGTCCGGTCATCTCGTCGGCGCCGTCGACCGTGCAGGCGGGCAGCGGCACCTTCAACGTCGGCACGCTCAACGCCGCGACGACCGCGAAGGTCTCGCTCGTCCGGCTTGGCTCCCAGACGCACGCGTTCGACCAGAACCAGCGCTTCGTGCCATTGAGCTTCACGGCCTCCTCCGGCTCGCTGCAGGTGACCGCGCCCGCCAACACGAACGTCGCGCCGCCCGGCTACTACATGCTCTTCATCGTCGACACGAACGGCGTGCCGTCGGTCTCCACGTTCGTGCGCATCCCGGCCGCGTCGGAGGACAGCACGCCGCCGAGCGCCCCGAGCAACCTGGCGGCGAGCGGCGGCCTGAGCCGCGTCGACCTGACCTGGACGGCCGCGACCGACAACGCGAGCGTGCAGCGCTACAACGTGCACCGCTCGACGACGCCGGGCTTCACGCCGACGAGCGCCAACCGCATCGCACAGCCGACGGGCACGTCGTACAGCGACACCGGGCTGAGCGCGGGCACGTACCACTACGTCGTCACCGCCGAGGATCAGGCCGGCAACATCGGCCCGCCCTCCAACCAGGCAACGGGTACGGCCGCCGCTGACACGACCGCGCCGACGGTCACGGTGACCGCGCCCGCCGGCGGCACGACGGTGTCGGCCTCGGTCAGCGTGACGGCGTCCGCCGCCGACAACGTCGGCGTCAGCGGCGTGCAGTTCAGGGTCGACGGCGCCAACCTCGACGCCGAGGACACCACCGCGCCCTACTCGGTCACCTGGAACACCACGAGCGCGGGCAACGGCGCGCACACGCTGACCGCCGTCGCACGCGACGGCGCGGCCAACGCGACAACGTCGGCCGGCGTCGTCGTCACGGTCAGCAACACGACCCCGCCGCCGGCGACCGGGCTCGTCGCCGCGTACGCGTTCGACGAGCCGCTCGGGACGAGTGTCACCGACGCGTCGGGCATGAACAACACGGGAACGATCTCGGGGGCGACGCGCCTGGCCGCCGGCAAGAACGGCGCCGCGCTGACGTTCGACGGCGTCAACGACTCCGTGTCCGTGCCCGATGCCAACTCGCTGGACCTCACGACCGCGATGACGCTCGAGGCCTGGGTGAAGCCCGCCGCGCAGAGCGACTGGCGCACGCTGATCCTCAAGGAGACGTCGGGCAACCTCGTCTACGCCCTGTACAGCTCCTCGGCCTATGGCGGCAGCGGTGTCGCGCGGCCGTCCTCGTGGATCGATGCCGCCGACGTCGGCGCGACGACCGCGCTGGCGGCGAACGCCTGGAACCACCTCGCGACCACGTACGACAGGACCACATGGCGCCTGTACGTCAACGGCACGCAGGTCGCCTCGAAGGCGTTCACCGGCACGATCCCTGTGTCGACCGGCGCGCTGAAGATCGGCGGCAACAGCATTTGGGGCGAGTGGTTCACCGGCCAGATCGACGACGTCCGCGTCTACAACCGCGCCCTGACCGCCGCCGAGGTCACGACCGATCGCGACACCGCCGTGGGCGGGCCCGCCGCGCCCGACACCACCGCGCCGACCGTGAGCGTGACCGCGCCCGCCACCGGGGCGACCGTCTCGGGCACGGTCGCCGTCAACGCGGCCGCCGCCGACAACGTCGGCGTCAGCGGCGTGCAGTTCAAGCTCGACGGCGCCAACCTCGGCGCCGAGGACACGGCCGCGCCGTACACGACGAGCTGGAACACGCTCACCGCGTCCAACGGCACGCACACGCTCACGGCGGTCGCCCGTGACGCCGCGACGAATACGACAACCTCCAGCTCGGTCAGCGTCACCGTGACGAACGACCTCGTGGCGCCGTCGGTGTCGATCACGGCGCCAAACACCAACAGCACGGTCTCGGGCACCGTGAATGTCGCGGCCACGGCGACCGACGACGTGGCGGTCGCCGGCGTGCAGTTCAAGCTCGACGGCGCGAACCTCGGCAGCGAGGACACGATCGAGCCGTACGCGGCGAGCTGGAACACGCTCACCGCCGGCAACGGCGCACACACCCTCACCGCCGTCGCACGCGACACCGCGGGCAACCTGCGCACCTCCAACGTCGTCGACGTGACGGTCAGCAACGACCTCACGGCGCCAGCGGTGTCGATCACCGCACCGCTCGAGGGCGCGTCGGTGGCGAACACCCTGAGCGTGACGGCGGACGCGTCGGACAATGTCGGCGTCAGCGGCGTGCAGTTCAAGCTCGACGGCGCGAACCTCGGCACCGAGGACACTACCGATCCCTACTCCGTCAGCTGGAACACGACGACCGCGAGCAACGGCACGCACACGCTCACCGCCGTCGCACGCGATGCCGCGGGCAACGTGAAGACCTCCTCCGTCCGGACGGTGACCGTCGCCAACACCGACGGGGTGCCTCCATCGGTGTCAGTCACGAGCCCGAACGACGGCGCCACGGTCAGCGCGACGACGAGCGTCACCGCGACCGCAGCGGACAACGTCGGCGTCAGCGGCGTGCAGTTCAAGCTGGACGGCGCGAACCTCGGCAGCGAGGACACGACGAGCCCCTACTCCGTCAGCTGGAACACGACCACCGCATCCAACGGCGCGCACA
>Ga0136633_1001313_pt1 | contig 18452 bp, 19 predicted proteins | sample AntDrymeUQ832206_2_FD_105494 | JGI IMG/M metagenome (GOLD analysis project Ga0136633, IMG submission 105494) | Polar desert sand microbial communities from Dry Valleys, Antarctica - metaG UQ83 (22.06) | ecosystem: Environmental > Terrestrial > Soil > Desert | place: Antarctica: Dry Valley...
GAGCGCGTGTCGAGCAACGTCGCGTGCAGTACCTCTACGCCGATGGCGACGTTTACCACTTCATGGACAGCGAGACCTACGACCAGTTCGCCGTCGGCGCCGCGATGCTCGGCGACGATGCGCACTACCTCATCGAGAACACCGAGGTGTTCGTCAGCTCGCACGAAGACGAGATTCTGGGGGTCGACCTCCCGGTCACGGTCGACCTGCGCGTGACCCAGACCGACCCTGGCTTCGCCGGGGACACGGCCACCGGCGCCAAGAAGGCCGCCACCGTTCAGACCGGGCTGGTCGTGCAGGTGCCGCTCTTCGTGAACGAGGGCGACGTCCTGCGGGTCGATACCCGCACCGGCGAGTACGTCACTCGCGTCCAGTAGGCCGCGGGGACACCCACTATGGCATCTGACCCGCAACCGACGCTCTGGGATGCGCCCAGGGAGGAGCAATCGCCAGCGGCGCGCGCCACCCCCCGCATCCTTCGCGTCACCGACCTCAATCGGCGCGTTCGATCGCTGCTGGACAGCGATTCCATCCTCGCCGATGTGTGGGTCGAGGGCGAAGTCAGCCAACCGTCCTTCCCGCCGTCCGGCCATTGCTTCTTCACGCTGAAGGATGCCAACAGCCAGGTCCGCGCCGCCCTCTTCCGCGAGGAGCTGGCCCGCGCCTCCGCGCGCCCCGAGCACGGGATGAACGTGATCATCCACGGGCGAGTCCGAGCCTATGAGCCGCAGGGCGTCTACCAGCTGTACGTCGATACGATCACGGCCGCCGGCGCCGGCGACCTGCACGCCCGCTACGAGGCGCTTCGCAAGGAGCTCGCCGCGGCGGGGCTCTTCGAGGAGGCTCGCAGGCGGCCGATCCCGCGCTGGCCACGCCGCATCGGAGTCGTCACCTCGCCGGTGGGTGCCGTCTGGCGCGACATCACCAATGTTCTCCGGCGACGCTACCCGCTCATCGAGCTCGTGCTCAGTCCGAGCGTCGTGCAGGGGACGACCGCTGCCCCGGCGATCGTGCGTGCCCTCCAGCGGCTCTACGCCCAGCCGGATCTCGACACCATCATCCTCGCACGCGGAGGCGGGTCCCTGGAGGACCTGTGGAGCTTCAACGACGAGCAGGTCGTACGCGCGGTGGCGGATGCGCCGGTGCCGATCATCGTCGGCGTGGGGCACGAGTCGGACGTCACGCTCGCCGACTTCGCCGCCGACCTGCGCGCGCCAACGCCGAGCGCCGCCGCCGAGCTGGCGACGCCCGACGCGACGCAGCTGGCCACCGTGGTCGGCCGCCTGCGCGACCGGGCCACCAGCGCGCTGCTCGGCCGCGCGGTCGAACGTCGCCGGTTCCTCGACGCGGAGCGGCGGGCCCTCGTCGGCCTGGCGCCCGATATCGATGCCGCTCGGCAGCGCGCCTCCGATCTCCTCGACCGCGGCGCGCGCGCCGCGGGCGAACGCGTTGCACGCCGCCGCCTGCTCGTCGAGTCCGCGCACGCGACGCTGCGGACGCTCTCGCCTGCGGCGACCCTCGAGCGAGGCTACGCGGTCGCCCGCACCGCAGATGGCCGCATCCTGCGCGACGCGACAGGGGTCGGGGTGGGGGAGCCGCTGCAGGTGATCGTGGCGCGCGGTACCGTGGAGACCCGCGTCGAGCGTACCCGCGCCGACGGCACCGAGGAGCTGCTCTCATGATCGATGATGCAAGGCTCGATGTCCTCACCGACGAGGAGCTCGCAAGCCGACCGTTCGACGAGCTGGTCGTCGAACTTCAGCAGGCGGTCCAGCGTCTCGAGGGCGGCAGTGTCGGGCTCGAGGAGAGCATCAAGCTCTACAGGCAGGGCCTGAGGCTCCACGCCGCCTGCGAGACCAGGCTGCGCGAGGCGGAGCTCACGATCACCGAGCTCGGGCGTCGCGGCATGGCGGGCGCCGAACCATCGGCCGAGGGCTGAGCCGGACGGGCCGGACCGTCAGGAGTGCTCGTGCTGCACGAAAAGACCGTCAAGCGTGGCACCGGACACGGCATCGGACAGGTGCGTGAACGTGCCCTGCTCGGCGATCTCGGTGGCCGCCGTCATGAACCCCGCCCATGCACTGCGCGCGAGCGCGCCCCCGACGCTGATCCGCCGGACGTGAAGCCGAGCAAGGTCTGCGACGTTGGTGAAGTCATCGCTGACCAGGACGTTCACGGGTCGGGGGGCGACGGCCTCGACGACCGCAGCGATCTCCGCGTGGCTCCTGATGCCCGGCGCGTAGAGGCAGTCGGCACCGGCCGCGGCATAGGCGGTCAGGCGACGGATCGTCTCTGGCAGATCTGGCCGTCCGACAATGAAGCCCTCGGATCGTCCGGTCAGCACGATGCCGGAGCCGCTGTCGTCGATGGCCTGGCGCGCCGCCCGGATGCGCTCGACCGCCAGCTGAGGATCGAAGAGCGGGTTCGCCGGGTCACCGGTCGAGTCCTCGATGGAGAGCCCCGCGATGCCGGTGGCAATGGCCGCGCCGACGTTCGCCGCGACAGCGGCAGGTTCGATCGCGAATCCGCCCTCGAAGTCGGCATTGATGGGGATCGCGACCGCATCGGTCATTGCGCGCAGGTGTGCCAGCGCCTCCTCCAGCGAGACATGATTGTCAGCGCGGCCCAGCGACCACGCGAAGCCGGAGCTGGTGGTCGCGAGAGCCGGGAAGCCGAGCCCAGCGAGCAGGCGTGCGCTGCCGGGGTCCCAGGGATTCGGGATCACGAAGCAGCCGCTCTCGTGAAGCCGATGGAAGACGCGGGCGCGATCGGAACGTGTCACCGCGGCACGGTACCCCGCGCGGCGGGCCCCGGTTCCCTCGTCACGACAAGAATCGCGATCAGCGTCAGGCCGGATTGAGGGAACGCAGACGCATTCGGCAGATGATGGCTGCGGGCGCGCCACGCGTGGCGGCGCTCACGCTGCGCGGCACGCGTGACCGTGCAGATCGGTGCTTCGAACGTATCGGATACGTCGAGATCAAACGCAGTCACGTCTTCGAGTAGTCGCTCGTCTGAGGGAGAAGTCCCGACGGGGCACCTCGGCAGCATCGGTCCTATACTTTCGTGCGACCTCAGGAGGGCATGTTTTCTTTGACGCTGCTCGAGACCATCCGCGAGCCGTCCCAGCTGCACGACATGACGTCGGAGCAGCTCGAGGCGCTGGCCGCGGAGCTTCGCGAGAAGATGATTCGCACCGTCCATCAGACCGGCGGACACCTGGCGAGCTCGCTCGGCGCGGTCGAGATCACGCTCGCGCTGCACCGAGTGATGGACTCGCCGCGCGACCGGATCGTATGGGACACGGGTCACCAGGCGTACGCGCACAAGCTCCTGACGAACCGATGGGATCGCTTCGACACGCTGCGCCAGGTCGGCGGGGTCGGCGGGTTCCCGCGCCGCTCCGAGAGCGACCACGACGTCTTCGATGGCGGGCACGCCGGCACCGGGGTCAGTATCGGCGTCGGCCTGGCGGCCGCGCGTGACGTCCGTGCGCGGGCCGATCCGGCGCGCCGGCAGCGGATCGCCGTTTGCGTCGGGGATGCCGCCGTGGGCTCCGGCCTGACGATGGAGGCGCTCAACCACCTCGGCCACACCAAGCACCCGCTGCTCATCGTGCTCAATGACAACGAGATGAGCATCAGCCCGTCGGTCGGCGGGCTGTCGACGCGCCTCAACAAGATGCGCCTGTCGCGGGCGTACCAGGAGACGAAGTTGGCGACCGTCAAGGCGCTCCCGAAGGTGCCGATCATCGGCAGGCCCGCATTCGACCTGCTGGGCTGGGCCAAGGAGGGCTTCAAGCGTTCCTGGGCGAGGGTCGGCTTCTTCGAGGACATCGGCATCACCTACATCGGCGTGCTCGACGGCCACGATCTCGCCGAGCTCGAGGCGGCGTTCGAGGCCGCCTTCCGGCTCCGTGCGCCGGTCCTCCTTCACGTCAAGACGACCAAGGGAAAGGGCTACGCACCGGCGGAGCAGGACTCGATGAGCTTCCACGGCGCGAGCCTGCCGCCGATCGACCTGTGTTTGATCGACCCGACCGAGGAGCCGCTGCCGGCGGAGGGCAAGCCGAAGCGGAAGCCGAAGACGTACACGCAAACGTTCGTCGAGGAGCTCGTTCGGCTCGGCCAGATCGATGAGCGTATCACCGCCATCACGGCCGGCATGCCGACCGGCACCGGCCTCTCCCGCTTCGCGGAGCATTTCCCGTCACGCTTCCACGACGTCGGGATCGCCGAGCAGCACGCCGTCACCATGGCCGCCGGCATGGCGCTGGCCGGAATGCGACCGGTGGTTGCGCTCTACTCGACGTTCAGCCAGCGCGCCTTCGACGGGCTCGTGCACGACGTCTGCCAGAACGACGTCCCGGTCCTTCTCGGCCTGGACCGATCCGGCCTGGTGGGTGAGGACGGCACCAGCCACCAGGGCATGTTCATGCTCCCCGGCATGCGTTCTCTGCCGAACCTGGCAATCGGCTCGCCCAAGGACGAGCAGGAGCTCCGTGACCTCGTCGTGACGGCCATGGGTCACCTCGGACCGATGGCGCTGCTCTACCCACGCGACGCCGGCGAGGACCTCGCCGATCGCCAGGGGAATACGCTCGAGATCGGTCGCGGCGAGGTGCTCCGGTCCGGCGACGACCTGCTGCTCGTGGGCTTCGGGCCGATCGTCCAGCGCCTGATGGCCGTCGCCGCCGAGCTCGAGGCGGATGGGATGGCCGCCACCGTCATCAACGCGCGCTGGGCGAAGCCGCTGGACGAGGCGCTGATCAGCGAGCATGCCGCCGGAAAGCGTCTCGTCGTGACCGCCGAGGAGTCAGCCGCGATGGGCGGCTTCGGCGATGGCGTGCTCGATGCTCTCAACCGTGCCGGAATCCATGTGCCGGTGCACAAGGTCGCGCTGGTCGAGGGGTTCGTGCATCACGGCGCGGTCGACGACCTTCGACGCCAGCAACGCATCGACGCGCCGGGCATCCTGGCCCAGGTGCGCGACGCGTTGGGTGTACCAAAGGCCGTCCGGAAGCCTCGCTCGAAGGGTGCCGGCCGCGTAACGGTCGGCGGCCGTCGCGTCGCCGCTGAGCGGCGCTAACTCGACACCAACGGGCGCGGATCGGACGTCAGCCGGGCTCGTTCACGGTGCGCGCCGCTCATCGGCGCAGCTCACGCCTGGGACGGTCGGCAGCAGGGCCTGTGCGCTGGCGGCCGGCGCTCGTGCGCGAATAGCGCCGCTGAGCGGCGACGGGAGGCGTGCGCGCAGACCGGCGTGGTGTGCCGGCGCCGTAGGATGGATTGGTGGTACGCATTCGCCTTGACCAGCTGCTCACCAATCGGGGCCTTGCGCGTTCGCCTGCCGAAGCGCAGTCGCTGATTCACGCTGGCGCCGTCGCGCTCGAGGGGACGAGGCGCCTGAAGCCTGGGCAGCTGGTCGCGTCCGACGCATCGGTCTCGCTGGTGGCGAAGGCGCGCTGGGCAAGCCGAGCGGGTGCCAAGCTCGAACACGCGCTCGACGCGTTTGGGATCGACCCGAGCCAGATGGCGTGCATGGATGCCGGAGCGTCAACGGGCGGCTTCACCGACGTGCTGCTGGCGCGCGGGGCGCGGATCGTCTACGCGGTGGACGTCGGCCGTGCACAGCTGATCGATCGCCTGGCGCGCGATCCGCGAGTGGTGAGCATGGAACGCACGAACCTGCGGGACCTGCGCACGCTGCCCGAACCGATCGACCTTGCCACGCTGGACCTGAGCTTCATCAACCTGCGCCTGGTGCTGCCGGCGACGCGCGCAGTGCTGGGCAAGCGCGGCCGCGTCGTGGCCCTCGTGAAGCCGCAATTCGAGGCCAGCCGTGGTGACGTGCCGCGCGGCGGCGTTGTGCGTGATCCGATGATCTGGGAGCGCGTGCTGCGCGATTTCGCGCGAGATGCGAGGCCGACCGGCCTGTGCGCGCATCGTGTGCTTCGGTCGCCCATCACCGGCTCCGACGGCAACGTCGAATTCCTGGTGGACCTGCGGCGCGACGAAGCGGACGCGGAGGTCTTCTCGAAGAGCAGCGTCGAGGCGATCCACGGCGCGCAGCACACGCGTACTACGATGCGCTCGATGAAACGCAGGGCGGCGCGGGGCGCGAGCGACGCGGAGCAGCTCGGGATCGGCTTCGAGGGGATCGAGGTCGTCGAGCCGCCGATCCACGAGCCGGCGCCGGACACCATGCGCCAGATCGTGAGCCTGCGGATGCCCGATGCGCTGCTAGAGCGCGTCGAGATTGCCGCGCGGGCGCGCGGGGTGTCGCCTTCCAGCCTCATGCGCGCCCTCATCGCCGCTGGCCTGGATCGGTCCTACGCCGCGGTTCGCGAGGCATCCGGGCCGCGAGACCTGGCGAGCGAGATCACGGCGCTCGGCGAGCGGATCGACGCGCTCGCGCGCGTCGTGGAGGGCCGAAGCGTGGCCGACCAGCCGTGATGGAGCTGAGACGCATCGGCTTCGCCTTCAATCCCTACAACGCCGAGGCCCGCGTGGTGCTGGAACGAGCGCACGCCTGGTGCGCGCGGCACGGCGTTCAGGCCTGGGATGCACGCGCGGAGGACCGCGGCGCCATCGCGGCGGCCTGCGCATCGGGCACCGATCTCGTCTGCGTGCTCGGTGGTGACGGCACGTTCCTGCGCAGCGCCAGTGCCATCGGCGAGACCGGGGTGCCCGCGCTGGGCATCAACCTCGGTCGCGTCGGCTTCCTTGCGAAGGTGGAGACGGACGGGCTGGAGGGCGCGCTCGACCAGGTCGTCGCCGGCGACTACACCATCGAGGATCGCTTCCGGATCGAGGCGGCGATCGTCCACCCTGACGGGGGCGTCGTGGAGCGTCACGCGTGCCTGAACGAGGTCGTAGTCGCCCGCGGACGCCGCGTGCGGATGATCCGCCTCGAGGTCGAGGTCTCCGGCAGCCACCTGGCCACCTACGTCGCCGACGGGGTGGTGGTCGCTACGCCGACCGGCTCGACCGCCTACAGCTTCAGCGCCGGGGGCTCGATCCTGGACCCGAGGCTGCGCAACATGATCATCACCCCGGTCGCCAGCTACCTCTCGCCGCTGCACAGCGTCGTTGCCGGGGAGGATCACGTCGTGCGCCTCACCCTGCGCGAGGCGTCCGACCCAGCGATCGTGAGCATCGACGGCCAATGGGACATCGAGCTCGCCCCGGGCGACCGGGTCGTGGTGCGCGCGCTCCCGGAGCCTCTGCGCCTGCTCGAGCCCTCCGGCGCGACCCCCTTCTACGACCTGCTGCGCACCAAGGCCAGTCTGCTGCCGTACTGATGGCACTTCGCGAACTGACGGTCGACAACCTGGCGGTGGTGGAGTCGGTGCGCCTTTCGCTCGGTGACGGTTTTACGGTGCTGACCGGCGAAACCGGCGCTGGAAAGTCGCTCGTCGTCGACGCCGTCGCGCTTGTTCTTGGCGCACGCGCGGCGACCGACCAGGTGCGAGCCGGGACCGATGCTGCGCGGATCGAGGCCATCTTCGACGCGCCCGACCTGCCGGAGGACGAGCCGATGCGCGAGGTCGTGGAAGCCGGGGAGGGGAGCGTCATCGTGCGTCGAGAGGTGAGCGCCGACGGCCGTTCCGCCACGCGCGTCAACGATCGGGCGGTCACGGTCGGCGGACTCGCCGGCCTCGGAGCGCGACTCGGTGAGATCCACGGACAGCACGACCAGCAGCGGCTCCTCGAGCCGGCGCGCCAGTTGGAGCTGCTCGACGGGTTTGGCGGGCATGCGGCCGCGGTCTCCGCCGTCGCCGATCGGTTCCGAGCCTGGCGAGCGACAGTCGCGGCCGGGGCGGAGCTCCTGACAGACGCCCGCGAGCTGGCACGACGGGTCGAGCTGTTGCGTCACGAGGTGGACGAAATCGCGAGCGCTGCGCCGAGCGTGGGCGAAGACGCCGAGCTGGAGGCGCAGCTCCGGGCCGCGGAGCACGCCGAGGCGATCGCGCGCTCAGCCGCCGAGGCCGTGGCCGCCCTCCGGGACGACGGGGGTGCCGGCGACGCGCTCGGCGCCGCCGAGCGAGGGCTGGTCGCCGCCGCGCAGCATGATGAACGGTTCGGCGCGCTGGCCGACCGCGCGTCCGGATTGACGGCCGAGGCAGCGGAGCTGGCACGCGACGTGAGCGCCGTCGCCGATGCGGTGGACCTGGATCCCGCCAGCCGCACCGCGACCGAGGAGCGCCTCACCCTGCTCTACGACCTGCGGCGCAAGTACGGCGACTCCCTCGAGGCGGTGATCGCGTTCGGTGGGGCCGCAGCAGCCGAGCTGGAAGCACTCGAGAACCAGGAGGGGGCGCGAGAACGGCTGCGGGCCGATGAGGAGCAGCGGCGCGCGGCGCTCGAGGAAGCAGTCGCGGCGGTGACCGTGGCTCGCCACGTCGCGGCCGATCGGCTGACGGCCGCGGTGAACAGTGAGCTCTCTCCGCTGGGGCTGAGCGTCGGCGCCTTCGGCATCGGGCTCGAGCAGGTCGAGATCGGCGCCAGCGGTGCGGATCGCGTCACGTTCACGTTCGCGCCGAATGCCGGCGAGCCGCCGAGGCCGTTCTCTCGGATCGCATCGGGTGGTGAGGCGAGCCGCCTCTCGCTGGCCCTGAAGGTCGTGCTGGCGGCGGCAGACGAGACACCGCTGCTCGTCTTCGACGAGGTCGACGCCGGGGTCGGTGGCCGGAACGCATCGGCGCTCGGCGAACGGCTCCGCGCGCTGAGCCGCTACCACCAGGTCCTGTGCGTCACCCACCTGCCGCAGGTGGCGGCCCATGCCGATACGCACATCGTGGTCAGCAAGCGGGTGATCGAGGGTCGGACCATCACGGAGGCGCGGGTGCTTGGGGCCCGTGAGCGCGCGGGCGAGCTGGCCGCGATGCTCGGTGGTGACGGCGCGGGAGACGGGGCCAGCGCCGCCGCCGATGCGCTCCTGCGCGGCGCCGGAGGTCGTGCCCGATGAGCAACAGTCATTGGACGGACGATGAGCCATGAGGCGGCTCCTCGCGCGGGTCCATGCGAGCCGATGCGACTGGTGGCCGGCGCTGCCGAGCCGATGCGACCGCGCCAGGTACCGATGGGACCGGTGGCCGGCGACACCGACCCGCGCGAGTCCGCCAGATTGGCGCCCGTTACCGCCCTGGTCGGTGCCGTGGCGAGCTCGACGGGCCGCGGACGGTCCGGCACCGGTCGGAGCGGTAGCTGACCGACACGGTCACCTACCGACACCATCGGTAGGCCGCCGCCCGCCCCCGATCAGCCATGAAGCGTGCGTGATGGCGCGCATCGTGTCGGTCGACGGCCGTCGTGATGAACCATGCGCCGATGCGGGCCATGGAGCGACACCATGAGCAGCCACGGACCCGACCCTGCGCTGGAGTCGGCGATCGACTCCTTCCTGGTGGAGCTCCGCGTGGAGCGCGGGCTGTCGCCGCTCACCATCAAGGCCTACCGTGGTGACCTCGCCCAGTTCGCGCAGGGCGCGGGCACCCGCTGGCGCGACGACCCGCAAACTCTCCTCGACTTCGTGACCGCGCTCCAGCGAGCCGGGGCCAAGGGCAGCACCCAGGCACGCAAGAGCGCGGCAGTGCGCAGCTTCTACGGATTCGCGCTGCGTGAGGGCCTCGCCACGCGGGACGTCCCCGCCCTGGTGGATGCGCCACGGCCAGGCAGCTACCTGCCGGACGTTCTGGCGCCGGACGATGTCGAGCGCATCCTCGAGGCACCGCCGGCCGACGACCCGATCGGCATCCGCGATCGCGCGATCCTGGAGCTGCTGTACGCCTGCGGGCTGCGGGTCAGCGAGCTCGTTGGGCTGGACACTGATCGCGTCGACCTGGCGGGACAGCAGGTGCGCGTCATCGGCAAGGGCAATAAGGAGCGGCGCGTGCCGATGGGCGATGAGGCGCGCGAGCGCGTGGCTCGGTATCGGTCCGGCCCGCGCAGCGCGTGGACGGCCGGCAAGCCGAGTCCGGCAGTGTTTGTCGGGCTGCGTGGCAAGCGGATGAGCCGGGAATCGGTCTGGCGCCTGGTGAAGCGCTGGACGGAGGTCGCAGGAGTCACTGAGCGCGTGACGCCGCACACGTTTCGGCACAGCTTCGCCACCCATCTGCTCGAGGGGGGAGCCGACCTGCGCGTGGTCCAGGCCCTGCTCGGCCATGCTAGCATCAGCACCACCCAGCTCTACACGCACCTGACCGGCGAGCGCGTCCGCGAGGTTTACGCGCGGGCGCATCCGAGAGCCTGAAGCGGAGCGCATGAAGCCCGATGAGTTACGCGCGGAACCTCCTCAGCCGTGGCGAGGAGATCGTCTACGAAAGCCGACAGCATTGGTTCGCGGTCATCGCCCGGACGTGGGTCTGGATCGTGCTCGCCATCATTGCGCTCGCGCTCGCCCTCTGGATCGGAACGAACGACCCGATTCTCGACAACCCGACGGCCGATGGCGTGCTCAGCGTGATCGCCGTCGTCGTGCTGGTCGGTGCCATCGGCTACGTCGCGTTCGTGCTCTGGGACTGGCGCAACCAGGAATGGCTGATCACGACGAGGCGCGTGGTGCGCGCCGAGGGCGTGCTCAACAAGAGCATGTCGGACTCGAGCCTGGAAAAGATCAACGACGCGCGCCTGGACCAGAGCGTCTTCGGCCGAATCTTCGGTTACGGCACCCTCGACATCCTGACCGCGGCCGAGGAGATGGGGGGCTCGAACGTCGCCGACTTCCCGATGATCGCTGATCCGATCGAGTTCAAGAAGGCCATGCTCGACCAGAAGGAGATGCTCGAGCGCCCCGACCTCGCGCGTCCCCGGTACCAGCAGGGTGGCCAGGCGTCGGAGCTCCAGCGCGCGGAGGCGATGCCGCCCCGTGCCGGTTCCGATCGTGTGGCGATACACGGCGACGCGGGCCTGGCGGCGCCCGAAGCGGCTCCTGCTCCATCGCCCGCGACGGAGCCACGGAATCCGGCCGACGACCTCGGCGCGACGCTCGAGCGACTGGCAGGGCTGCGCGATAAGGGTCTCATCACCCCCGAGGAGTACGAGGCCAAGAAGCGCGACCTCTTGGAGCGGATGTAGGTGGGCGTGACCGCCCTCGGCGCGCTATCCGACAACGTCTACGGATCGGAGCTGGATCGCCGGATCTCCGAGGCAACCGATGCCATCCGATCCAGGCTCGGGGACGAGCCGGACGGCCGGTCACACCCGCGTCTCGCGTTGGTCCTCGGCTCCGGCCTCGGCGGCGTGGTGGAGCTGCTCGATCCGGAGGGGCGCGTCACGCTGAGCTATCGCGATATCCCGAACGTGCCCGGCGCAGCGGTTGAGGGCCACGCGGGCGAGCTCGTTGCCGGCACGGTGCGCGGCACGCCGGCGATCATCCTGTCGGGCCGTGCGCATCCGTACGAGGGCTACTCGCAGCGCGAGGCAACCCTCCTCCTGCGAGCGGTGCTCGCGCTCGGGATCGGCACGCTGGTGCTCACGAACGCGGCCGGTGGGCTGAATCCGGACTTCGAGCCGGGCGACGTGATGCTGATCGTCGACCAGATCAACCTGTCCGGCGACAATCCGCTGCTCGGCCCGAACCTGGACCGCTTCGGACCGCGCTTTCCGCCGCTGACCGATGCCTACGATCCAGCGCTTCGCAGCGCGGCGCGCGCGGCGGGGAAGCGCACCGGCGTCGCTCTGCGCGAGGGCGTCTACGTGATGCTCTCGGGCCCGGCGTACGAGACTCGCGCCGAGATGCGGATGCTTCGCTCACTGGGGGGCGACGCGGTCGGGATGAGCACGGCACACGAGACGATCGTGGCGCGCCATGCGGAGACGCGCGTCCTGGGTTTCAGCCTCATCACGAACAAGGCCACCGACGACGTCGAGGCGGGCGCTACCCACGAGGAAGTCATCGAGATGGGGCGGGTGGGGGCGGCGAGCCTCGTGACCCTGCTGGGTGACCTGCTCCCGCGGCTGACGTAGATGGCCTTTGGCGACATCTCGCTCGAGCGCCTGATCGCCGGCGCCGTTGCGCTGCTCGTCGGCCTGACCTTCCACGAGTTCAGCCACGCGCTCACCGCCGATCAGCTGGGAGACGGGCGTCCCCGCGCCATGGGCCGGCTGACCCTCAATCCGATCGCTCACGTCGACCCGGTCGGCGCGCTCATGCTGGTGGTCGCCGGGTTTGGCTGGGCGAAGCCGGTGATGGTGAACCCGGCCGCGCTGCGCGGTGGACGCCAATCCATGGCGTTCGTCGCATTTGCGGGACCGATTGCGAACGTGGTGGTCGCCATCGGCTTCGCGGTCGTCTACCGCGTGATGGGCCTGACGGGCGTCGACGACGGCTTCGTCCTGCGCCTCATCGGGCTCATCGTGCAGTTCAACGTCCTGCTTGCCATCTTCAACCTGGTACCGATCCCGCCGCTCGACGGGTACAACGTCCTCCTCGCCTTCCTGCCGCCGCGCCAGGCGGCGTCCGTCCAGCGCTACGCGCCGTACGGGGTCATCGCGCTGCTGTTGTTGATCTTTCTGCCGGGCAGCCCGCTGGGCGCGCTCCTCTCCTTGTCGGCCCCGGCCACCCGGGTGCTGATCGGTGCATAGGGTCGGACAGCTCGTCGCGCACATGCGAGCGCGTGTCGAGCCGGAGGAGACGGCGCTCGTGCGCCGCATCCTCCCCGAGCGCAGCGTGACCCTCTTCGACGCGATGCTCGTCGCCGATCGCCGCCACGGGCTCGACGTGGCCAAGAAGCTGCTGCAGGCCGGGCATGATGACCGCGACCTCCTCGGCGCGGCGCTTCTCCACGACGCGGCCAAGGGAGACCGCATGCGGCTCTGGCACCGTGTCGCCGGCGTCCTGCTGGAAGCGGTGGCTCCAGCCGCCCTGCGACGCATGGCGAGCCCGGCACCGACGTCGTGGCGACATCCGTTCCACCTCTACCTGCATCACGAACCGATGTCCGCCGTGCTCTCCACCCAGGCCGGCTGCTCGCCGCGGTTGGCTGGATTTATTCGGGGGGAGGTCGCCGATGCGGACGAACCGCTCCTCCGGGCGCTGAGGAAGGCCGATGACGCAAGCTGACGGCATGCAGCCGATCGCCGTCGAAGCCGATGCGAGCGTTGCGGTCCCGGTTGGCGACGCGGAGTTCACGCTGGTTCTGCCGGTCTTCGAGGGTCCCCTCCAGCTGCTGCTGCACCTGATCGAGTCTCGCCAGCTCGACGTGCTGAACGTTCCGCTGGCGGAGGTGGCCGACGCGTACGTCGAGCACCTGGCTCGACACCCGGTTGATGTCGCCAACCTGTCGGAGTTCGTGGCGATCGCCGCGCAGCTCATCTTCCTCAAGTCGAAGCGGATGCTCCCGGCCGAGCCGCTTCCGCCGCTGCCGGTCGACACCGATGAGCCGGATGAGGACGAGCTCCGCCGCCGCCTGCTCGAGTATCGCGCCCTGCGTGATGCGGCGGTCTCGCTCGGTGAGCGCGACAACACCGCCCCGCTCATGCGTCGCGAGCCGCGCGAGTCCGATCTGCCCGAGGCGCCCACCCAGCCGATGCCGGTCGCCGTCCTCGTCTCCGCGCTCGAGCGCCTGGCCGCCATCCCGGAGCCGGTGCCGCCGGCGCCAGAGATCGTCGCTCGCGAGATCACGATCGGCCAGCAGATCGGCGTCCTGCGCCAGGCGCTCTCGCTGAACGGCCGGATCGTGCTCCAGTCGGTCCTGGCACGCTGTCGCACGCGGACCGAGGCGGCGCTGACCTTCCTCGCCACCCTCGAGCTGGTGCGGCGACGCCAGGTGACCGCCCGCCAGGATGACCTCTTCGGCCCGATCGTGGTCGAGTCAGTGCCGGAGTCGAGCGGATGAGCGAGCATGAGATGCCCGATGACCTCGCCGCCTTCTACGAGGCGCTCCTGTTCATCGCGGCGGGTCCGTTGAGCTCGAGCGGGCTGGGTGAGCTCGCCGCGGTGCCGCGCCTGCAGGCCGAGGCGGCCCTCGCGTCGCTCGCCGACCGGCTGGAGGAGGACGAACGGGGGATCCGTCTCCAGCACCATGACGACGCGTGGCAGCTCGTCACGGCACCTGGGGTCGGCGCTCGGCTGGCCGCCTATGCGGCGCGCGAGGAGGCGCGGCTATCGCCCGCCGCGCTCGAGGCATTGGCAGTGGTGGCCTATCGCCAGCCGTGCACACGGGGCGACGTTGAGCGCGTCCGCGGGGTCGATTCCGATTACGTGATCCGTTCGCTTCTCCATCGACGGCTGGTCGTCGAGGTCGGCCGGCGAGACACGCCGGGACGGCCCGTCCTGTTCGGAACCACGTTCACGTTCCTCGAGCGCTTCGGCCTGCCCTCGCTCGATGACCTGCCCCCGATCTCCAGCGATGCGGCCCAGCTCACCGCGCTGACGGGATCGGCAGCCGCCGCCGATGGCGAGTGAGCGACTCCAGAAGCTCATTGCGCGCGCCGGGCTCGCCTCGCGGAGGCGTGCCGAGCAGCTCATCATCGATGGTCGCGTGAAGGTGAACGGCGCCGTGGCGCAGATCGGCGCATCCGCAGATCCTTCGACTGATCGAATCGAGGTCGACGGGCGTCCGCTGCCATCGGCGGTGCGTGCGGTTCACCTCGCGGTTCACAAGCCGCGCGGATTCCTCAGCTCTGCGCACGACGAGCGTGGTCGGCGGTCGGTCGTGGGGCTGGTCGACGCCGGGGACGAGCGACTCTGGCCGGCAGGACGGCTGGATGTGAAGTCCGAGGGTCTGATGATCCTCACCAACGATGGTGATTGGGCGAACCGCGTCCTCCATCCGCGGTACGGCAACGAGCGCGAGTACGCGGCCCTCGTGAACCCGGCGCCGACGCGGGCCGTGCTCAAGCAACTTCGTGACGGCGTCACGCTTGACGACCGACCCGTGCGGCTCCTCGCGGCACGCTTCGCGCTGCCCCCGCAAGAGGTGGAACGGGGGCGCGATGAGGTGGGCGCATGGCTCCAGGTCCGGATCGGCGAGGGGCGAAAGCGCGAGGTGCGGCGCCTGCTCGGCGCCGTTGACGCGAGCGTCGAGCGCCTGGTGCGCACGCGGATCGGCACGCTTCGCATCAGCGGACTGCGCTCCGGCCAGTGGCGCCACCTCCGTCCCGCCGAGGTTGGCGCGCTGGCGGGGGAGCGCCGGCGGTGACCGTCACCGTGGCCATCGACGGGCCGTCTGGCGCCGGCAAGAGCACGGTTGGCCACGTGCTCGCGCAGCGGATCGGCGCCGCATTCGTCGATACCGGGCTGATGTACCGCGCCCTGACCCTTGCGGCGCTGGATAGGGGGATCGACATCGACGACGGCGCCACGCTGGGAGCGCTCGTGGACGCCTGCCTGATCGAAGTCCAGCGGCCGCGTCCCGAGCAGACCGATCGGCTCGAGACCGTCCTGCTCGACGGCCGCGACGTCACGATGCAGGTCCGCGAGCCGCAGGTGGACCGGGCGGTGAGCGCTGTCAGCCGCCATGCCGACGTACGCGATGCCATGCTCGGCGTCCAGCGCGCCGCGGCGGCCCGCGGCGATGCCGTCATGGTTGGCCGCGACATCGGCACGGTCGTCCTCCCCGACGCCACGCTGAAGGTCTACCTCACGGCGGACGCCGAGATGCGGGCCGCCCGCCGCGCGGTCGAGATGGGAGTGCCGCACCGGGCGGACGCCTACCTGGAGGAGATTCGGCGACGCGATGCCGCCGATGCGGGGCGCGCGGTGGCGCCGCTGCGGATTCCGGCCGGCGCGCTCATCCTCGACACCGGGGAGCTCGACGTCGATGCCTGCGTCGAGGTCATCGTCGCCCGCCTGGAGGTCATCGGTGCATAGCTGGTTCTTCCGTCCGGCCGCGGCACTCATCGGTGGCCTGGCGCGGCTCTTGTTCGACGCGCGGATCGAAGGTGTCGGAAACGTGCCGCGAGCCGGGTCGTTCATCCTCGTCTCAAATCACTGCTCGAATCTCGATCCACCGTTGATCGGTTGGGCGACCGGCAACCAGGTTGGCCGCATCGTGCACTTCATGGCCAAGATCGAGATGCGCAGCTGGCCCCTCCTCGGGTGGTTGGCGACGCAGTCGGGGGTCGTTTTCGTCCGCCGCGGCGAGCGGGATCGCGCTGCGCAGCAGCTTCTGCTCGCGGCCCTGTCCGATGGGCGTCCGATCGGAATCTTCGTGGAGGGCACCCGGTCTCGCGATGGCCGCCTCAAGGCCGTCAAGGCCGGAGCGGCACTCCTGGCCATGCGCAGCGGGGTCGCACTGCTGCCGGTGGGTATCGCCGGCACACATCGGATGTTCCCCGGTCGCGCGCGCTGGCCGCATGCCACACGGATCACGATCCGCATCGGCGAGACGTTCACCCTCTCGCACAAGCCATCCGGTCGGCTGGATCGGGCCGCTCTCGCCGCAGGGACGGATCGGATCACCACCGAGATCGCCGAGCTCCTGCCGCCCGAGCAGCGGCCGGCAAGGTGACGCCGGCCGAGGCGACCCACGGGAGATTCGGGCAACTTCCGCACGCGGCAATCGTCGACGAACGTCCCTCGAAGTGACCCGGAACGGACCTTGTGACGTATCCCTTCTAGAATGAATGCCATGACCACGGCAACTCGACCGGACGTTCGCATCGCTGAGCGCGCCGGCTTCTGCTACGGCGTGCGGCTCGCGATCGACAAGGCCAAGCACGCACGCGGCGAAGGCAAGGAAGTCACCACCCTCGGCCAGCTCGTGCATAACCCCGGCATCAAGGCAGACCTGTCCGATCGCGGTATTCGCACCGCCGACCTGGCCGACCAGGTCGAGGGCGGCACGCTCGTCATTCGCGCCCACGGCGTGCCGAAATCCGAGTTTGAGCAGGTGGCGGGCAAGGAGAGCCTCGAGGTGATCGATGCGACCTGCACCTGGGTCCTTCAGTCGCAAAAGGCCGCTCGCGAGCTGGCGGAGGCCGGATACACCGTGTGCATCATCGGTCACGAGGACCACCCCGAGGTCAAGGGCGTCCGCTCGTACGCCGGCGACAAGCACGTCGTGGTGGACGACATGGACCGATCCACCTGGGAGCGCGTGCCGCGCACGAAGAAGATCGGCGTGCTGTCGCAGTCGACAATCCTGCCCATCAAGCTTGAGGAATTTGCCGCCTTCTGCCTGCGCCGCGCCCACGACCTGCGAGTCATCAACACCGTCTGCCCGGTCACCCTCACTCGCCAGGACGACTCAGTGGTGCTGGCCAAGGAAGTCGACGCCATGATCGTGGTCGGTGGCAAGAACAGCTCGAACACCAAGGAGCTGGCGGTGAAGTGCCGCGAGTTCCAGCCGGAGACGGTGCACGTCGCCGATGCAGACGAGCTCGCCACTGAGCATGCGCAATGGCTGCAGGGCAAGGCGAGGATCGGCATCACCGGCGGCACGTCGACCCCCGAGGTCGACCTCGAGGAGGTCCGGGAGCGCGTCTACGCCCTCACCGCGTAGCGGCGGGGGCGGGGGCGGCCGGGATGACCCGTGGGGCGGGTCAACACGCGATGGAGCGACGCAGTCCGCAGCCCTTCTTCCCGATTTGACCCGTGCCTACGGGTGAATCGGGACGGAGCCCCCGTTCCTTCCCGGTTTGACCCGTGGGACGGGTCAGCCACCATGCTCCTTCTCGCCTTGACCCGTGGGACGGGTCACACAGAGGCAGCGGTCGAGGTCACCTCGTTGATGAGGCGGCGCTGGCGTCGGACGCGCCCTCTCCGGCTGGCTGAGCTCGGATCGGCACGGCTGGGCTGTCGACGTCGGGCACCTCGAGCAGCGCGACGTCGATCGGCTCGGCGACCCCGCGAAGGCTGTGCGACCCGAGGCGCCGCACCCGGATCTCGGAGGACGCATCGGCCGCGACAACGGCGGCCACCTCCTTGGAGGCGAGGATCTGTCCGCCGTTCGCGGCAGACATGATGCGCGCGGCCCGGTGCACGTCGAGCCCGATGTACCCGGTCGCCGTGAGCGCCGGGCTGCCGCGATGGAGGCCGATACGGACTAGGATCGGCACCTCGTCGGCCCACGGATGGCTCTGGATGCGGCGCTGGATGGCGATCGCGGCGCGAACTGCGGCGGACGAGGATTCGAAGGCGGCGAAGAACTCGTCTCCTACCGCATCGACCTCGCTGCCGCCGTGCTCGCGGATCGCTTCCCGGATGATCGAGCGGAGCTGCTCGAGAACGTCGGCGTATCGCAGCCCGAGGCGTTGCAGATGAGCCGTCGAGCCCTCGATGTCCGAGAAGAGAAGCGTCACGTCACCGCGCGGCAGGTTCGAGGTGTCCCCCCGGCTGCGTACTGCGTCGCGCAGGTCCTCGCCGCGGAGCGCCTGGCGCGCGGCACTCCGCAGGGTGGCGACGATCGAGCGCTCCTCGCCGAGGAGTGCGTCGTGAACCACCGCCGCGTACGGCCGCCCGTCATCGTCGATGTACGTCACGGCACGCGCGGAATCGCCCGGCGC
>Ga0136633_1001314_pt1 | contig 18445 bp, 21 predicted proteins | sample AntDrymeUQ832206_2_FD_105494 | JGI IMG/M metagenome (GOLD analysis project Ga0136633, IMG submission 105494) | Polar desert sand microbial communities from Dry Valleys, Antarctica - metaG UQ83 (22.06) | ecosystem: Environmental > Terrestrial > Soil > Desert | place: Antarctica: Dry Valley...
CCAAGGACTTCGAGCAGACCATCGCCTCGGCCACCGCATGGCTCTTCATTGCTTCCGTCCAGCTTCTCACCAGACGTATCGCAAGATCATGAAATTACGCAGATTAATTTTGAATCAGACTCTCAGACCTGAACACGCCTTCGCGCCGCGGATCGGCGCCGCCGTCCAGCCGTCCGTTACGCCAGATCACGCCGTGGAGGCCGCTATCCTCGCCCTGGCCGGAACGAACCTCGACGCCGCGCGCGCGCAGGCCCTCGATCACACCCGGCGCGAAACGATCCACCTCGCCGGCGAAGCTGCCGCCCCGCGCGATCAGATTGGGGAGCGCAATCGCCTCCTGCATAGGCAATCCCCAATCGATAAACCCAACCAGCGCCTTGCCGACATAAGCGAGGATGGCATTGCCACCCGGCGAGCCGATCGCGCCGACATAGCGGCCCTCGCGATCGAGGATGATCGCCGGCACCATCGACGAGCGCGGTCTGGCGCCTGGCGCGATGGCATTCGCCATCGGCCGCCCCGCCGCGTCGCGCGGCAGGAAGGAGAAATCGGTCATCTCATTGTTCAGGAAGAAACCATCGACCATCCGCCCCGAACCGAAGATCGATTCGACCGTCGCGGTCATCGAGACGACGTTGCCGGCCGCATCGCCGACGATGAAATGGGTGGTGCCGGCCGGCTCGCGGGTCGCATCGCGCGCCGCCATCGTAGCGCCCGGCGGCGTTCCGGCCAAGGGCGGCGCCCCGGCCCGCTCGCCGATCAGGGCCGCGCGCGAGGCGACATAGGTGGGATCGAGCAAGCCCGCGACGGGCACGTTGGTGAAGGCGGGATCGCCGACATATTGATCGCGGTCGGCATACATCAGCCGGCTGGCCTCGGCGAACAGATACCAGGCCTGCGGATCGCCCGGCCCCCGCGTCGCGATATCGGTGCGCTCCAGCATCGCCATCAGCTGGAGCAGGCCGACGCCGCTCGACGGCGGCGGCGGGACGCAGATCACATAGATGCGGTAGGGGCGGCAGAGCGGTTCGCGCACCACCGGCCGGTAATTTTCGAGGTCGGCGCGGGTCATCGTGCCGGGCAAAGGCCCAAGGCTGGTCCGCGCGACGATATTCTGCGCGGTCTGCCCCCGGTACATGGCGTCCGGTCCCTGCACGGCCAGGCGCCGGAGGAACTCGGCATAAGCCGGGTTGCGCAATGTATCGCCCGCGTCGAGCGGGGTGCCGTCGCCTTCCGCGAAATAAGCCTGGACGTCCGGCGTGCTGTTCTGCGGCGCTCGGCTCGCGATCATTCGCCCGAGGCGTGGGCTGATCGTGAAGCCGTCCCGCGCCGTCCGCTCGGCATCGCCGAACAGGCCGCTCCAGGGCAGGCGGCTATGCTCATTATGGGCGAGATGGAGCATGCGCACCACGCCCGGGACGCCGGTGGCGCGGCCGCTGATCACCGCCTCGCGGAACGGCAAGGCCTCTCCATTGCCGCCGATCAGCATGCCGGGGGTCGCGCCCGCCGGCGCCGTCTCGCGCCCGTCATAGATGCTCACCCGGCCCGACGCCGCGTCATAATGGGTCATGAAGGCGCCGCCGCCGAGGCCGGAGCTTTGCGGCTCGACCAGCGACAGCATCGCCTCGACCGCGATCGCGGCATCGACCGCGCTGCCGCCGCGGCGCAGCACGTTCATCCCGGCCTCGACCGCGAGCGGATTGGCGGCGGTCACATAATATTGCTGTTGGGGCCGCGCTTGTGCTGGCGTCTGCTGCGTCGCGGTCTGGCCGGACGGCGTCGCGCAACCGGCGATCGCGGCCAGCGCGAGCAAGGAAATCAAACGCCCAAATGCCGTCATCGCTCGCCCGCCGCGCCGCCCCGGAAGTGGCGGGCCTAGCCAAGCGGGGCGGGACCGTCCACACTTGATCGGGCTTGGCGCTGGCCGCGCAAGCGTAATAGGACGTTCGTTCGACGCGGGCGAACCGCGCGCTGGGAGGCATGGGTGCAATGAGCCGACAGCTCGAACATTTCCCCAATCTCGTCGCGATGTTCTTCACGCGCGCCAAGGAGAAAGGCGACGCGCCTTTTCTGTGGGCGAAGAGCGGCGGTGAATGGCGCTCGACGAGCTGGAGCAAGGCGGCCGAGCAGGTCGCCAATCTTTCCTCGGCGCTGACCCGACTCGGCCTCGCCCCGGGCGATCGGGTCATGCTGGTCGCCGAAAACCGGCCGGAATGGCTGATCTCCGATCTCGCCATCATGGCCGCCGGCTGTGTCACCGTGCCGACCTACATCACCAATACCGAGCGCGATCATCAGCACATCCTCGACAATAGCGGCGCCCGCGCGGTGATCGTCTCGACCCAGAAGCTCGCCAAGACCCTGCTGCCGGCCGCGATCCGCTCCAATGTCTGCGAGCATGTCATCGGCATCGAGCCGCTGCCCGGCGGCCAGACCGGCACGGTCACGTTCCACGATTGGTCCGCTTTGATCGCCGCCGAGCATGTCGATGTCGATGCCTGCGCGGCGGGCGCCACCTTCGCGCGCGGCGACCTCGCCTGCATCATCTATACGTCGGGGACCGGCGGCGCTCCGCGGGGTGTGATGCAGCATCATGGCGCGATCCTGCACAATGTCGAAGGCTGCTGCACCGTCATCTCCGAGGATTTCGGCTGGGACGACGAGGTCTTCCTCTCCTTCCTCCCCGCGAGCCACGCCTACGAACATAGCGGCGGGCAGATGTTCCCGATCGGGATCGGCGGGCAGCTTTATTATTCCGAAGGGCTGGAGAAGCTCGCCTCCAATATCGAGGAGGTCCGCCCGACGATCATGGTCGTGGTGCCGCGCCTGTTCGAGGTGCTGCGCCAGCGCATCTTGAAGCAGGTCGAAAAGCAGGGCCGCTTCACCAATTATCTGATGGATCGCGCGCTCAACATCGGCGCCAAGGGCTATGCCGGCGCGGTGCCGCTCTGGGACCAGCCGATGAACCTGTTCCTGAGCCGCACCCTGAGGCCCAAGATCAGCAAGAAGTTCGGCGGCCGGATCAAGGCGATGGTTTCAGGCGGTGCGCCGCTCAATCCCGAGGTCGGCATCTTCTTCCACTCGCTCGGCCTCACCTTGTTGCAGGGCTATGGCCAGACCGAGTCGGCGCCGGTGATCAGCTGCAACCGGCCGAGCGCGGGCATAAAGATGGACACGGTCGGGCCGCCGCTGAAGAACACCGAGGTGAAGATCGCCGAGGATGGCGAGATCCTCGTGCGCGGCGAGCTGGTGATGCACGGTTACTGGCGCAACGAGGCGGAGACGGCGCGCGTGCTCGTCGACGGCTGGCTGCACACCGGCGATGTCGGCCATATCGATGAAGCGGGGCGGATCGTCATCACCGACCGCAAGAAGGATCTCATCATCAACGACAAGGGCGATAATGTCGCGCCGCAGAAGGTGGAGGGGATGCTCACCCTCCAGCCGGAGATCGTTCAGGCGATGGTGGCCGGCGACAAGCGCCCCTATCTCGTAGGCCTGATCGTCCCCGATCCCGAATGGACCGCCGACTGGTGCGCGGCAACGCACCGCAAATGCCAGTTCCACGATCTCGCCCACGATCCCGATTACGTTAAGGCGCTGTCGGCGGCGGTGGACCGGGTCAACAAGGAGCTGTCGGTGATCGAAAAGGTCCGCCGCTTCATCATCGCCGACGCGCCCTTCACGGTCGAGAATGAGATGCTGACGCCGTCGATCAAGATCCGGCGCCATGTCATCAAGGGCGTCTATGGCGAGCGGATGGACGCGCTGTACAAGCGATAATTGTTCCCCGGCGGAGGCCGGGGTCCAGGCCCTGTTGCGAGGCGCTTCACGCCCTGGACCCCGGCCTCCGCCGGGGAACTAGAACGAATCCTTCACCGCCCTCAGCTCCGCCAGCTCCTCGGCCGATCGGGCGCGCATGAACGGGTTGGTCGCCCGCTCTTCCTCGATCGTCGTCGGCACCGTGGGCCGGCCGGCGGCGCGGGCGGCTTCGACGTCGCGCATCCGCGCGGCCAGCACCTGATTGTCCGGCTCGACGGTCAGCGCGAAGCGGCCGTTGGACAGCGTATATTCGTGGCCGCAATAGACCAGGGTATCGGGCGGCAGCGCCGCGAGCCGCTGCATATTGGCGAACATCTGCGCCGCATTCCCTTCGAACAACCGGCCACAGCCCATCGCGAACAGGGTATCGCCCACGAAGACGACGCCTTCGGACGGCAGGTGAAAGGCGATGTGGCCCGCCGTGTGGGCCGGAATTTCCATCACCTCCGCCTCGATCTCGCCGAGGCAGACGATGTCGCCCTCCGCGACGGCCCGGTCGAGCGTCGGGATGCGGCCCGCTTCGGCCGGCGCGATCACAGTGCAGCCGGTGGCCGCCTTGATCGCCGCGTTGCCGCCGGTGTGATCGGGGTGCCAGTGCGTGTTCCAGATCGCGCTGATCTGCCAGCCGCGCCGCGCCGCCTCCTGCAAGACCGGCTCGGCGACGGCAGGGTCGATCACAGTTGTCTCACACGAAGCCGGATCGTGGACGAGCCAGATATAATTGTCCGACAAAGCCGGGATGCGGGCGATCTCGAGCATCACCAATGACCCGTATTGGGCATCGAGACCCAGGGCTCGGCCTCGGGGAGGCGGCCGTCCTTCTGAAGCAACTCCACCGAGATATTGTCGGGCGTCCGGACGAAGGCCATGCGGCCGTCGCGCGGCGGGCGGTTTATCGTGACGCCGCCGGCCTGAAGCCGCGCACAGGTCTCGTAAATGTCGTCCACGGCATAAGCGATATGGCCGAAGTTCCGACCCTCCCCATAGCCCGCTTCGTCCCAATTGTGGGTGAGCTCGATCTGGGCGGCCTCGTCGCCCGGCGCCGCGAGGAAAATGAGCGTGTAGCGGCCCGCTTCGTTCTCCATCCGCCCCACCTCCTCCAGCCCGAGCAGGCGGAAGAAGGAGAGAGTCGCCTCGGGGTCCGAGATGCGGATCATCGTGTGCAGATATTGCATCGACACGGCCTCCATTCGTCGCCATAAATGCACAGTTCATCGTGTGGCTGGCATGGATGACGCTGTCGTGCGATCATGCGCGGCGAGGGGAGTAAGTTCAATGGCTGAAGGCTCGGCGGGCAACCGCAATATGTGGATCATCGCCGCGGCGGTGCTCGCGCTCGGCGTCATCGTCGGGGGGTATCTGATGGGCGACGGCATCCGCCGCGCGCGCATGGCCGATCGCGCCGTCACGGTGCGCGGCCTGGCGGAACGCAACGTCACCGCCGATCTCGCCACCTGGACGATGACCTTCACGGCGCAGGGCAATGAGCTTGGCGCGGTTCAGGCCGAGAGCGACCGCGATGCGCGTTCCGTCGCCGCCTTCTTCGCCGCCGCGGGCTTTCCGGCCAATGCCGTCACCGACGCCGGCGGTTCGGTGAACAGCTTTTACGACAGCAATCGCGGCGAGAACCAGGTGACGGTGAACCGCCGCGTCCAGCTGCGCACCACCGACGTGATGCGGGCGCGGGCCATTTATGCCCGGCAGTTCGAGCTGATCCGCTCGGGCGTGGCCATCCAGGAAGGGTCGGGGATGCAATACAACTTCACGCGGCTGAACGACATCAAGCCCGAGATGATCGCCGAGGCGACCCGCAACGCCCGCGACGGCGCGCAGCGCTTCGCCAGCGATTCGGACACCGCGGTGGGCGGCATCCGCAGCGCCACCCAGGGCTATTTCTCGGTCGGCGCGCGCGACGGCGACGTCAGCGAAGAAGGCAGCGGAGAGCGCGACTCGCCGTTCCAGAAGGTCCGGCTCGTGACGACGATCGAATTCTTCCTCGATTGATCGCGGCTGTTCCCCGGCGAAGGCCGGGGTCCAGTCTTTTCTTTTAGCCGCTGGACTCCGGCTTTCGCCGGAGAACAAGCCGCCTAGCGCGGCGGTGTCGCCGGCGGCAAAGGTGCCGCGGGTGCCGCGGGTGGCGCAACCGGCGCGTCCACCTCGACTTCGCGCAGGGTGGCGAGGCTTGCGCTTGCAGCCCGCCCGGCGTCCGTGCTCGGCGCTTCCGTGGCGACCCGGCGGTAGAGCGCTTCGGCGCGCACCATGTCGCCGCGCTGGCCGGCGATCGTCCCTGCCAGCAAGGCGATGTCCGGATTATCGGCGGCGAGCCCGAGCGCGCGCTGGATGTCGGTGCTGGCGCGCTCCAAATTATTCTCGCGCCGGGCCAGCTCGGCGGAAAGATACCAGGCCATCGGATCGGCCGCGACGAGCGCGATGGCGCGATCGATATCCTGCCGCGCCGCCGCCTGATTGTTCAACGCCACCATCGCACGGGCCCGGTCGAGATGGACCTCCCCGCGCAGCGCATCGGTCAGGTTCGACGTTCCGAGCGCCGAATCGAAGGCGAGCACGGCGCGCGTCGGCTCGGCGGCGGCGACCCAGGCATTGCCGGCCTGAACGAGGAAATCGGCGCGGCGCGGGTCGTTCGACGCCGCTGCATCCGCCGCGGCCTGCTCGTAGACGGTCGCCGCCGGCCCCCAGCGTTCGAGCGCGACATAGGCAAGACCGAGGCACTGGCGGGCATAGATGCCGCCGCCTTCGACCCGCCAGGCGCTCGCCGCTTCGGTCGCCCGCTCCGGATTGGCGCGGACCAGGTCCGCGCAGGCGCGGTAGCGCTCGGCCACGGCGGGCGGAACCGGCGGTCCGGCGGGCGGGGCCGGGGTCTGCGGCTGCGGCTGCGCGGGAGGCGCGGGAACGGGCGCGGGGGCCGGCAGCTGATTGGGGGCGGGCGTCGTCGATGGACCGACTTGCAAAGCGAAAGCGAGAAGCAGTGGAAGCGAAGTCACGTTTCGAGCTGCTCCATTAGATTGCTGACCACGCTTAGCAACAACGCGAGATCGCATTCGCGCGAGAGGCGGTGGTCGCCGTCCTTGACCAGATAGGTCTGCACGTCGGCTGAACGGAGGAGGTCGGCGAGGCGGAGCGACCAGGCCCAGGGAACGTCCGGATCGGCCTGGCCATGAAGGAGGCGCACCGGGCAATCGATCGCGATCGGGGCGTGGGTGAGGCGCAGCATCTCGCCGCTTTCCCAAAAGGCGCGGCTGGTGACGGTGGGCGTGTCTCCATAGGGGTTTGGCTGCTCGATCCGCCCGTCGCGCAGGATCGCCAGCTTCTCCTCCTCGCTATAGCCCCAGGCGGTGAAATCCGGCGCGGCGGCGATGCCGACCAACCCCTTCACCTGCTCCGGCCGGGCGAGCGCGGCGAGCAGCATCAGCCAGCCGCCCATCGACGAGCCGACCAGCACCACCGGCCCCGCCGCGACCTCGTCGATCATGCCCAAGGCATCGTCGCGCCATTGCGCGAGGCTCTGTGCCTCGAAATCGCCGCCGCTCTGGCCGCAGCCCGTATAATCAAAGCGCAGCAGCGCCCTGTCGTTTTGGGCGGCCCAGGCATCCAGCGCCAACGCCTTGCTCCCGCTCATGTCGGAGGCATAGCCCGGCAGGAAGACGATCGTCGGCCCGCGCCCGGGGCGGTGCTGATAGGCCAGGCGCAGGCTGGCGCTCACCGATTGGGTCGAGAAATCCGTCACGAGGCCGTCCTAGCCGGAACCTCGCAGGCTTTGAAGGCGCTTGACCGTTGCCTGCACGAGTGTATTATACAAATAATACGCAGGAGTTGCTCATGCCCTCAGCTTTGCTCGTCGCGCTGGCGCTCCAGGCTGCTGCGCCCGCGCCGATTACCTTGCCGGAAGGCGCGGTGTTGCGCGAACAGATCGCGGCCCGCGACGCCGAACTGTTCGACGTCCTGTTCAACCGCTGCGAGCCCGAGCGGATGCGCCCCTTGATCGCCGACGACATCGAATTCTATCATGACCGCGATGGGCTAATGCGGGGCGCCGACGCCTTCGTCTCCGGCTATGCCCGCTCCTGCGCGGAGCGGCGCGCGCCGGACGCCTGGCGCTCGCGGCGGGCGCTTGTCGCGGAAAGCCTGATCGTCGATCCGGTGCCCGGCTTCGGCGCGATCGAGGCGGGAGAGCATCTTTTCTACGAGCGGCGCGGCGACGGGCCGGAGCGCCTCGCGGGCCGCGCGCGCTTCGCCCAGACCTGGGCGCTGACGCCGAATGGATGGCGGTTGTCGCGGGTGCTGAGCTACCGCCACGCGGCGGCGAGCGAATAGGAGTCCTGCGCCGCGCGGACCCGTCAGCCGCTTACTTGATCTTGGCTTCCTTGAACTCGACGTGCTTGCGCACGACGGGGTCATATTTGCGGAAGTTCATCTTCTCGGTGATGTTCCGCGGATTCTTCTTGGTCACGTAGAAAAAGCCGGTGTCGGCGGTGCTGACGAGCTTGATCTTGACCGTGGTCGGCTTGGCCATGACGGGCCCCTTCGAGAATATGAAAAAAGAAAGCGGCGAAACCGCCGCCCTGCTTGCGTCGGGCCAATGCCGCGCGCCGGTGATTCTGTCAAGATCGGAGGCCGGTTAACACTCCGGTAACCATAAAAGCGCATCGTGCGACGAACCGGGTGAGCGGGAGGCAAGACGATGCGGGGCGATATTGACGGCATGATGCTGATCCGGGCCGAGCTTTGCGACCGACTCGACTCCTTGCGCGGCGCGGCCGACAAAATGACGGTGCGCGACTTCATCTCCGGTATCGCGTCGATCCGCACCATTGCGGGCGCCTACGGCATGATCCCGGTAGTCTGCCTCGCCGACGCCTTCGAGCGGGCGATCCGCGCCGAACCGCGCGGTTGCCCCGCCGGGCTCTATTTCGAGCGGCTCCGCGACGCGATCGATTGCGGCCGCAGCGACGAGAAAGCCGGTGGCGCGATGCTCGCCTCGATCTCGGTGCGCCTGAGCGCCTGATTGCTGTTACAAGATTTCCGTTGGACGCTCTTCTCACCGCCTTCGTCGCCGCCGGCCTCGCCGAATGGGGTGACAAAACGCAATTGCTGGTTGCCTTGCTCGCGGCGCGCAGCGGCCGGCCCGGCATCGTCTTCGCCGCCTTGTTCGTCGCTGGCCTGCTGAGCAATGTGTTGGCGGCGATCGCCGGCCTCTACATCGCAGAGACGATCACGCTCCGGGCGCTGAGTTTCCTGCTCGCTCTGGCGTTGCTCTTCGCCGGCGCGGCGGGCCTGTTCGTGCGGCGCGAGCCCAAGGCGGGGTCGCTGCGCCTTCCGCTCTTTGCCGCTTCGGCGATTCTCCTGCTCGCGGCTGAGCTTGGCGACCGCACCCAGTTCCTCACCTTCGCGTTGGCGGGCCGCTTCGGCAACGCCCCGCTCGCGGCTGCGGGCGCGACGGCCGGTACGCTGGCCGCCTGCCTCCCCGCTCTGCTCATCGCCGGGCAGTTCCAGGCGAAAGCCCCGCTCCGCGCGATCCGCTATCCGGTCGCCGCCCTGTTCCTCGTCACGGGATTCTTTGCCGCGGTGAGCGCGCTCCGTCTGATCTAGAAAATTGCGCCGAGCAGCCCGAAGAACAGCAAAAGGACGATGCCAATCCCGGCGAGGACGACGCAACCGACAAGGCGCAGCATAAGGACTCTCCGGAACTTTGGTTCACCCGCATAACGGCGCGCGCTCGCGCTCGTTCCGCTTGACAGCGAACCGACCGCGCGCTGCTTCGTTGCGTCAGCCATGCGCGAATTCTCCCAGCTCCTCGACGCCCTCGTTTTCACCCGTTCGCGCAACGGCAAATTGAAGCTGATCGGCGATTATCTGAAGCGCGCGCCCGATCCCGATCGCGGTTATGCGCTGGCGGCGCTGACCGGGGAGCTCGATCTGCCAGGAGTGAAGCCCGCCCTGATCCGGGCCTTGGTCGAGGAGCGGGTCGATCCGGTGCTGCTGGGGATGAGCCGCGACTATGTCGGCGACATGGCCGAGACCGTGTCTCTGCTCTGGCCGACGCCGGAGGGCCAAGCCGGCGCCCTCGACGACGGCGCGCTGCGCTTGGCGACGGTTGTCGAGAGGCTCGCCTCACTCGGCCGGTCGGAAGCCCCGGCCGCCCTCGCGACGATGCTCGATCATCTCGATGTCGCCGGCCGTTACGCCTTGCTCAAGCTCGCGACCGGAGCGCTGCGCATCGGCATTTCCGCGCGGCTCGCCAAGGTTGCGCTGGCGCAGGCCTTCGGGCTCGACGTCGAAGCGGTGGAGGAGGTCTGGCACGGCATCGATCCGCCTTATCTGCCGATTTTCGGCTGGGCCGAGGGCGGCGAGCAGCCCATCGCGCGCGACGTGCCGGTCTTCCGGCCCTTCATGCTCGCTTACGCTCTGGAGGATATGCGCGTCTCACTCGACGACTATGCGGCCGAATGGAAATGGGACGGCATCCGTGTCCAGCTCGTCCGCGCCGGCGGCGAAACCCGCCTCTACAGCCGCGCCGGCGACGAGATTTCGCGCAGCTTTCCCGACGTCGCGGAGGCGTTCAACGTCGATGGCGCGCTCGACGGCGAGCTGCTCGTGCGCGGCGAGGCGCAGGGCGGCCAAGAATCGCAGGGTGGCGCGGCGAGCTTCAACGCGCTTCAGCAGCGGCTCGGGCGGAAAATCGTCTCGGGCAAGATGCTCGGCGACTATCCCGCTTTCGTCCGCCTCTACGACATTCTCTTCGACGGCGCGGACGACCTGCGCGCGATGCCGTGGGACGAACGCCGCTCACGCCTCGAAGCCGTCGTGCCCCGGCTCGATCCCGAGCGCTTCGATCTCTCGGCGCTGATTGAGGCAGAGAGCTTCGAGGCGCTGGAGGAAATACGCACCGGCGCGCGTGACGCGGCGATCGAGGGCGTCATGCTGAAGCGCCGCGACAGCCCCTACGTCACCGGCCGCAAGACGGGCCTGTGGTACAAATGGAAGCGTGACCCGCTCAACGCCGATTGCGTGTTGATGTATGCGCAGCGTGGCAGCGGCAAGCGCTCCTCATTCTACTCGGATTACACTTTCGGTTGCTGGGCCGATGACGGCGCGCTGCTGCCGGTCGGCAAGGCCTATTTCGGCTTCACCGACGAGGAGCTGAAATGGCTCGATCGCTTCGTCCGCAACCACACTCAGGCGCGTTTCGGCCCGGTGCGCGAGGTCGAGAAGAGCTTGGTGCTGGAGGTCGCCTTCGATTCGATTCACGCCTCGAAGCGCCACAAAAGCGGCCTCGCCATGCGCTTCCCCCGCATTTCACGAATCAGGACGGACAAGCCGGCGGCCGAGGCCGACCGGCTCGAAACCTTGTTGCGGATGGCGACTTAGGCTGCCGGGCGCGGGGCCGGCGCGAGCGCCTGGCCGATCGAGCGGAAGTCGCGGCCGCCGGCCTGCATCGCGTCGCCGCAGGCGCGCAGCAGCCGGGTTCGCGCTTCTCCCCCGGGCGCTTCGGCGACGCCGTCCGGGTCGAAGCCCGGCTCGGCGGCATCGATGCGCCCGAGGAAATATTGTGCGGCGACGCGTCCGAGCGCGCTGACCCGGGGGTCTTCATCCCCGGCCAACGACGCCATCAGGCCGAAGCACTGGCGGTCCAGCGCCGGGGCAGCGTTTTCGCTTTGCCCGGCAAGTGGTGAGGCCGCCAAAAGGGCGGCGATGAGCACGCTTTCCATGCCGCCCCAATTAAGTGGCAATCATGGATGATGGCTGGCCGGAACTGGTTTACGTCCCGGTAGTCATAATATTTAGCGGCGGGTCGCTGTGCCCTCCGCGGGGCTCAGCCGGCGCCCGGCCTCGGTCAGGCGCTGGTCGCGCAGTTCCAGGAAGGCGCCGCAGGCCCTCAGCGTCTCGGCCTGCTGGTCCTCGCGCATGCCGCGCGTTTCCCGCAGCAGGGTTTCTTCCAGCTGATCGTCCCGCACGCGCGCATCGATCCGGCCGAAATAATATTGCGAGCCGGTTTCGCCGGCCTGGCGATAGGTGGGTTCGGTCGATCGCGCGAGCTGGCCCAGTGCGATCATGCAGCGGACGTCGAACGTCAGCGAGCCTGGCGCGCCGCCCTGCAAGGCGAGCAGGAGGACGGCCAGGCTCATGACGTCGTTATTGGACGGTGGTCAGGTTCACCGCGGCGGTCTTGCCGCGCCGATCGACCTCGAGCTCGAACTCGACCCGGTCGCCCTCGTTCAGCGAAATCATCCCGGCGCGTTCGACCGCCGAAATGTGCACGAACGCATCCGGCTGCCCGTCATCGCGAGTGATGAAGCCGAAGCCCTTCGTCGCGTTGAAGAACTTGACCGTGCCCGAAGCCTTCTCGCCGGTCAGCTGGCGCTGCGGCCCGCCGCGCGCGCCGCCGGGGCCGGCGTCACCGCCGCCGCCACCGCGATCCTCGACCGGCATCGGGTCGCCATCGATCTTGAGATCGGTCGCCGAAACCCGGCCGCCGCGATCGACGAGAGTGAAGTCCAGCGGCTGGCCTTCGGCCAGGCCCTGCAGCCCGGCCTGCTCGACCGCGGAGATGTGCACGAACACATCCTCGCCGCCATCGTCACGAACGATGAAGCCAAAGCCTTTCTGGGCGTTGAAGAATTTGACGATGCCTTTGGCCTCGCCGACGACCTGCGGGGGCATACCGCCACCGCCGCCGCGCGGGCCGCCGAAGCCGCCACCGCCACCGCCGCTGCGGAAACCGCCGCCGCCACCGCCACCGCCGAAGCGATCGCCGCCACCGCCGTAACCGCCGCCACCACCACCGCCGAAGCGGTCACCGCCGCCTCCGCCGTAGCTCCGTTCACCGCCGCCGAAATCGTCACCGCCGATATTGTCGCGCTTGTCTCTGCCGCGACCGCCGCGCTCGCCGCGGCGCCCTCTGTCAAAACCCATGTGAATCAAATACTTTCCGCGCCCAATCCCCTGTCCGAACCGCCGCGCCGGGCCAGGCGCGAACAGGCTGACGCGCCGCAACGCCGGCGCGCTGCCGACTCACATAGATGAAAAAAGGCTGTCGAGCGAGGCACTTTCGACTCGCCGCCGCGGCGGTCCTTTAACAATACGCTCAATGCGCCGCCGGATTGCCCCGCAGCCGCGCCCAGAGATGGTGGCCGGCGACGATAACCGCGCCAATCGCCAGACCGATGAAGCCGCTGATCCCCGCATCGGCGAGCCACTCGGCGAGGCCGCCATGCGCCCCAACCCACTCCGCCGGGTGCAGGCCGAAGCCGTGCACGATAATCTGTCCGCCGACCCAGAGCATTGCCGCTGTGCCGATCAGGGCGAGGGCGGCGAGCAGCTTGGGCATCGCCTGCACCAGTCCGCGCCCGATCGCGCGCCGGACTGCCGACCCTTCTTTCGCCATGTGCAGGCCGATATCGTCCATCTTCACGATCAGGCCGACCACGCCATAGACGCCGATCGTGATCGCGATCGCCACGATCCCCAGCGCCATCGCCTGGCTGACGACCGGCGGCAGGCCTTCGCCGACTTCCGCCAGCGCGCCGCCTGAGGCGAGTTCGTTGAGCGCGATCGCCATGATTTCGGCGGAAAGGATGAAATCGGTACGGATTGCGCCGGCGACCATCACTTCCTCATGGTCGGCGGCTTCGAGCGCCGCCACCTCCGTCGCCAGCTCCTCGCTTTCGCTCTTGCCGAGGTCACGCAGCTTCTCGATCACCTTTTCGGCGCCCTCGAAGCACAGATAGGCGCCCCCGAGCATCAGGATCGGCGTGATCGACCATGGCAGAAAGGTGCTCAGCAGAAGCGCGACCGGCAGGATGAAGAGCAGCTTGTTCTTCAGCGACCCTTTGGCGATCCGCCAGATGATCGGCAGCTCGCGCTCGGGCGTGAAGCCGGTGACGTAGCGCGGCGTCACCGCCGCGTCGTCGATCACCACCCCCGCCGCCTTGGCCCCGGCTCGCCCGGCCGCGAGGCTGACATCATCGACCGAGGCGGCGGCGAGCTTGGCGATTGCGGCGACATCGTCGAGCAGAGCGGCGAGACCGCTGGGCATGTTTTTCCCCGTTTTTCGTGTTCTTCGCCCGCTCTGTGGCCGCGTGGCAATTGTCGATCAACCCCGCGGGCCATTGAGCGTTCATCGCCGAGGCCCTATCTGGGCTCTTCATGACCGTCCATTTGCACGAAGAAGATCTGCCCGAGGGCGCGCTTGGCGAAGGCGCGCTTGCCGTCGATACCGAGACGATGGGGCTCCAGCTCGGCCGCGACCGGCTCTGCGTCGTGCAGATCGCCGACGGCCGCGGCGATGAGCATCTCGTCCGCTTCGGCCCCGGCAGCGATTATGCCGCGCCGCGCCTCAAGGCGGCGCTGACCGATCCCGCGCGGCTCAAGCTCTACCATTTCGCCCGCTTCGATCTCGCCTCGATCCAGGCCTATCTCGGCGTGGTCGCCGGGCCGGTCTATTGCACCAAGACCGCCTCGCGCCTGATCCGCACCTATACCGACCGGCACGGCCTCAAGGAGCTGGTCCGCGAATTGCTCGGCGTGGAAATCTCCAAGCAGCAGCAGACCTCGGACTGGGGCGCGCCCGCCTTAAGCGACGCGCAGAAGGATTATGCCGCCTCCGACGTGCGCTATCTCCACGCGCTGAAGGAGAAGCTGGACGAGCGGCTGGCCCGCGAAGGACGCGCGGGGCTGGCCCAGGCCTGTTTCGATTTCCTGCCGCATCGCGCCGCGCTCGATCTCGCCGGCTGGCCCGAGCAGGACATTTTCGCCCATGTCTGAGCTTGCCGAACGCGATCGCGCGGTGAAGCGCGGCTGGGCCGCCCCCGGCGCCGCGCACGACCGGATCGTCACCGGCCTCAAAGTCGCGCTGCCGGCGCTGATCGGCATCATCCTCGCCTTCCTCGTCTTCGCGCCGCTGGAGGACAAGCAGGAGATCAGCTTCCTGCTCGACAAGAATAAGGTGGAGCGGGCGGAGGAGCGGATGACGGTGCGCGCCGCGCAATATCGCGGGGTGGACAATCGCGGGCGTCCCTTCGTCCTCAACGCCCAGCAGGCGCTGCAGCAGAATAGCCAGTCGGTTGTCGATATTGCGAACATGAATGCCGAGATGCAGCTGGAGAACGGCCTCGCCCGCATCCAGGCGTCGCGTGCGCGCTATGATGTGAACGCCGAGCGGGTGCAGGTCTCCGGCCCGGTCCTGCTGACCGGCGCCGACGGTTATCGCATGGAGACGCGCGACGTTTCGATAAACCTGCGCGAACGCCGCCTCGCCAGCGACGGCGCCGTCGAAGGCTCCATGCCGCTCGGCAATTTCTCGGGCGGCCGGATCGAGGTTGATGTGCCCAGCCGGACCGTCGTGCTGACCGGCCGGCCGCGTCTGCATATCGTCCAGGGGGGCATCAGATGAGCGTCATGCGCTGGCTCGCTTTGGCCGGAACCGGCTCCGCCGCGATCGCGGTCGCGGCCGGACAACCCGCGCTCGGTCAGGGCGCCAGCTCGGCGCTCAAGGGCCATGACACCGATGCGCCGGTCGATGTCTCGGCGGACCGCATCGAGGTTCAGGACCGTGCCAACCGGGCGATGTTCACCGGCAATGTCGATGTGCGCCAGGGCAATTTGCGGCTGAATTCGGCGCGCATCACCGTCGTCTATGCGAATAGTGGCGGGCGCGGCACGGCGATCGAGCGGATCGAGGCGTCCGGCGGCGTGACCATGCGCAGCCCGACCGAGACCGCGCGCAGCCAGTTCGCCATATACGATATCGATCGGCGTCTGGTGACGATGATCGGCGCGGTGCGGCTCGATCAGGGCGCCAACCGCATTCAGGGCGGCCGGCTCGTCTTCGATCTTTCGAGCGGCCGGGCAGTGATGGACGGCGGCACCGGCGGCGCGCCGGGCGCAACCGGGACGGGCCGCGTCACCGGCCGCTTCACCGTGCCCCGCCGCACCGGCGGCTGATCGCGCTTTTCCTTCACATATTTCGCATGCAAGAAACTTGCCGGTTGTGGCTTAACCGGCCATGTCCTAACTCATCGCCGGAGCGGGGCTGAACGGATGCCAGATCGACCTGAACGGATGAAAGTGCGGGCTCAGGGATGAACGACGTCGGCGCGATGGAGCGCACGCGGGCCGAGGCCGAAGCGGAGGCGATGACGCACGGCCTCAGCGTCGTCTCGATCGCCAAATCCTATGACAAGAAGGCGGTGCTCACCGACGTCAGCCTGGGCGTCGATCGCGGCGAAGTGCTCGGGCTCCTGGGTCCCAATGGCGCCGGCAAGACGACCTGTTTCTATTCGATCATGGGGCTGGTGAAGCCGGACAGCGGGCGCATCCTCCTCGACGGCCGGGACATTACCGGCCTGCCCATGTACCGCCGCGCGATCCTCGGGCTTGGCTATCTGCCGCAGGAGACTTCGATCTTCCGCGGCCTCACCGTCGCCCAGAACATCATGGCGGTGCTTGAGGTCGCCGAGCCTGACAAGAGCGCGCGCGCCGACCGGCTGGAGCAATTGCTCGCCGAATTCCATATCGAGCGGCTGCGCGATGCGCCCGCAATGGCCCTTTCCGGCGGCGAAAGGCGGCGCTGCGAGATCGCCCGCGCGCTCGCGGCCAATCCCTCGATCATGCTGCTCGACGAGCCCTTTGCCGGCATCGATCCGATCTCGATCCAGGACATTCGCGACCTGATCGTGCAGCTGAAGACGCGCAATATCGGGGTCCTCATCACCGATCATAATGTCCGCGAGACGCTCGAAATCGTCGACCGCGCCTGCATCATCTATGGCGGGCAGGTGCTCTTCGCGGGGTCTCCGGAGGATTTGGTGGCCGACGAAAACGTCCGCCGCTTGTATCTCGGCGAGAGCTTTGAATTGTGAGCCCGGCCCTGCCTCCCAGACCCGCTCAGGCTGAGCTTGTCGAAGCCCTGTCCTTTCTTGACCCGCGAAAGAAGAGCAGTCCTTCGACAAGCTCAGGACGAGCGGGGTTGTGGGTGGTCCAAGCCTGATGGCGCTCGGTCCCCGCCTCGAACTTCGGCAGAGCCAATCGCTGGTGATGACGCCGCAGCTTCAGCAGGCGATCCGCCTGCTCGCGCTGTCGAACCTCGAGATCGAAAGCTTCATCGCCGAGGAGATCGAGAAGAATCCTCTGCTCGAGGCCGGCGCTGTCGAGGAAGGGCCGCCCGCGCCGATCGAAAGCGACGGCGGCGATGAAGCCGGGGATGGCGAGCCCAGCCTCCCCGAGATCGACTCTCCCGATGGCGAGGGCGCGCTCGACCTCGACGCGAATAGCGAAAATCTGCACCAGGACAGCGCCTCCGATTCGATGCGCGGCCTCGACGGCGGGCTGGGGCTTGAGGGCGTCGGCTCCGGCGGCGGCGCGGAGGATGGGCCGGATTTCGACAGTTTCGAGGGGTACGGCCTCTCGCTGCACGAGCATCTGCGCGCACAGGCGGGCGCGGCGCTGCGCGGCGCCGATTTGCTGATCGCCGAGCGCCTGATCGAGCAGATCGAGGAAACCGGCTATTTCACCGGCAATCTGCTCGACATCGCCCAGCGCCTCGGCACGCCGCTTTCCGAAGTCGAGCGCGTCCTCGCCATCATCCAGATCTTCGATCCGGCTGGAATCGCCGCGCGCAATCTCGCCGAATGCCTCGCGTTGCAGGCCAAGGACGCGAACCGCCACGATCCGGCGATGGCGCGGCTGATCGCCAATCTTGATTATCTCGCCAAGGGCAATGTCGCCGCATTGAAGCGCATCTGTCAGGTCGACGACGAGGACATGGCGGACATGATCCGCGAGCTGCGCGCCTACGATCCCAAACCCGGCTGCCGCTTCTCCGCTGCCTCGGAGCGGATCGAGGCGGTGGTGCCGGACATCTTCGTCGCCCGGCGCGGCGCCGGCTGGGCGGTCGAGCTGAACAGCGCGACTTTGCCCAAGCTGCTGGTCAACCGCTCATATTATCAGGAATTGTCGAGCGGCCCGCAGGACAAGCAGTCCAAGGCCTGGCTCAACGAATGTCTGCAAAGCGCGAACTGGCTGATGAAGGCGCTCGATCAGCGCGCCCGGACCATCGTCAAGGTGGCGAGCGAGATCGTCACTCGCCAGGAGGGCTTCTTCCGCCACGGCGTCAGCCACCTGAAGCCGCTCACTTTGCGCGCCGTCGCCGAGACGATCGGCATGCACGAATCGACGGTGAGCCGCGTCACGTCGAACAAATATATGTCCTGCGAGCGCGGCCTGTTCGAGCTCAAATATTTCTTCACCAGCGGCATCCAAAGCAATGACGGCGGCGACGCCGCCTCGAGCCAGGCGGTGAAGAGCCGGATCAAGGCGCTGATCGGGGCCGAGCAGGCGGATGCGATTCTCTCCGACGATACCTTGGTCGACATGCTCAAGGCCGAAGGCTTCGACATCGCCCGGCGGACGGTGGCCAAATATCGCGAGGCGATCGGGCTGGGGTCTTCGGTGCAGAGGCGCAGGCAGAAGGCGATCGGGCGGGCGGCCTAAGAGTCTGATTCAAAATTAATCTGCGTAATTTCATGATCTTGCGATACGTCTGGTGAGAAGCTGGACGGAAGCAATGAAGAGCCATGCGGTGGCCGAGGCGATGGTCTGCTCGAAG
>Ga0136633_1001315_pt1 | contig 18438 bp, 16 predicted proteins | sample AntDrymeUQ832206_2_FD_105494 | JGI IMG/M metagenome (GOLD analysis project Ga0136633, IMG submission 105494) | Polar desert sand microbial communities from Dry Valleys, Antarctica - metaG UQ83 (22.06) | ecosystem: Environmental > Terrestrial > Soil > Desert | place: Antarctica: Dry Valley...
CTCGCGGCGCCCAGCGCCACCCGATTCCTTGCCAGTACAACCAGTACTGCCCGCGGAATCGTGCGGCCCTGGGCATCCACGATCCGGCACCGCAAGCCTGCAACTTGTTCTCGGACGCTTCCTTAATGAGGCGGAGGTCCGCTATCGCGGACCTCGGCCATCAGAAGATCAGGCTTATGTGGCAGGGGGACGTTCCAACTGAGAATGTCTCAGCCCTCCGGTCGCCGTCGCTGTCTGACCTGATTGACCATAGCGTGCCGGGCGAGCGCGTCCACCGCGCGTCCGTCATTCCGGGCCGATGATCGGCCCGGCGGGGTCGTCGGCCTCCCCCTCGTTGTCGGTGCCGCCGCCGGCCACGTCGTCGAGCGGGTCACCGTCCGGCGGATCGCTCTGCGGGCGCCCGGCCTCGGCCTTCTTCTCCGCGTCGGCGATGTGCTGGTCGAGCTGGTCGAGCTTGCTCTCCATATCGTCGGACTGATCGGCCTCGTTCACGGCCTGCGCGGCGCTGCGGTCTTCCTTGTCTGAGCTCATGGCGACGGTCTGCCCGCCATGGCGACACGCGATGCGCCGGAGGCGCAGGAGCCGATTCCTCCGCCTCCCGCGTCGCGGGCGGCGTGCCTACGCCACGCGCCGCGTCGGCAGCTCGACGACCTGGCCTTCGCCGTGCGGCCGCCAGGCGCGCCAGATGTCGCGCAGGCACCACGCGTCGAGCGCGATGAGCGCGGCGACGAAGCCGAAGACGCCGAGGAACAGCAGCGCACGCACGACGAACGACCCGCCGCCGGCGAGCTCGGCGCGAGCCACCGCGGCGGGGTCGTCGCGGTACAGCGGCGTGGCCTCGAAGGCGGTCTTGGCGGCGTCGAACGCCGGCTTGATCTTGCCGTCGTAGGAGATCAGGCCCTTACGGTGAAACGAGTCGCGCTTGTGCATCGGGATGTTCGCGCCGCCGTCCCAGCGGGGCTTCACCGCGAACTCGCGCGCGGTCCAGTAGATCGCTCCGCCCATGAAGCCCAGCCGGTCGACGATGTCGAGGTTGCGCTTGAGGTACTGCTCCTGGAAGGCGTAGGTCTGCTTGACGTTCGCCGGCCCGGGCTCGCTGGCCTCGGCGCCGAACTCCGTCATCACGAGCGCCTTGCCGGGGTACTTCTCGCGCATCGCGCGCAGGTAGGGCGCGAGATCGTCGATGTCGGCCACCGACCGGTCGGGCCTGCCCTTGTACCAGCCGTAGTAGGAGTTGATGCCGAGCATGTCGTAGGCGTCGTACGTCGACTGGCGCGGGATGTTCGGGTAGGAGAGGATGTCCATCGACACCGGCAGCGTCGGGTCCAGGTCGCGGGCGAGCGCGGCGGCGTTCGTCATCCATACCCGCGAGGTGCGCTTCACGTCGGGCAGCGCGGTCAGCTCGTTGGCCACCGAGTGGGTGATGACCGACGGGTGGTTGCGGGCGGCGAGGATCGTCGCGCGCACGACGTCGAGCTCGCGCGAGCGCTCCCGGGGCGTCCTGAGCTGCTTGTCGCGGTGGTAGACCGGCGCCTGGCTCCAGACGAGGATGCCCTCCGCGTCGAAGCGCTCCAGCAGGCGCGGGTCGAGCAGGTAGTGCGCGCGGGTGACGTTCACGCCGAGCGCCTTGAGTTCGTCGACGGTGTTGTCGATGTCCGCGTCGGTCATCGCCGGGCCGCGACCGGGCACGTCCTCCTGGATCGAGGCGCCGCGCAGGTCCAGCACGCGGTCGTTGAGGCGCAGCATCCCGTCGCTGACGTCGACGGTGCGCAGCCCGATCCGGCGCTGGTCGACCTGCACGACGCGACCGCGGGCGTGCGTTGCGATCGTCGCGGCGTAGCGGTCGGGGTGCTCCGGCGACCACGTCTTCGGCTCGCCCTTGATCGGCACGGCGAAGCGCACGCGCACGCGCTCGCCCGGGAGCAGCGCGCGCGGCGCCGGCGCGCGGCCCTCGGAGACGTCGCCGTCGGGGGACTGCAGGCGCACGGCGACAGCCGGCTGCTGCATCGCGGTGCTGCGGTTCTCCAGCCAGCCGTCGAGGAGGATGTTCCACTCGCAGGTCGACTCGACGCAGACGCGGCGCGGCAGCAGGCCCGCGTCGTGCAGCACGACCGGCCCGCGCGCGACGAGCGAGACCTGCCGCGTGATCCCCCCCCAGTTCCACCAGCCCTCGCGCAGCGCCGGGCTGCGGCGGTAGTCGACGCGTACGACGAGCGTGTTCGGCTGCCCCGGCTTCAGCCCGCGGGCGGCGAGCTCGAACGGCGTGTAGGGATCGCGGTGCTTGCCCAGCTCGCGACCGTTCAGCCAGACGCGCGCGACGCGCCGCACCTGCTCGAAGCGCAGCGCCCAGCCCATGCCGGCAGCGGTGGCCGGCCCGGTGAAGCGGACGCGGTACCAGCCGACCGAGCCAAAGAAGTCCGACGCCTTCGCGCTCGCGTCGGCGACGTGGGGGATCGTCACCGGCTCCCAGCCCGGGCCGCGCACGCCGCCCTGCCAGTTGTCGCTCACCCCGTCGTCGCCCGGATCGGGCGCGAAGTTCCAGCCCTGCGCGAGCATGACCGGTCCGGGCGGGTCGGCTGCCGGCGCCGCGTGCGGCAGCACGAGCGCCAGCGCGACGACCGCCAGCAGGGCGCAGAGGAGACGCACTGCCGGCACATGATGCAGCAAACCGGCGCGCGACCGCGCGGTTGGCGCGCTCACCCGGCGAGCCGCTCCGCCAGCCGGTTCATCCCGAACTCACGGGCGGCCGCCGCGGCGTCCTCCCGGTCAAGCGGGGCGTCGGCCGGGCGCTCGAGGTCGATGAACCGCAGGGTGGCGATGTCCTTGAAGGCGCGCAGGGCGTCCGGATCGGCGGTCAGCGCCCCGGCCTGGCGGGGGGTCATGACGCCGGGCTTCGACGCGGCCGCGATGACGCCTTCGAGCGTGCCGTGGGCGCGCAGCAGGTCGCGCGCGCCCTTGGCGCCGATCCCCTTCGCGCCAGGCAGGCCGTCGGACGGATCGCCGCGCAGGGCGATGAAGTCGGGCACCTGCTCGGGCTCGATGCCGTAGCGGTCACGCACGCTGGGCGCGTCGACGATCTCCGGACCGTCCTTGCCGCCGCGCGGAAAGAGCACCGTCACCGTCTCGCCGACGCACTGGAACATGTCGCGGTCGCCGGTGAAGAGCAGCACCTCGCCGCCCGCGCCGGACTCGATCTGCGCGAGCGAGCCGAGCAGGTCGTCGGCCTCGAGGTCGCCGGCGGACGCGCTGCGCCAGCCGAACGCGTCGAAGAAGCCGGGCGCGTCACGCCACTGGCGCTCGAGCTCGGGCGGCATCGGCGGGCGGTCGGCGTGGTAGGCGGCAAACGCCGTGGTGCGGTAGTCCGCCGCCTCGGCGCCCCAGCACAGCACGACCGCGCGCGGCTCGTGGCGCTCGATGACGAAGAGGATGAGGTTCGCCATCCCCAGCAGCGCGTTGACGGGGTGACCGTCGTCGTCGGTGATGCTCTGCGGCAGGGCGAAGAACGCGCGGTACATCAGCGACGGGGCGTCGACGGCGAGCAGCGGGGCGGGCACGCCGACGAGGCTACCCGGCACGCCGCGATGGCCGGCGGCCGCGCTGCGACGGCCACTAAGCTGGCGCCCATGCTCACGATCAACGGCCTGGACGAGATGCGCGCGCAGGTGGGCGAGGAGCTCGGGATCAGCGACTGGCACGAGGTCACGCAGGCCGACGTCGACCGCTTCGCGGAGGTCACCGGCGACGACCAGTGGATCCACACCGATCCCGAGCGCGCGACGCAGACGCCGTTCGGCGGCACGATCGCCCACGGCTACTACACGCTCTCGCTGCACCCCCGCTTCGCGAAGCAGATCGTCGCCTTCGAGGGCTTCGCCTTCGCCGTCAACTACGGCCTCAACAAGGTCCGCTTCCCCGCCCCGCTGCCGGTCGGCAACCGCGTGCGCATGCGCGCCTCGCTCGTCGGCGTCGATGACGTGCTCGGCGGCGCGCAGATCACGATGAAGCTCACGTTCGAGGGTGAGGGCGCGCTGAAGCCGGTGTGCGTCGCCGAGCAGGTCACCCGGGTCTACGGCTAGGCACAGCCGCGCGCGACTGTCAGGGAACGCGCACGGGCGGGCCGGCCTCGCCCGCGAAGCGCACGCGGTACAGCCCGGGCGTCCGCAGCCGGGCCGTGTAGCGCCCGCCGGCGCTCACCGGCGCATCGAACTTCGCGACCCAGCGCGTGCCGGTCCAGCCCTGGACCGTCACCCAGCTGGCCGCACCCGCCGGCGCCACGCGCCCGGCCAGCGTCGCCAGCGAGGCCGCGCCCACGCCCATCGCCGCCGCGCGGGCGGAGGGGGCGACGCCGCCGGTCGACGGGGCCGCCGGCCCCGTCGGCGGGGACGGCGCGGCCGCAGCGGACGGCGTGTTGCCGTCACCGCGGCGCACATTGGCCGTGATGACCGTGAAGCGCGCCCACGTGTCGAAGAGGCCCAGCTCGCGGCGCAGGGTCGGCCCGCTGACCGACGTGCGCCCGCCCGTGCCGATCACCTGCGCGGCCACGACGCGCGGCGACCTGCCGCGGCGCAGCACGCGGATCCGCGTCAGCGAGCCCTTCACGAGCGAGCCGAGCCGGCTCTGCGCCGAGCGCAGGCTCATCGTGCGCACCCAGGTGTGGCGCGGCGAGGCGTCGTCGTGGGGGTCCTCGACCGACACGAGGTACGGCGCCGGCGCGGCGCCGATGAAGACGTTCTCGATGTTCTCGGTGCGCCCGCCGGAGGTCGAGAAGTAGTAGGTGACGATCGGCTTGCCGTCGTAGGCGACGATCTCGCCGGCCGTCGCGGCGACGGCGGCGTCGGTGGCGGCGGTCTCGCCGGAGATGCCGTTGTAGACCTGCGAGCGCGTGTCGGAGTACTGGTCGAAGCCGTCGCCGTCCTTGCTCGTCGCCAGCGCGTAGGTGCGCGCGGCCACAGCTTGCGCGCGCAGTGCCTCCTGCGGCCAGCTCGACGGCATCTCGCCGGCCACGACGCCGCGGATGTAGTCGTCGATGGCGATCGCGTTGATCGCCGACACGCCGCCCAGCGCGGAGGCGCGGACCTCCAGGCGGCCGCGGTAGCGCCCGTCGACCGCCGCGTTGGCGCTACGGCCGAAGACCTGCAGGCCGCGGGCGGCGCCCTCCAGCGCCAGCGGGGAGGCGTAGGTGCCGAGCTCCCGGCCGCCCGAGCTGCGCAGCACGATGGATCCGCTGAGGCCGCGCGTGGCGACGTAGCGGCTGGCCGGATCGAGCTTGCGCCCGCCCGCCACGCGGCTGGCGGAGCCGAAGACCACCCGGTCGGCGGTCTTCAGCAGGACGCGCACCTCGCCGCCGCCCGCGAGCTTGCCGATCTGCGTCCCCGAGTAGTAGTGACGCAGGATTGCGCCGTGGTCGGTGCCCTTCTCGGCGAAGCCGTACGCGCCCCACTGGCTCATGCCGATGCCGTGGCCGAAGCCGGCGCCGCGGATGACGAGCCGCGAGGCGCCCTGCGCCGGCGCGGCGGCAAGCGCGGCGAGGACGGCGAGCAGCGCGGCGAGAACGACGGGCAGTCGGATGCGGGACATCGCTGGTGCGGACACGCCACGCTGGCGTGAGTTGCGTCGCCCGGACTGGTGGTGGGTACCTCGCATGCGTGCGCTGTCAGCGTAGGGGCCCATCGCGACGACCATGACCGATTCCCGCGCGTCGGACGTCTTCGTGCGCTGCCTGGAGGCCGAGGGCGTGCGCCACGTCTTCGGCATCCCGGGCGAGGAGACGCTCGACCTCAACCACTCGCTGCACCACTCCTCGATCGAGTTCGTGCCCGTCCGCCACGAGCAGGCCGGCGCCTACATGGCCGACGTCTACGGCCGCCTGACCGGCCGCGCCGGCGTCTGCCTGGGCACACTCGGGCCCGGCGGGCTGAACCTCGTCACCGCCGTCGCCGACGCGTTCCTCGACCGCGCGCCGCTCGTCGCGCTGACCGGCCAGCGAGCGCTTGGGTGGATGCACAAGGAGTCTCACCAGTACATCGACCTGCTCGAGGTCATGCGCCCGATCACGAAGTGGAACGCGCGCGTCGCGCAGCCGGAGATCATCCCGGAGGTCGTCCGCAAGGCCTTCCGCGTCGCCGAGTCCGAGAAGCCCGGCGCGACGCACCTCGAGCTGCCCGAGGACGTCATGGCCCAGCCGCTGGATGCCGTCCCGCTGCCGCGCCGCACGCCGCCGCTGCTGGAGCCCGGCGCCCACGACCTCGAGCGCGCCGCCCAGCTGATCTGCAGCGCGAGCCACCCGGTCGTGCTCGCCGGCAACGGCGTCCTGCGCAGCCTCGCCGCGCCCGCGCTGCGCGAGCTCGCCCGCGCCACCGGCCTGCCGGTCGCCGAGACGTTCATGGGCAAGGGCGCCCTGGATTACACCGACCCCCATGCGCTGGGCACGGTCGGCCTGCAGGAGCGCGACTACGAGCTCGCCGGCTTCGAGGAGGCCGACGTCGTGATCACCGTCGGCTATGACCTCGTCGAGCACGCGCCCGAGCACTGGAACCCGCGCCGCGACAAGGCGATCGTCGTCGTTGACACCGTGGCGGCCGAGATCGACGCCTACTACACGCCCGCCGTCGAGCTGCTCGGCGACATCTCCCACGTCCTCGTGCGGCTCACCGACGCCTGTCGCACGACGTCGCCCGCGGCGCGCTCGCCGCGCGCGGCGCGGCTGCGCGACGTCGTCCTCGGCCGCCTGCAGGACGGACGCGACGACGACGCGTTCCCCATGCGCCCGCCGCGGGCGCTGTGGGAGCTGCGCGAGGCGCTCGGCGCGACCGACATGCTCGTCTCCGACGTCGGGCTGCACAAGCTCTGGATCGCGCGCATGTTCCCCGCCCACGAGCCCCACACCGTGCTGATCGCCAACGGCCTGGCGGGCATGGGCTTCGCGCTGCCCGCCGCGATCGCGGCCAAGCTCGTGCATCCCGAGCGCCGCGTCGTCGCTGTCTGCGGCGACGGCGGCTTTCTCATGAACTGCCAGGAGCTCGAGACCGCCACGCGTCTGGGCACGGCGTTCGTGACCGTGGTCTGGGAGGACGGCGGCTACGGCTCGATCGCCTCCAAGCAGCGCGCGCGATTCGGCGGCGAGCACTTCGGCACGGACTTCGCCAACCCCGACTTCGTGCGCCTCGCCGAGTCCTTCGGCCTGCCCGCCTGGCGCTGTGACTCCGCGGCGGACTTCGGCCGGCGCCTGCGCCACGCGCTGACGCTCGACGTACCCTCGCTGATCGTGCTGCCGATCGACTACTCGATCGACATCGCGATCTCCGAGGATCTCGGCGAGCAGACCGTGACCCGCACATGACCCTCCCGGAGAGCGACTGCGCCCGTCCCGCCGCGCAGCAGGCCGTCCTGGAGGCCGTGCCCAAGCAGCTGTACATCGGCGGCCAGTGGCGCGCCGGCGCCGGCGGCGAGACCCTCGCCGTCGAGAACCCGGCGACCGGCGAGACGATCGCGCGCGTCGCCGACGCCACGCCGCAGGACGCGCTCGACGCGCTCGGCGCCGCGCACGACGCGTGGAGCGGCGACTGGCGCCAGAGCGCCCCGCGCGAGCGCAGCGACATCCTGCGCCGCGCCTACGACGCGGTCGTCTCCCGCACGGACGAGCTCGCGCTGCTCATGACGCTCGAGATGGGAAAGCCGCTGGCCGAGTCCGAGGCGGAGATCGCCTATGCCGCGAGCTTCCTGCGCTGGTACGCCGAGGAGGCCGTGCGCGCCGACGGCCGCTTTGCGATGCACGAGGCCGGCGCGGGCCGGCTGATGACGATGAAGCAGCCCGTCGGGCCCTGCGTCTTCATCACGCCGTGGAACTTCCCGCTGGCGATGGGCACGCGCAAGATCGGCCCGGCGATCGCCGCCGGCGGCACGATGGTCGCAAAGCCGGCGAAGCTCACGCCGCTGTCGATGCTCATGCTCGCGCGGATCCTCGAGGACGCGGGCCTGCCCAAGGGCGTGCTGAACGTCATCACCGCGAGCTCCAGCGGGTCGGTGATGGAGCCGCTGATTCGCGACCCGCGCACGCGCAAGCTGTCGTTCACCGGCTCGACGGAGGTCGGCCGCGCGCTCATCGAACAGTCCGCCGAGCAGATCCTGAATGTCTCGATGGAGCTCGGCGGCAACGCGCCCTTCCTGGTCTTCGACGACGCCGACGTCGACGACGCGGTGGCCGGCGCGGTGGTCGCCAAGATGCGCAACATCGGCGAGGCCTGCACCGCGGCCAACCGCTTCCACGTCGCGCGGCCGATCGCGGCCGAGTTCGCCGATAAGCTCGCCGCCAAGATGGGCGCGATGAAGATCGGCCCCGGCATTCAGGCGGGCGTCGAGGTCGGCCCGCTGATCGACGCCAAGCAGCTCGGCAAGGTCGCCGAGCTCGTCGACGACGCGGTCGCCAAGGGCGCGCGCGTGCTCTGCGGCGGCGAGCGCGTCGACGGCCCCGGCCACTTCTATCCGCCGACGGTGCTCACCGACGTGCCCGACGACGCCCGCCTGCTCGCGGAGGAGATCTTCGGGCCGGTCGCGCCGATCCGGGCCTTCGACTCCGAGGCGGAGGCGATCGCGGCCGCCAACGACACGCAGTTCGGGCTCGTGGCCTACGTCTACACCGCGGACCTGAAGCGCGCTCTGCGCGTCTGCGAGCGCATCGAGACCGGGATGATCGGCCTCAACCAGGGCGTCGTCTCCAACGCGGGCGCCCCCTTCGGCGGCGTCAAGCAGTCGGGCATCGGCCGCGAGGGCGGCCCCGAGGGCATCGAGGAGTACCTCGAGACGAAGTACGTCGCGATCGCCACGAAATGACTGGGCGCGCCCGCGGGCGAGGTGTATAACCCGAAAGCACCATTTTGCGGGACTCGAGATTGCAGCGAACAGAGGAATTCGCGGTTCGGAGATTGCTGTGCCCACCGTCAGCGCACCCCGGAGCTCGTCCGGCGTCGCCCCCGACGACCGTCGCCAGACGGTGTATCTCATCGCCGTCGGGCTCGTGGTCCTGCTGGCGGCGATCGTCGTCGTCGCCGCGACGACGCTGACGGGGTCCTCGCCGCCCACCGAGGCCGAGCAGACCCGTGCGGCGCAGCTGCGCAAGCTGCCGGTCTACTGGACCGTGCACACCGGCGACACCTACGCGAGCATCGCGCAGAAGACCGGCCTGACCGTGGGCGAGCTCGAGACGTTCAACCGCCTCGTCGATCCGTCGACGATCCGGCCCGGACAGCGCCTGAAGCTGCGCCTGCACGTCCCCAAGCCCAAGCCCAAGCCGCTCGGCCCGCGCTTTCACACCCTGCGGCCGGGCGAGTCGTTCGGCTCGATCGCCGCGAAGACCGGCGTGCCGATCGATCGCTTGGCGCGGCTCAACCCGAAGCTCAAGGCGACGGCGCTGCAGCCCGGCGCCCGCGTGCGCCTGCGCAGGTGACGAGGTTGCGCCCACCCCGGCTCGGCCGGGGCGGGCGGTCCGGCGAGACGTTCACGTGCCCGTCGCAATCCAGCGGGGCGCTGCCCACGAAAAACCGCTCCCGGAGCGCGACCCAGCTCGCGAGATGCTCGTCGATCGTGTCGAACCGGCGGCTCATGGAGTGCACGAACGGACCGCACGCGCCCGGCCGGGTGGCGTGCTACGCGCTGCGGGACGGTACATTCTGCCGGTCGTCGTGTTCGGAGCGGCACGGACGTTCGCGCCTGCACGCGCTGACCGCGCGCATGGTTGCCGCAGGATCTTGAGGTGAACGATGAACGGGGTCGAGTGAAAAGGGTGGGGATCCGGGCGATAGTCGGTGTTGTCTGCGCCAGCCTTGCGCTGCTCGCGGGCGTCATGCTGATGGTCGCCTCCGCCCAGTCCGACGCGACCCCCGCGCCGCCGGTCGTCCTCGCGCCGCACGGCGCCGAGCCGACGATCTACGCCGGCCCCGGCCGGCGCGCGCAGCTCAACGGGCTGTGGCGCTTTCGCCGCGACCCCGAGGACGCCGGCCTCGACAAGGGCTTTCAGACGGGCAGGTTCGGCGGCGAGCTCGTCCGCGTCCCGTTCGTGCCCGACGCGACGAAGATCACCGGCCGGCGCGGCATCCCGATCTTCCGCGGCACGGTGGGCTGGTACCGCACGAAGATCGCGGTGCCGGTGGACGGCATGTACGCGCTGCGCTTCGAGTCGGTCAACCATCGCGCACGCGTCTTCGTCGACGGCAAGGAGGTCGCCCGCCACAAGGGCGAGTACCTGCCCTTCGAGGCGCGCGTGCCCCTGAAGGCCGGCACGCGCCACAGCGTCGTCGTGCGCGCCGACTGGCGCGGGCCGACCGCGATGAAGCGCGACGGCTGGCACCGGCTGTGGTGCAACTTCGGCGGCATCAACCGCGGCGTCAGCATCCGCCGGATCGGCGATAGCGAGATGTCCTATCCGATGATGCAGACCGTGCTGTCCAATGGCGCGGCGCTGGTCGACATGCGCGTCCACGTGCACAACAACGGCGAGCCGCGGCCGCTCGGCGTGCGCGGGACGCTGACGCGCGGCGACCGCAAGATCGCGATCGAGTTCCCGGCCGAGCCGATCGGCAAGGAGGGCACCGAGGTGCTCGAGACCTCGGTCAAGGTGCCCAACCCGGAGCTGTGGTCGCCGGGCGCGCCGAACCTCTGGGAGCTCGCGCTCGAGGTGCCGGGGGAGGCGACGTACCGCGCCCGCGTGGGACTGCGCGAGGTGCAGGCCAAGGGGACCGACCTGCTGGTCAACGGGACGGCGACCAAGCTGCGCGGGGCCTCTATCCACGAGGACGTCTTCGGTCGCGGCGACGGCCTGCGCCCCGTCGACCAGGACCGGCTCGTCGCGCAGCTGAAGGCCATCAACGCCAACGGGACGCGCTCCCAGCCCCCGCTCGACCAGGGCCTGCTCGAGCGCCTCGACGCCGCCGGGATCATGATCTGGCAGGGGGTCGGCCCGACCGACGCCCCCGGCGCCTGGACGTCACGCGGCGAGGAGCGGGTGAAGGTCGCCAAGAACCGCGTGCGCACGACGTTCCGCCAGGCCCAGCTGCACCCCTCGATCGTCACCTGGAACCTGGCCAACGAGGTCGCCGGCAACGGGCATCCCGAGGGCCAGATCCCGTACGTCGCCTCGATGGCCGCCGAGCTCAAGCGGCTGGATCCGGGCCGGCCGATCGCGCTGGACATCTGGGGCGCCCATCCGCCCAAGCAGACGTCGCGGATCTACGAGAACATCGACATGATCGGCTGGACGAACTACATCGGCTGGTACGAGGCCACGCACGCGCCCGCCGAGGAGCTGCGGGAGCTCATCCGGGCGCGCCTGCAGCGCCTGCGCAACGTCTTCCCCGACAAGGTCATCGCGGTGACCGAGTTCGGTGCGGAGGCCAACGGGCGCAACGACACGACCGAGCCGGGCGGCTACGCCTTCCAGGCGCACCTGCTCGACCTGCACCTCTCGACCTACGGGCGCATCCCCAACCTGTCCGGCGCGCTCGTATGGAACCTGCGCGACTTCGCGGTCGCCCCGACCTTCTATGGCGGCTCGATCAAGAGCCAGGTGCCGGACATCCAGTTGCTGCGCGGCCTGAACCAGAAGGGCCTGTTCGATGTGCGCAACAAGGCCAAGCCATCGGTCGAGGTCGTCGGCGGCCGCTTCCGGGCGCAGGCCGCTGCCGGCGGCGGCTGAGCATCCCGCTCCGGCTGGGGCCCGCGCGAGACGCGCGACCCACTAGCGTAGGCGTCACGGTGACGACGACGCGAAGGGCATGGGATGAGCGTGGCTGACCAGGAGCTGTGGGGCGGCGAGACCGCCAAGGCGGTCGAGAACTTCCCGGTCTCCGGCGAGCGCGTGCCGGCCAGCGTCGTGCGCTGGCTGGCCGCGATCAAGGGGGCGGCCGCGCGCGTCAACGCCGACCTCGGCAAGCTCGACGCCGACCTCGCCGAGCGGATCGGCGCCGCGGCCGACGAGATCGTCGCGGGCAGGCACGACGACCAGTTTCCGATCGACGTCTTTCAGACCGGCTCGGGGACGTCGACGAACATGAACGCCAACGAGGTCATCGCGAACCTCGCCGGCGAGGGGGCGCATCCCAACGACCACGTGAACATGGGGCAGTCCTCCAACGACGTGTTCCCCAGCGCCGTCCACCTCGCCGCCTTGGACGAGGCCACGAACACGCTGCTGCCCGCGCTCGAGCACCTTGAGGCGGCGTTCGCCGTCAAGGCCGCCGAGTTCGAGGAGGTCGTGAAGTCCGGCCGCACGCACCTCATGGACGCCGTCCCGGTCACGCTGGGCCAGGAGTTCGCCGGCTACGCCGCGCAGATGCGCCTGGGCGCGCGCCGCGTGCGCAACGCGCTGCCCCAGGTGGCGCAGATCCCGCTCGGCGGCACGGCCGTCGGCAACGGCCTGAACACGCACCCCGAGTTCGCCGAGCGCATCCGGGCGCGGCTGGGGGAGTCCAGCGGCCTGGCGATCTCCGCGCCGGAGGATCCCTTCGAGGCGCAGGCCAACCGCGACGCGCTCGTGGAGCTGTCGGGCGCGCTGAAGGTCGTCGCGGTGTCGCTGACGAAGATCGCCCAGGACCTCGCGCTGATGGGCTCGGGCCCGCGCGCGGGGATCGGCGAGCTCTTGCTCCCCGAGCTGCAGAAGGGCTCCTCGATCATGCCCGGCAAGGTCAACCCGGTGCTCCCCGAGGTCGTCATGCAGGTCGGCGCGCAGGTCATCGGCAACGACGTGGCGATCACCGTCGGCGGGCTGCAGGGCAACTTCGAGCTCAACGTACGCATCCCGCTCATCGCGCGCAACCTGCTGGGCTCGATCCATCTGCTCTCGACCTCGAGCCGCCTGTTCGCCGACAAGTGCGTGTCGGGGATCGAGGCCAACCTCGACGGCTGCCGGCGCTCGTCGGAGTCGACGCTCGCCGCCGCCACCGCGCTGAACCCGTTCATCGGCTACGACAAGGCCGGCGCGATCGTCAAGGAGGCCGCGACCTCCGGGCGGCTGCTGCGCGAGGTCGCGCTCGAGCAGGGGGTCGACGAGGCGACGTTCGACGAGGCGATGGACCTGCGCCGGATGGCGCGCGGGTCGGCGGCGTAGCCCGCTGCCGTGGACGGGTCACGCCGCACCGAGCCTGGCACGCTCGCGACGTGGAGCACGTAGTACGCGGATAGAGCGAGAAACGTGCTCCACCCCCTCGCGGACAGCTACTTGCAGAAGGCCGTGAGCTCCCGCGCCACCCCGACCGGATCGTCGTAGGCGATCAGGAAGCCGGTGCCCGGCAGGACGCGCAGCTGGCCGTCGGGCAACAGGTCCAGCGCCTGCTCGGCGCCGGCGAGCGGGTGGTAGCGGTCGCGGTCGGCCCACAGCAGAAGGACCGGCGCCTCGATGCGCGGGTAGCCGTCGAGCAGATCGGTCTGCGCGCCGGCGGGCCAGCGCCGCACCCAGCGCGACCATGACCGCGCGAGGTTCGCGTTGCCGGCCACGTCGGCCGTGGCGTGGCGCACGAGGTCGCGTGCCGCCGGGTTGCCGCGTGCGGTGAGCTTCATCCCCGCCTCGGGCCGGTAGGCCAGGCGCACGGCGCGCGACGCCGCCCGGTCGAGGCCCGGCAGCGACGCCGCCGACGCGGCCGCGCGCAGCGCCAGCGCCAGCCGAGAGCGCCGCGGCGGGCAGTGCAGGCGGTTTGGCATGAGCACGATCCGAGCGGGCTGCAGCTGCCCGGTGGAGACCGCGCGCAGCAGGATCTCGGCCCCCGCGCCGTGCCCGCCGACGGTCGGGTGCGCCCCGCACGTGTCGCGGCAGAACGCGGCCATGACCTCCGCCAGCCAGTCGAGCGTGTACGGATGGCGCGGGCGGTCCTCGGAGTCGCCGTGGGCCGGCAGGTCGGGCAGCACGAGGCGGAAGCGGTCGGTGAGGTGCTCGACGATCGGGACGAACTCGCGGTGGGAGAGCGCCGCGCTGTGCACGAGGCACAGGCTCGGGCCCACGCCGGACTCGCGGTAGGCGATCCGCGTGCCGTCGCGGTGGTGGTAGAGGCGCAGCTTCATCCGCTGCTCTCGCCCGCGCGCAGTCCGCGCGCCAGCGCGCTCGTCTCCGCCGCACCGGCCCGCGGGCCGAGCGCCGCGAGCTGCCCCATACGGCGCGCGAGCTGCTCGGCGATCCCGCTCGTCGCGCCGCGCGCGCCCGCGCGCACCGCGCCGGCGAGGTAGCCGAGCTGCAGGGCGGCAGCCGGGTCGCCGTCAGCCCGCGCGCGCAGCATGTCAGCAGTGCGGCCGAAGGAGATCCCCAGCGACTGCAGGTCGCCGTCGGTGCGCGCCGTGCTGACGCAGCGCGACAGGCGCGTGCCGTCCCTGAGCGCCACCGCGTCCGGCGCCTGGCGCAGCGCGGTCAGCAGGCCCGCCGGCTCGCCGAAGCAGCTCGCCGGAACCGTCTCGGGCTCCTTCGTGCAGCCCGCGAGCCCCAGCACCACCGCCGCCGCGCCGAGGACGCGCAGCCGGCTGAGGTTGGCGGAGGTGAGCGGTCCCACGGGCGGATCGTAGAGTCCGCCGCGTGCCGGGATCGCCCCACGATCGCGAGATCCGCCTCGTCACGCTCGGCTCGGCGCTTCGTTGACGGGCGCTGGGCGATCACGGGCGCGGCGGTGGCGAGGACCCGGGCTCGCCCCCGCGCGCGCTGATTCAGGATGAGTCCAGCGCGACGGAGTCCGCGATCCGTCCCTCGATCGCCAGCTCGGAGTCGAAGTCAGCCGTGTCGGCGTGGCGGTAGTCCATCCCGCGGCCGGTCAGCAGCGAGGCGAGCGCCTCGACGAAGCGCTCGTCGAGCTGGCGGCCGGCCACGCGGCGCAGCTCGGTCATCGCCTGAAAGGACGTCATCCGGTCGCGGTAGGTGTCCTTCGTGGTCAGCGTGTCGTAGACCTCGGCCACCGCGACGATGCGCGCGATCTCCGGGATCTCGTCGCCTTTTAGCCGGCGCGGGTAACCACGGCCGTCGATGCGCTCGTGATGGGCGCGCACGATCTCCGCCACCGGGCCGTAGACGCCGAGGTCGCGCAGCAGGTCGGCGCCGAGCTCGGGATGCTGGTGGATCGCGTCCCAGTCGTCCTCGGTCAGCGTGCCGTGGCGCTCCATGACGCGGTCGGGGAGGGCGAAGCGGCCGATGTCGTGCAGCAGGCCGGCCGTGTGGGCGAGCTCGGCGTCGCGCTTGCTCATCCCGCACTCGAGCGCGATGTCGCGCGCGAACGCGGCGACGGCTGCGCTGTGGCGCGCCGTGCGCCCGTCGCGGCGGTCGAGCGCGCGCACGAGCGAGGAGAGCACCCCCCACGACATCGCGGCGTACTCCTCGGTGCGCTTGCGCGCGATCACCACGAGCCGCGACATGTAGGTGAAGGCGACGATGATCAGCACGAGGAACGCGCCCGCGGCCAGGCCGAGCTGCGCGAAGACGCCGGCGATCGAGACCGTCAGCGCCACGGTCAGGGCCAGCGAGGGCAGCAGCTCGCGGGGCGGGCGCAGGGCGGCGCGCAGGCTGCCGCCGTCGAGCAGCACGACGAGCACGCTGATCGTGACGTAGTTGAGCACGAGGAACGCGATCGCCACGAGCGCGAGAACCGCGAGATCCGCCGGCTCGCCGTCCTCCAGCGTCCCGACCACCGCGCCGTAGATCAGCGCCGCGAGCAGGCTCGGGATCGCCGTCGCGGCGAGGTTGATCGGCAGCGCCTCGCGGCGGTAGCGCCGCACGGCGAACGTCACGACCTCGGCGGCGATCGGAATTGCGAAGGCCCCGACCGGGCCAACGAAGGCCACCGCGAGCATGAAGCACACGAAGGCCGAGGAGATGTCGACCGCGCCCTCCCAGTCGGAGGCGAAGAGCACGCTGACGATCGCGCATGCGGCGAGCACGAGCGTCAGCGGATCGAGAAGCTCGTCCGCCGACGCGGACGTGAGGACCACCGGCACCGCGGCCAGCAGAAGGCCCAGAGCCGCCGCGACGGCGGCCCTGGGCCGCGCGCGAGTGTCTGCGTCGCTCACGCCGTAAACGTAGCGGCCGCGACGCAGTCAGACGCGATGCCTCAGGTGATCCGAAATGCCCCGCCCGTGGCGGCGAGGACGGTGATGGCGGCGATGAGCACGGGGTATGCGTGAGACTTGAGCTGCGACATGAGATAGACCTCCAGGGGTGGTTGGGGCAGTGCAACGGGGCCTAACGTAGCCCAGCGCCAGCGCCGGAGGAGCGTCGTGGGCGCACTGTCGAGGCTCCCGTGACCAGCCCCCGCAAAGTGCACCGCTTCCCGGTCCAGAGGCGGCGCATTAAGCACGGGAGCGGGCCGGACACCCGCATCCGCGGGCCGGGACATGCGCGACGGCGGTCCGCGCCGGCGTTTCGGCGGCCGCGCGCCCATCGTGGCGCGATGGGCCCTCCTGCGGGCCGCCAGGCGAGCGAAACTGCGCTCTCTGGCCTCAGAAGGTGTGCAGTTGCCGACAGGGACGTTTGCATCGTGCGCGGCCAGCGCGCATGATGGTCGAGATGCGGACCCTGAAGACGAGCGAGGCGGCGGCGTTGCTCAACGTCAGCCCGAACACGCTCCGTGCCTGGGAACGGCGCTTCGGCTATCCCAAGCCGCAGCGCTCCGCCGGGCGCCACCGCCTCTACACGCACGGCGAGGTCGCCGCGCTGCGCGACGCGCTGCAGCAGGGCCTGTCGATCTCCTCGGCGGTCAGCCGCGCGCGCGAGGCGCTGAGCACCGACACCCACACCCTCGTCGGCGCGCTCGCGGGCTTCGAGCTCGACCGGGCCGACAGCGCGATGGAGTCCGCCCTCGCGCTGCGCTCCGTGGAGCGCGCGGTCGAGGAGGTGCTGCTGCCCTCGCTCGAGGAGCTGGGCGAACGATTCGGCACCGACAGCGCCCCGTGGGCGTTCGCCGCCCGCTGGGCCGACGGCTGGCTGCGCCGCGCGCAGCGCCTGGCGCCGCCGCCCGTGCGCCGCCTCGCGATCCTCGTCGGCGACGCGACCCGCAGCGAGCTCGATCCCGATGCCCTCGCCGTGCGCTCATTCGAGCTGTTCTGCGGCCGCTCCGGTGCGCGCGTGATGGCGCTGCCCGTCGCCGGGGTGTCCGGGCTGTCGGACGTCGTCACGTCGTTTGCGCCCGACGCCGTCGTGATCGCCGGCAGCCACCTGCCCGACGACGACGTCGCGCTGTGGGCCTACCGCGTGCGGGCGGCCGCCGGGCCGCTGCCGCTGGCACTGTTTCGCAGCTCCCACCAGTCCTCGCCCGTGCGCACGACCGGCACGCGGATCCTGTCGGCCGAGCCGTTCGGAGCGCACCGACAGGTGCTCGCGTCGATCGACGAGCGCCAGGCCGGCGCCGTCCGCGATGCGCCGCAACCGCTGTCGCAGCCCGAGCGCGACCGTCGCGAGGCACGCGGATGAGGCGCCTGCACGCCCTGCGGCCCGTCGAAGTCGACGGCCGCGGCCGGGAGCTCGTGTCGTTCTGCGGGCACTGCGGGGAGCGACCGGACCCGCAGGTCGCAACGCCGAGCTCGCGGGTCTGCGGCCACTGCGCGCTGGGCCTCGTCCTGCAGGCCGGCGCCGAGCTCGCCCCGCGCCCCGACGAGCCCTTTCTCATCGTCGACACGTCGCTGTCGGTCTGCGCGATGTCCGTGGAGGCCGAGACGCTCTTCGGCATCGACGAGACCAACGCCGTCAACCAGCACATCGCAGACTTCCTGGTGCCGGCCGATGCCAACGCGCCCAGCGCCGAGAATCTGCTGGCGCTGCTCGTCGACGTGGCGGCGGGCTGCGGCGAGCCGTGCACGGCGGTCGTGCGCCCGCGCCAGGAGTTCGGCGTGCGCTACCGAGCACGGATCGGCCCGTGCGGGTCGCCGCGGGCCGCGCTGCTCGTGCTCTCGTAGGAACTTCGATCTGCACGTTCCCTAGTCTGTAGGCATCGATCCCGGCTCGCGCCGCCGTCCGTGTGCGACCGGAGGCGAGCCTCGATCGAGGTCCCGATGAGCGTTCTACGCACCCATGCCGCGGCGGCCATGTTGGGCGTGAGCCCGAACACGCTGCGGTCCTGGGAGCGGCGCTTCGGCTATCCGATGCCGCGCCGCACGGCCGGCGGGCACCGCCAGTTCGACCTCGCGGAGATCGAGGCGCTGCGCCAGGCCTTTGCGGAGACCCACAACGTCTCCTCCGCGATCTCGATCGCGCGCGAGCGTGGCAGCGGCCCGTCCTCGCCCGCGCGGCTGTGCTCGGCGCTGCGGCGCTTCGACGAGCTCGAGGCCGACCGGATCCTCGAGGAGAGCCTCGCCGTGCGCTCGGTCGAGCGCACCGTGGAGGAGGTGCTGCTGCCCTCGGTCGACGGCCTCGGCGCGAGCCTTGGCGAGGCGCCGTCGGCGGAGCTGGGCTTCGCGCTGCGCTGGGCGACGGGCTGGCTGGCCGCCGCC
>Ga0136633_1001317_pt1 | contig 18404 bp, 17 predicted proteins | sample AntDrymeUQ832206_2_FD_105494 | JGI IMG/M metagenome (GOLD analysis project Ga0136633, IMG submission 105494) | Polar desert sand microbial communities from Dry Valleys, Antarctica - metaG UQ83 (22.06) | ecosystem: Environmental > Terrestrial > Soil > Desert | place: Antarctica: Dry Valley...
CGAACATGATGAATGTGGCGCCAAGGGCTGCCAGGACCATCGCTGTAACCCACCACCGCCAGGCTCGTGGCCTGGCGGTCGTGGGTGTAGGGATGCGAATCATGCGCCTGCGTCAGTGCTTTCGGGCTGAACGTGAGGCTTGCACGGAGGCGAGGACTGCTCCGCCAGCCGCCAGGCCGCCCATGAGCAGCAAGATGGTGAGGGTATGACCGGAGGACGACGCAGTGCCGCCCATCCCTGTGGCGGGGTGGCCCTTGGGGACGGTCGGAGTAGTCGGAGTCGGAGTGGGAGTGGGAGTCGTCGTCGGGGTCTCCGTCGGCGCAGCACAGTCGGGCGCCGTGATGACGTTGGTGTCGAGGGTGACGCCGCCGTTACGGGCGAGGATGCGTCCTTCCACATTCGCACCGGTCTGCAGGCTGGCCGAGGTTAGCGCCATGACGGTTCCCACGAACGTGGTGCCCGACCCTAGCGTCGCGGAACTACCGACCTGCCAGAACACGTTGCATGGAGAGGCTCCGTTGACCAAGGCGACGGTGCTGCCTGATGCGGTGATGAGGGTGGAACCCGCCTGGAAGATGAAGACGGCGTCCGGATTACCATGTGCGTTGAGGGTGACGGTGCCGGTCAGCGACATCCCGGAGGTGTCCTGGTAGACCCCCGGGGGCAGTTTCATTCCGCCGAGGTCCTTGCCGGTGACGTCAGTCGTCACGCTCCTCCCGGCAGCGTCATCGTAACCAATTCTGAGGTCGCGCTTGGCCTGGAGTGCAACCGCGTCGGCAACGTGCTGGGTGCCGTTGATGACCGTGCCAGGCGGGAAGCCCGTGATAGCGCTTCCCGGGTGAAGGCCGAGGTCTCCTGAGATGACCGAAGGCCCGGTGTTCGTGACTGTGCCGCCGGCGAGAACGCCGAATGAGGAGGCCGAACCCAGGTCGACGGTGGCTTCGGCAGCATGAGCTGGGGACGTTCCGGTGACGGCCATTCCTGCCACGAGGAGGCCGGCTGCACCCAGTGCAAGTGCCGCGGCGGGTCCACGCCGTACGACATCGGCATGACGGGGCGGGCTGATGGGGGTCGCGTTGAAGCGGAATGTGAACAAGGTTGTGCCTCCTGCCGAGCAGGCTACCCCGAAATGAAGGCAATACAGCCGAGTGTGAACCGGCACTCAGTGGTTGGGTACCTGGTTCGCGATCGACGCAAGGCACTCGGAATTTCATCGTTGCTCTGGTTCATTTTGCTGATCGTCGAGACGATCCTGGTGGAGGCCATCACCGACGATCTGGGCGCGGCGTACCCCATTCGTGCAGGCCCTCATCGTGGCCATCGGCATCGTCGTCGCCTCGTGATCAGCGTCGACCACTTTGCATTCCACGGTGGACTAGCCGGGTTCCCTGCGCCGGGCGTAGTTCGGTCAGGAACGGGTACCGCGGCGATCAGGGGTGGGTGTCCAATCTCGCCAGCAAGGTGGAAAACCATGGCCGTTGTGTACCAAACCGTCGGACTGAGGAACTCTCATTTCGTCCTGGCTGAAGATTTCGAGGATTTCAAGATGGGGCTCCGCGGCGACAGGATTGTTGCGAGTTCGCCCATCATTGATCGCATAAGCCGACAGTCGGCCTACATGGTCACGGTGGTGACCCGGCACCAGCGAGAGCAAGGACGTCAGCCGTAGTAGATCTTGGTGTCCTCGAACCGGAACCGCCATGCGGCGAGCACCGTGAACAGCACCCCGAACCCCGTCATCACGACCACCGGGATCACGACCTGCCGCATCCCGCCACCTTCCAAGATGACGTTGGTGAACCCTTCCATTGCCCAGTACGTCGGAAGCGCCGGCGCGACGGCTTGTGCCCAGCCCGGCATCGCCGTGAGGGGAACCCAGGCGCCACCTAGCATCGCCATCGCCATGCCGCCCACGCTGCCCACGGCGTTGAGCTGGTTCATCGTGCGTGAGAAGGCAGTGATGAGCATGCCGAACGCCGAGAGCGCTAGCGCGAGCACGATGATTAGTGCCGTCAGCGCTGCAACCGAGCCGGTGATCCGCAGGCCGAACAGCGGCCCTCCCAGGGCGAACAGCAGTCCGAGCTGGGTGACCGAGACGAGCACGGTGGGAGTCACCTTGCCCACCAAAATGTCGACGGCGCTTGCGGGAGTTGCACGCAGCCGGTCCCACGTCCCCCAACCGTGGTCGCGGAAGAACGTGAAACCCGCGTAGCCGACGCCGAAGCCGGCGAACGCCACGGCCATCCCCGGGACCGCGAACTCCGACCCGTTGGCGCCGGTGAAACCCTGGGCGGCGAGTTCCCCGGCGAACAGATCCTTCATCAGGGCGACCATCAGAAGTGGCATCAGGATGACAAAGATGACGGTGCCCGGGTCGGTCACTATCAGCCGGAGCTCGTGACGAAGGATGCTCAAGCTAGCTTGCGGAGACATCGTGCCCCTCCCGTGCGCCTTCGCGGTCGGCCTCGTCGTATCGTCGGCCGGTCAGCGCTAGGTACACCGACTCCAGACTCGGTCGGACGATCTCGAGTGAGGTCAGCCTGCCTGTCGTGATCTGTGGAACGACGGCTGCGATCGTCCGGGCAGGGTCGTGGGTCGGCACCCGGATCCGGTCGCCGTCGATCATGGGTTGCCGTCCCTGGGTCGAGGCACCGTCGTACTCGATGTGGTCAGGTACGCCGCCCTCGAACGTGAACTCGACGACCGGGACGGCATGTGCTGCGATCAACTCCGTGACGCCGTCGCGCGCGATGACCCGTCCGCGGTCGAGGATGACTGCCGTGCCACCGAGAGTCTCGACCTCATTGAGGTAATGGGTGGAGTAGAGCACGGCCGAACCGTCGGTGGCGAGGCTGCGCACCAGGTCGAGGATGTGGCCGCGCGTCTCGACGTCGGCACCCGTGGTCGCCTCGTCCAGCAGTAACAGCTTCGGCCGGTGAAGCAGCGCAATCGCTGTGTGCAGACGGCGCTTCTGCCCGCCCGAGAGCGACCCAGCCTGGCGATCCAGCAGGTCGGTGATGTCGAGGGTTTCGGCGACGTCGTCGATCCGGGAACGAAGGAGTGAGCCGTGCAGCCCGGCCAGCTCGCCGAACAGCCGGAGGTTGCGACGGACGGACACGACCGGATATATGCCAAGGTCCTGAGGCGCGAGGCCGATGCATCGGCGCACTCTGGAGGACCGGCTGAGCGCGTTCAGCCCATCCACCTCGACAACCCCGGAGTCGGCTCTGCGCAGACCCGCGATGATCGACACGATCGTGGTCTTGCCGGCACCGTTCGGCCCGAGCAGCGACACGATCTCCCCCGGAGCGATGTCGAGGTCGACGCCCTGGAGAGCCGCAACTTTGCCGTAGGCCTTGTGCAGCGCCTCGATGTGCAGCACGTGTCAATCATGAACCCGGCCACCTGGTGGGGCAAGCCGTTCGTGACCTGCGCTTCGCCGGCTCTTTGAGCCGTCTGACGTGTCGACAGACTGGTCGGCGACGCAGATGGCAGGAGATCCCGACCCTCCGCCACGGAGCAACCGTATGCGCAGAGCTGTTCGTCAGAAGCTACTTGTCCTTCCACTCGTCCGATGGACGAGGTGCGGCGCGGGCTGCGTCGCGTTCTGGACATCTGATCGCGCGAGGAAGCGAACGTGCCGGCCAACCTCACGGTTGGCCGGCTCGCTTGTCCAATCAGGCTTCTGCAATCAGGTCTGCGACAGCGGCATGGGCGCCACCTCGGGAAGGTGTTCACGCACCATGAAGCCGCTTGCGCAGAGGACGAAGATCCCGCCAGCACTCAGCGAGATCAATGACATGACAGGCCCGCCGGGGACGTAGTTCCCGGATGTGGCGAAGATGCCGAATGCACCGACGACCGACACCGCTGCCGCGGCCAGGGCGACGTACCCCAGCCAGTCCGGCATCAGATGTGTTCGCAGCACGCCGACACCGGCAGCCGTGAGCGGCAGCGCTGCCGCGAAGCCGATCATCGTATTGAGCACCATGAGACCTTCGAACATCGTGACGGTGGTCCCGGCCGACCTCGTGTCGACGCCGTAGGCCATGGCGGCCGTGGCGGCAGCGGACAAGAAGAGCGCGCCGCCGACGAGTACCGACCCTGCGAGCAGAGCCATGTGGACATCGCTGCGTTCCTCACGTTCCCGGATCGCCTCGGCAAACGCGGCGCTGAACCAGACGACCAGTCCTGCCGCTGCCGCCCACAACAGTCCGGCGCCGAGCAGTTCGAACCGTCCGTCGCTGATGTAGGTCGTGATCTCGTTCGCTGAAGCGGTCACTCTTGGAGGCGCGCCGGGGGCCAGATATGCAATCCCGGCGAACACGACGAAAGCCAAGCCGGCAAATCCACCCCACCGCAACTCGTGGCGCTGTGTCATTACGAACCTCCTTGTTGAGTTCGAGCACCACACACTCACCCCCGCACTTCGAATCATCCGCCGTTTTGGCGCGCTGGCAAGCGGCAGAAATCTCGCAAAATGGCGTTGCACAGCCAAAGGGGGCGGATCGCACGAGAGGGCCGTTTGTGGTCAGAGCTCAGCTACGCAGGTACGACGCGCCGTTCACGTCGATGATCGTGCCGCTGGAGAAACGAGCAGCGTCCGAGGCGAGCCACAACACTGCCGCAGCGACCTCCTCGGGATGTGCCACTCGGCCGAACGGCGACTGGTTCCGCACGGCGTCACCACCCGGGCCGTCGAGCACCTCGCGCGCCATGTCGGTCTGCACGAAGCCCGGCGCGACCGTTCCCACGCGGATGTCGTGCGGAGCCAGAGCCAGCGCCATGGACTGGCCGAACGCGTTGAGCCCGGCCTTCGAGGCGCCGTAGGCGGGGCAGTTCGGCTCACCCCGGAAGGCGCCCCGGCTGGACACGTTGACGACGGCACCGCCGCCGGCCGCGACAAGGTGCGGGACCGCGCAGAACGTGGCGTTCGCGGCGGCCGTCAGGTTGGTGGCGATGGTGCGCGACCACGCCTCCTGCCAGTCCTGGTACGACGTGTCCAGCGGCGGGTGTGCGAGGAAGACACCGGCATTGTTGACCAGCACGCCGAGCCTGCCGAGCCCGGCGGCCGCGCGGTCGACGACTTCACGCACCACATCGGGATCTGTGAGATCGCCCTGGACCAGGACATGGCCCTCGCCGGGCAGTGAGGCGATGACTGCCTCGGCGGCCTCGCGTGACCGACCGTAGTGAACCGCCACCCGGTCGCCCTCCTCGGCAAACGCCGTCGCGATAGCGCGACCGATGCCGCGTGAGGCGCCGGTGACCAGAACTCCGCGGCTCATCGCGCGAGCTCCGCGACACCGGCAACGAGCCGGTCGACGTCGTCATCGTTCGAGTACGGCGCGAGGCCTGCGCGCACGGCTCCCGTCTCGCCGAGTCCTAGCCAGAGAGACGCCTCGATCGCGTAGAAGGCGCTGGCCGGTGCGTTCACGTCGAGCCGGCCCAGATGTTCGTAAGTCTCTTGTGGCGTGTGCCCTGCAATCGAGAACAGGGCTGTCGGCGTACATAGCTTCGGGGCGCCGTACAAGGTCACTTTGTCGATCGCAGAGAGGCCATCGAGCATCCGGGCGAACAGCCGGTTCTCATACTTCTCCAGTGCCCGCATCGACTCCAACACACGAGTGCGCCGATCGGTCGCGGTAGAGGCTATGTCGGCGATGAAGTCGATCGCGGCAGTGGTTCCCGCCAGCAGTTCGTAAGGGAGCGTTCCCAGCTCGAACCGCTCCGGAACGTCGTTGCTCGAAGGCAACAGCTTGTCCGGGTGCAGCTCCTCGAGCAGCGCCGGGTCTGCGACGACGAGCCCGTGATGGGGGCCCAGGAACTTGTACGGCGAGCAGGCGTAGAAGTCGGCGCCGAGCTCGCTCAACGTGATGGGGACATGCGGCGTCAGATGAACCCCGTCGACGTAGACCAGCGCCCCCACGTCGTGCGCGGCCGACACGATTGCAGCGACGTCTGGTCTGGTGCCCAGCAGGTTCGAGGCGCCCGTGACGGCGACCAGCCTGGTCCGTGGTGAAAGCTCGGCCGCCACCGAATCCACGGATAGCTCACCGGTCTTGCGGTCGAAGCCGACCCACCTCACGGTCGCGCCAGCAGACTCGGCCGCGATCACCCAGGGGCGGATGTTCGCATCGTGGTCGAGACGGGTCACCACGACCTCGTCGCCCGGGCCCCATTGCTTGGCGAGGGCTCGGGCCATGTCAAAGGTGACCTGCGTCATCGACCGGGCGAAGACCACCCCGTCCGTCGTACACCCGAGCAGGTCGGCGACCGCGGCACGCGCCTCTGTCACAACAGACCCGGCACGTCGTTCGGCCGCCGTCACCGTGCCACGGTTGGAGATCCCGGAGCAGCTGGTGTCCGCCATCGCCTGCGCCACCTGCCGCGGAACCTGAGTGCCACCGGGGCTGTCGAAGTAGGCGACTCCTTGGGAAAGGGCGGGAAACGAGCTTCGGACGCGGGCGACATCGAGATCCATGACCACATCTTGCCGGAACCCCGACGGAGGGGTGGGGCGAATACCCACCTGCCTGCCTAGGAATGTGGTGGGGGTCACCATGGCAGGGATGTGACGTCCTTATATTGTCGAGGTTGTGCCCTACCCGGAAGGAACGGCGTGACGGTGAACACCACCACCCGCGTTGCCCTCAGAACCCAAGGACTGTCCAAGGACTTTCGCGGTTTCCGTGCGGTGAAGTCAGTCGACCTCCAGGTTCTCGAAGGCGGTGTGCACGCGCTTGTCGGTCCGAACGGCGCCGGTAAGACCACGCTCTTCAACCTGCTGACCGGTTTCCTGAAACCGTCGGCCGGGAAGATCACCGTCTTCGACCGGGATACCACCGGACTGCAGCCGGAAGAGATCGCCCACCTCGGCGTTGCGAGGTCGTTCCAGATCACGAGCCTGTTCGAGAACCTCACCCCGCGCGAGCATGTTGAGCTGGCGCTTCAGGGTCGGACCAAAGAGGGCTACCGGTTCTGGCGTTCGGATCGCGCGCTGGAAAAGTTCGGTGACCGGGCAGACGAACTGCTCGACGAGGTCGGGCTCTCGGGACTGGCCGACAAGCCGGCCGGTCTGCTCGCCTACGGGCAGAAGAGAGCCTTGGAGATGGCGCTTGTGTCTGCCCTTGACCCGACCGTCATGCTGCTCGACGAGCCGACCGCGGGCATGGGCATCGAGGATGTTGAGCGCACCATCGAGTTGGTACGCCGGATTGCGGTCGGCCGCACGGTGGTGTTCGTGGACCACAACATGCACGTGGTCGGCAGCCTCGCCGACCGGGTCACTGTCCTTCAGGCCGGAGAGGTGCTCGCGGAGGGCACCTACGACGAGGTTCGGACCGACGAGCGGGTTGTCACCGCCTACCTCGGGGCGCCACACGATGCTTGAGGTCAAAGGGCTGAACGCGTGGTACGGCGAGGCGCAGGCGCTGCGCGACGTTGACCTCGAGGTCCGAGAGGGCGAGGTCGTCACGCTTGTCGGCCGCAACGGCGCCGGCAAGACGACGCTGCTCAGGTCGCTGATGGGGCTGCACCGTCAGGTCGACGGCGAAATCAGGTTCGCCGGCCACGACATCCTCCGGACTCCCGTGCACAAGCGCGCCCGGCGGGGACTCGGCTGGGTTCCCGACGACCGGGGAATCTACGCCAGCCTCAGCGTCGAGGAGAACCTCGTGCTTCCACCGGTGGTTTCCGAACGTGCCTGGTCGGTGGACCGCGTCTACGAGGCGTTCCCGGTGCTGGCCGACCGACGCCGCGCGCCGGGGACCACGCTTTCCGGGGGTGAGCAGCAGATGTTGGCCATCGCTCGCGTCCTGCGCACAGGGTCCCGGATGCTGCTTCTCGACGAACCCACAGAAGGTCTCGCCCCGGTGGTCGTAGCCCGCATCGGCGACATCATCCGCGAGGTGAAGAAGCAGGGCGTCACGGTGCTCCTGGTGGAGCAGAACGTGAAGTTCGCGTCCACTGTGGCGGACAGGCACTACCTCCTCGCCCAGGGGTCGGTCCTTCAACGACTGGACAACAACGAGTTCGTCGCGCGACAGCACGAACTGCTTGAGCACCTCGGGATCTGAACAGGTGGTCGTCGGGGAACTGCCACGTCGACACAAGTAACACCCACACAAGAGAGAAGGACAGGGATGAGCAAGAAGTCCGTGGCCACGACGGCCGCCATATTCTCGGGAGCGCTCGTCCTGAGCGCCTGCGCCCAGGGCGGCCCGAGCAGCTCCTCAGGGGAGATCAGCGACGACAAGGTCGTGCTCGCCGTCCTCAACGACCAGTCCGGCGTCTACAAGGACCTCTCCGGCCCTAACAGCGTCAAGGCTGTTGAGATGGCCGTCGCCGACTACAAGGAGAAGTACGGCGAGGACGCGGTGGCCGACGAGATCGAGGTCACCTTCGCCGACCACCAGAACGACCCCGCGATAGCCAACACGAAGGCGCAGGAGCTTTACGACCGGGAGTTGGCCGACGTCATTCTCGACGTGCCGACGTCTTCCGCGGCTCTGGCCGTAGCCACCCAGGCCGAGGCAAAGAAGAAGTTGTTCCTCAACGTCGGTGCAGCGACCACAGAACTCACCGGCGCTTCGTGCAACAAGTACACCTTCCACTGGGCGTATGACACGTACATGCTTGCGAACGGGACCGGCAAGACGGTGACCGAGAACGGTGGCAAGAGCTGGCAGATCATCTACCCGGACTACGCCTTTGGGCAGGACATGGAGAAGTCCTTCAGCGCCGCGATCGAAGAGTCGGGCGGATCGGTCGACGGCAGGATCGCTACACCGTTCCCGAACGACAACTTCTCGACCTTCCTGACCAAGGCTGCTGCCGGTAAGCCCGATGTCATCGGCACCATGCAGGCCGGTGGCGATCTGATCAACCTCGTCAAGCAGTACAACGAGGCGGGACTCTCGGACAAGGGCATCGCGTTGGCTGTGGGTCTGATGTTCATCACCGACATCCACTCGCTCGGTGTGGAGCAGTTCGAGGGGATCACCTTCACCGACGCCTGGTACTGGAACCTCGACGACGAGAGCCGTGCATGGGCCGACAGGTTCCAGGAGGAGACCGGCACCCGGCCTTCCTTCGCTCACGCGGGCAACTACTCCGCCGCCTGGCAGTACCTCGAAGCCGTGCAGCGCGCCGGAACCGACAACTCCGATGACGTGGTCGCAGAGCTCGAAGGCAAGAAGCTTGAGGACGTCTTCCTCCGCAACGGCGAGGTCCGCGCCGAGGACCACCGAGTGATCCACGACGCGTACCTGGCCAAGGTCAAGTCCGCTGACCAGGTCAGCGAGGAGTGGGATTACGAGGAGATCGTCGACACGATCCCCGCCGACGAGGCGTTCAAGCCAGTCGAAGAGTCCGACTGCTCGATGTAGCGAAACGCTGAGCGTGCGCCGGGTGTCCGACCGACACCCGGCGTACCGCGCGGAGAGGCAGACATGAACGCAGTTCTTCAGTACACGATCCAGGGCCTGGCGGCCGGCAGTTTCTACGCGCTGGCAGCGCTCGGTCTGGCGGTCATCTTCGGGGTCCTCGGCGTCGTGAACTTCGCGCACGGCGCCTGCTACATGCTCGGCGCCGTCACGGCGGCGGTCCTGCTCGATGTCCTTGGCCTCGGCTTCTGGTGGGGCCTCCTCGTCGTGCCTGTCCTACTGTTCCTGTTCGGCGTGCTCCTCGAACGGTCGTTGGTGCGCTGGTTGCTCGCCCTTGACCCGCTCTACAACTTCTTGCTCACGTTCGGGTTGTCCCTGATTCTCGTCGACCTGGTGAAGCGCAGGTACGGCGTCTCCGGGCTGCCGTATGAGCGACCCGAGATTCTCACCGGACAGCTCAAAGTCGGCGAGCTAGGGCTGCCGACATACCACGTCTTCGTCTTCTTGTTCTCCATCTCGATCTGCCTTCTGGTCTGGCTGTTGATGACCAAGACCCGGATCGGGATGATCGTCCGGGCGTCGACCGAGAAGGCCGACCTGGCGCGTGCACTGGGGATCAATGTGAACCGTTGGGTCACGCCCGTGTTCGGCTTCGGGATCGCCCTTGCGGGTCTGGCCGGGGTCCTCGCTGCGCCGTTCCGCGCGATCACCGCTGACATGGGAAGCAGCTTCGTCATCATCTTGTTCGCCGTGGTCGTGATCGGCGGACTGGGTTCCATCGTGGGCGCGGTGGTCGCCGGGTTCCTGGTGGGCCTGCTCGAGGCGTTCGGTCAGGCCTACGCCCCGGCATACGCCCAGATTCTGATCTTCGTGTTGATGGCCGTCATCGTGCTGGTGCGCCCTGCTGGCCTGTTCGGACGGGAGGACGCAGCATGAGCCACATCGACGCTCTGCCTGACGCTTCGGCGCTGGAGAAGCGAGCCGCGTTCGTGCCTGGGCGCTCGTTGCAGCGCTGGACGCTGCTGGCCGCCGGGCTGGTCGCGGCACTCGCCCTGCCCTGGTTCATCTACCCGCCGGTGGCCATGGACATCGCCGCCTGGGCGCTCTTCGCGGTCGCGCTGGACATCTTGCTCGGCTACGGCGGGCTGCTGTCGTTCGGGCACGCCGCCTACTGGGGAGGATCGGCCTACGTCACCGGTCTGGTCGCCGTCCATCTCGGCGCGCCTTTTCCGGTTGCGGTCCTGGCCGGCGCGCTTTTCTCGATGCTGCTCGCACTCCCGATCGGCTACCTCTCGGTGCGCCGCACGGGCATCTACTTTGCGATGGTGACACTGGCGTTCGCGCAGATGGTCTACTTCATCGCCAACCAGTGGAGCGATCTCACCGGGGGAGAGAACGGTCTGCAGGCGGTTCCGAAGACGTTCTTCGGAATCGAGCAGATCGAGACCGACGCGTTCTACTTCTACTACGCGGCGCTACCGATGGTCCTGCTCGGGATGTGGGCGGCCTGGCGGATCGTGCACTCACCGTTCGGCCGCGTGCTGGTCGCCATCCGGGACAACGCGCCGCGGGCCCGCGCACTCGGGTACGACGTCGACCGCTACAAGGTGATGGCGTTCGTTCTCTCTGCCGGCCTCGCTGGGCTGGCCGGCGGGCTTTTCGCGATCAGCCACGGCTTCGTGTCGCTGGAGGAGGTGAACTGGACGACCTCGGGAAAGGTCGTGCTGATCACGGTCCTGGGCGGCATCGGGACGCTCTGGGGAGGTGTGCTGGGCGCCGTCATCATCATCGTGATGGAGGACAGGCTCGCCTCGTCAGGCTTCGAGGGCATCGGCATCATCACTGGCAGCGTCTTCGTGGCAGTGGTGCTGTTGTTCCGCAGGGGAGTGTGGGGAACGCTGCGGCACGTGATCGTCAGTCGCCGGCAGAGGTGAGCAGCCGGTTCAGCCGGAGTGCGAGCTGGACCTCTAGATGGTGCTCCGGCTGCTGCCACTCCCCGCCGAGCAGCCGGGTGATGCGCTCCAGCCTCTGGGTGACCGTGTTGACGTGAACGTGCAGGTCGATCCTGGTCCGGGCGAGGTTCTCGCCGTTGCGGAAGTAGGCCTCGAGCGTGCCGACGAGGTTGGTGCCACGCTCTGCGTCGTACTCGATCACCGGCCCCAGGACCGACGTCACGAACGGTCCGACATCCTGGCGGTCCCCGAGAAGGAGACCCACGAAACCGAGGTCGGCTGCCTCGGCTGCCTCGCCGGTGCGGTCCAGGGCGAGGAGGGTCTCGAGGACCCGCCTCGCCTCGTCATGTGCGGCCACGATGGCCGTCGGACCGGCTGCCGGACCGGCGACGCCCGCGGTGAGCGCCTGGCCCATCGTGCCCCCCACTTCGTCGCTGACCAGCTGACCAGCGATGGACGGGCTCTGGTTCGGAAGGACCAGAACGAGCCGTCCGCGGTGGATCGCGGAGAACCCATGGTTAACCGAGGCCAGGTGCGAGGCGGCCTGCCCGGCTCGCGCACGGTCACCGACGATGTGTGCGACCACTACTGCGTGCGGTTGCTCAAGGTCGGTGCCGAGCAACCTTGCCCGATCACGAAGGTCGTTGGGGTCCCGGTCCACGCCCGCCAACAGGTCTTGGAGGAGTTCGCCGCGGACCCGGCCCTCCGCCTCTGCCACGCTGCGCCGGAACAGCAGCAAGAGTGCGGTCACCAGCGCGGCGCGTTCCAGGATCCCGCGGTCGGCCTCGTCGAGCGGCTCAGCCCTGCGAAGGGCCAGCGTCCCTAGATGGTTCGCCCCCGCGACGACCGGCGTGACGCAGAGACCCTCGGCATCGACCGAGCGGGCCGTCGAGGCCGCCCGTCGGAAGACCTCGATCTCCTCGGCCGTCGGGGCAGCAGGGCCGCCGGTACACGCAAGGACCGCCTGGTCGGCGTCGACCACGACGACCTCTCCGCCGAGGACCTCACGCACCTCTCGGGCCACGTCCGCCACGCCACCACCGTGCAGCACCAGCCCGGTGAGCCGGTCGTGCGCGTCAGCCGCCTTCTCCACCGACGTGGTGTGGCGTTGCAGCAGCTCGCTCGCCGCCTCGAGCTCGGCCAGCGCCAGCTGTGTCTCGGTGAGGAGACGGGCGTTGTCGATGGCGATCGCGGCGTGCGCGGCCAGCGACACCAGCAGGGCCACGTCCTCACGGCCGAACGGCCGCACCGTCCGGTTCGCGGCGTACAGGACGCCGATCACGCGCGTTCCGAGGACTAGGGGCACGCCAAGGATCGAGACCAGGCCCTCATCGGCAACGGCAGAGTCGATGTGCTCGGTGTGGTCGAAACGTTCGTCGTTGAAGTACGACGGCGTGGCGTAGGGCGTCGCCGTCTGTGCGACGAGTCCGCCGAGTCCTGCGCCCATAGGGAGCCGGACCTGCCGGAACGCCGCCGACGTGGTGCCGTCGGTGACCCGCATATAGGTGTCACCCTGCTCGTCATCGTTGAGCGAGAGGTACGAAACGTCGCTTTGCAGGAGCCGGCGAACCCTGTGCACGATCGCCCTGAGGACGCCGTCGAGGTCGTTCAGTTCCGCGAGGTCGCTCGCGGTCTCGAAGAGGGCGGACAGCTCGCTCTCCCTGCGCCTCCGGGTCTCGAGCACGCCACGCACCTGCAAAGCGAGGGCCTTGGCCCGCTCGAGCTCGGCGAGGGTGGCGCTGTCCGCACCGGCTGCGCGAGCGGCAAGTATCGGACCTTCGAACTCAGCTTGTGCGGCGTCGCGCGCCAACAGGTCGAGATACTCCACGCTCGTCACACGCATCATTGTGACTGACGCGGCCAGCCATCGTTTCGACACCCGTGATCCCTCACGTCCCTCAGCGTGCTGACCAACCGCCGTCGAGCACCAGGTTGCTGCCGGTCATGAACGCGGCCTCCTCCGCGCACAGGTACGCCACAGCGCCGGCAACCTCGCCGGGCTCGATGAGCCGCTTGATCGCGGAGTTTCTCAGGATGATCTGGGCGAGTACCTCGTCCTCGGAGAGCTGGTGCACGCGGGCCTGGTCGGTGATCTGACGTTCCACGAGGGGCGTGCGTACGTACCCGGGGTTGACGCAGTTGCTGGTCACCCCGTGCTGAGCCGACTCCAGGGCGAGAACCTTCGACAACCCCTCGAGACCATGCTTTGCCGAGACGTACGCCGACTTGTAGGGGCTCGCCCTCAGGCCATGTGCGCTGGAAATGTGGATGAGCCTGCCCCAGCCGTTCTCGTACATGTGCGGAAGCGTTGCCCTGGCCAGCAGGAAGGGCGCCTCCAACATCAGCCTCAGAATCAGCGCGAACTTGTCCGGAGGGAACTCCTCGACCGGCGCGACGTGCTGGATGCCGGCGTTGTTGACCAGGACGTCGACCTCGAGGCTCAGGTCGGCGAGACCGGCGGTGTCGGACAGGTCGACCGTCCACGCCTCGCCGTCGACCTTTGCAGCGACCGCCTCTGCGCCTTCGTGGTCGATGTCGCTGACGACCACTCGCGCACCGAGTTCGGCGAGCCGGATCGCGATGGCGGCACCGATTCCGCTCGCAGCACCGGTCACCAGCGCCCGGCGCCCGGTCAGGTCGATGTCGGACGAGTGGGTGCCCATGGCGAAAACCTACGGACAGCAGCGGTGCATCTCGATAGGGCCGCTCCACATAGTTGGGGAGCGCCGGATGTGCCTGGGTCCTATCGGAGCGACACCTGGGCGCTAACGCTGAAGCTGTACGCCGATCCGCTCGGTCATCTCGCGTTCGAGAACCACACCGGCGAGCACCGCGTCGATCGATCCCACACCCAGATTGCACACCACACGCACATCTCCGTGCGGGTCGCTTTGCAGGGCGTCTCCGAGGGAGACTGCGTCCGCTGGCCATCCGTGGAACGAGCCCCTCGACCGGTGCAGCTCGTACTGAGTGATGTCATCCACGACGAACTGGTCCGCCTCCATCACGAGCTGCGGGGTGACGTAGGCGTCGAAGTCGACCGGCACGACGAGGCAATGGTCGGGGAGCCAGGACCGATCGATCACCGGAGATGGCTCCTTCGCCATCGGGCCTGCGGTGATCACCACGTCCGCTCCGTCTACGGCGGACCTGGCGTCTCGAGCCACCTTCACTCCCTCGACCGGGCCTATAAGCCTGGGGCCGTAGGCGCGGATCTCTGCATCGGGGTTCAGGGCCGACACCACCCGCGCATGGTTGCGTCCCTGCTCGCCGAACCCGAGGATCGCGACGGTGTTCCACCCTTGATGCGCGAGGTGGTGGATGGACACACCGCTGCCCACTGCGGTGCGGGTCGCCGTGATGGCTCCGGCGTCCATGATCAGGGCGGGCAACCCCGTGTCGGGATCGTTGACGATGATCAGGCCCGAGATGTAGGGCAACCCCCGGGCCGGGTTCTGCGGATACGCCGAGACCCACTTGATCGCAGCGACGTCGCGGTCCATCAGGTAGGCGGGCATGGCATGGGTGAACGCGTCCGGGCGCGGGTGGATGCCCAGCTTGGGTGGTAGCTCGACCCGGTTCCGGGCCATCGCGACGTACGTCTGCGCGACCAGGTCCAGCTGTTCGGTCAGGTCCGGCAGCAGTCGGGTGACGGAAGCCCTGTCGAGGTAGGAGATGTGGCTCATGGACGTAGGGTCTCATCGTGACTCTCACGGACGCACTGCCGCAAGGCCGCGATGGCGGCGAGGTCGACCCCGATCTCCTGTACGACGCGTTCGTCGGGTGGGCCGGTGAGCAGGGCATCACGCTCTACCCCGCCCAGGAGGAGGCGCTGATCGAGGTGATGACCGGGGCGAACGTGATCTTGTCGACGCCCACCGGTTCGGGGAAGAGCCTGGTCGCCACCGGAGCACACTTCGCCGCGATGGCAGCGGGGATCCGCACTTTTTACACGGCCCCGATCAAGGCGCTGGTGAGTGAGAAGTTCTTCAACCTCTGCGACATCTTCGGCGCGGAGAACGTCGGCATGATGACCGGCGATGCCGCGGTCAACGCCAAGGCACCGATCATCTGCTGCACCGCGGAGGTGCTGGCTAACGTCGCGTTGCGGGAGGGAAGCAACGCCGACGTCGGCCAGGTCGTGATGGACGAGTTCCACTTCTACTCCGAACCGGACCGCGGCTGGGCGTGGCAGGTCCCGCTGCTCGAGTTGCCGCAGGCGCAGTTCGTGCTGATGTCCGCGACGCTCGGTGACGTGACGCCGTTCCAGGCAGACCTCACCCGGCGTACCGGCAGGGAGACCGCCGTCGTCACGTCGGTGCAGCGACCGGTTCCGCTCAGCTACAGCTGGGCATTGACCCCGTTGCACGAGACCCTCGAAGAGTTGCTCACCACCAACCAGTCGCCGGCGTACGTCGTTCACTTCACGCAAGCATCAGCACTCGAGAGGGCGCAGGCGCTGACAAGCATCAACGTGTGCACCCGCGAGGAGAAGGACAAGATTGCCGAGCTGATCGGCGGCTTCCGGTTCAGTCCAGGATTCGGTAAAACCCTGTCCCGCTTGGTCAAACACGGCATCGGCGTCCATCACGCGGGGATGCTGCCGAAGTACCGACGTCTCGTCGAGCAGCTCGCGCAAGCCGGGCTGCTCAAGGTCATCTGCGGCACCGACACTCTCGGTGTCGGCATCAACGTGCCGATTCGGACGGTCGTGTTCACCGGCCTGACGAAGTTCGACGGCAGTCGGCAGCGGGTGCTGAAGGCACGAGAGTTCCACCAGATCGCCGGCCGCGCGGGACGTGCTGGTTACGACACCTCCGGTGCGGTCGTCGTGCAGGCTCCGGACCACGTCGTGGAGAACCACAAGGCGATGGCGAAGGCCGGTGACGACCCGAAAAAGCAGCGCCGGGTGCAGCGCAAGAAGGCGCCCGAGGGGTTCGTCAACTGGACCGAGGAAACCTTTGACCGGCTGGTCGCGGCGGAGCCCGAAACTCTGGTCTCGCGGATGCGGGTCAGCCACTCGATGCTGCTCAACGTCATCGCGCGCGACGGCGACCCGTTCGTCTCGATGCGACACCTGCTTCGCGACAACCACGAGGAGCCGCGCCGGCAAGTGCGGTTGGTACGACGGGCGATCGAGATCTACCGAACCTTGCTCACTGCTGGTGTCGTCGAGCGGATCGACCCACCCGACGAGACAGGTCGCACCATCCGGCTGACCGAGGACCTGCAGTTCGGATTCGCGTTGAACCAGCCGCTGTCGACGTACGCACTCGCCACCTTCGACACGCTCGATCCCGAGTCGCCGACGTACGCACTCGACATCGTCTCCGTCCTCGAGGCAACACTTGAGGACCCACGTCCGGTCCTGTCCGGGCAGGCGTACAAGGCACGCGGCGAGGCGGTCGCGGAGATGAAGAGCGAGGGCATCGAGTACGAAGAACGACTCGAGTTGCTTGAGGAGGTCACCTGGCCCAAGCCGTTGGAGGAGCTGCTCGAAGCCACCTACGAGATGTATCGCCAGACGCATCCGTGGATCGCGGAGACTGCGCTGTCTCCGAAGTCGGTGGTGCGCGACCTGTACGAACGCGCGATGACGTTCGGGGAGTACGTCGCCTACTACGGGCTGACTCGTTCGGAGGGGCTGGTCCTGCGCTACCTCACCGACACCTACAAGGCGTTGCGACAGACGGTGCCTGATGCGATGAAGACCGAGGAGCTGACCGACCTGATCGAGTGGCTGGGCGAGGTGGTGCGGCAGACCGACTCGAGCTTGCTTGACGAGTGGGAACAGCTCACCCACCCCGATGATCCGGACCTGGTGGTGACCGAGGTGGTTGCTGCACAGCCGAAACCGATCACCGCGAACGAGCGGTCATTCCGGGTGCTGGTGCGCAATGCGATGTACCGCCGAGTCGAGCTGTCGGCGCGTCGTCGTTGGACCGAGCTTGCGGAGCTCTCCGAGTCCGGGGACATGGACGCCGAGACCTGGCAGGACGCGGTCGAGGAGTACTTCGAGGAGCACGACACGATCGGGACGGGACCGGATGCGCGTGGTCCGCAGATGCTGCTGATCGAGAAGCGGCCCGACGTCTGGCTCGTGCAGCAGATCATCGACGACCCCGAGGGCGACCACGACTGGCGGATCATGGCCGAGGTGGACCTGGGTGCCTCCGACGAGGCCGGCGAACTCGTGCTGGCGGTCACCGATTTCAAACAGCTGTAGGGCCAGTCGACCTGCGACCTCGTGTTTTCGTTTTGCTGAGCGAGTCGGCCCTCCACCGGTAGGGTTTGCCTGCTCGTCCTGGCCGTACCTGCGCCCACAAGCGCGATCCGGGTCATCTCTGAACGCCGCTGCGAGAGAATGGCCTGGATCGCTTTCCTGTTGTCTGGACAGGTGCAGGGGAGTTTGGCCGGACTGTCCGATTAGTCGAGAAAGATTTGACTTTCAATTCGGCCCACTACGTCCGGTTTCGCCGCCAATGTACTGGGACTTTTGCTTTAACCGATCCACACGCCTTCCCCATACCGGCCATCATTCGGTATGGACCTGTCGCACTATCACAGACTGCGCACGGCCGTGCAGGACAACGCCTATCCAGGCTCGGTGACTGAAATTGCGCCCATGGAGACGAACCTCCGGGACCTGTTGATGGCCAGTGGAATCTTCGAAGATGTCGAGGTGGAGCACACCGACGATCCGGACCAACTGGTGATCGCGCTGTGTCACTTCAAGGCGAGGTACTCGGAGAGTGACATCGCCGAGCACCTTGAGAACCTCTGGGACGACCGCGTTCGCTACCCCTACTGGGAGGCGCACAGCCTTGTGGTCGACAGGGAGCTCGTGGAGTTCGAGGCAGCCACCAGGAGCAGCAACACCGGCCCGTACGTCACCGTGCATCTGGTGGCGCAGAGGGCTCAGATTCCTGAGCAGCGTCGTCCCTGACCGAGTCCGAGTTCGACCGCGGGATCGCTGTACGCGAGCGGAAAGGACAGCACCGGCAGTACGACGGCGAGCTGGACGCCGGTTGGAAGGTGGGCGCCGGCATCAACGGGGGACTGCTCC
>Ga0136633_1001319_pt1 | contig 18393 bp, 21 predicted proteins | sample AntDrymeUQ832206_2_FD_105494 | JGI IMG/M metagenome (GOLD analysis project Ga0136633, IMG submission 105494) | Polar desert sand microbial communities from Dry Valleys, Antarctica - metaG UQ83 (22.06) | ecosystem: Environmental > Terrestrial > Soil > Desert | place: Antarctica: Dry Valley...
CAAGCTGCGGCCGACAGCCTCAACGGACGGCCACGCAAGACCTTAGGCTGGCAGACTCCAGCGGAGAGGCTCGGCGAGTTTGTTGCGTTGAACGGTTGAATCCGCCCCGCGTTTCGTACCAAACCTCGGGCTCGGGAGCCTGGGCAACCGGTTTCCTGCGTCTCCTGGGGCTCCCCTGGGCTCCGGGCCGCAAGGGCGAAGCGCTAGCGAGCCCGGGAGGAACAGGGGTGGCCTCCCACCACGAAGCGCCATGGCAGCTCGTCGCCCTTCCCCGCTCCCAGCCCGATCCGCTTTGTCTGCGAGATCCCGCCCCCTTGAAAACGCTCGGTCGCCCCGTCTCGGGCGCACCACATCGACCCGCCGCGCAGCAGGCTCGCCCCGTCGTGCTCCCTGGTGATTCCCAGCGCCTGGGTCAGCCTTCCGGGCCCCGACGCCACCAGCCGGTCGCTCTCGATCCCACCGCGGCGCGCCCGCATCCGCTCGACGCCGGCCACCGGCTCGCCCGCCCGCAGCAGGACCGCCTCGGACACCCCTTCCGGCCCGCACACGACGTTGACGCAGAAATGCACTCCGTAGGATAGATAGACGTAGAGGCGACCCGGGGGCCCGAACATGGAGAGGTTTCTCTGACGCGGCCCCCTATAGCCGTGCGAGCCCGGATCGAGCGCGCCCCGGTAAGCCTCGGTCTCGACCAGGCGCAGCACCGCGAGCCCGTCGGCGTGGTCTACGACGAAGAGGCAGCCGAGGAGATCTCGTGCCACCGCGAGTGCATCTCGCTCATAGAACGAGCGCGGCAGCTTGGTTAAGCGAGGAGCCAGGCGAGCAGCGCCTTCTCGGTGTGGAGGCGGTTCTCGGCCTGATCCCACACCACCGAGTGAGGCCCGTCCATGACCTCCGCCTCGATCTCCTCGCCGCGATGCGCGGGAAGGCAATGCATGACGATGACGTCGTCCGCCGCCAGCTCGACCGCGGCTCGATCGAGCCGGTAATGCTCCAGGGCCTCGGCGCGTGCCTCGGACGACTCCTCCTGGCCCATGCTCGCCCACACATCGGTGTAGAGAACGTCGGCCCCCGAGGCGGCCTCGGCCACGACCTCGGTAACCACCACGCTTCCGCCGCCTTGGGCTGCGGTGAGCTCGGCCCTGCGCGCTACCTCGGCGGACGGTGAGTGGGTCTTGGGCGAAGCGACGCGCACGTGCATCCGGGCCAGCGCTCCGCCGAACATGAGCGAGTGGGCGACATTGTTGCCGTCTCCCAGATAGCCCAGCGACACACCCTCGAGCGTTGTCTTCTTCTCCCTGATCGTCTGCAGATCTGCCAGGCCCTGGCACGGGTGAGAGAAGTCCGACAGCGCGTTGATCACCGGGATCGAGGCACCCTCGGCCAGGTGCTCGAGCCTCTCCTGGGCGAAGGTCCTCACGACAAGCGCATCGACATAGCGGGACAGGGCCCGGGCGGTGTCTTGGAGGGTCTCCCCGCGGCCCAGCTGCAACTCGTCGCCGCGCACCACGATCGCATCGCCTCCGAGCGCGTTCACCGCAGCCTCGAACGAGACCCTCGTCCGCGTCGAGGGCTTCTCGAAGATCAGCGCCACCTGCTTGTCCTTCAGCTTGGACGCAAGCGAGCGGGGCTTGGCCTTGGCGGCATCGGCAGCGTCCAACAGGTCACCCAGCTCGTCTTTCGACAACTGCCCCAGCGACAGGAAGTGGCGTGGCTCGGTCATGACCTCAGCTCCCCTCCGGTGCGTTCGGCGACGGCCGCGACGATGCGGGCCCGGATTGCAGCGGCCTCTTCGTCTGTCAGCGTCCTGTCCTTGCTCCTCAGCTCGAGTGCGTAAGCGAGGCTCTTCTTGCCCGACGGCACCTGCTCTCCTTCGTAGAGATCGAATAGCGCCACCGAGGTGGCCTCGGGGTGGCTCGCATCCTCGATTGCACGTTGCAGTGTCGCCTGCGGGATCGAAGAGTCGACCACAAACGCCAGGTCCATATAGATCGGCGGGAAGCGTGGGAGCTCCGCCACTTTGGGCCGATCGGGGAGGGCCGCCAGCAATGGTGTGAGGTCGAGCTCGAAGGCGAGGCTCTGCTCCGCAACCTCGAAGCGCTCACAGACCTCGGGATGGAGCTCCCCCACGACCCCAACCCCGGCGTCGCCGACGCTCACGGAGGCGGCGCGCGTGGGGTGAAACGGCATGCCGCCGGCCGCGGCGTACATAAGGGGGCCGAGGCGCAGCGATCTCAGGGCCGCGTCCAGGACGCCTTTGGCGGTGTAGAAGTCCCACGTTGTCTCCCTGTGCCTCCAGGTCGAGCCCGAGCGGCGGCCTGAGAACACCGCCGCCAGCGTTGCGGGCTCGTCCGGAAGGACGTCGGTGCTGGGCCGGTAGACGCGCGCCAGCTCGAACAGGGCCGCCCCCGGCGCCCCGTGTGCGAGGTTTCGCGCTGAGCTTCGCAGCAGCCCGGGCAGAAGGGTCGTGCGCAGCCTGCGCTCGTCCTCGTTCATGGGATTGGCGAGCTGTACCGCCGCGCGCACTGGGTCGTCCTGGGATAGCCCCAGGCCGTCGAGTGCTCCGGCGCCCATGAACGTAGGCGTCCACGCCTCGTGCAGCCCGCATGCGCTCAGGGCGCGCGCCAGCGCTCGCAGGGCCGCCTGGTCCGGCTCCAGGCCCCCCCGTACGCCGGGCGGGAGAGTCGCCGGCAGGCGGTCGAACCCCTCCAAGCGGGCGACCTCTTCGATGAGGTCGACCTCTCTAGCCACGTCCTGACGCCAGCTTGGGATCGTCACCTCGAGCTCAGAGGCGCTGCTCGAGAGCTCGAAGCCGAGCGAGCGGAGGTGGTTCTTCTGCGCCTGTAGAGCCACCTCGAGGCCGAGAACGTGGTCGGTCCGAGAAGGACGCAGCATCGTCCGCCGGGGCTCGAAGGGCCGCGGCTCGGCGTCGACGGCTGGTGTCGCAACCCGGCCCCCGGCAAGCTGCGCCATCAGGGCGGCCGCTCTCGCCGCCGCCACGGGGGCCATCTGTGGATCGGAGCCGCGCTCGAAGCGAACAGAGGCCTCGGTCCGCAGGAACAGGCGGCGGCCGGTGTGCGCCACGGACGCACGCTCGAAGCAAGCGGACTCGAGGATCACCTCACCGGTGGTCTCGGACACCTCGGTCGCCGCCCCTCCCATGACGCCGGCGATGGCGATGGCGCCGGAAGGGTCGGCTATGACGAGATCCGAGCTCTCGAGGCTGCGCTCGGCTCCATCCAGTGTCACCAGCGTTTCGTCCTCGTGGGCCCGCCGCACGATGATTCTGCGCTCTGCGATCGTGGCCGCGTCGAACGCGTGCAGCGGCTGACCGGTCTCCAGCAGCACGTAGTTCGTGACATCGACGACGTTGCTGATCGGCCGCATTCCGTGAGCAACGAGCCTGGAGGCAAGCCACAGGGGGGAGGGCCCGATCGTCATTCCGTCGAGGTAGCGGGCGACGTAACGAGGGCAGCCTTGTGGATCCTGGATCTCGACCGTTACCTCGGGCGCCAGCACCGAGCGATCCGCTGGAGGAGCGCGCAAAAGAACCGAGCGATCCGCTGGAGGAGCGCGCAAAAGAACCGAGCGATCCGCTGGAGGAGCGCGCAAAAGAGAGGGGTCTCCGGGCGCCGGCTGAAGCGGCCACCTGAGCTCGTGGCCCAAGAGTGCAGAGATCTCGCGCGCCAGGCCCACCATGCCCATGCAGTCGGGGCGGTTGGGAGTTATCTCGAGCTCGAGGATGTTGTCGTCGAGGCCGAGCAGACCCACCACATCGGCCCCGAGCTCGGCTTCCGAAGGGAGTATCAGGATCCCCGAGTGGTCATCTGAGATCTGCAGCTCAGCGGCCGAGCACAGCATCCCCTCACTCGGCTCTCCTCTGATCTTGCGCCTGCCGATGGACATTCCCGGCAGGCGAGCTCCCACCTCCGCAAAGGGAACCCTGTCTCCGACCGAGAAGTTCGAGGCGCCGCATACGACCCGGTGTGAGCCGTCCGCGCCGGTCACCTCGACCAGGCTCAGGTTGTCTGCGTTGGGGTGTGCGGTGACGGCCGCGACCTCGGCCACTACGACACCCGAGACCTCCGCGCCGATCGAGTGCACGGCCTCGACCTTCGTGCCCGAGAAGTTGAGCAGCTCGACCAGCTTGTCGACCGATACGTCGATGTCGACCAGCTCGGACAGCCACCTGAGACTCGCCCTCACGCCATGCCCTCGAACGCTCTGAGGAAGCGCTGGTCGTTCTCGTAGAAGTAGCGAATGTCGGGCACGCCGTGAGCCAGGGCCGCCACACGTTCGGCCCCCAGGCCGAAGGCGAAGCCCGTGTAGCGCTCGGTGTCGTAGCCCGCCCACTCGAGCAGGGGCACGTTGACCATGCCGCAGCCGAGGATCTCGATCCAGCCTTCCTGCCTGCAGACGCGGCACCCCGAGCCCCGGCACACGAAGCACAGCACGTCCATCTCTGCAGAGGGCTCGGTGAAGGGAAAGAAATGGGGCCTGAGCCTGATGTCGAGATCACGTCCGAAGAGCTCGCGGGCGAAGGCCTGCAGCGTTCCCTTGAGGTCTGACATCGTGATGCCTTCGTCGACTGCGAGCCCCTCGATCTGGGCGAACGAGTTGAGGTGCGTGGGGTCGAGCACATCTCGCCGATAGGTGCGCCCCGGGCAGACCACGTAGACGGGCGGCTCCGAGGCCTCCATGACCCGCATCTGGACGGGAGAGGTGTGCGTGCGCAAGAGCACCTCGCGGTCATTGTCGATGTAGTAGGTCTCTTGGTCGGAGCGGCTGGGGTGCTGTGGGTCGAAGTTCAGAGCGTCGAAGTTGTAGGATGCCAGCTCGACCTCGGGCCCGTCCGCCACCCGGTAGCCGAGTCCCACGAATATGTCGACGATCTCCCAGATCGTCTTCGTGAGCGGGTGCAGGCCGCCGAGAGCAGGCTCGTCACCGGGCAGCGTGACGTCGAGCCGCTCCTGTTCCCACCTCTTCTTCTCCTCCACCGCCCTAAAGGCGCGCTCGCGTTCCTCCAGTGCCGCTTCGAGGCGGACGCGCGCGTCGTTGGCGCGGCGCCCCAGCTCCCTTCGTTGCTCTGCACCGAAGACGCCGAGAGCCGAGCGAGCCTGCGCCAGTGCCGCCTTACGTCCCAGCACCGCGGCCCGCGCCTGGCCCAGAGAGGCGAGGTCGGAGGCCTCGGCAATTCTCACCAGGCCATTCTTCACCGCCGACTCGAGGAGCTCCGAGACTTCCGCTTCGGAGGCGCTCACGCCGCCCCTGTCGCGGCGGGCAATATCACCGTGAAGGTCGAGCCGGCGCCTTTCTCGCTCGCTGCCGAGATCGTGCCGTCGTGGGCCTCCACGAGCCGCTTGCTGAGGTAGAGACCGAGCCCCGAACCGCTCGGCGTCGCCCGCCTTGAACGCTGAGCCGGACCATCGAAGACCGACTCGAGCCTGTCCGGATCGATACCGACGCCCTGGTCGGTGACGTGCATCTCCACGGTGCCGTCGGGGCGAGCCTCGGCCGAGACCGAGATGTTTCCCTCGTCGGAGAACTTCACCGCGTTCTCCATGAGGTTGGAGACGACGTGCTCGAGGCGCTCGAAGTCGCCCCACACATAGAGGTCCGGATCTACTTCGATGACCACGCGCTCGGAGCCCGCAAGCGCGGCGACGTTTTTCACCGCCCGCTCGCACAACGAGTGGAGATGCGCCTCGGCGAGTTTGAGCTCGAGCCGCCCCGACTCGATCCGGGCGAGATCAACCACCTCCGCGATGACGCGCGCCATGCGCAGAGAGTCCTGGTGGATGGTTTCCACGAACTGTTTGCGCTGCTCATCGGTGAAGGAGTCCCAGCGCTTGACCAGAGTGGCGGAGAAGCCCTTGACCGAGGTGAGCGGCGAACGCAGCTCGTGCGCGATCTTGGAGATCATCTCGGCGAAACCTTGATCGGAAGCCATGGTGCGAGTGAGGATAAACGGGGAGGTGCACTCAGCCGGAAAGGCGCTGGCGGACCGCCTCGAACAGCACCAGAGCACCCGCGATCGAGACGTTGAGCGACTCCTGGGGGCCGGGCATCGGGATGCTCACCGTCTCGTCGAGCAGGGATCGCCGGTCTCCCGAGAGGCCGTGCGCCTCGTTCCCGACGACCACCGCGAGGGAACCGCGCAGGTCCGCATCGTAGAGAGAGCGCTCTGCCTCGGCCGCGGCCCCCACCATCGTGGCCCCTGCGCGGTGCGCCAGCTCCGCCACCTGCTCCAAGCCTGCGCCGCTCGCCACCGGGACCCGGAAGAGAGCACCGGCCGAGGCCCGCACGGTTTTTGGGTTGGTGGGATCGACCGAGCCCTCTGTGAAGATCACGGCCGAAGCGCCGGCCGCGACCGCCGCTCGCAGCAGCGTCCCGGCGTTGCCCGGATCACGGACCTCGTCGAGCACCAGGACGAGATCCCAGGAGGAAACTTCGGGGGCCGGGATCAGGGGCGAACAAGCGATAGCGACCGCGCCCTGGGGGGTCACCGCGTCGGACAGCGATTTCAGGACCGAAGCCGATACCCACAACGGGCGCACGCCCCTTGCCTCTGCGGCTGAGGCCACCCCGGCGGCGTCGGGTGTTGCGAACAGATCCTCGACGACGCCCAGCTCCAGCGCATCTGAGATCACTCGCTCGCCCTCGACCAGGATGAGGCCGGTGGCCTCCCGCTGGGAGCGCCGCCGCAGCCTTCGGGCGGCGGCTACGCGCGGGTTCGAAGAGCTCGTGACGAGCCGGTGGCTCATCCCAATGCTTCCCGGCCCCCGGATTCCCAGCTCCCTGGCCTCACAGACAAGGTAGTCAAACGCGCGCAACGCGCGCCTGAGTACCGATTCCGTACCCCCAGACGCTTGGAGCGCGAATGGCTGCGTGCGGGGACGGCGGGCTCAGGACGCCTTTTCTAGAGAGCCGCGGGCGACGCGCACAACCTCCGCAAAGGCGTCGGGCTCGTTCACCGCCAGCTCGGCGAGCATCTTGCGATCGAGCTCGACCTCCGCGAGCCGCAACCCTGCGATGAGATTTGAATACGACATCCCGTGCTGGCGGGCGGCGGCGTTGATGCGGATGATCCACAGCCGGCGAAAGTCGCCCTTTCTCGCCCTGCGATCGCGAAAGGCGTAGACGCCGGAATGCAAGGTCTGCTCGCGAGCGGCCCGGTAGTGCTTTCCGCGCGACGAGTAATAACCCTTGGCCTGTCGCAGGACCTCTCTCCTCTTCTTGCGCCCTGCGACGCTGCGTTTGACTCGTGGCATGTCTGAGCCCCTCCTCTGTGGTCCTCGTTATGCGCTGGGGTGTAGCGGGAACAGGGTGTTCGGCTAGCCGCCCAGCATCGTTCGGATGCGTTTGCGGTCTGCCTTCGAGACTGTGTCGGGCGAATGTGTCCGCCGCTTCCGGCTCGCAGACTTGTGCTCAAAGAGGTGACCGCCGAAAGCCCGTCGGCGCCGGATCTTGCCGGTGCGTGAGATCTCAAACCGCTTGGCTGCGCCCTTGTGGGACTTCTGCTTTGGCATGGCTCAACCTCCTTCTGCTCTGGTTACCTTGAGCGGGCGGGCCGGCTGCGAGGTCGCGGCGGGCTCGGAGGTCGCCGCCGGCTCTGATCGGGCGGCCGGTGCCGGCTGGGAGCCGGCCGGTAGCGGCTCTCTAGGCCTCTCCGAAGAGGGCCTGTGAGTGATCGCCTCCTTGTACGGGGCCAGCACCATCGCCATGTTGCGTCCGTCGAGCTTGGGCGGGACGTCTACCTTTGCGATCTCCACGACGTCCTCGGATAGCCTGTCGAGGAGCTTGCGTCCGAGCTCGGGATGGACCATCTCGCGACCCCGGAACATGATAGTGACCTTGACCTTGGCGCCGTCGTGCAGAAAACGCACCACGTGCCCTTTCTTGGTCTCGTAGTCGTGGCGGTCGATCTTGGGCCGCATCTTCATCTCTTTCACCACGACCTGCGATTGCTTCTTTCTTGCTTCTCGTTGTCTGACCGCCTGCTCGTACTTGAACTTTCCGTAGTCCATGATGCGGCAGACAGGCGGGTCGGCCTGGGGTGCCACCTCTACGAGGTCGAGGTCCTGCTCCTGGGCCAGCTCGAGCGCTTCCCGGGTGTCGATGATCCCGACCTGGGCGCCGTCTGCTGCGACGACCCTTACCCGGGGGATCCGGATGCGCTCGTTGATTCTCAGCTCCTGTTGTGCGATGCGCTTGCTCCTTTCGCATACGGTCGTTAGGCGCGAAAAAACCGGTGACGCCAAGTCCGGACGTCACCGGCTTGCACCGGTCCGGGTGGGCGCGCCCACGCCGGGTTCCGACCTCACGACTCGACCCGCCGTTGCCGGGCATTCCGCCGGGAGGTGAGGGACCAAATGCGTCCCCCCTTGACGACACTCCACTGATTATAAACCCCCGCCCACATGCTCCCTCTAGGCTCGCCAGCCGGCCCCCTTTGCGGGGTGGGCTAAGGTGCGAACAATGGATGAGGAACGGGAGAGAGAAGAAGAACAGGGCGCCGTAAGGCGGCCGCGCGTGGTCGATAAGCGGGTTTCCGCCCGTACCGCCACGCCTTCCCAGACACCCGCCGATGCTCCCGCCTCCCAGCCCTCCGCAACCCCTGAACCGCCTCCCCAGACTCCTCCGATAGCGGAACAGAGCGCGCCTGAAGAGGAGGCGGAGGGCCCCGACGACTCGGCCCTGTGGACCCCGGAGCAGGAGGCCGAAGCCCAGCGGGCCGTCGACGAGATTCTGCGAGTCCCGGCGCGCGACTGGGTCGCGGACGCCGCCGTGCGACTAGCTCAGGTGGCGGGAGTAAAGCTCGATAGGGGCGACTTGGCGGACGCCCGAGTCGCCATAGACGGCTTCGGTGCCCTTGTCAACGGCTGCGCCGCGGAGCTCGGCGAGGCCGAGCGGCCCCTGCGTCAGACTCTCGCCCAACTACAGATGGCCTACGCCCAGGTCGTGTCCCAGCCACTGCAGCCCCCGCAGCCACCGCAGCCCTGAGCGAGACCGAGGCTGGTCCCCTTCATGGGACGATCTTGGTGACCGGCAGCTCGACTATGTCCTCGGCCCCCAGCGCCTTCAGGACGGGGATCAGCCGGTTGATCGCGGCCTTCTCCACCACCGCCTCGACCGCGAAGTAACCGGGCTCCGCCAGCCGAGAGACGGTCGGTGCCCGCATCGCCGGCAGCGCCTCCGACACCTTCTCGAGCCGCTCCTCGTCGACGTTCAGTTTGACCATCACCCTGCCGCGGGCGTCGATCGTCCCTCTCAAGAGGATCGTGAGCTCTTCGATCGCGCGTCGCTTGTCGTCGTCGGCCCACGCGGCGCGATTGGCGATGAGTTGCGTGCGCGACTCGAGCAGGATGTCGACGATCTCCATCCCGTGATGCTTCAGGGTCGTACCTGTCTCGGTGAGGTCGACGATGGCGTCCACGATCTCCGGGACCTTCGCCTCGGTCGCGCCGTATGACAGAAAAATGCGCACCGGGATGCCTAGGTTGTCGAAGTATCTCTTGGTGAGGTTGGGGAGCTCCGTCGAAATGCGCGCCCCCGGCGGGACGTCCGCCCCGCTGCGCAGGCCCGCCTCCCGGGGCGCCGCCAACACTACCTTCACCGGCTGGTCGGTTTGCTTCGAGTACTCGAGCGCGGTGACCTTCACCACGTCAGCCGAGGTCTCCGCGATCCAGTCCTCTCCCGTAACACCTATGTCGAAGAAGCCCTCCTCGACGTAGGTGGGAATCTCCTGGGGCCGCAGCACGGCTACGGAGTCGATACGGGGGTCATCGATCGTGCCCCGGTACTCACGTTCCGAGGCGCGCTGCAAACGCAGGTCGGCGTCCTCGAGCAACGCCAGCGTGGCGCGCTCGAGCGAGCCCTTGGGAATGACGAGGCTAAGCATTAGCGTGGAGTGTATGGGCGTTCACGAAGCACTCAACGATCCCCGCGTCGTACGGAACGAGTACCTCGACGAGCGCCGGCTGCGAGCCCGGCGCGAGGTGTACTCGGGTGGCGTTCCCAGCGCTCAGGAGCTTGTCCTCGAGCACATCGCCCAGGTCGCTCCGGGCACGATCCTGGAAGCCGGATGCGGCGAGGGCGAAATCGGCAGGCGGGCCCGCGCCGCGCTGGACGCGCAAGTCATCGGACTCGATCTCTCTCCTCGAATGGCCCGGCTCGCACGTGATGGCGGACTGGTGGTGGTTCAGGCCGACGTCGAGGCACTGCCCTTCTCAGACCGGAGCTTCGACTGCGCAGTCGCAGCATGGATGCTTTACCACGTGGCGGACGTCGCCTCTGCGCTGTCTGAACTGGCCCGCGTGGTCGCGCCGGGCGGCCGGCTCGTCGCCGCCACCAACGGGGCCCAGCATCTCATCGAGCTCCGGGATCTCGTCGGCGCCGGACCGGCGCAGCTCTGTTTCAGCCGGGAGAACGGGGAAACTCAGCTGAGAAAACACTTCTGCTCGGTCGCTCGACGCGACATCGACGGCGTGGTGACATTTAGGGACACCGCCGCGGTCCGCTCTTACATCGAGTCATCGATGGTCCTTGGACCTCTGCTTGGGCGCCTGGGCAAGGTCACTGCGCCCTTCCAGGCTCGCCGCGCGGTATCCGTGTTCGTCGCCGACGGGCCGCGCCATTGATCGCTGCCGCGGTGGGCAGAAGCGGACTGAGGGCACTTACCCACAAGAATCGGGGTGGCAGAAGCGAACTGAGGACGTTTGACCCCCGGATTCGGTGGTCAAACGCGGACTGAGGACGTTTGACCACCGCCGGATGGTCGCCGGGAGGGGGCGGCCGGGGAGGGGGCGGCCGGGGCGGCGGCCCGATAGCTAGAGCTGCGGCTTGGGCAGGGAGCTCAGCAGGTTCACCATCTCGAGCGCCGCGAGGGCCGCCTCGAACCCCTTGTTGCCCAGCTTGCCACCGGAGCGCTCGGACGCCTGCTCCGTGTCCTCGGTCGTCAGGACGCCGAACGTGATCGGCACGCCGGTCTCCTGTGACGCCCGCGCGATGCCCTGCGCGGCGGTGCCGGCGACGTAGTCGAAGTGAGCGGTGGCGCCCCGGATCACCGCCCCCACGCAGACGACGGCGTCGAACTCGCCGGAGCCGGCCATGCGTCCTGCGACCAGCGGGATCTCAAAGGCACCCGGCACCCACGCTAGCGAGACGTCGTCCTCTGAAACACCATGCCGTCTGAGACAGTCGCAGGCACCTTCCACCAGCCTGAGTCCGATCGTCTCGTTGAAGCGAGCCGCTACGACCGCCACCCGCAGGCCGCGCCCCTCGAAGCCCCCCTCGTAGGACTTCATCACGACTCCTCCTTGGACAAGGCGTGGGACGAGGCCCCGGCGACGTCGAGCGCCTGCTCGAGAACCAGGCGATCGGCGTCGTCGTCGAAGGCCTTCAGCAAGTGGCCCAGCTTGTCGCGTTTCGCCTTCAGATAGCGCAGGTTCTCGGGGTTGGGATCCGACTCGAGCGGCACCCTCTCCGAGATGTTGAGCCCATAATCTTCGAGCCCGGCCCGTTTGGCTGGGTTGTTGGTCAGCAGCCGCATGGTGGTCACTCCGAGGTCTGACAGGATCTGTGCGCCCACGCCGTAATCGCGCCCGTCGACTTTGAAACCCAACTCGACGTTCGCCTCGACAGTGTCGAAGCCCGAGTCCTGCAGCGCATAAGCGTCGAGCTTGTGCCGCAAGCCGATGCCCCGGCCCTCGTGCCCGCGGATGTAGACGAGAACGCCGGTCCCTTCCTCGTCGATACGACGCATCGCTTCCTGAAGCTGCGATCCACAGTCACAACGGACGCTTCCAAGGACGTCGCCGGTGAAGCATTCTGAGTGCACTCGCACAAGGGCATCCGTCGCGCTAGAGGGATCTCCTTTCACCAAGGCCACGTGGGTGCGGGCGTCGTGAGACTCGTAGGCGATGGCGCGAAAGGGCCCGAACGGAGTCGGGATGCGTGCTTCGGACAGCCGGGTGACGAGCTTTTCCCGGCGCCGGCGGAGAGCAATCAGGTCGGCAATCGAAATGATCTTGAGCCCATGGGTGACGGCGAACTCCTCCAGCTCCCTGAGCCTCGCCATAGTGCCGTCCTCGTTAACGATCTCGCACAAAACCCCGGCGGGATAGAGGCCGGCAAGGCGGGTGAGATCGATGGAGGCTTCGGTGTGACCCGCCCGGCGGAGCACCCCCCCGGGGGTATAGCGCAGAGGAAACATGTGGCCGGGGCGGGCGAGGTCCTGCGGGCGCGCGCCGGGATCGATCAGCGCGCGCACGGTCTGGGCCCGGTCGGCAGCCGAGATGCCCGTCGTGGTGCCGCTGCGCGCGTCGACCGAGATCGTGAACGCCGTGCCCATGGGGTCGGATTCCCCCGGCGCCATCAGCGGAAGGTTCAGCTCTTGGAGCCGTGCCGCCTCGAGCGGGACGCAAATGATCCCGGAGCAGTGCCTGACCATGAAGGCGATGCTCTGCGGCGTGGCCTTCTCGGCAGCCATGATGAGATCACCTTCGTTCTCGCGGTCCTCGTCGTCAACGACGATGACCATGCCTCCGGCGCGCAGATCATCAAGCGCCACTTCTATGGCATCAAAGCCCATGCCCGGTCCTTTCCGGCCTCGAGTGCGGCCTCGAGAGCCTTTCGACATATTTGGCGATCAGATCGACCTCGACGTTGACTGCAGAACCACGCTGCAACTCATCGAGAGTCGTTTGGCCCAGGGTGTGAGGGATGAGGGCAACCTGAAAGGTCTCTATTCCCGTCTCCACCACGGTCAAAGAGACGCCGTCGAGGGCAACCGATCCCTTCTCGACGATGTAGCGAAGGAGCGCCGAGTCCGGGCGAAGCCACACCCTGAGGGCGCCGTCCTCGGGCTCGACTCGAGTGACGCGTGCCACTCCGTCGACGTGCCCCTGGACCAGGTGACCCCCAAGCCGGTCGGCCGGTCGCACGGGCAGCTCGAGGTTCACCGCAGAGTTGCGCGCCAGAGAGCCGAGAGTCGAGCGCGCCACAGTCTCCGCAATCGCCTGGGTCTCGAAGCGTCGCCTGGCGGCGGAAATCGCAGTCAGACAGACGCCGTTGACAGACACGGAATCGCCCGTCCCAAGCTCGTGCGCAGTAGCGCGCGCACCGATCTCGAGATTCAGCGCACCTCCTCGCAGGCGCGCCCTCTTGACGACCCCGCGCTCCGAGATGATGCCGGTGAACATCAGCGGTCACCGCGCTCGAGGATCACGAGGACGTCGTCCTCGAAACGGCGGGCCTCGACGAGCGTGAAGCGTAAGGCCCGGTCCATCGAGACGATGCCCGGGACCGCGACCCCGGGCCCGGAGCCCAGCAGCACCGAGCCGTAGTACAGCTCCAGGCGGTCCACCACTCGCTCCCGCAACAGCGAGGAGGCCAGCCGGGCGCCGCCTTCGCAATAGATCTCGAGCCACTCCCGCCGGCTGAGCTCTGACACCAGCGCGCCGAGGTCCACTCCCTCGGGCCCCGCGGGCAATACCACGACCTCTGCGCCGGTCTCCTTCCACGCCATCTGAGTTTCGTGTGAGCAGCGCTCGGTGGTGGCGACGATGACTTGCGCCCCGGCGGCGAACACTCTGGCGAACCCGGGAGTCCGACCGAGAGAGTCGACTATGACGCGGGCGGGCTGGCGGACGTTCGAAGAGCCGCGCGCGCTGAGTTGGGGGTCGTCTGCGGCCACGGTCCCGGCCCCCACCACTATGCCGTCGGCTTCGGCCCGCCGCGTGTGAACGTGAGCGCGCGCCGCGGCCCCCGTGATCCAGCGGGCGGACCCGTCGGCGGCGGCGAGCCGTCCGTCGAGGCTCAGCGCAAGCTTGAGCGTCACTCGGGCCCGTCCCGTGAGGCGCTCGTGCACCCACGCCGAGTTGAGCGCGGCTGCCTCAGGGGCGAGGACGCCGACCGAGACCTCGACGCCCGCAGCTCGGAGCATGGCGAAGCCGCGTCCTTGGACGCGCCCATCCGGGTCCTCCATCGCGGCAACCACTCGCCGGATACCGGCCTGGGCCACTTCGGGGGCGCAGGGCGGGGTACGTCCTTGATGCGAGCACGGCTCGAGCGTGACGTAGAGAGTGCAACCGATTGCGTCGATGCCGCCGAGCGCAGCGCTCTCCGCGTGTGGCCGGCCGGGGCCCTCGTGTGCGGCCTCCGCCACGATCGCGCCGTCGCGCACGACCACGGCTCCGACGCGAGGGTTGGGAGAGGGGCGAGGGACGGCGCGCGCCAACTCGAGAGCCCGTGCCATGAAGCGCTCGTCCACCGCGGTCATCGTGCCCCTCTCGTCCATTGGGGCACGGCGCGCGCAGCCCGGATGGCCGCCGCCTGCCTCTTTTACCATCCGGACTCGTCCTGTGAGCGCTCGCTGTGAGCGTTTGCTCCAGACTTACCGTCGGCCTCGGAATTTCACCGAGTCGGCCCCAGGCTTCTTCTTTGTGCCTGGGGGTCGCGGACTGTCACCGCCGGTCGGGGTTCTCACCCTGCCCCAAAGAGACGAGGGAAAGTATAGCGCCTGCCGGCTACTCGACTCCCTCATCCACGTTGATGTGCGTTTGTTCGTCGAGCACGATGGCTTGGTCGTAACGGCGATCGAAGGCATAGCCGGAGGCCTCCCGACGCTTGGCGAACTGCTTCATCTCGGTTGCTATCTCGGCCGCCTCCCAGTGATTGGTCAGGTTTCTGTGTAGGTTCGAGGCGATACCGATCGACACCCGGCTGAGCGGGAAGTGCTGCTTTCTGCGCCTTCGGTCCACGACCTCGATGTAGCCGCGTTCGACATCCAAAGCATCGTAGAGGTCTCTTACCTGCCGGTCCCAGCCCGACACGATGTCCTTTGCGACGGCCTCCGCACAGGCAGCATCGACCATCGCCACGAAGTCGTCGCCGCCGATGTGCCCCACGAAAGGGGACTCGCCCCCCAAGGAGCGCGCCGAGGAAAGGATGCACTCGGCCAGCAGCTTGATCGCCTTGTCGCCCCGCAGGAAACCCGAGTGATCGTTGAACGCTTTGAAGTTGTCGAGGTCGATGTACATAAGGGCGAACTGCGACTCGGACGAAACCCGCTCTTTGAGCTCGGACTCTATGCGGACGTTGCCGGGCAGCCTGGTGAGCGGATTCACAGCACGCAGCTCCTCCGCCCGACGAAGCGTCGACTTGACCCTCGCCATGAGCTCCAGAGGATCAAATGGTTTGATGATGTAGTCGTCGGCACCGGCGGTGAGGCCGACCACCTTGTCGGCCGACAGTGACTTGCCCGCGAGCATGATGATCGAGGATTGCTGGGTGCCGAGGTCGGCCCGCAGTCGGCGGACGACCTCGTAGCCGTCGACTTCGGGAAGGCCGACCTCGAGCAGAACCAGGTCGGGCCTCAGCTCGGCGGCCTTCTGCAAAGCGGTTTCACCGTCCGTCGCGGTTACCGCCTCATAGCCCTCGAAGCGCAGATTCACCTCGACAAAGCGCACGAGATCGGGATCGTCGTCGACCACGAGCACCAGAGGAGCGTCGCGCGCTATCGCTCGCCTCCCAGCTCGTCGAGCCTGGCCCTGAGAGCACGCGCTGCCGCGGGAGCATCCACTCCATCGAAGATGGCGCTGCCCGCGACTACGATGTTGGCGCCGGCGGCCACGGTCCTATCGAGGGTCGACAGCTTGATCCCACCGTCCACCTCGAGGTCCGCGACTGCCCCCTCGTCTTGCAGCAGCTTCCTCGCCTCCCCTATTTTCGGGACCACATGCTCCAGAAAGGCCTGGCCTCCGAAGCCCGGCTCAACCGTCATCATAAGGACTACCTGCAGCTCATGCAGGTGTTTCGCGACGAAATGCAGTAAAGAACCGGGGCGAACCGCCAGTCCGACGCCGCAACCGGCCGCCCGTATCGCGGCGATCACCGCCGGGGGGTCGGCGGTGACCTCGGGATGAAAGGAGATGCGCGTCGCCCCGGCCGCAGCGAACTCCTCGATGAACTTGTGAGGCTCGGAAACCATGAGATGAACGTGAAGCGGCAGCTCGCAAGAAGCCCGGACTGCCTCCACCACGCTCCTACCGAAGGTCAGATTGGAGACGTAGTGCCCGTCCATGACATCGAGGTGAAACCAGTCCACGTAGGGCGTCACGCTCTGGATCTCCTCGCCGAGACGGCTGAAGTCGGCGGTGAGGATCGACGGTGAAAGCTGCACCCCTACTCGAGAGTCTCGCCGGGCTCTAGCCGCAGCCCGCGCGCCAGCTCTGCCCCCGACATCCTGCGCCGACCGGCCAGCTGCACCTCGGTCAGGGCGAGGGCTCCGTCGCCGGTTCCGACCCATAGCTCAGCAACGGCCAACAGCTCGCCCGCCGACAGCTTTTTGGATTCGGACGGAATATGTGCCCCATGGACCTTCAGGCGCGTGCCCCGAAGCGTGGTCCACGCGCCCGGGGCCGGGTTTAGAGCGCGTGTCAGATCGCGGATCAACCGGCGTCGCGCGCCCCAGGCGATGCGCGCCTCCTCGTCGGTGACCTTGGGAGCATACGTTGCCTGTGCGTGGTCCTGAGGCTCGGGTTTCAGCTCACCCTCTGAGTAAGCCCGGAGCGACTCGATTAGCAGCCTGGCCCCGACCTCGGCGAGCCGTTTCCCCACCGAGCCCATGGTTTCGTCGGGTGAGACGTGTAGCGGGCGCCGCGCCAGTACCGGGCCCTCGTCCATGCCCTCGGTGAGCACCATGGTGGAGACGCCGGTCTCGGTAACCCCGTCCATGATCGCGCGCGCAACGGGGGCCGCTCCTCGGTAGCGGGGCAACAGCGAGAAGTGGAGGTTGACGAACCCGAGCGGGGGGACCTCGATGAGCTCCTTCGGCAGGATGCTTCCGTAGGCAACGACGACCGCTGCGTCGGCTCGCTGAGACCCGAACCAGCTCCTGGCCTCCTCCCCCCGCGGTCTCTCTGGCTGGTACAGAGGCATGCCCAGCTCCCGCGCCCTATCGGCCACAGGACGAGGGGCAAGTCTCATACCTCGGCCCGCCGGGCGATCCGCCTTGGTGACGACGCCCGAAACCTCGATGCCCGCTTCGACCAAGGCATCGAGACTCGGAACCGCCCACTGAGGAGTTCCGAAGAAGACGACCCTCAGAGAGACCCCTCGGCCTGCTCGACGACCTCGAACCCGAGCGCCTGGCGCGTCAGCTTGCGGCGCGCGTCCCGCCTGAGATCCTCGGGCAGGCGATCGATGAACAGGACTCCGTCGAGGTGGTCGACCTCGTGCTGGAGGACACGCGCCAGGTAGTCCTCGGCCTCTATGCGAAGCGGCCGTCCCCGCTGATCGATGCCCTCTACCGTGATGCGGGCATGGCGCTCCACTGGGTAGGCGAGGCCGGGCAAGGACAGGCACCCCTCTTCCGCGGTCAGTGTTTCCTCGGAGGGATCAACCACTACTGGATTGATGACGGCGCCGTGCTCCTCATCGACCTCCCACACGAGCACACGTTCGAGCACGCCGACCTGGGGGCCCGCGAGCCCCACACCCGGAGCAGCCCGCATCGTTTCGAGCATGTCGGCGACCAGCTTCCGGTGAAGGCGTGTCACTTGATCGAGCGGCCGGGCGCGCTGGCGCAGGGCGGGATCGCCGAAAGTCCTGATGCGCAGAATTGTCAATCTTGCTCCCCGGATACGGTCGCTTCTCGACCGAGCTTAAGCCGCTTTCGCCGAGTGGTCATGAATGGTTGCTGTGCAACCATCACCCCCCACTCGGCGCGGGTTGGTCAACCCATGTTGACAAACTTGAGCCGTCAATGTAGGTTGACTACATGGAAAAGACGGCTTCTACCCCTCAACTGGCCACCGACGCCGGCAGTCGTGATCCGGCCGTCGGCCTCAGAGCCGTGGCCTCGCTTCGCCTTCTGCTCGAAGACCTTCAGGAACTCCAGGTGCGCAACGCCCGCGCCAAGGGCTGGTCGTGGCAGGAAATCGCCTCAGCCCTGGGGGTCAGCAAGCAGGCCGTTCACAAGCGCTACGCGGAGGGACGCCGGTTGTTGAGGAAGAGGAGCTGAAATCATGTTCGAACGCTTCACTGCCGCGGCCCGCGAGTCGGTCGTGGAGGCGCAGGCCGAGGCCAGTCGGCTGCAGCACAACTACATCGGCACCGAGCACATCCTCTTGGGCCTGCTGGCGGGACCCGAGACCACTGCCGGCCGGGTGTTGCTCCGGCTCGGGATCGACTCCGAGGCCGCGCGTGCCGATGTGGCTGCGATCGTCGGCTCGCACGCACCGGGCGAGCCCGATGCGAGCGCGCTCGACGCCATCGGCATCGACCTCGACGCCGTCCGACGCCGGGTCGAGGAGGCGTTCGGGCCCGGCGCCCTCGACCGAGGCTTTTCGTCCCAACCCTGCGGGCGGCGCGGCGGGAGCCGCTGGGAGG
>Ga0136633_1001320_pt1 | contig 18392 bp, 18 predicted proteins | sample AntDrymeUQ832206_2_FD_105494 | JGI IMG/M metagenome (GOLD analysis project Ga0136633, IMG submission 105494) | Polar desert sand microbial communities from Dry Valleys, Antarctica - metaG UQ83 (22.06) | ecosystem: Environmental > Terrestrial > Soil > Desert | place: Antarctica: Dry Valley...
CCGGCCTGGCCGCGAGCGCAGACGACCCGAATGCCAACGTTCCGGATGCCCCTGCCAGCCAGCCCGTCGACGACAAGAGCCATGCGTTCAACACGAGCGCACGAGGCAGCCGGGACGTGACGATCGTCGAGATCCCGTTCACCGCCCCCTCGGGCGCGAACTGCCTGACGCTCGACTTCCAGTTCCTCACGGAGGAGTACGCCGAGTACGTCGGGTCGTTCAACGACGCGTTCATCGCCGAGCTCGACGCGAGCACCTGGTCGACGAACGGGGCCCAGCAGATCAGCGCGCCGAACAACTTCGCCTTCGACGCGGACGGCAGCGTCGTGTCCGTCAACGCCGTCGGGATCGGTGGCTTCTCACGGGCCAACGCGGCGGGGACGACCTACGACGGCGCGACGCCCCTGCTGCGCGCGTCCAAGCAGCTCACGCCCGGGCAGCATTCCCTGTTCCTGTCGATCTTCGACCAGGGCGACAACGTCGTCGACTCCGCCGCGTTCGTCGACAACGTCCGTGTCGGCTTCGTCGCCAACCCGGGGCAGAACTGCGTTCCGGGCGCGCAGGTGGCCAACTACACGCTCGACCTCACGCCGGAGAGCGCGACGCGGGCGATCGGCACGACGCACACCGCGACCGTCTCGCTGCGTGATGACGACGGCAACCCGGTCGCCAACGCCGACGTCGTCGTCACGCGCGCCGGCGCCAACCCGGGCTCGGACACCGTGACGACCGACGCCGCCGGCAACGCGACGGTGACCTACACCGGCACGAACGCCGGCACCGATACGCTCTCGGCGACCTATGACGCCGACGGCGACGGTAGCGCCGAGGTCACCGATTCGGCCCAGGCCACGTGGGAGAACCGCTACGCGCTCGACGCCGAGCCCGAGACGGCCACGAGGAACGTCGGCCAGCAGCACACCGTCACCGCGACGCTGACCAACGACGGTGCTGCGGATGCGGGTGAGACGGTCAGCTTCGTCGTCACCGGGGCCAACCCCGGCTCGGGCAGCGCGACGACGGACGCCGCCGGCGTTGCGACGTTCACCTACACAGGCTCGACGATCGGCACGGACACGATCACCGCCGCATTCGACCTCGCCGGTAGCGACGCCGGCGTGGAGGCCTCCGACCAGGCTCAGGTGGAGTGGGTCAACAACCCGCCCGACTGCACGACGGCGAGCGCGGACGTCACCACGCTCAAGCAGAACAACCACAAGTTCAACCCCATCCGCATCTCCGGCATCACCGATCCGGACGGCGACACCGTGACGACGACGATCACCTCCGTCCAGCAGGACGAGTCGGTCAACGGCGCCGCCGACGGCAACACGGCGCCGGACGCCCGCAACACCAGCCGCAGCGACACCGTCGAGGTCCGCGCCGAGCGGGCGGGCAGCGGTGACGGTCGCGTCTACATCATCACCTTCACCGGTGACGACGGCCGCGGCGGCACGTGCACCGGGACGGTGACGGTCTCCGTACCGCATGACCAGAGTGGCAAGCCGGCCGTCGACAGCGGCGCTCGCCACAACTCGTTCGGAAGCTGACGCATCCGGTTGAAGTGAGCGGCGGGGCACTGAGCCCCGCCGCGCTCAGCGCCCGCGCGCGCACGCCCGGATCGCCGCGGCGTACATCAGCGCGCGGGCGCGGTAGCCCGCAGGCGAAGCGTGCACCTCGTCGGAACTCATCAGCGAAGGGGTGCGCGCGACCGCCCGGGCCCAGTCCACGAGCTCGAGTTCGAGCTCGGGGTCTCGCGCGAGCCTGCGCAGGAGCGAGTTGGCGGCGTCGTAGCTGACGCCCTCGAACAGCGGTGCCACGATCGTCGCCCAGACCGAGCAGCCGCCCGGCCGCGTCGCGCTGGCGCGCACCGCGGCCCGCAGCGCGCGCGTGTTGAGGGGGTGATCGTTGGTGAAGAGGCTGATCGCGAGGATCGCCGGCGGCGCGGCCTCGGCGGCGAGGAGCCGCATGCCTTCGGCGAGCGCGCGACCGGTCGGGGCGTCGATCCGCACGCGCCAGCCGGGCAGCGCCGCCCGCAGCGCGGCGGCCATGCCCTCGGCGAGCGAGTCTCCGACGACGAGCACGGCGCGCTCGCCCGCGCGAGGCGGGTCGGCGATCGAGACGGCCGGCTCGCCCACACCCGTGGGAAGCCCGGCCTGCTCGTCCGCGCCGCAGGCAGGGGCCGTCAGCGCGACCAGCGCGACGAGGAGGGCCTGCGGTGCGCGCATCCGCGAGCCCGGCCCGGATCCTGCGTCAGGCGCAGCCGCCCGCCATCGCGGGCAGGATCACGAGCACGTCGCCTGCGCCGACCGGCGTGTCGAGCCCGTCGAGGACGCGCACGTCCTCGTCGTTGAGATAGACGTTGACGTAGCGGTTCAGCTCGCCGCCGTCGGCGAACATCTGCGACTGCGTCGCCGGATGCTGATCGGCGAGCGAGCGCAGGACGTCGCCCACGTTCTCGCCTTCGGCGTCGACTTCCTTGACGCCTCCGACGGAGGGGCGCAGGACTGGGGGGATGCGTACGGTGGCCATAGGTCGCGGCAGCCTAGCCCACTAGCCCGCGGCGGCGCAGAACGCCTCGTAGTCGGGGAAGACGCCCATCTCGTCGTCGGAGATCTCGCCGGGCTCGCGCGAGCAGACGGCGCACTCGGGGTCGCGGCGCACCTTCAGCTCGGTGAACGTCGCGCCGAGGGCCTCGTAGAGCAGCAGGCGGCCGATGAGCGGCTCGCCGGCGCCGACGATGAGCTTGATGACCTCGGTCGCCTGCAGCAGGCCCATCGTGCCGGGCAGCACGCCCAGCACGCCGTTGGCGCCACAGCTCGGGGCGAGGTCGGCCGGCGGCGGCACGGGGTACAGGCACCGGTAGCACGGCCCGTCGTAGGGCTTGAAGACCGACAGCTGGCCGTCGAAGCCGAGGATCGACGCGCTGACGACCGGGATCTGCAGGCGCACGGTCGCGTCGTTGAGCAGGTAGCGCGTCGGGAAGTTGTCGACGCCGTCGACGATGACGTCGTAGCCCTCGATGATCTCCATGATGTTCGAGGCATCCAGGCGCGTCTCGTACTTGACGACGTTCACGTCGGGGTTGATCGCGTTCATCGACTCGGCGGCGGACTCCACCTTCGGCTGCCCGATGCGGTCCGTGGTGTGGATGACCTGGCGCTGGAGGTTGGAGAGGTCGACGACGTCGTCGTCGACGATGCCGATCGTGCCGATGCCCGCGGCGGCGAGGTACAGCGCGGTCGGCGAGCCGAGGCCGCCGGCGCCGAGCAGCAGAACCTTCGCGTCGAGCATCTTCTGCTGGCCCTCGGGGCCGATCTCCGGCACGAGCATGTGCCGGCTGTAGCGCTCGCGCTGCTCGGGCGTCATGACCTTCGGGATTTCGACCTTGTAGCCGCGGTCCTTCCACAGCGTGTAGCCGCCGGTCATCGACTCGACGTTCTCGTAGCCGAGCTCGGCGAGCGTCTTGGCGGCGAGCGCGGAGCGGTTGCCCGAGGCGCAGTACAGGACGACATGCTGGGAGCGGTCGGGGACCGCGCCCTCGATGCGCGACTCCAGATGACCGCGCGGCACGTGCTTGGCACCGGGGATGAGGCCGCGCTGCACCTCCTCGCTCTCGCGCACGTCGATGATGGCCAGCGAGCCGTTGCCGTTGCCATTCTGCAGCTGCTCGTTGACGTCGCCCGGGTCGACCTGGGCGATCTGACTCTTGATCTGGCGGATGAACTCCGCGCCGGACGGGCTCACGTGAATCTCCTCAAAGGTGGTCGGACTTCCTTCGCTTCAAAAAGTATAGCGGGGGTGCCTCTTCGCCTACGTGTTCCCCGGGAACTGCGCAATCGGATCAAAAATGCCGAAAGGGGCGTCCCGTGCTGCGGCGGGACGCCCCTTTCGAAGCGGATCTCTGGAGGTTCTGGAGGAAACCTTTTCGGGGGTCTTTCGGGTTCTGGAGGGAAACCTTGTGGACCTGCTGCACAAGGAGTATCGGTGATGGCCCCATCTGCCGACATAGGGTCCAGACCCCATGCGCAGATCCCCGTTGCTATCGCAGGTGCTGGCCGTCAACACCCTGCTCGTCGTCGGAACCGTGTTCGCCGCGAGCGTCGCGGCGCGCCTGGATCTCGGCGACTCCGCCGGCTCGCGCCAGTTTCTCGTGCTCGTCGCGGCGATCCTCGCCACGCTGCTGGCCAACAACTTCATCATGCGCCGCCGCTTCGCCCCGCTGGATGCGCTCACGCGGACCATGGAGTGCGTCGATCTGACGCTGCCGGGCGTGCGCGCCCAGCCGCAGGACGGCGAGTCGGAGGACATCGCGCGCCTGCGTGAGTCCTTCAACCTCATGCTCTCGCGCCTGGAGCACGAGCGCGTCGGCAGCGCCACCGCCGTGCTGCGCGCCCAGGAGGCCGAGCGCGCCCGCGTCGCCCGCGACCTGCACGACGAGGTCAACCAGGCGCTGGCGGCCGTCTCGCTGCGCCTGGCCGCCACCGCCGAGCAGGCCCCCGCCGAGTTCGCCGAGGAGCTCAAGGAGACCCAGCGCCTCGCCAACCAGGCGATGCAGGAACTGCTGGGCCTGGCCCGCGAGCTGCGCCCCTCCGCCCTCGACGACCACGGCCTGATGCCCGCGCTGCGCACGCAGGTGCGGCTGTTCGGCGAGCGCTGGGGCATCCCGGCGCACTTCGCCGCCGACGGCCCACGGCCGCTGCTCGGCGAGTTCGAGCAGCTCGTCGTCTACCGCGTCGTGCAGGAGGCGCTGTCGAACATCGCCCGCCACGCCAACGCCAAGAAGGTGAAGGTGACCGTGCTCGGCTGCAACACCCCGCAGCTGAAGGTCACGATCAGCGACGACGGTGACGGCTTCGACCCCAACCGCCTGCGCGACGGGCGCTCGGGCCTGGCCGGCATGCGCGAGCGCGCGCTGCTGGCGGGCGGCCGGCTGGAGATCCGCTCTGAGCCCGGCGAGGGCACGAGCGTCGAGCTCACCGTCCGCGCCCGCGGGGTCCGCGTGACCCCGATCGCGCCGCCGGCTCCCCAGCCCGTGGGTGCGGCCCGGTGAAGCTCCTCATCGCCGACGACCACGGCATCGTGCGCGGCGGGCTGCGGCTGCTGCTCGACCGCCAGCCGGACATGGAGGTCGTCGCCGAGGCCTGCGACGGCGTCGAGGCCATCGAGATGGCGCTGCGCGAGCGGCCCGACATCTGCGTGCTCGACGTGTCGATGCCGCGCATGACCGGGCTGCAGGCGACCGTGGAGATCAAGCTGCAGATGCCGGACGTCGCCGTGCTCGTGCTCTCCATGTACGACGACGAGCGCTATCTCTTCGAGGCGCTGCAGGCCGGCGCCTCGGGCTACATCCTCAAGCAGGAGGCCGACACCACCCTCGTCGAGGCCGTGCGCGCGGTCTGGCGCGGCGATCCGTTCATGACCAACGCGGCCGAGCAGTCGCTGCTGCGCGAGTGGATGGAGGACGACTCCAGCGGGCCGGTCGAGCCGCTCACGCTGCGCGAGCGCGAGGTGCTCAAGCTCATCGCCGAGGCGCACACGAACAAGCAGATCGGCGAGACCCTGCACCTGTCGGAGAAGACCATCGAGTCCCACCGCGCCAACCTCATGCGCAAGCTCGAGATGCGCGATCGCGTCGAGCTCGTGCGCTACGCGATCCGGCGCGGGCTGATCGAGGCCTGAACGGCGGCGCGGGAGCGGCAGGCAGCTCGCGGGGCCTGGCTAGTCTCCCCTCCGCCATGCCCGCCCGCCTGCGCCTCGCGCTGTTCGTCAGCGGCCTGCTCGCCGTCACCGCGATCGCGGGCGTGCTGCTGTTCGCCGTCGGCGAGAAGGCCGTGCCCTCGGCGGCGGGCTTCGCCGGCGCCTCGCGACCGCCCGACATGCCGCGCGCGGACTTCGGCGTGCGCGACGAGCGGGGCCGCATGCTGCGCCTGTCGGAGATGCGCGGAAAGCCCGTCGTGGTGACGTTCCTCTACACGACCTGCAAGGACACCTGCCCGCTGACCGCCGACCAGATCCGCATCGCCCTCGACGACGTCGGCCACGACGTGCCGGTCGTCGCCGTGAGCGTCGATCCGAAGAACGACACCGCGCAGCGTGCGCGGGCGTTCCTGCTCGACCACGGCCTGCAAGGGCGCATGCGCTGGGCGCTGGGCAGCCCGGCGCAGCTGCAGCGCCTATGGAGGGCCTACGCCATCGAGCCCCAGAGCGAGGATTCCGAGCACACCGCGTCGACGATCCTGCTCGACCGGCGCGGCGTGCAGCGCGTCGGCTTCGCGGCCAGCGTGCTCACGCCGGACGGGCTGGCGCACGACATCGCCAAGCTCGAGCGCGAGGGGCGGCGCCCGGCGACGTAGTCCGGGCACTCGCCGGGCTCAGCCTGGCGGCTCGGACGGCGGACGGCGCACGACCGGCTCGCCGCCGCGAGCGCGGGCGCGGCGGTCCTTGCGCGCCTGCCAGCCGAGCACGCCCACCGCGACGACCAGCGGCGCGACGTACAGCAGGTTGATGGCCCAGTGGCCGACGTGCGCGAGGAGGGTCACGAGTTCGCCGCCGAGAGCAGCCAGAGTCCGAGGGAGGTGAAGGCGATCATCACGACGAGCATCCAGTATTGCGAGCGCGTGGCGACCTGGTTGTCGCCGAAGGACACGAGCGCGCGCTCGTGGGCCAGTACGAGGCCCGCGACATGGCCGATCACCAGCGCCGCGACCTGCACGTACCAGATCGCCGTCGCCGAGACCCACGTGTAGTCGACGGTCGCGCTGCTCGTGCCGAAGACGTTCGACCCGTTGCCGAGCGGGTCGGAGATGAGGTAGGCGACCCGCTGGCCCTCGTAGGCCAGCAGCGAGAAGTAGTGCGCGACGACGTAGGCGAGACCGATCGGCACGAGCGAGTGGGCGAAGCGGGCGGAGAGCTCCTCCGTCGACGCGCCCTGCGGGTCGATCGTCGACATCCCGATGACGCCGAGCCGGTACAGGCCGGCGACGATCAGCGTCACGACGACCAGGCCGATCGTGAACGCGAGCTCCAGCGACGTCGACTGGCCCAAGCCGAGATCGCGAAACAGGCTCGTCAGCTCGGGCGCGATGTTGCTCCACGCCGGCCCGCCGGAGAAGCCGTCAAACGACGTCGTGCCGATGATCGTGATCACCAGCGCGACCGTGCCGGGCACGACGTCGATGTTCGTCAGGCCGCTGAGCGGCTTGCGCGCGAACAGCGCAGTGCGCGTCCAGCGCAGCGGCGCCATGCGTGCGACGAGCCCGAAGTACACGCCGAACGCGTCGCCGTAGCGGTTCCACGGCTCGATGCCGTACAGGCTCATGCCGACGAACTGCACGGCCATGTAGACGAGCGCGAGCACCGCGAGGTTGCTCGGGTCCCCGCGCCCGGAGTAGACGAGCTCGACCCAGGCGAAGGCGAGGATGCCGATCGCGGCGGGCCAGCGGCCGAGCTTCGCCGGGTAGGCCATCGGCGCGGGCAGCCCGCCGCGGCTGACCTTCGCCGCCAGCCACGCGACCGCGCGCGCCGCCGCACGCCACGGGTTGATCGCCTTGAAGACATCGCCGAAGAACAGGCTGACGATCGGAATCGCGACCCAGAAGATCACGAAGATGACCGTCGGCGCGAGGTTGTTCGTCGTCGTCTGCGAGCCGGCGAAGCCGGCGTAGACCACGAGCACGAAGAACGCGAGGCCGATCGACCCGAGGAGGGGGTCGAGGAACCCCGGCACTGCCGCGACGCGGCGCTCGGGCGCCCGCTCCAGGCGCGGCTTGGGCCACAGGACCGCGAGGCCGACGAAGGAGGCGACGAGCACGACCGCGGCCGCCCAGCCGAACAGCCACTTCGGAATCGGCAGGTCCTGACGGCCCACGAGCCCGTGGGCGAGCGCCGTCGCGGGGGCCGACACCAGGACGGCGCCTACCGCGACGAAGGCGAGCGCGAGCAGGCGGCGCCGGTTCATGGCGGCTGAGTCTATGAAGCGGCGTGCGGCGCTGGCGCTGGCACGGGCCACTGCTAGCTTGGCGCCCCGTGCGAGCACCGCCCGACAAGGTCAGCGCGCCGTTCTTTCCCTCCGGCGCGGAGTGGATCAACGTCGCCACGCTGCGCCTGGACCAGCAGCTCGGGCGCCCCGTCCTCGTCGAGTTCTGGGACTTCTGCCGGGCCAACTCGCTGCGCACGCTGGGCTACATGCAGCGCTGGCACGCTCGCTACGCGCAGGCCGGGCTGCGCGTGATCTCGGTGCATGCGGGCGGCTACCCGCCGTCTCAGGATGTCGAGCAGGTGCGCGCGGCGGTGGCGCGGCTGGGGATCGAGCATCCGGTGCTGCTGGACTCGGACTTCGCGCTGTGGAAGGAGTACGGCAACGAGGCCTGGCCGGCGCGGTACCTGTTCGATCTGCGCCTGCGGCTGTTCTCGATGCACTACGGCGAGGGCGGCTACGACGAGACGCAGGCCGAGATCTGCGAGCTGCTGGGGATCGAGACGAAGCCGTTCAAGCCGTTGCGGGCGGAGGATGCGCCGGGGGCGCTGGTAGGGCGGCCCACGGCCGAGCAGGCGGGCGCCTGGTCGGGGCCGTATGAGGCGGGGGCGGTGTGGGCGGTGCTCGAGCCTTTGGGCGAAGGCGGTGAGGCTGTCGTGCACGTCAACGGTCGTGCTCTCGCGGTGGCGGACGCGGGGTGTCAGCGCTTGCTCCAGCACCCGCGCCATACGACTGGCGTGCTCGAGCTGGAGGTGAGCGATGGTGTGCGCTGCCACGCCGTGCAGTTCACGGCCGGCGTGGTCAACTAAACGCCGGCTGAGCGCAGCTCCGATGCCGGGACGTCGGTGAGCAGGCGCTCCAGGCGCGGCGGACCGTCGTCGTCGAGCGCGATCGCGCCACCCGGCCAGTACGGGCTCGAGCCGGCGGGGCCGCGGCGCACGAACGCCGTGTCGAAGATCCAGTTGCCGGCGTTGTGCAGCCGCGTGCCGGCGGGCGTGCGCCACTCGCCGGCGGCGTCCTGCGCCAGGCAGCCCGTCCGGTGGGTGTGTCCGTAGACGAGGTGCGCGGGCGCGAGCCGCAGGCGCCGCGCCACCTCGCCGATCGACTCCAGACCGGCGATGCGCAGGTCCTCCACGGCGACCCGCGTCTGCACCGGGCCGATCCCCGCTCGGTTGACGGCGAAGACCCCGAGGCGAAACGTCACCGCCAGCGCGTACGCGCGTGCGCGCCGGCTGCGGCCGCCGCCGGTCAGCTCGCGCCAGGTGCCCACGGCCGAGCGACCGCCGACCGCGGCGCGCCCGTCACCGGCGCGCTGTGCGCTGGCCTGGCTGAGCGCATAGATCGGGGCGAGGAGCGCCTCGTAGTCGTCGGGGGTGGCCGGGTCGGGCATCGGGCCCACCATCCGCGCCATCGCGCCCGCGATGAGGCGCTCGGGCATCGGGATCGGGAGGTGGACGTCGAGGTAGTGGCCGTGCGTCGCGTAGACGTCGTCGCGCAGCCAGATGCCCGGGTAGGCGACCTCCACGCGAGCCGGTGCGAGAAACCCGGCCAGGCGCTTGGCGATCCACGACGCCCTGACGGCCGGCACGCGCTCCTCGAGCGCCAGCGGGCCGGGCTCGTCGCGGCGCCCGCGCCAGTCCAGCCAGCCGGCGGCGATCGCGTGGTCGTGGTTGCCGGGCACGAGGACGACCTCGGCGTCCGGATCCAGGGCAGCGCCGATCGCCCGCATGATCGGCTCGGCGCGCGCGAGCGCGTCGCGGGCGGGGCCGTGGCGCAGCTCGAGCATGTCGCCGAGCAGGACGAGCCGGTCGACGCCGCCCAGGCGCGCGAGCAGCGCGTCGAGCGCCGCCGGGCGCGCCAGCACGTCGGCGCCGCCGGCGACGCCGATGTGCAGGTCGGAGATGATCAGCGTGCGCAGCGTCAGACCCGCGCGGCGAGGTCCTCGCGGATCCGCTTGGGCAGCATGAAGCGCACGTCCTCGCGCATCACCTCGAACTCCGAGACGTCGGTCACGCCGCGGTCGGTGAAGGAGGTGACGAGCCGGTCGACGAGCTCCTCCGGCGCACTCGCGCCCGACGAGATCCCCACGACGCGCTTGCCGTCGAGCCACTCCTCGGCGACCTGCGACTCGTTGTCGATGAGGTGCGAGTCGGTCCCGCAGTCGCGCGCGACGTCCACCAGACGCTGGGAGTTGGAGGAGTTCTGCGAGCCGATGACCAGCACGAGGTCGCAGACCGCGGCCATCTGCTTGACGGCCGCCTGGCGGTTGGTCGTCGCGTAGCAGATGTCGTCGGTGCGCGGACCGGTGATCGCCGGAAAGCGCTCGCGCAGGCGGTTGATGATCGTGCGCGTCTCGTCGACCGACAGGGTGGTCTGCGAGATGTACGCGACCTTCTCGGGATCGGCGACCGAGAGCGCATCGACGTCGGCTTCGGTCTCGACGAGCACGATCGAGTCGGGCGCCTCGCCCATCGTGCCCTCGACCTCCTCGTGGCCGCCGTGGCCGACGAGCACGATCGTGTAGCCCTCGGCGGCGAACTTCTTGGCCTCGACGTGGACCTTCGTGACGAGCGGGCAGGTGGCGTCGATCGTCGACAGCGAGCGCTCCGCCGCCTGCGCGTGCACCGCCGGCGAGACGCCGTGGGCGGAGAAGACCGTCGTCGCACCCTCGGGGATGCTGTCGTCGATCTCGTCGACGAAGATCGCCCCGCGTGCGCGCAGCTGCTCGACGACGTGCTTGTTGTGGACGATCTCCTTGCGCACGTAGACCGGAGCGCCGTAGAGCTCCAGCGCGCGCTCGACGGTCTGCACCGCGCGATCGACTCCGGCGCAATATCCGCGCGGGGCCGCCAACAGGAGCTTCTCGACGCTGAAGGTCATACGTTCAGTGTAGGCAGCGCCGAGCATCGGCTTCGCGCCGATCACCCGCGCGTGCGCAGCTGCGCGGTCAGCCGGTACACGGCCTCGCCGACCGCGTCCAGGCTGCGCTCGGAGACGGCGTCGAGGTCGTCCGCCAGCGAGTCGCGCTGCGGGTAGTCGAAGTCGATGAGGTCGATCGCGCGCACGCCGCGCTGCGTGAACGGCGTGTGGTCGTCGATGATCTCGCCCGAGGTCCCGCCCGCAAACAGCGAGCCGACGCCGACCGCCGACGCGGCCCGGCGCAGCTGTGCCCACAGGGCCGGGTCCGAGCCCTGCTCGCGGATGAAGCGCAGCCCTTCGCGCTCGGCGATGTAGTCCAGCAGGACGAGCGCGCGCGTCTTCGCGGCGTGACGCTCGGCATACGCCGTGGAGCCGCGCAGGCCGCACTGGATGAACGGCTCGCAGCCGGCGGGCTCCTCCTCGCCGTCGAAGAGCACGAAGCGTATGGCGCGGGCGTTGCGCGGCCGCGGCGCGCGGGCGAAGGCGCGCGCGAGCGTGACGACGGCGGCCGTGCCGGCGGCGCCGTCGTTGGCGCCGACGAAGCCACGCGGGGCGGCCTCGACGTCGTAGTGCGCGCCGACGACGATCGCCGGCATCCGGCCGGGCACGCTGCCCACGACGTTGCGCAGGCCGGGGTGGCCCGGGATCGCCTCGAAGCGCCCCCTCGGCATGAGCGAGCGCAGCCGCACGGCGAGCCGGCGCAGCGCCGGCGACCCCGCCGGACGCCAGCCGTACTCCTGCACCTGCTCACGCAGCAGCGCGAAGGCGCCCTTGCCGTTGAAGCGGTTGACGGTCGCGCGCGGCACGCGCGACACGGGTGCAGCCTGCGCGGTGCCGGTCGGCACCGTGGTCGTTGCCGTCGCCTCGCCGGCGGGGACCGCGGACGGCTGCGCCTGCGTCTCGTCCGAGCCACACGCCGTCAGGCCGCCCGCGGCCAGCAGGACGACCAGCGCCGCGCAGGCGACCCAGCGGCGCTCAGTCATTGCTCGTCACGGTCTCGAGCAGCTCGGCGAAGCGCTCGCGCGCGGCGGCCCGGCGCGTGGGGACGTGCTCGCTCGGGACATGGCCGGGCGGCGGCTCGTAGCCGCGCAGGAGCTGGCGCGCGACGGACTGGCGGTGGACCTCGTCGGGCCCGTCATACAGGCGCGCGCCCCGCGCGAAGCGGTACATCGCCTCCAGCGGCATGTCCGTCGAGTAGCCCAGCGCCCCGTGCACCTGCAACGCCCGGTCGATGACGTCGTGCAGCACCTGCGCGCCGTAGAACTTGATCAGCGAGACGTCGGTCCGCGCGGCCGCGGCGCCCTGCGTGTCGATCTTCCAGGCGGCGTGCAGCGTCATGAGCCGCGCGGCCTGCATCTGCGCGGCCGAGTCGGCGATCCAGTGCTGCACGGTCTGCTTCTCCGCCAGCACCGACCCGTGACTGACTCGGTACGTCGCGCGCTCGCAGAGCATGTCGAAGGCGCGCTGCGCGACGCCCAGCCAGCGCATGCAGTGGTGGATGCGGCCTGGCACGAGCCGCGCCTGGGCGAGCAGGAAGCCGCTGCCGCGCGGGCCGAGCAGGTTCTCGGCCGGCACGCGCACGCCTTCGTAGACGATCTCCGCGTGGCCGCCGAGCAGGCCGAAGTGCTCGGCGGGCCGCTCCATCGTCGGCACGTCGCGCAGGATCCGGACGCCGGGCGTGTCGGCCGGCACGATGAGCATCGAGGCGCGCCCGTGACGGCGCGCCTGCGGGTCGGTGACGGCCATGACGATGAGGAAGTCCGCGATCGAGCCGTTGGACGAGAACCACTTGTGCCCGTCGATCACCCATTCCCCGGCGGCCTCGTCGAGCACGGCGCGGGTCTCGATCGTCGTCGGATCCGCGCCGGCGACGCCCGGCTCGGTCATCGAGAACGCCGAGCGCAGCTCGCCCGCCAGCAGGGGGTGCAGCCAGCGCTCCTTCTGCTCCTCGCTGCCGGCCAGCGCGATGAGCTCGCCGTTGCCGGAGTCCGGCGGCTGGTTTCCGAACGCGCCGGGCGCCAGCGGCGACGAGCCGAGGATCTCGTGCATGAGGCCGAGCTTGACCTGGCCGAAGCCCTGACCGCCGAGCTCGGGCGGCAGGTGCGCGGCCCACAGGCCGCGCTCGCGCACCTGCTCCTGCAACGGCGCCAGCGCGCGATCGACCTGCGCGCGGTCGAGGTCGAGCGTCTCGAGCGGCCAGACATCCTCGCGGACGAAGCCGGCCATCCAGTCCAGCTGCGCCTGAAACCCGGGCTCGGTGGAGAAGTCCCATGCCATCGGCCCGATCAGGGTACGCGGCGTGCCCGCACGGCGCTTGCGGTTGATTACTCTCCGAGCGACCGATGCCACCTCGCCACCTCGATCGGCTGTCCGCAGTCGACGCCGCCTTCCTGCACCAGGAGGGACCGGACTCGCACATGCACATCGGCGCGCTCGTGCGCGCCGAGGGACCGGCGCCGCCGTACGACGACTTCCTGGACTCGATTCGCGCGCGCCTGCACTACGTGCCGCGCTACCGCCAGCGCCTCGTCTACCCGCCGGCCGCGACGGGCCGGCCGTTGTGGGCCGACGATTCGGACTTCAACCTCGAATACCACGTGCGCCACACCGCGCTGCCGTCCCCGGGCAGCGACGAGCAGCTCATGAACCTCGCCGCCCGCGTGTTCTCCCAGCAGCTCGACCGCTCCAAGCCGCTGTGGGAGCTGTGGCTCGTCGAGAGCCTGGCCGACGGCGGCTTCGCACTGCTGTCCAAGAGCCATCACGCGATGATCGACGGGATCGCCGGCGTCGATCTCGGCACGGTCCTCTTCGACCTCGGTCCGCAGGGGCGCCCGCCCGAGGAGGGCCTCGAGCCGTGGATGCCCGACCCCTCCCCCAGCCCGCTGGACCTGCTCGCCGCCGGCATCGCCGGGATGACGAAGGCCTCGCTCGGCGTCGCGGCCAAGGCGCTCGGCTCGCTGAGCCGGCCCGAGCGCGCAGTCGAGAGCGCGAAGGTGGCGGCCGAGGGCCTCGGTGAGATCGCCTGGGCGGCCGCCAACCCGGCGCCGCCGTCGCCGCTGAACGTCGAGATCGGCCCGCACCGCCGCTTCGCCGGCGTCGCCTGCGACCTGGCCGATTTCAAGGCGGTCAAGAACGCGTTCGGCGGGACGGTCAACGACGTCGTGCTCGCGGTGGTGGCGGGCGCGCTGCGCCGCTGGCTGCACGCGCGCGGCGTGCGCACGCAGGGCCTCGAGCTGCGCGCGCTCGTGCCGGTCTCCGTGCGCCACCGCGATGTCGCGCACAACGGCGTCGGCAACCGCCTGGCGGTCATGCGCGGGCCGCTGCCCGTCTACGTCGAGGACCCGGTGCAGCGGCTCGCCGTCGTGGCCGCCGCGATGGACGACCTCAAGGAGTCCAAGCAGGCCGTCGGCGCCGAGGTGCTGACGAGCATGCAGCAGTTCGCGCCGCCGACGGTGCTCGCGCAGGCGTCGCGGCTGAACTTCTCGACGATCCTCTTCAACCTGCTCGTCACCAACGTGCCCGGCCCGCAGTTTCCGCTCTACGTCCAGGGCCGCGAGATGACGTCGGTCTTCCCGATCGCCTTTCTGCCCAAGAACCACGCGCTGGCGATCGCGATCATGTCCTACAACGGGCAGATGAACTTCGGGCTGCTCGGCGACTACGACGCGATGCCCGACCTCGACGAGTTCGGCGAGGCGATCGAGGCCTCGCTGGCCGAGCTCGTGTCGCTCGCGCCGCGGGCGGGGCGCACCGGTGCCGGCTCGCGCGACGGCCGTTAGCGCCGGCGGTCCACGCGCATCGACAGGTCCGGCCTGGCCGGCTGCGCCTCGCGGTTGCCGGCCTTGTCGATCGCGACCGTGTAGAAGCGATACAGCGAGCCCGGCTTGACCTTGAGCTTGTAGCTCGCCTTGCGCGTGCGCTTGATGCGCCGGTAGGCGCCGCGGTTGACCGAGCGGAAGACCTCGTAGACGTCGACGCCGGACGGCTGCAGCCCCGTGGGCGCATTGTCGGCGCCCGTCAGCTTCAGCGTGACCGAGCGCGCCTTGCGCACGCGGGTGCGGCCGGTGAGCTTGGACTCGGGGGCGCGGCGGTCGATCGCGCGCACCGCGTTCAGGGCGGCGGCCGCGTCGACGATCCCCCAGCCCAGCTCCGGGTTCCAGCCGCTGCCGGCCGGCCGGGTGGCGCTCTCCTTCAGCGCACGACGGATGTCCGCGACGGTGGCGTCGGGGTTCAGCCGGCGCGCCATCGCCGCGACGCCCGCGACGATCGGCGCCGCCATCGACGTCCCCTGCAGGTACGCGTAACGCGAATCGCCGCCGAACGTCCGGCGACAGCGACAGTCACGGCCCGGGATCAGCAGGCTGCCGCCGGCCTCGAGCTCGGTCGGGTTGCCGGGAAAGTTCGAGAAGATCCCCGGCGGGCCGCCGGCCTCGAACGCGCCGGGCGCGGCGAGCGAGATCTGCGATCCGCGGCCGGCGAACGAGGCGCGCTGGCCGGCGAAGTTCGCGGCGGTGACGGTCAGCCCAGAGCCGGCCGCGAGATCGCCGCCGGTGCCGGTCGGCTGCAGCAGGTTGGAGGGATAGCCCTGCTCCTCGGCGGGCGTGTCGTCGGCGGCGGCGACGAGCACGACGCCCTTGGAGTTCGCGTACTCGATCGCGGCGCGGATCGGCTGCGGCGCCGCCGGGTCGTCGCTGCCGAAGCTCATGTTGATCGCGTCGGCGCCCTTGTCGGTGGCCTGCACAATCGAGGCGGCGATCGAGCCGTCGCTGAGGTCGCTCTTGAAGATCAGCAGCTTGCAGTTCAGGCCGGACCCGACGCTGCCGACGGCGTTGTCGCCGGCCGCGCAGGCGAGCGAGGCGACGTGCGTGCCGTGGCCGTTCTCGTCGCTCGTCGCCGGGCCGTGTCCGTTGATGGCGTCGTTGTCGATCGCCTCGGCGATCTTGCCCGACAGGTCCGGATGCCCGCCGTCGGCGCCCGTGTCGATGACCGCGACGGTCGCGCCGTCGCCGCGCGCGACGTCCCACGCGGCGGGCAGGCCGATGCGCGGCACCCACCAGGCGACGGGGGTGCCCGCCGGCGTGCCGCTCGCCGTCTCCGGCTCGGTGATGGCGGGGTCGTTCGGGGTGAAGCGCAGGCTCGCGCGGTGCTCGACGTCGACGGCGCGCACGCCCGGCAGGCGGCGCAGCGTGGCGGCCAGCGCGCCGAGCGCGAGGCCGGCTGCGGGGCGGACGCCGACCATGCCGATCCGTGGCGCCTGGGCGCCGTCGCGGCGCAGCTCTGCGCGGGCGAGCAGGGCGGCGGTCGTGTGGGCGGCGAGGCCGCTCTGCGGCGTGTCGAGCGTGACGAGCAGCCGGCCGGTGGGCTCGGCGGCCGCGGCGGCGGCCGCGGCGGCGACCGCGGCCGGAGCGACGGCGGTGGCCAGCGTCGCCGCGAGCAAGGCGAGGCAGGCGAGGATCAGGCGCGGAAGAGGCACAGTGCCGTCAACCCGGCGGGATTTGCGTCGATGCGCCGCGCGGGACGCTGGCGCGGATGCGCTCGCGCTCGCGAGCGCGGCGCGCGCGGCCGGGCCCGGTCGTCCATCTCAGAAGCCGAGTGCGAACTTCGCGTCCTCGCTCATCTTCTCCGGCGACCACGGCGGATCGAACGTCATCTCGCTCTTGACGGACTCCACGCCCTCCAGCGGAGCGACGAACTCCTCGATCTGCTCGGTGATCTGCGGGCCGATCGGGCAGGCCGGCGTGGTCAGCGTGAACGTCACCATGACGTTGCCGCTGTCCTGCTGGATTCCGTAGATCAGGCCGAGCTCGACGAAATCGAGACCCAGTTCTGGATCGATGACGTTTGTGAGCGCTTCTTCAATTTCTTGCAGCGTTGCCATGCAGATGATTGTATCCCGGAAGGGTCTGGGTCAGCAGGGATTGGAGGACGCCATCGTCACGTACGAGGACAATCCACCGACACTGCGGTGCTTCGGGGATGAGGACCGCTCGACGCAGTCGCTGCGCCGTCAGGCGCTGTCGCAGGCGCTGTGCGCCCCGGCGGACGTCGTCGTCGACCTGGCCGAGCTGGCGTTCGCGGACCCCTCCCTCATGCTCGACTTCATGATGGTCGCGCGGCGCCTGCGCAAGGCCGGCCGCAAGCTGACGCTGTGCGGCGCGCAGCCCGACATCTCGGTGCTCATCGAGTACGTGGGCCTGCACCGGCTGTCGGGCGTGAACATCGCGCCCGCCCCCGCAGCGGCCTGAGCGGGCGCAGCGGCCGGGCGCCGCGGCGGGGCCGTGAGCCCGCTCGCGTAGCCTTCATCTGACCATGCCGCTCCTGCTCGTGATCCTCTTCATCGTCGTCCCGATCGCAGAGCTGTACGTGCTCATCCAGATCGGTCAGGCGATCGGCGTCTGGTACACGATCGGGCTGCTGATCCTCGACTCGATCCTCGGCGCCGCGCTCATGCGCTCGCAGGGCCGGGCGACCTGGATGCGCTTCAATCGCGCCCTGGCCGAGGGCCGCGTCCCCGGCCGCGAGGTGCTCGACGGCGTGCTCGTCATCTTCGGCGGCGCGCTGCTGCTCACGCCGGGCTTCCTGAGCGACATCCTCGGCCTGATCCTGCTGCTGGCGCCCACGCGGGCGATGGTGCGCACGGTGCTCGTGCGCCGCTTCGGCGGGCGCATCGTGGCGGGCGCGGCGAGCGGGGCCCAGGCGCGGATGGGCCGGATATTCACGTTCGACGCGGGCGGCCGGCCGGGTGCCGGCGGTCCGGCCACGGGGCCCCGGCGTCCCTCGCCGCTCGCCGACGACGACATCGTCGAGGGCACGGCGCACGAGGCCCCCCCGCGGCGCGACGAGCTGCCGTGAGCGTCGTTGCCGCCGACGAGGCCCCGCGCTCGGGCGACGACGCGGCATTCCGCGACGCCGTCACGTTCTCGTTCGGCGACCCCGTCGCCAAGCTCTTCGGCCTGGCGCGCGTGAGCCTCGGCGGCGGCGGGGCCAGCGGCTTCGCCGTGGTCTACGCCGGCGACGAGCTGGCCGGCGCATCGACCGAGGCGCAGGTCGCGCTCGACGTTCCCGCGGGCTGGGATGCGGTGAGCGCGGCGGGGGTGCGGACCACGGTCGTCGCGCCGCTGGAGTCCTGGACGGTCGCCTACGACGGCGACACCGCCGGCTTCGAGCTGCGCTTCGAGGCGATCTCGACGCCCGCCGCGCTCGACCCCGAGGGGGTCGTCGCGCAGGCCGGCGGCATGGCGGGCTACGAGCAGGTATGCAACGTGACCGGCTCGGTGCGCCACGGCGGGCGCTCGCACCCCGTGCGCTGCCTGGGCCAGCGCGGCCACCAGTGGGGCGCTTCGGACTGGAGCCGGATCGAGCTCGCCCGCACGCTCACCGCCTGGATGGGCGCCGATCGTGCGGTCACCCTGACGGCGGTGCGCCCCGCCAAGGCCAAGCACCACGACGAGGAGGCCGTCAGCGGCTTTCTCATCGATCGCGGCGAGCCGCAGGC
>Ga0136633_1001321_pt1 | contig 18385 bp, 23 predicted proteins | sample AntDrymeUQ832206_2_FD_105494 | JGI IMG/M metagenome (GOLD analysis project Ga0136633, IMG submission 105494) | Polar desert sand microbial communities from Dry Valleys, Antarctica - metaG UQ83 (22.06) | ecosystem: Environmental > Terrestrial > Soil > Desert | place: Antarctica: Dry Valley...
ATCGACCCGTCCGTCGATCGAGATATACCCAGATGTGCCATACGGTTCGCCTTTTCTGTCCAATTCACCGGCTCACAGAGAAAGCGAACGTCCATCCGAGCCAGCGCGTCAAGTGCCAATCGCCGCGCTCACAGCCAGTTCGGGTTTGAGCGCTCAACTTGCACCTGCTTGGGACGACTCACTTTCCGACAGTCCTGGCACATAAACGCTCGTCGGCGATCACGAGCGAGCGCGGGCGTACTACAGGTCCGGCGGCTCCTCCGCGTCGGCCTCCGCGTACTCCGCCGGGGAGCGGTCGGATTCGCGCTCGGGCGTGAACGCATCGCGTTCGGGATAGCCCTCGCCGTCGTCGTGGCTGGCGTTGCGCACGAGGTCGCGCTCGGCGAGCTCGAAGCCTTCCGCCTCGCCGCCGCCGGCCTCGTAGACCGGCTGCATCGCGGGGTCGATCGGCTCCGACGGGTCGGCGCCGCCGACCTCGGGGTTGACGCCGCCGATGGCGGCCGCCTCGCGGGCGGCCTCCCACTCCTCACGCGTCGCGAAGTCTGGATCGTTCTCGTCGTAGCGTTCCATTGGGCACCAGCTACCCGCTCGGCACCGCGATCCATCCCCGACCTGAATAAACTCCCCGCCGTGCTCCGCCGCCTGCCGATCTGCGTCGTCCTCGCGATCACCACCGTGCTCGTCGCCGCGGCGCCCGTGCTCGCCCACGACAACGGCGAGGGCCTGTACGGCGAGACGAACGACCGGGTCATCACGAACGCCGGCTTCATCCTCATCGTGTTCTTCCCGCTGTTCATCTTCTTCGTCTCGCTGCTGCAGTGGCAGCTCGAGAAGCGCAAGGACCGGCGCAAGGCCGCAGCGAAGGCCTTCGGCAAGTCCCCAGGCGGCTGGTAGACCCCGCGCGCCGAGGCGCGCGCGGCCGTAGGCTTGCCTCGTCAGGCGGCACCCCCGAAAGAGGAGAGCAATGGCGTATTTCGTGACGGGCGCGACCGGCTTCATCGGTCGCCACCTCGTCGAGCGGCTGCTCGAGCGCGAGGTCGCAGGTGATATCCACGTGCTCGTCCGTGCCGGCTCGCAGGACAGCCTGAACGCCCTGATCGAGCGTTGGGGCGACAATGCCGCCGCCCGCGTGAAGCCCGTCGTCGGCGACCTGCAAGAGCCGCGCCTGGGCGTCTCCGACGAGCAGATCGCTGCGCTCGGGGGCCAGGTCGAGCACTTCTTCCACCTGGCCGCGATCTACGACATGACCGCCGCCGAGGAGGTCAACGAGCGCCTCAACGTCGTCGGTACGCGGTACGCCGTGGACCTCGCCGGCGCGCTGGCCGCCGGCCATCTGCACCACGTCTCGTCGGTCGCCGCCGCCGGTGAGTTCAAGGGCCTGTTTCGCGAGGACATGTTCGACGAGGGCCAGAAGCTGCCCTCCGCCTATCACCGCACGAAGTTCGAGTCCGAGAAGATCGTCCGCGAGCAGTCCGCCGTGCCATGGCGCGTCTACCGCCCCGCAATCGTCGTCGGTCATTCGCAGACCGGCGAGATGGACAAGATCGACGGCCCCTACTACTTCTTCAAGGCGATCCAGAAGGCGCGCTTCGCGCTGCCGGAATGGATGCCGCTCGTCGGTCCCGAGCTCGGCTACACGAACATCGTCCCTGTCGACTTCGTCGCCGCGGCGATCGACCACATCGCGCACGAGCCCGGCCTCGACGGGCAGGCCTTCCATCTCACGAACCCGCACAAGATGCGCGTCGGCGAGTCGCTCAACGCGTTCGCCAAGGCCGCCCATGCGCCGCAGCTGGCGATCCGCGTCGACAAGCGCCTGACCGACGCGTTGCCCAAGGGCACGATCTCGATGCTGATGAAGCTGCCCCAGGTGCGCGACATCCGCAACACGGTCCTGGCCGACTTCGGCATCCCGCCGGTCGTGCTCGAGCACATGGCGATCCGGCCCCAGTTCGACACGCGCGACACCGAGCGTGCGCTGGCCGGGTCCGGCATCGCGGTCCCCGAGCTCGGCACCTACGCCGAGAAGCTGTGGGACTACTGGGAGCGCACGCTCGATCCCGACCTCTACAAGGACCGCTCGTTTCAGAAGGCGATCAACGGGCGCACGGTCATCATCACCGGCGCGTCCAGCGGCATCGGCCGGGCGACCGCGCTGCAGGTCGCCGCGGCGGGCGGGATCCCGCTGCTCGTCGCCCGCGGGCTGGAGAAGCTCGAGACGCTGCGCGAGGAGATCGAGGCGCTCGGCGGCACCGCGCACGTCTACAGCGCCGACCTGTCGGATATGGACGCGATCGACGCGGTGGTCGCGCGGATCCTCGCCGAGCACCCCGCCGTCGACTTTCTCGTCAACAACGCCGGCCGGTCGATCCGTCGCTCCGTCAAGCTCTCCGAGGACCGCTTCCACGACTTCGAGCGCACGATGCAGCTCAACTACTTCGGCGCGATCAAGATGATCATGGCCCTGCTGCCGCACATGCGCGAGCGCGGCTTCGGCCACGTCGTCAACGTCAGCTCGATCGGCGTGCAGACCAACCCGCCGCGCTTCAGCGCCTACGTCGCCTCCAAGGCCGCGCTGGACTCCTGGACGCGCGTCGTCTCATCGGAGGTCATCGGCGACGGGATCTCGTTCACGACGATCCACATGCAGCTCGTGCGCACCCCGATGATCGCGCCTACGAAGCTCTACGACCACTTCCCGACGATCTCACCGGAGGAGGCGGGCGACCTCATCTGCGAGGCCATGCGCTCGCGGCCGAAGGAGATCAACACGCGCCTCGGCACCGCCGGCGAGGTCCTGCACGCGCTCGCGCCCAAGATCATGGACCAGATCCTGCATGTCGCCTACAACGTCTTCCCGGACTCCGCCGCCTCCAAGGGCGAGAAGGCGCCCGCGGACGCCGAGCGCGCGAACATGGAGCAGCTCGCCATGGCGAACATCATGAAGGGCGTTCACTGGTAGAGACGGGCTACGGCGCGTACTGGACCGACTCCAAGCCCCAGGCGTCGGCCAGCCAGCGGGGCACGAACTCGTCGAGCGCGCGCTCGAGGTCGCTGCCGACGGCAGCGTCGACGACCCACCAGGACACGATGGCGTCGGTACCGGGCGGCGAACCGGGCTCGGGCGGGTCGATGTAGACGCAGCCGAGCAGCTCGCGCTCCTCGGCGTCGAGGACGGCGTAGTTGAACGTCTCGTGCACGGCGATCTCGGCCTCGTGGCGAGCGAGATCCTCGCGGTCCTGCTCGACGGTCATCGTCGCGGGCGGCCACCCCCACGCCGCCCCGTACCTGGCCCACAGCCGCTCGCGCGATCCCATCACCGCGGGATAGTCGATCGCGGTGTCGTCGGCTCGGATCGGGCGCAGATGGTGGCCCGTCGGCAACTCGACGCGGTCGGGGTGCTCGAAGGCCTCGGACAGCCACGCCATCGTGCGCGCAGCCTACGCCGGTGGGCGATCATGCGTCCATGAGCTCAGTCACCTGCCAGATGTCGATGTCGCTCGACGGCTATGTCGCCGGACCCAACCAGAGCATGGACCACCCGATCGGTGAGGGCGGCATGGGCCTGCACGGGTGGGCCCTTGCCACCGCGGCCTGGCGCGAGCAGCACGGCGGCCCGGGCGGGGAGCGCAACGCCGACGCGGAGGTCGTCGACGCGATGAAGCAGGGCATCGGCACGTACATCATGGGCGAAGGATGTTCGGCGGCGGCGACGGGCCGTGGGACGAGTCCTGGCAGGGGTGGTGGGGCGAGGATCCGCCGTACCACGCGCCGGTCTTCGTGCTCACGCACCATCCCCGCGAACCGCTGACAATGCAGGGCGGCACGACCTTCACGTTCGTCACGGACGGCATCGAGTCGACGCTCGAGCAGGCGCGGGCGGCGGCCGGCGACCTCGACGTCTCGATCGCCGGCGGCGCGAGCGCCGTGAACCAGTACCTCGCCGCCGGGCTGCTCGACGAGCTGCACCTGCACGTCGTGCCGGTCACCCTGGGCGCCGGCGAGCGACTGCTCGAGGACGTCGGCCGGCTGGCGCTCGAGCCGATCGAGGTCGTCGCCTCGCCCGCGGTCACGCACCTGAAGTACCGCGTGCTGCGCGAGGCCCCGGCCGGGCTGCGTCAGTAGCCGGCGATCGGCGGCTCGTCCTCGGGCCGGTCGCCGATCCGCCGCGCGGCCGACCTCGTCGAGCCCACCGGCACGTGCTCGCCCACCTTGGCGAGCCCGATCCTCGGCATGTTGCCGTACCGAGAAACCCCGCCCGCGGCGCGGACCCGGCACGTCAGGTGGCGGAGCGGTGAACGTCGCCGGAGCACTTGGCGAAGACGCCTCGGCGCGCCGACTTCGCCGCACGCTGGGCGCTGCGGTACGTGGCCACCCGCTGGAAGTCGACGCGATGGACGTAGGTCTTCGCCCAGCCCGACGAGACCATCGAGCGCCCGAAGTCCGTCCCGTCGGCGCCGACGTAGGCCAGCAGGCGCCCGTAGCGATCGCTGAGGTCCTGCGTCGGGTCGGTCGTGATCGTCACGGTGCGGCCCTTGCCGCGGCGCAGCGCCAGCCCTTTCATCCGCGCCGTGGCCGCGCGTCCGCCGCACTGCACCGGCGTGCCCGGCTTCTTCGTCTCGGGCGTGTCGATCCCGATCAGGCGCACGGTCGCCGCGGCGCCGTCGGCGAGCCTGACCTTCAGCGTGTCCCCGTCGACGACCGACGTGACGCGGGCCTGGGCCTTGAGCACCTTCGCCGGTGGGCCGGCGGGGGGCGTGACGGGTGCCGGCGGCGGCGCGGGCGCCGGCGCGACCGGCGCAGCGCCCGCGGCTGAGCCTGCGCACGGACACGGCAGCGACTCGCAGGCCACGCCGTCGGCATCTCCGTCGAGCCGATCCGGATCGCCGGGGTAGGCGTGCAGCCAGGCCTGGGCGGCCGCCTGGTTGGCGAGGTCCGAGCAGTCCTTGTCCGCCGCCGCCGCAGGCGACGGCAGGGCGATCATCAGCAGACACGCCAGAACGGCGAGCAGCACGGCACGAAGCAAGCGCGGCCTCCAGACCAGGGATCGAAGCGTTCGGTGCCTGTCGGCGACCTGGCGACCGAACTTGAGTGTGCGGGTGCCGGCTCCGGACATCCGACGAGCGGCCCGCGCGCCCGATACCGGCCAAACACGCTTGATGAGGGGGTGACCGGTCACCCTCACGCAAAAACCTGGCGGCACTGCCCGTCGCTGCGGTGAAATATTTGGCGCTCACGGCAATATGGGTTACGTTGCCAGCAGCGCGCGGGAATTGCCTCTCGCTACGCGTGGGGAGCCCGCGCCTCGTCCACAGGGGGTTGAAGACATCGTTTCGATGCGCCGCTCAGTGAGCGCAGCCACGTGATGGCTGCCCTCTCCTCGTGGTGGATGGTCGGCTGGGTGGTCGGTGCAGTCGTGGTCGCCCTCGTCGCCATCCTCCTGCTTGCCATCACCGCGCTCGCGCGGAAGACCGACGGGGTCGCCAAGCACCTCGTCACGGATCTCGACTCGATCGCGCAGAAGACGCGTCCCCTCCAGGACGTGGGCGCGACGAACTACGCCGTCCAGACGATCACCCGCTGCCTGCGAGTCGCACGCGGCGCAGCGCCCGTGCGCGACAAGTACTCCACCTCACCGGGGTGGCGCGAATGAGCACGACCCAGACCGTGCTGGCCATCATCGGACTCCTGCTCGGGGTCGTCGTGCTGGGTGTCGTCATCCATCTGCTCAACGACGTCCTGCGGCCGCTGCAGCGGATCGCCGCCGACATCACGGAGGCCAACAAGGCACCGATGCTCAAGAAGGGCATCCCCGGCGCCGATCAGCTCAGCACCACCCGCCGGCTCGCCGAGTCGGTGCCCCCGCTGGCGCTCGCCTATCTGAGCAAGCTGGGCGCGCGGCCGGCGGCTGCGCCTCCGCCGGCGGCTGCGGCTCCGCCGCCGCCTGCACCGGTCGCTGCTGCGCCACCCACACCGTCGCCGGCGCCCGTGGCAGCCAGCAGCGGCGCGGACTCCCACTCGGACTCCACGCTGCCCGCATGGAAGCTGTTCGGCCGATGAGCGCCACCGCAACGACCATGCTGGCGCTGTCTGACAACCAGTCCGCGTGGGTGGGCACCCTCGTGGTCGGCTTCGTCGTCCTGCTCGTCGTCATCGCGCTGCTGGAGGGCCTGCGGCGCTCGGTCAACACGCTCGGCGACAACATCTGGGCGACGTGGGTCAACGGCAAGGCCGTCGTGAAGAACACCGCGATGACCTACCTGCTCAAGAACACCCATGACTCCGGCGACGAGCTCGCCGAAGAACTCGCCAACCACCGGTAGTGAGAGGAGGAAGCCATGAACAGCCTGCTAATCATCCTGACGCTTGTCGAGGTCCTGCTGCTCGTCCTCGTGCTCGCCGGATATCTCCTGGCGATCACCGGAACGCTGAACAAGATCGCATCGACGGCCGCGCTGATCCGCGTCGGCGTGCACGCGATCGACGACCAGACCCGGCCGATCGAGTCTGAGGTCCGAGGTATCAACGGCGCACTGCAGAAGGTCGCCACTGCGCTCACGAACGCCACGCGCTGAAGGCGACCCCACGCGCGGGGCGCCCCCCGCTCCCCCAACGCCGGCGGGGGCCGTGCAACAGCACGGCCCCCTGCCTGCGGGCGAACCTCAGCGCGGGCGCAAGCCCGTGGATCAGGCCTTGATGAACGGCTTGACGGCCGCGAGGACCGCCTCCATCTCGCTGGCCTTGTCGAACGCCGACGGCGCCGGTGGCTTGTTGCGCACGAGGCGGATCAACGCCGCGTGGCGCGCCTCGATCTGCACGATGCTGCCGGCCGCCGCGAGCACCTCGGTGGACTCGATTGCCGGGGCGGCGCCGTTGTAGGCGCTGACGCCGGTGTCCTCCAGCGTGTTGGAGGTCTTCAGGTACGACGCCCGGCTGCCGAACGCCCCGCCGAAGTCGAACTCCGGCTTGGCGACCGGCTTACCGCCGAGATCCTTGATCGTCGCGGTGAGCGCGTCGACGTGTGCCTTCTCGTCGTCGCGCAGCTTCTCGGTGAGCTTGGTCTCGTCGTCCGACAGACCCTTCACCTGATCGGCGGCGAGCGTGTAGAACTCCGCCTCGAGGAACTCGAGCGTGAGCGCGAAGTTGAGGATGTCGACGTCGCCGCCGCCGGAATCGGCCAGCGCCCTCGTGACGAGCCCCGTTGCCGACAGCGTGCCGTAGGCGGCGGCGCCGGCGAGGGTCGAGCGCAGGAGAAACGATTCCCGCGTCATTCCGTGAATCTTGATGGCGGCCAACTCGGGGGCCACCAGTCGCGATGAAGCCATGTGCATTCTCGCTTTCGTGATCGTGGTGGTCGATTAGGCCAGGAACGGCTTGACGGCCGCGAGGACCGCCTTCATGTCCATCGGCTTGGCGAAGGGGCCGTCGGGCAGCGAACCCTTGAGCCCGCCCCCGCCGCCGAAACCGCGGCCGACGAGTTCGTTGAGGGCCGCTGCGTGGCGGGCCTCGACGGTGTGGATCGCCAGCGCGGCGGCGAGCACTTCCTTGTTCTTGATGCTGCCGGCCTGGCCGAGGTAGGCGGCCGCGCCGAGGTTCTCGACGTCGGCGGCAGCCTCGAGCGTGGCCATCAGGCCCTTGTCGAACGTCGGCCCGAAGTTGGACTTCGGAGCCGCGACCGGCTTGCCGCCGAGCTTCTTGATCGTCGCGGTGAGCGCGTCGACGTGCTCCTGCTCGGTGGAACCGAACTTCTTGGCGATCGTGACGACCTTCGGATCCTTCACCATGCCGCTGTCGATCACCTGCGCGTAGAAGTCCGCCTCGAGGAACTCGAGCGTGAGCGCGTAGTTGAGGATCTCCAGGTCGGACTTGTTGTTGTCGACGGCGGACGCGGGCGGCGGCGAGTCGCTCGCCGCCTCGTCGTCGTCGCCGCCGCAGGCGGCGAGGAAGACGGTGGCAGCGCTGACCGCACCGGCCCCGCCGAGCATCTTGAAAAAGCGCTTGCGCGAAGACGGATCGTCTGCGAGCTCACGCAGTGCTGAGTCGGTCACGGGAACGTGCCTCCGAACTCGGGGTTGACATTGCTGCTTACATAGCGCGGCGTGCGGGCCCGCAGATCAGGCGCTGGCGCGTTGCCGCTCGCCAATGACCTTCCGGCTATAGGCGGAAGATCGGCACCAGGCGCTGCTCGTGCTCGGCCTCGATGCGCGCGACGACCTCGATGTGCGGCTCCAGCGGCGTCCCGCGCAGCTTCGTCCCCAGCCCCTCGTCGACCTGGAAGATCCCCGCCGAGTTGGACATCTCGATCTCGATGCGCACGGCCTTCTCCTCGCCGGCGCTGATCGAGACCTTCTCGATGGCGTAGGCCGACAGCGAGTGGATGTTCGTGTGGCCCGCCTCGAAGGGCACGCGCGAGCGGCCGCGGGCCATGTCCAGCGCGTCGGCGACGCGCAGGATCGCGCCCTCGATCGTGAACGGGGCGCCCTTGGAGCGGTGCGAGATGATCGCGTGCATCGTCTCGGCGACGATGATCGAGCGCGTCGGCTCCTCGTAGATGTCGGCCAGCAGCCGCGGCAGCTTGTCGGCCGTGAGAAACAGCGAGTAGGTCTCGTGGTCGGTGCGGTGAATCGACATTCCCACGCAATGCAGCAGCGCCGCGCCGGCGATGACGACCTCGGCGTCGCGCGCCTCCAGGCGATGATCGGCCACGACGCTCGGGATCACGCCGCGCGCGAACAGCAGGCGCGACAGGCGCAGCGCGATGTTCAGGACGATCTGGATGTGCACCCAGGAGTGGTCGGACATGTGCAGCCGCTCGGCGTTGACGCCCGCGGCATGCCACCACGCCTTGACCTGCAGATCGCCGTCGACCGCCTGCAGCAGCCGCTCCAGGCGCTTGTTGCCGCGCGCGGGCGCGTGTACGCGCGCGTCCTGCGGCGCGCCCAGCGCCGGCTCCGCGCGGTCGCTCAACGCCGGATCACTCGTCTTCGGTCTGCGTGCCTTCGCTGGCCCGCGCGGCGTGCAGCCTCATCAGCTCGCGCTGCACCGTGCGGGGCTCGTCGCCGGCGGCCTTGCGCTGACGCCAGCGGCCATTGGAGCGCAGCTCCCACGCCCACTGCTCGGTCGCCAGCGAGCGGTCCAGCGTGTCGAGCAGGTCATCGCGCGCCGCGCGATCCTCGACGGGCGCGATGAGCTCCACGCGGGTGTCGAGGTTGCGCGGCATGAGGTCCGCCGACCCGATCAGCACGCGCTTCTCGTCGTTGCGTTCGAAGCTGTAGATGCGCGCGTGCTCCAGAAAGCGCCCCAGCACGCTGACGACGGTGATGTTCTCCGAGATGCCCTTCACCCCCGGGCGCAGGCAGCAGATGCCGCGCACGTTGAGCTGGACCTCGACGCCCGCCTGCGACGCGCGGTACAGCGCACGGATGCAGCGCCGGTCGACGAGCGAGTTCATCTTCATCCGGATCCGCGCGGGCTCGCCGCGCTCGTGCGCGGCGATCGTGCGGTCGATCTCCTCGATGATCCCCTCGCGCATCCCGTGCGGCGCGATCAGCACCTTGCGCGTCTCCAGCGGACGGGCGACGCCGGTGAGCGAGTTGAACATGTCGGCGACGTCGCTGCCGAGCTCCTCGTCGCAGGTGAACAGCCCGAAGTCGGTGTAGATGCGCGCGTTCTTGGCGTGGTAGTTGCCGGTTCCGACATGGACGTAGTGGCGTACGCCATCGCCTTCGCGGCGCACGACGAGGATGGACTTGGCGTGCGTCTTCAGCCCCGGGTAGCCGTAGACGACGTGCACGCCGGCCTGCTCGAGCGCGCGTGCCCAGCCGATGTTCGCGCGCTCGTCGAAGCGCGCCTTGAGCTCGACCATGCAGACCGCCTGCTTGCCGCGCTCGGTCGCGCGGATCAGCGCAGGGAACAGCGGCGAGTCGTCCGAGGTGCGGTAGACGGTCATCTTGATCGCGAGCACGTCCGGGTCGGCGACGGCCTGCTCGACGAAGCGCTCGACGGAGGTCGCGAAGGAGTCGTAGGGGTGGTGCACGAGGATGTCGCCGCGGCGCATCTCGGCCAGGACGTTGGCGTGCTCGGATTCCTGACCGTGCAGGCGCGGCTGCGTGACCGGCGTCCACGGCGGGTCGCGCAGCTCGGTGAAGCCGCGCACGCCGTGGATCTGCCACAGGTCCCCCAGGCCCAGCAGCCCGTCGACGTCGTAGACCTGGCGCTCCTCGAGGTCCAGCGCCGCGCGCAGCTGCTCGCGCACGCCCGGGTCGATGTTCACGTCGACCTCCAGCCGCACGGCCTCGCCGAAGCGCCGGCGGCGCAGTTCGGCCTCGACGGCCTGCAGGAGGTCGTCGGCCTCGTCGGAGACCTCGAAGTCGGCGTCGCGGATGACCCGGAAGAAGCCGTGGCCGGCGATCTCCATCCCCGGAAACAGCGACTCAAGGTTGGCCGCGATGACCTCCTCGAGCGCGACGAACGTGTTCGGCGCGTCCTCGACCTCGACGAACCGATCGAGCATCTCCGTCGGCACCTTCACCCGCGCGAACGTCTGCTCGCCGGTCTCCGGGTCGCAGACGAGCGCGGCGAGCGACAGCGACAGGCTGGAGATGTAGGGAAACGGCCGCCCCTGCCCGACCGCGAGCGGCGTCAGCACCGGGAAGATCTGGCGTCGATAGCGCTCGCCGAGCGCCTTGCGCTGGGACTTCGAGAGCTCGTCGAGGCGCAGGATGCACAGGCCGTTGTCCGCCAGGGCGGGAAAGAGCGTGCCCAGGACCATCTCCTCGAGGCGCTGCTGCTGGGCGAGCACCCCCTTGCGAATGGCGTCGATCGTCTCCGACGGCGTCAGGCCGTCCGGGCCCGGCTCCGACAGGCCCGCGTCGACCTGATCGTGCACGCCGGCGACGCGGATCTGAAAGAACTCGTCGAGGTTCGAGCTCCAGATCGCGGCGAGCTTGACGCGCTCGAGCAGCGCCATCGCCTCGTCTCCGACGAGCTGCAGGACGCGTTCGTTGAAGTCCAGCCAGGACAGCTCGCGGCCGAAGTACAGCGACTTGTCGTGCAGGTCCAGGTCGGCCGGCGGCGTCATCGAGGACTGCGGCTGGACCGATCTGATCGGTTCCTGCAGCGAGGTCTCGGTCTCAGGGTTTGCCATCGCCCGCTGAGACTATCCGCGCGGGGCGCACGGCTCACGTGGATGTGAACCGCGCGTTCACATCTCCAGCGAGGCGAGCTGCTCGAGCACGACGCCCTCGCGCAGGCCTCCGCCGGCGAACCGCAGCGGTGCGCGCAGCGCCCGCGAGGCCGCATCGAGCAGCAGGATCGCCGCCGGCAGGAGCCGCGCGCGCTGCGGATGCAGGCCGAGTCCCAGGGCGACCAGCTCGGACGGCCGGGCGACGATCGCCTGCAGTCCACGCGCGAGCGACGCGCGGTCCAGCGACGCGCCCATCAGGCGCTGCATCGACGTCGCGCTGCCTCCGACGGCGTAGGCGACCGCCGGCCGTGGCGCCCCGAGCGCGGCGAAACGGGCGGCGAGCTCGTCGCGCACGCGCCGCAGCTCGGTCGCCGTCGGCGGGTCGGACAGCAGCCCGGAGTGGGCGAGCTGCGACGAGCCGAGCGGCAGCGAGACCGACCAGGTCACGCCGCCCGCCGGCGTGCCGGCGACGAGCTCGGTCGAGCCGCCCCCGACGTCGACGACGCCGAGCAGGCCCGGCGGGGGCTGCGTGAGCATCCCGATCGCGCCATGGAAGGCCAGGCGCGCCTCGTCCCGGGCGCCGAGGATCTCCAGCCGCGCGCCGCAGGCGGCGTCGATCGCGGCGGCCAGCGCGTCCCGGTCCGGGGCGCCCCGCACGGCGGCCGTCGCGACGACGCGCAGCGAGGCGATCCCGAGCTCGTCGGCGATGCGCACCTGGCGCTCGACGACCGCCGCGACCTCGTCGATCTTCTCGCGGCCGACCTCGCAGGGCCCGTCGCCGGCGGCCCCCATCAGCGTGAACGCACGCTCCGAGACGACCTCGCGCAGCCGCCCGTCGACGGCCTCCGCGACGAGCAGGCGCGTGGTGTTCGACCCGATGTCGATGCAGGCACAGCGCGTCACTCAAGTCGCCCGATGCGATCTTGTCATGATCCCGACCGTGGATACAGCCGCCCCGGCCATTCTCGTGCGCGACCTGCACAAGTCCTACGGCAACGTGCACGCGGTCCAGGGGCTCGACTTCGAGGTGGCGTCCGGCGAGGTCTTCGGCCTGCTCGGCCCCAACGGCGCCGGCAAGACCACGACGGTCGAGGTCCTCGAGGGCTACCGGCGGCGCACGAGCGGGATCGTGTCGGTGCTCGGGCACGACCCCGGCGGGCGCCCGCGCGCGCTGCGCGAGCGGGTCGGCATCGTGCTGCAGTCCAGCGGCATCTACCGCCACGCGACGCCGCTGGAGCTCGTCTCGCACTGGGCGGGCCTCTATCCCTCGCCGCGCGACGTCGACGAGGTCATCGCCCTCGCCGGGCTGGGCGACTGCCAGGACGTCCTCACGCGCAGGCTCTCGGGCGGCCAGTCGCGGCGGCTGGACTTCGCGCTCGCGCTCATCGGCGATCCCGAGCTGATCTTCCTCGACGAGCCGACGACGGGCTTCGATCCCGCCGCGCGGCGGGCGGCGTGGGACACGATCCGCGCGCTCGCCGACCTCGGCAAGACCGTTCTGCTGACGACGCACTACCTCGACGAGGCGCAGGCGCTCTGCGACCGGGTGGCGATCGTGAAGGACGGGCGCATCCTCGCGGTCGGCGCACCCGCCGAACTCGGCGTCGGCGCGTCCTCGCGCTACCGCGTGGCGTGGCGCGACGAGAGCGGCGAGGTCGTTAGCCGCGAGACCGACGACCCGACGGCGCTGCTGCACCAGCTCACGAGCGCGGCGCTCGCCCGCGGCACCGGGCTGGCGGACCTCAGCGTGAGCCGGCCGTCGCTGGAGGACGTCTACCTCGAGCTCACCGCCGAGGCGGTGGCCGAAGCCGTCGGAGCCGTCGAGGCCGAGCCCGAAGTCGAGGAGGCCCCGCGATGAGCGCCGCGATCGCCCTCACCTGGCGCCAGTACCGCCTCGAGCGCAGGATGTTCTGGCGCAATCCCAGCGCCGCGTTCTTCAACTTCGTGCTGCCGCTGCTGTTCCTCGGCCTGTTCGGGGCGATCTTCTCCGGCAGCCAGGAGGATCTCGACATCATCGTGCCGGGGATCGCGGGCATGAGCATCATGACCACGACGTTCGTGGCGCTGGCGATGAACCTCGTCTTCCTGCGCGAGCAGGGCGTGCTCAAGCGCTTGCGTGGCACCCCGCTGCCGAGCGGCAACTACCTCGCCGCGCTCGCCGGGCACGCCGTGACGAACACCGCGATCCAGCTGACGATCGTCATCGGCGCGGGCGCACTGCTCTTCGGCGTGGGCCTTCCCCACGACTGGCTCATGCTCGTGACCTTCGTCGCCGCGGGCGTCATCTGCCTCGCCTCGCTGGGCGTCGCGCTGTCGCACGCGATCCCGAACTTCGACTCCGCGCCGGCGTACACGAATGCGATCTTCCTGCCCGTGATCGTCCTCAGCGGGGTGTTCTACGACGCCGAGAACGCGCCGACGGTTCTGCGCGACATCGCGCAGGCGCTGCCGCTGACGCACCTCATCGACGGCCTGTCGGCCGCGATCGTCACCGGTGCCTCCTTCGCCGACCATCTCGACGACCTCGCGGTCGTGCTGATCTGGGCCGCGCTCGGGATCGTCCTGGCGGTGCGCGGCTTCAGCTGGGAGGCACGGCGCGGCTGAAGGTTGCAAGAGGCCTGGTCGAGCTATGCAGGTGGGCCATGCATACGTCGACCCGCTCACCGCGCTGTAGCGCGCGCCGACTCAACCGCCCACGACGAACGCCGGCGGCGGCTCCCCGGACACGGTCACGGGCACCGACGCCAGCGCGCCCGCCTCCCACTCGCCGCGCAGCAGCCCGAAGACCACGACGTCCAAGACCTGGTCGCCATGGCGGTGGTAGCCGCGCAGCACGCCCTCGCGGCGAAAGCCGATCCGCTCCAGCGCGCGCTGTGAACGCGCGTGCTCGACGTTGGAGTAGGCGCCGAGGCGATCGAGGCCGAGCAGCGCGAAGGCGAGATGGCACATGAGCGCCTTGGCCTCGCCGTTGGCGCCGGTGCCCCAGAAGTCGCGACCCAGCCAGGAGCCGATCACCGCGCGCCGGTCGCGGCCCGCGATCTCGCCGAGGCCGGTGATGCCGATCGGGCCCGCCTCGCGGTGCTCGACGACGAGGTCGAGGTGCTCGCCTTCCCTGCGCTGGGCGGGCAGGCGGGCAAGGTAGGCGCGCGCCTCCTGCGCCGACGAGTACGGCCCCCACGAGAACCAGCGGGTCACCTCGGGGTCGGACGCCTGCGCAAACAGCGCCGCCGCGTCCTCGTCGCGCGGAATACGCACCCGCAGCGTCGGACCGGAGAGGGCGAGATCGTCCACCGGGGGTAACACTACGCAGATGCGCGCGCTCATCTACGACGTCCACGGCAACGTCCCGGCGCTCGCCGCGGTGCTCGCCGACGCCGACGCGCAGGGCGCCGACGCGTACTTCGTCGGGGGCGACGTCGCGCTCTTCGGGCCGTGGCCGGAGGCGACCGTGACGCGCCTTCAGGAGCTCTCGCCGGCGACGTGGATCCGCGGCAACGGCGAACGCTGGACCGCCGATCCCGCCAGCGCGCCCGAGCCCGTGCGCCCGGCCACCGCCGCCGCCCACGAGGCACTCGGACCCGGCCTCGTCGCCGAGCTCGCCGCGCTGCCTCACAGCGCAGAGCTGGACGGCGAGACCCGTGCGTGGCACGGCTCCCCGGTCAGCGACGTGCGCTCGTTTGCGCCCGAGCCCGCCGACGACGAGGCCGAGCTGCTCGCCGGCGTCGGCGAACGGCGGCTGGTGTTCGGCCACACGCACCTGCCATTTGCCCGCACGTCGGCCTGCGGCGGGATCGAGCTCGTCAACCCCGGCAGCGTCGGCATGCCGTTCGACGGCGACCACCGCGCCGCCTACGCGCTGCTGCACGACGACGGCACGATCGAGCATCGCCGCATCGAGTACGACCACGCCGCGGTGCCGGCGGCGCTGCGCGAACGCTACGGCGATGCCGCGTGGCTGGCCGGCCCGCTGCATCGCTTCACCCACGCGCGCTTGGAGCCGCAGTGAGCCAGACCGACCTCGCCATCGCGCTCGCACGCGAGCTGCTGCACGGCACCGGCGCGCTGCGCGTCAGCATCGCGCTCGACGGCCCGCAGCCGGCGCTCGTCGAGTGCGAGCGGCTGCGCGCGATCGTCGTGCGCGACGCCGGCGGCGTGCGCGAGCTCGCACACGATGCCGCGAGCGACCTTGGGCTGCCCGAGCTTCCGTTCATGCGCCGCCTGCCGGCCTTCGACGTCGACGCCGCGGAGGGCCGCGTCGCGGGCGCGCTGGGGGGCTTGGAGATGTTCGGCCGCGTCGTGCGCGACCTCGCGGCGCTGCTGCCCGGCGCGAGCGTCGTCGCCGCCGACTACGAGACGAGCGATCCCGATGTGCCGCTGGGCATCGCCGGGCGCGCCGGCGAGCCGCTCGTGGTCCTGCTCGGCGAGCACGAGTTCACGCTCGACGTCGATGAGCCGGGCGACAGCGGCGCCGGCGACTGAGCGCCGGCGACCGCCCGCCTACGCCATCGGCAGAGCCGACGGGTCTGCGCCGACGATCCGCTTGGAGTCCTCCGCGCGAACAAGCACCAGGGTGGCGATGATGCCGAGGATCGCGAAGCCCGCCCCCACGAGGAACGCGAGCTGGAAGCCCTCCGTCAGCGCGCCCGGCAGCGCCGCCTGCGAGCCGTTGGCGACCGTCATGAGATCGGTGGTCTTGGAGGCCGCGATCGTCCCGAGCACCGCCAGCCCGAGCGCCCCGCCGACCTGCTGGGAGGTGTTGATGAGCCCGGACGCCAGCCCCGACTCGTCCTCCGAGATCCCGGTCACGGCGGCGATCGTCACCGGCACGAACGCGAAGCCCAGACCGACTGCGCAGATCACCATGGGCGCGACGAGGTTGGAGAGATAGCGCCCTTCCTCGGGCACCTGCGCGAGCCACAGCAGCCCGACCGTGACCAGCCCGAGGCCGGCCAGCAGCACCGGCCTGAAGCCGAGCTTCGTGACGAGCACCGACGCGCCGCCGGCCGCGAAGATGATCGCCAGCGCGAGCGGCAGGTAGGAGAGCCCCGCCTTGAGCGCGCTGTAGCCGAGCACCTCCTGCATGTAGCGCGAGAGGAAGAAGAACATCGCAAACAGCGCCGCGCCGACGAGCAGGCCGACGATGTTGGCGCCCGACAGGGTCCGCAGCCGGAAGATGCCGAAGGGCATCAGCGGATCCTTCGAGTGCAGCTCGATGAAGACAAACGACACGAGCAGCGCGGCCGCGATGGCGAGCAGCATGAGCGTCTGCGTCGACCCCCACCCGGCGTTGATGGTGTCCACGAGCGCGAAGACGAGCAACGACAGGCCGGCGGTGACCGTCACCGCGCCCATCGCGTCGAAGTGGCGCAGATCGCTCTCGCGGCGGCTCTCGACGAGCAGCCGGGGCGCGAGCAGCGCGGCGATCACGCCGATCGGCACGTTGACCCACAGCACCCACTCCCAGCCGGCGTACTCGGTCAGGATGCCGCCGAGCAGCACGCCCGCGGCGCCGCCGGAGCCTGAGACCGCGCCCCAGATCCCGAGCGCCTTGTTGCGCTCCGAGCCCTCGGCGAACATGTTCGTGACCATCGAGAGCGCCGACGGCGCCAGCAGCGCGGCCCCGAGGCCCTGCAGCGCGCGGGCGCCGATGAGCTGCTCCTCGCTCTGCGACAGGCCGCCCAGCAGCGACGCGACGGAGAACAGCCCGAGGCCGATCATGAACAGCCGCCGGCGACCGAGCAGGTCGGCCATCCGGCCGCCGAGCAGCAGAAAGCCGCCGAAGGTCAGCGCGTAGGCGTTCGGGATCCAGGTGAGGTTCTCCTCGGAGAAGTCCAGCTCGCGCCCGATCGAGGGGATCGCGACGTTGACGATCGCGGCGTCGAGGATGATCACGAACTGGGTGCTGGCCAGCAGGGCCAGGGCGAGCCACTTGCGCCGCTGAGCGACCTCGGCATCGGTCATCTGTCGTGCCCCCGGAAGTTTCGCGTTAACATGAAGGGTGGTTCCGCTTTGTCGCGGCGCCAGCATATTGGAGGGACGCTCCCGCTTGTCAAGCATCGCTCACCGGCCGTTGCGCGCCGACGCCAGGCGCAACCGCGAGAAGGTCCTCGCCGCCGCCTCCGCGGCGTTCGCGAGCAGCGGCCTGGACGCGCAGGTCGAGGACATCGCGCGCCGCGCGGGGCTCGGCGTCGGCACCGTCTACCGCCACTTTCCGACGAAGGGGACGCTGGTCAGCGCCCTCGCCGAGGAGCACTTCGAGCGCCTGGCCGAGACGCTCGAGGCGGCGCTCGACGAGCCCGGCGGCGCCTGGGAGGTCTTCAGCGCGGCGATCTGGCGCGCGGCGACCGCCGCGGCCGGCGACGTCGCCTGGTGCGAGATCATCGCCGGCGACCCCGGCGCCGTCGCCGCCGCGGCCCGCGGCCAGGAGCGCGTCGGCGCGGCGACGGCGACGCTCATCGCCCGCGCGCAGGCGGCGGGCGCGATGCGCGAGGATGCAACCGTGGAGGACGTGAGAACCATGATGTGCGGCTTCGGTCACATCGCCGCCGGCCAGCGCGCGGGCGGGCCGCTGGACTGGAAGCGCTATCTCGCGATCGCGCTCGACGGGCTGCGCGCTCGATGACCTGGTCCCAGCGGCTGCTGGCCGTCTTCTTCACCGCGGCGGGGACGCTGCACTTCCTGCGCCCACGGATGTACGAGCAGATCATGCCCGACTACCTGCCCGCCCATCACGAGCTCGTGCTGGCCAGCGGAGCCGCCGAGATCGGCGGCGCACTGGGCGTCATCGCGCCTCGCACGCGGCGTGCCGCCGGGTTGTGGCTGGCCGCCACCCTCGTCGGGGTCTTCCCCGCGAACCTGCACATGGCGCTGCACAAGGAGCGCTATCCGGGCCTGTCGCCTGCGCTGCTGTGGGGGCGACTGGCCCTGCAGCCGCTGGCGATCTGGTGGGCGCTGAGCGCCACAAAGCCGCCCCCCGGCCAGGCTTAGGGCAACCGCGCCGAACTTAACGACTTCCTGATCGTGCGCTTAACCCACATTGAGGTCGCGGGTGCACAATGCTCCGCAGGTTCCCGAATTCGCCGGCTGGAGACCCCTCCCCCATTCAGTTCGGCAGCGTACGCCCCGAATACGGTGCGTGCTTAGGAACCGCGAGTCGCGCTCCCGATACCTGACGCGACCGCAGACCGCAGGGTGGTGGGG
>Ga0136633_1001322_pt1 | contig 18381 bp, 12 predicted proteins | sample AntDrymeUQ832206_2_FD_105494 | JGI IMG/M metagenome (GOLD analysis project Ga0136633, IMG submission 105494) | Polar desert sand microbial communities from Dry Valleys, Antarctica - metaG UQ83 (22.06) | ecosystem: Environmental > Terrestrial > Soil > Desert | place: Antarctica: Dry Valley...
AGCGGCCGCATGCTCGTGACGCTGGCGCCACGCGACGAGCGCTCGCGCACGGCCACCGAGATCATCGCCACGCTCCGGGAGCGGGCGGCGCGCGTGCCCGGGATCACGCTGTACATGCAGCCGGTGCAGGATCTGACGATCGAGGATCGCGTCAGCCGCACGCAGTTCCAGTTCACCCTCGAGGATCCGGATGCCGACCGGCTCGCCGAGTGGGTGCCCAAGTTGCAGGCGCGGCTGCAGCAGGCGCCCGAACTGGCCGACATCGCCAGCGACCTGCAGAACCGCGGTCTGCAGGCCTTCCTCGACATCGACCGGGATGCGGCCAGCCGACTCGGTGTCCGCGTGGCGGCGATCGACGACGCGCTCTACGACGCCTTCGGCCAGCGGCTGATCTCGACCATCTACACACAGGCGAACCAGTACCGGGTGGTCCTCGAGGTGTCGCCGCGCTTCCAGGTCGGGCCGGAAGCGCTCGGCCAGGTGTTCGTGGCGACAACCGACGGACAGCAGGTGCCGCTCTCCAGCATTGCGACGATTGAGGAACGCAACACGCGGCTGGTGATCAACCATGCCGGACAGTTCCCGGCCGTGACCATGTCCTTCAACATGGCCCCGGGTGCGTCACTGGGCGCGGCGGTCGAGGCGATCGAGCGGGCGCAGCGCGACCTCCGGATGCCCGCCAGCATCCAGACGACGTTCCAGGGCGCGGCGGCGGCATTCCGGTCGTCGCTGGACAGCACGCTGCTGCTCGTGCTCGCGGCGATCGTGACGATGTACGTCGTGCTCGGCGTGCTCTACGAGAGCTACGTCCACCCAATCACGATTCTGTCGACCCTGCCGTCGGCCGGCGTGGGCGCGCTGCTGGCGTTGCTGATCACCGGCCGCGACCTCAGCCTGATTGCCGTCATCGGCATCATCCTGCTGATCGGCATCGTCAAGAAGAACGCCATCATGATGATCGACTTCGCCCTCGATGCCGAACGCAACGAGGGGCTTGGTCCGCGCGAGGCGATCTACCAGGCCGCCCTGCTCCGCTTCCGGCCCATTCTGATGACGACCCTCGCTGCGCTGTTCGGCGCGCTGCCGCTGATGCTGTCCTCGGGATCGGGTGCCGAGATGCGGCAGCCACTTGGCATCGTCATGGTCGGCGGCCTGCTGGTGAGCCAGGTCTTGACGCTGTTCACGACCCCGGTGATCTATCTTTTCTTCGACCGGCTCGGACGGGCCTGGCGCTCCGAGCGCAGTCCGCTCGCGGTGAAGGACGCGACAGCATGAGCCTCTCCTCGCCGTTCATCACCCGGCCCGTGGCCACCACGCTCCTCAGCCTGTCGATCGTCATGGTCGGCGTGCTGGGGTACATGCTCCTGCCGGTCTCGCCGCTGCCGCAGGTGGACTTCCCGGCCATCCAGGTGACGGCGGCGCTGCCTGGCGGCAGCCCGGAGACCATGGCCTCGACCGTCGCCTCGCCGTTGGAGCGCGCGCTCGGCACGATTGCCGGCGTCAACGAGATCAGCTCGCAGAGCTCACAGGGGTCGACCCGCATCTTCGTGCAGTTCGATCTCGGCAAGGACATCAACACGGCGGCGCGCGAGGTCCAGGCGGCGATCAACGCGGCCCGGTCGCTGTTGCCAAGCGCTCTGCCAGGCATGCCGCAGTACCGCAAGATCAATCCGTCGCAGGCGCCGATCATGTTGCTGGCGCTCACCTCGACGACCGCGACGACCAGCCAACTGTACGACGTGGCGTCGACCGTCCTCGCGCAGAAGGTGGCCCAGGTCACCGGCGTCGGCGACGTGACCGTGGGCGGCGGGTCGCTGCCGGCCGTGCGCGTCGAGTTGCAGCCCCAGGCGCTCACGCAGTACGGCATCTCGCTGGACCAGGTCCGCCAGGCGATTGCCGGCGCCAACCTGCTGCGGCCCAAAGGCGTCATCGAAGACGACGCGCGGCATTGGCAGATTCAGGCCAGCGACCAGCTCGCCACGGCGTCCGAGTATCAGCCGCTCGTCATCGCCTACGCCAACGGTGCCCCGGTCCGGCTGCGCGATGTGGCCCGCGTCTACGACGGCGTCGAGGATCGCTACAACGCCGGCTACTTCAACGATCAACCGGCGGTCCTGCTCGTGGTCAGCCGGCAGCCGCACGCCAACATCATCGCCACCGTCGACGGCATCATGGAACAGCTGCCGGCATTGCGGGCCTTCCTTCCGGCCGGTGTCTCGCTCGACGTCGCGAGCGACCGCTCGCCCACGATCAGGGCGACCCTGCTGGAAGCGCAGCGCACGCTGCTCATCGCCGTTGCGCTCGTCGTCTTCGTGGTGCTGCTCTTCCTGGCCAACGTCCGCGCCGCCCTGATCCCGGTCACCGCCGTGCCCGTCGCCCTCATCGGCAGCTGCGCGGTGATGTACCTCTGGGGCTTCTCGCTCAACAACCTGTCGCTGATGGCGCTGATCGTCGCGACCGGGCTGGTGGTCGACGATGCCATCGTCGTGCTCGAAAACATCTCCCGACATGTCGAGGACGGCATGCCACCGGCCGCCGCCGCGTTGAAGGGCGCCGAAGAGGTGGGCTTCACGCTGCTGTCGATGAATCTGTCGCTGGTGGCGGTCTTTGTCTCGATCCTGTTTATGGGCGGCATCGTCGAGCGGCTCTTCCGCGAGTTCTCGATCACCCTGGTCGCGGCCATCCTCATCTCGCTGGTCGTCTCGCTGACGCTCACGCCGATGCTCTGTGCGCGCTGGCTCGTCGTCCGGAAGGCGACGCCAGGCCGACTGCAGCGGATCAGCGACGCGGTGTTCGGCTGGCTCCGGCGGGGTTATGCCAGGTCGCTGGACTGGGCCCTGGACCACGCGCCGATCGTGCTGATGCTGTTTCTTGGCGTTGCGGCGCTCAACGTGCACCTGTACCGGCAGGCGCCCAAGAGCTTCCTGCCCGACCAGGACACCGGCCAGCTCGGTGGCTTCATCCGCGGCGACGACGGGATGTCGTTCCAGATCATGCAGCCGAAGATCGAGGAGTTCCGGGAGGCTGTCCTGCGCGACCCCGCCGTGGAGAGCGTCGCCGGATTCATCGGCGGCGGTCGCGGGATCAACAACGCGCAGATCTTCGTCCGGCTCAAGCCGCTCGACCAGCGCAAGGTCTCGGCACAGATCGTCGCTGATCGCATCCGCCGCAGTTTGCCACCGGTCCCCGGGGCGCGGCTGTGGCTGAACGTGGACCAAGACATCCGCTTCGGCGGTGGCTTCGGTCGCGGCACCTACCAGTACACGCTGCGCGCCGACGACCTCACGGCGCTGCGCCTCTGGGGAGAACGCGTGCAGCGGGCGCTCGCGAAGCTGCCCGAACTCACTGGCATCGAAGACGAACTCGTCTCCAGTCAGCAGATCCTGCTGGAGGTGGATCGTGAAGCGGCGCGCCAGCGGGGCATCGAGATGTCGACGATCACGCAGACGCTGAACAACGCCTTCGGGCAGCGCCAGGTCTCGACGATCTACAACAGCATGAACCAGTACCGCGTCGTGATGGAGGTGGCACCGCGCTACGCGCAGGGACCGGAGGCGCTCGACCAGTTGTACGTCGTGACCCCGGAAGGGCGGGTGCCGCTGTCGGCGATCAGCCGGTACACCCGCAGCGCCGCGAACGACCGCGTCAGCCGGAACGACCAGTTCGCCTCGACCAGCATCGGCTTCGAACTCGCGCCGGGCGTGAGCCTGACGCAGGCGCGCACCGCCGTCGACCGGGCCGTTGCGCTGTTGACGATGCCGACGTCGATCCAGGGACGCCTGCAGGGCAACGCAGCCCTGTTCGACCGTCTGCAGGGCAATCAGCCGCTGGCCATTCTCGGCACGCTGCTCGTGGTCTACATCGTCCTCGGTGTGCTGTACGAGAGCTATCTGCACCCGCTGACCATCCTGTCGACGCTGCCCTCAGCCGGCGTCGGCGCGCTGCTTGCGCTGCTGCTGCTCGAGACCGCCTTCAGCCTGGTCGCCCTGCTCGGGGTCTTCCTGCTCATCGGCGTGGTGATGAAGAACGCCATCCTCATGATCGATGTGGCGCTGCAGATCGAACGCGACAGGCAGGTCGCCCCGCTGCAGGCGATCCGCGAGGCCTGCCTGCTGCGGCTCCGGCCGATCCTCATGACGACGATGGCTACCTTGCTCGGGGCGCTGCCGCTGATGCTGGGGACGGGAGAGGGCGCGGAGCTGCGGCAGCCGCTCGGCATCGCGATCGTGGGCGGGCTGGTGATGAGCCAGGTGCTGACGCTCTACACGACGCCGGTCGTGTACCTCTACCTCGAGGAGATCGGCACCCGGCTCCGTCGCCGCCGAGGCCTGCGGGCGCGCGACGGCAAGGACACCGTCGCCACCTCGCTGCCTGTCGCCCCCGATGCGACGCTCACCATCCGCTGATCGGACTAGTCGCAGGGCCCGTCGTCATCCTCATCCATCGTCTGCAGACGTCGCAGCGCACTGCGCACCGCATGCACGCCGTCCCGACCTGCCAGGTCGGCCGCCGCGTCGGTCAGCAGGCGACGATGTCGTCTGTCGTGATGAAGCCCACCGCCGTCACCGTGGCCGCCGCCCCGGTGATGCACAGGTGCGGCATGTGCCGCAGGCGAGTCCGTTCGGCCACCGACGCCACGAAGACCACGGCGCATGCGGGCGTGCGCGCCGCGTCACGGACACGTGCCACCGCCGCTCGCGCGTCGGCTCGCTCGGTGCGAGCATCGGCCCGCCACATCCAGGGCACCACGCCCCAGGTCATGACGGCGCTGGCCAGCAGCCACACAGGAGGCATGCCGGGCAACCGCAGCAGCCGCACGTGTTGCGACTCTCGCGGCATGGTCGGGACGATGTCGAGCGCGAAGGCGCGAGCGCCGATGCGCCGCTGCCAGTACCCGACCGGCACTGACGGCACGACCTGGGCGAGCACCTGGGCGGCCACCAGGTTGCGGATCGTCCACGCGGCGCGGGGCTGCAGGTCGGGGCGGCTAGCCATGTACATTCTCCGCGTGTTGACGCAGGAACGTCAGGGGCGCCGTCGCCGCGCCGAAGGCCCGGCTGGACCGCGTCCACAGGTCGCGGGCATCCTGGCGCGGGCAGACGTCCGGGTCGCCGCAGGCGCAGGGACCGGACGCGCCATAGCGGCGCAGGTGCGCCACCATGCGGTCGTGCCAGGTGCAGAGTTCGTCAACGAGATCGGTTGCCGCGCCGTCGGCGCTGGCGACCAGGTAGTGATAGGGGGTGGTCACAGAAATGAACCTCCGCCCGCACGAGCGCGACCTCGGCAGATGCGCGAAGGCCACGTCGCCGGGGCCGGCGATCAAAGCGTCCTGAAGTTGCTGCGAGGGAGGTGGGGTCGCCGGAGGTGGCTCGCGAGGCGAGCCGTCAGGTCGCTACCGGCGACCGGTGATCGAGAAGACGCGGACCCTCATGTCGAAGGATCGACGGGTGCGCAACACGATCAGGCGAGTGCAGACAGGAGACATTTCCAAAATAACCTACCATCAGGCTAGCCCCTATCCGACGTGGGGTCAAGCGACGGTGCGCTACCATCGGGCCCCTGACCCCACCCCCTGAAACCGGAGCGACACGCGTGGCGACACCCTCAAGAGAAACACCCGGCTCTGGCGCGTACCGGCAGCGCGTCGAGGCACTCGTCGCCGCGCTCGGCACGGACGAGCATGAGGGGCTGAGCGACGAGGCTGCGACAACCCGGCTGACCGAGCACGGCCGCAACGAACTTCCGGTTGAACCCCCAGTACCCGCGTGGCGGCGGTTGCTCGCGCAGTTCCAGGACATGCTGGTGATCCTGTTGCTCGTGGCGACTGCGCTCTCGGCAGCCCTCTGGGCCTTCGAACGCGACGCGGCACTGCCCTACGAGGCGATGGCCATCCTGGCCGTCGTCCTGCTCAACGCGGCGATGGGCTACGTGCAGGAATCGCGGGCCGAGGCCGCGGTCGCGGCGCTGCGCGCCATGTCGGCGGCCGAAGCGAGCGTCATCCGCAGCGGGGTACGTCGTGACATCGCCGCCAGCGAGCTGGTGCCGGGTGACGTCATCCTGATCGAGGAGGGCGACACAATCCCCGCCGATGCGCGGCTGTTCGCGTCGGCGGCGTTGCAGACGGCCGAGGCGGCACTGACCGGCGAGAGCCTGCCCGTGTCCAAGGAGATCGGTGCGATTGACGGCGACGTGCCGGTCGGCGACCGCGTCAACATGGTCTTCAGTGGCACTGCGGCCACGTATGGGCACGGCACGGCCATCGTGACGGCGACGGGCTTGCACACCGAGATGGGGCGCATCGCCGGGCTTCTGAAGGAGACTCCCGAGCAGGCGACGCCGTTGCAGCGCGAGCTCGATCGCCTCGGCAAGGTGCTCGGCGCGGTCGTTGTGGCGATTGCGGTCGTGATGATCGGCACGATCATCGTTGTCGAGGACGTGCGCGGCATTGCTGGCTGGTTCGACGTGCTGATCCTCGGCGTGGCGCTTGCCGTGGCGGCCGTCCCCGAGGGGCTGCCGGCGGTGGTCACTGCGGTGCTCGCCATCGGTGTGCAGCGGATGGCCCGGCGACAGGCCATCGTCCGGCATCTCGCCGCGGTCGAGACGCTCGGATCGGCGAGCGTCATCGCCTCCGACAAGACCGGAACGCTCACGAAGAACGAGATGACGGTGCGCGTGGTGGTCACCGCGAGCGGGCGGGTGACCTTCGACGGCTCGGGCTATGCGCCACAGGGCGAGGTCCGGGATGACGACGGTGCCGCGCCGGACGGCCTGCTGGCCATCGAACTCGAGCGGGCACTGTCTGCCGCGGACCGTGCCAACAATGCCACCATCCAGGAGCACGAGGGGCGATGGACCGTACACGGTGACCCCACCGAGGGCGCCTTGCTGGTGGCGGCGCGCAAGGCCGGCCTGCAGCCGCACGTCCTGGATGCCCGTCTTCCTCGGATCGGCGAGGTACCCTTCTCGTCGGAGCGCAAGCTGATGAGCACCATCCATCGCGATGCCGATCAGGACGGCCGCGGCGTAGTGTTCACCAAGGGCGCACCAGATGTCCTGCTGGCGCGATGCGCTGACGAGTTCGTCGGCGATCAACGTCGTCCTCTCACGCCCGAGCGCCGGAGCGAGATTGAGGGCATCAACGAAGGGCTCGCCGGCGAGGCGTTGCGCACCCTGGGCGTGGCGGCCCGCTGGCTGCCCGAGGGTGCCGTTGGCGATCCCGCGATCAGCGCCGACCACACCCTCGAACAGCAGCTCGGCTTCGCCGGACTGATTGGGATGATCGACCCGCCGCGCAGCGAAGCGCGAGACGCGGTCGCGCGGGCCCGGCGCGCCGGGATTCGGCCGCTGATGATCACCGGGGATCACCCGCGCACCGCTGCCGTCATCGCTCGGGAACTCGGCATCGCCACCGACGACCGTGCCATCACCGGCACGCAACTGCAGGCGCTATCGGACGAGGATCTCGCTCGCACGGTCGCCGACGTGTCTGTCTACGCTCGCGTCAACCCCGAGCACAAGCTGCGCATTGTCGACGCGCTGCGGGCCACCGGAGCCGTGGTGGCGATGACCGGCGACGGTGTCAACGACGCGCCGGCGCTCAAGCGCGCCGACATCGGCATCGCCATGGGCATCACCGGCACCGACGTGTCCAAGGAAGCGGCCGACATGGTGCTGGCCGACGACAACTTCGCGTCGATCGTCGCGGCCGTCGAGGAGGGTCGTGCGATCTTTGCCAACATCCGCAAGTTCCTGCGCTTCCTGCTGTCGTCGAACATCGGCGAAGTGATGACGATGTTCTTCGGCGTGCTGCTGGCGCGTCCAATCGGGCTGCACGGCAGCGGTGACGGCGTCGTGCTGCCGCTGCTCGCGACACAGATCCTGTGGATCAATCTGGTCACTGACGGGCCTCCGGCACTGGCGCTGGGTCTCGACCCGGCTGACGAAGGGCTGATGGATCGACCGCCGCGGCCGGTTGGCGAGGGCGTGCTGACGCCACGCATGTGGCGCGGGATCGTCCTGGTCGGCGCCATCATGGCCGGCGGCACTCTCTATGTCCTGGATGCCTCGCTGCCCGGCGGGTGGGTCGACGGCTCGGGCACGCTCCGGTACGCCCAGACGATGGCGTTCACGACGCTGATGCTGTTTCAGATCTTCAACGTCGTCAACGCGCGGTCCGATGAGCGCAGCGCGTTCGTGGGTCTCTTCGTCAATGCGTGGCTGTGGGCCGCCCTCGCCGCAGCGATCGTGCTGCAGGTCGCCGTGGTGAACGTGCCGATGCTCCAGCGCGCGTTCGGCACCGTGGCGCTCTCGAGTCACGACTGGGTGTTCTGCACCCTGGTCGCGAGTTCCGTGTTGTGGCTGCGCGAGGCCAGCAAGCTGGCGGCGCGTCTGTACCTCACCACGCGACGTTCTTGACGATCCGGCGGTGCTGGCCCACAGTCAGGAACGTCTACCCGCCGGTGGCCGTATCTCTCCCACGACGGCAAGAGAATGGAGCACAGATGATGTGGCGTGCAGTTGTGAGCGCAGTGCTGCTGGCGGCGGCGACGATAGCCTCGGCGCAGTCGCGGCCCACGGCGAGCGACATCGACGCCGAGCTCGCTGCGGTGGCGAAACAGACGGGCGCCCGCGGCATCGCCATGGCGGTGATCCGTGATGGCGTCGTCGAGCACGTGCGCACCTACGGCGAGCGGAACGCCCAGGGTGCGCCGCTGCAGGACGCCACGATCATGTATGGCGCGTCGATCACGAAGGCCGCGTTCGCGCACATGGTCATGCAGCTCGTCGAGGCGGGCACGCTCGATCTCGACACCTCGATTGCCTCCTACCTCCCCCGGCCGCTGCCCTCCTATCCGACCGAGGAGAAGTACGCGCCGTGGAGCGATCTGCAGGGTGACGAGCGCTGGCGCCGCCTCACGCCGCGCATCCTGCTGACGCACGCCTCGGGTTTCTCCAACTTCGCGTTCATCGAGCCCGACGGCAAGCTCCGCTTCCATTTCAACCCCGGTGCCCGGTACGCCTACTCTGGGGAGGGGATGATCCTGCTGCAGTTCGTTCTCGAGCAGGGACTCGGGCTCGACGTCGGCGACCAGATGCAGCGTCGCGTGTTCGACCGCTTCGGCATGCCCAACACCAGCATGATATGGCGGGCCTCGTTTGCCAGCAACCTGGCCGACGGGTGGAAAGCCGACGGCACCGTGGAGCCTCACGACGAGCGCAGCAAGGTGCGTGCGGCCGGTTCGATGGACACGACGATTGCCGACATCGCCCGCTTCGCGGCTGGCTACGTGCGCGGCGATGGCCTGTCGGCTCGTGGCCGCGCCGAGCTGACCCGGCCGCAGCTGCCGATCACCACCGCCAGCCAGTTCCCGTCCCTGCAGCCAGAGCTGCCGGCAGCGCGGCGGCGGGCGGGCCTGGCCGCAGGCCTTGGCGTGATTTCCTTCGACGGTCCACAAGGCCGCGGCTTCTTCAAGGGCGGGCACAACGACAGCACGGGCAACACGTGGGTCTGCGTCGAGAAGCGCCGCGACTGCGTGGTGATCCTGGCCAACGACGTCAGGGCCGAGCCGGCATTCCCCCGCCTCGTGGAGTTCGCCATCGGCAACACCGGCGTGCCCTGGGACTGGGAGTACGGTGACATGACGTTCCTGAAGCGACCCTGACGCCTTCAGCAAGGCCAACGCCGCAGCACCAGCAGACCCGCCCCACCAGGACGAGACCGGCCGATCGAACGTCGAGGTTCGTCAGGGCACGGCCGTACGTCGATTCGCCTTCGTGGTCGTCGTGACGACGGGCGGGGGCACGAACTGCCCTGCATTCTCAATTCTGAATTCGGAATTCTCAGCGGCTCCGGGTGGCCGACCAGCCCTCGCCGGTCATGCGGTCGCCGGCAACTCGACCTTCGTAGACCCGTCCGCCGGCCGTGAACGCAATCGCGTCGCCGGTCAGCCGACCCGCCGAAATGGGTGTCGAGCCCAGCGACCCTGCCACTCTCTGGTACTGCTGCGTGAGCGTCAGCGTGTCGGGCCCGACCTGCCAGTTGCCCGCAACCTTGGCCGGCACGATCCACGACAGCGCCGTACACCACGAGCTGCACGGCTCCGACGTCTCCTTGGCGTCGGGCTCCCAGTCGCCCATGTCGAACGAGTTGGACGACACTCGCGTGCCCGGCTTCAGGTCGAGCAGCTTCGGACGCAGCCGCTCGTTGATCTCTGGAAGCAGGAACAGCGTGATGACCGTGGCCTTGGAGAGATCCACCTCGAAGAGATCAGCCTCCACGAATGTGGCCTTGTCGGCGACGCCCGCCTCCCTGGCCAGACCGCGCGCCAACGCGACCATGTCGGGATTGAACTCCACACCCATTGCGGTCGCGCCGCGGCGTGCCGCGGTGATCACGGTGATGCCGTTGCCCGATCCGAGGTCGATGATCACGTCGGAAGCGGTGACCTTGGCCAGGTCCAGCATCTTGTCCACCGTGGCCTGGGGCGTCGGTACCCACACGACATCCTTGCCGGCCTGGCCCGATGTCGGCTCGAAGGGTTGCTGGGCGATGGGTACGGCCTGTGCCCAAGCCGTCACGGCGACGAGAGAGAGCACGGCGGCCGTCAGGCCACGGGCCGCGTAGGTGATCCCGGTCATGAACAACTCCTTACCTGCAGTGGTACGGACCAGCATGGTCTCGCGCGCCATCCTGTGACGACGCGATGTTGACCCTGAACGACGACCAGGCCCGATCCGTTGCGTTGGCCAGGCACAGGGTCATCCCTTCATTCTGAATTCTGAATTCTGAATTGTTGGAGCAACACATCCATCACCCAGTTGGTCCGTGCTCCGCTCTCACCGGTGCTGACGCACCGCCCGCGGCCCAGCAGTTGGTCGACCACGGATTGGATCAGGGGCTGCTGCACGTGCGGCGGATGGGCGATGACCCGTTGCTCGACGTCTCGGCCGCGCGTCAGCACCACCGGCACGTCGTCGAAGGTCGAGAACGTGAGGCGTCCGTCGCTGCCGAGGATCTCGACGCGGTCCTCATCCCGGTCGGCGGTGAAGCACCAGAGCCCGGTGCCGCGCACACCCGATTGGAATACCAGCGCCGCCGTGACGATGTCCTCGGGGCCGTAATAGGCCCCCTGGTTGGCCGCGCCGCCGGCGACCTCGGCGATGGGGCCGAGCAGGTGGTCGAGCAGATCCAACGTGTGTGAGGCCAGGTCGACGAACAAGCCACCACCAGCCACCGTGGCATCGAGGCGCCAGGGCAACGAGCCGCTCGACGGCACGTGCCGCCGGCTCAGTTGCACCGACACGGCGCGCACCTCGCCAATGGCGCGCTCGTCCAGCAGGTTCTTGACCTCGACAAAGCGCGGCAGCGCACGTCGGTAGTAGGCCGTGAACAGCGGGACTCCGGCCTCGCGGCAGGCCGCGACCATGGCGAGGCATTCCCCATGCGTACGCGCCATGGGCTTCTCCACGTACACCGGCTTGCCGTGGCGCGCGGCGAGGCGCACGCCCTCGAGGTGGGCCACCGGTGGCGTCGCCACGTAGACCGCGTCGACGTCCGGATCGCTCACCAGTGCTTCGGCATCGGCGTACCAGCGTGGCACGCCGTGACGCCGCGCGTAGTCCTCGGCCAGATCAGCCGTACGCCGCATCACGGCCACCAGGGCCGACCCGTCGGCCTTGGCCAGCGCCGGCCCGCTCTTGACCTCGGTGACGTCACCGCAGCCGATGATGCCCCAGCGAATCTGCGTCAGCACGACTGGTATGCCCATCTGTGCGGGGATGTCAGGAGCAGGACTGGCGTGGAGGGCAAAGTCATCGGGCACGCATCATAGCCCTGGTCGGATCGATGAGCCTGGACTCAGCACGGCAACGAGGTCGCCAGACGCACGCGAGCCCCGCGCGGGCGCACATGCGTGCGCCGGGCGGGGCTCGGTAGACGATGTGAAAACGCGTGCGGCGAGACCTAGGTGCCGGGCTTGGTGATTGGCGTAATCACCAGCTTGCGAAACGACACCCGCGAGTGGTCGCCCTGAATCATGATCGGGCCCGGAGCGAGTTCGTCGTTGTCCATCGCGCCACCGGTGACCGCCGGAATCAAGGCGTTGTCGTGCACCTTCTTGCCGTTCAGCGTGGCGGTGAGACGATTGCCGACGATCACGGCCTCGAGCACCTGCCACGAGTCGGGCGGTCCGCCGGCATAGACGTCGGCACGCTTCCATCCGTAGATGTCCATGAGCTGACCGGGATACGCGACGACACGACCTGGGGTTGCCTCGAGCATGAGCTGCAATTCGTAACGCCCACGCAGGTACAGGCCGCTGTTCTGGCCGGCGCCGAGGTTGAACTCGGCGTTGACCTTGAAGTCCTGAAACTTCTCCCGTGTGTGTGGATTGCAGGTCGAACGCTCACCCTGCTGAGGCACACCGTTGCTCATCACGCCATCGGCCGTCGTCCAGCGGTCGACGCAGCTGTCAGTGCCGAGGCCGGCCCACGTCTCCTTGCCAACTCCTGGGCCAACGATGACGACCGGCGTGCCGTATGTGTGGGGGGCGTTGGCGTTCGCCGGTGGGAACGTCGGCTGCCGTACGCCGACCCAGTTGACGGTCTGCGGCGCCGGCTGGGGCCGGGGTGCAGCCGCCGCCGCTCCTGGCCGGGCCGGCTGGGGGCACGGCTCGCCCGGCGTCTCATGGTGCCCCACCAGCTTGCCGCCCTCGAGGCGTGCGCGGTACAGGGGCCCGCAGGCGGGCTTGGGCAGGGTCTCTGCACCGCCGCCGTACTGCCATTGCAGTTCCCCGCCCTCCACCTTGATCCACGACACTGGCGTGGCGTGGCCGCCGCGGTCGAGGAAGCGACCTTCGAGTGCGCCGCCGGCTTCCTTGACTTCGAGGAAGTAGACCTTGCGGACATCTGCGCCGGTGCCAGTGATGTTCCACCGGCCCACGTACGGATTCGGCTGCGCAGACAGCCCCGCGATTGCAGCAACCGACACCACCCCAACCACCAGACCAGACAACGCGACCGGCATACGCATTCGCACTTCCTCCGACGCAAGCCTACATGATCGTCGGGGCGGCTCGGGGTACCGCCCGGCCAGGGCGCCGCTTCGGCGGTGGCGCCGACTGGCCGGGCGTCACGCAGGTCAGCGAAGGATGTCCCGTCCGCCGTGCGTGCTGAAGTCTCGCTCGAGTTCGGCCGCGTGCGCCTCGTCACGGGCGCGCGTGCCAATCACGATGCCGCCGTCGCGGATGCCGCTCTCGTAGGCCTGGGCGCGCTCCTCCGGGATTCCTGCCCCGATCAACGCGCCGAGCAGCGTGCCGGCCGCGCCGCCCGCGCCTGCGCCGGCAATCGCACCGGCGATCGGGCCAGCCACCACGAGACCGAGTCCGGGAATGGCGATGGAGGTGGCGGCGGCGAGAAGTGCACCGAGCGCGGCCCCAAGACCGAGTCCGGTCGCGCCGCCGATGCCGGCACCTTCGGCAGCCTTCGAGCCGCTCTCGTCGGCGGTCGCGAACTCGCGGCCGGGGGTGGCGTCGTTGAAGTGACGGGCGCGCGTCTCGTCCGACATCAGCACGCTGACGTCATCGGCGCCGTAGCCGTGCCGCGAGGTCAGGTCCTGATAGGCGCGGCCGGCATGCTCCGGGCTGTCGTACAGCCCAGTGACGAGTCGGCTCGACGAGTCCCGACTGGCAGCACCATCGCCACCCAGCACATCGTTGGCGCCCTGGCGGGCACGGCCTTCGGCGTTCTCGCGTTCGCCTTCCCGCTCGACATGGCCCAGTCCCAGCAGGGAGCCGGTGGCCTCTTTGGTCGCGCCCTTCAGCCGTTGCGCCGTTGCTGCCGTTTCCTCTCGCAACGAGTCGTCGCGATGCGTCGTGTTGTCTGCCATCTGCACACCTCCAAAGGTCGAGTCCGACAGTCGGACTGCCATCGGTGCAGATAGCAAGGACGTTGCCACGTCCGTGCCAGCCGTGGGTCCGGTCTGCGCACGCGTGCAGGCTGGCCGCGTCTGTAGCGATCGACCTCGGCTCGCGCAAGAAGCTGACGCTGACACCGTCAGCGCGAGGTCGACAGGGGCCGGGGCGGTGTCACGCAGGGGCCGTGTGCGGCGCGGTGCGCGCCTGCAGCAATGACCCCGACGTGACGAGCAGTGCACTGAGCGCCACCCCTTCGGCCGCGACCGTCACGGTCGCCAGGTCGGGGAACGTCGGGGCGATGCGCACCGTGCGGTCGTTCGGGTCGGTGCCATATGGATGGGTCGCACCGGCCGGCGTCAGCTCGACGCCCGCATCTTTGGCCGCCTTCACAAACGACCGCGCGCAGCCATCCAGGACATCCAGGCTGATGAAGTAGCCGCCCTTGGGCACGAGCCAGGACGCCACGCCCGTGCCACCGAGGTGTGCAGCAAAGGCGTCGGCCACCGCAGCGAACTTCGGGGCCACGATGGCGCGGTGGCGCTCCATCAAGGACACCAGCCCGGCGGTGCTGCCGAGCGCACGGACGTGGCGCAGCTGGTTGACCTTGTCGCCACCGATGGTGCGCTTGCCCATGCGGCCCAGGTACCACGTGACGTTCTCGCGCGAGGCGGCAAACAGCGCGACACCGGCACCGGCCAGCGTGATCTTGGAGGTGGAACCGAAGACGAAGGCGCGGTTGGGGTGGCCGTGCTGCGCGCAGGCCTCGATCAGGCTCGGGATCTCGATGCGCTCGTCCGTGAGGTGATGGACGGCGTAGGCGTTGTCCCAGAAGATCCGGAAGTCCGGCGCCGCGGTCGTCATGCCGGCGAGCCGCTGCACGACAGTGTCGGAATACACCGCACCCGAAGGATTGCTGTACTTGGGTACGCACCACATTCCCTTGATCGCGGGGTCGGCAGCCACCAGGCGCTCGACCTCGTCCATGTCGGGACCGTCGGCGTTGAGCGGCACGGCGATCATCTCGATGCCGAAGTCCTGGCAGATGGCGAAATGGCGGTCGTACCCGGGCACGGGGCACAGAAACGCCAGGCGCGATTCGCGGCTCCAGGGCCGCTCGCTGCCGACGGTGCCGGTCAGCAGACTGAAGGCGATGGCATCGTGCATCAGCGCCAGGCTCGAGTTGTCGCCGACCACCACCTGCGCCGGGTCGGCGCCAAACAGCGGCGCGAGCAGGCTCCGCAGTTCAGCCAGACCCTGCAAGCCCCCGTAGTTGCGAGTGTCGGTCTTGTCGGCCGCGAGGTAATCCTGCCTGCCGGGCAGTTCGAGCAACACGTCAGACAACTCCAGTTGCTCGCTCGACGGTTTCCCTCGCGTCAGATCGAGCGCGAGGCCACGCTGCCGGAACGCGTCGTAGCGACGCTGGATGTCCTGGTGAAAAGCGGTGAGATCAGCGGTCGAGAGCGTCTGAAGTCGAGGCACCAATCGGAGACGGTACCTCGAAAACCTCCGGACGGCCCCGCCATGAGTGGCCGGCATGACGCCCATACCCAGAGTGGATGACTCGCGGCCGTGTCGCGACACCCGCAGTACCATGCCACCCATGCCTCTCCTGACCCTGTCGGTGAACGACCGCGCCTGGAGTGGCCACGTCCCCGAATCAGCGACGCTGCTCGAGGTGCTGCGCGAGCATGTGGCGCTGACCGGGACCAAGTACGGCTGTGGCGAGGGCCAGTGCGGCAGTTGCACGGTGCTGGCTGACGGCAAGGCGGTCCGCGCGTGCCGGACGGCGCCGACCGCGGTGCGAGCCGTCACGACGATCGAGGGACTGGCCAAAGGAGGCCGGCTGCACCCGATCCAGCAGGCCTTCCTCGACGCGCAGGCATTCCAGTGCGGCTTCTGCACGCCCGGCATGGTGATGGGCGCGGCCGCCCTGCTGGCGCGCACCCCCCAGCCCACCGACGAGCAGATCCGGCAGGCACTGGACGGACACCTCTGCCGCTGCGGCACCTACCCGCGGATCGTGCGCGCGGTGCGCGAGGCCGCCGCGACGCTGGCCGGTGAGGTCCGCCGTGGCTGAGGATGCGCGCACCCGCTACAAGCGTCGCTTCGACGAGGATGCCGGACCGGAGACCTACACCATCGTGGAGGCCCCGGAAGACCTCACGCCCGATCGCCGTGCCTTCCTGGCGGCACTCGGCGGAGGCCTGCTCTTCCTGGTGACCGTGCGCGCCGGGGCGCGCGACATGCCGGTGCGGGTCCAGGTGGCACCCGACGGGACCTACCGCGCCTTCACCGGCAAGATGGAGATGGGCCAGGGGTCACGCACGCTGCTCACCCAGGCGTTCGCCGAGGAACTGGGCGTACCGGTCAGCCAGGTGGACCTGGTGATGGGCGACACCCTGCTCTGTCCCGATGACGGCGGGACGTGGGCCAGTGTCACCACGCCGGTGACCGTGCCCGTCATCCGGAAAGCCGCGGCAGCCGTTCGCGCCGAGCGCAGCGGCTCGCGCGAGGCACTGGTGACGCCCGACGCGTGGACGACCCTCGGCCAGTCGGTGCCGAGCGTGACTGGCCCGTCCATCGTCACGGGTGCCAAACTCTATCCGTCCGATCTGCGCGTGCCGGGCCTGCGGCACGCGGCCATCGTGCGCAGCCCGCATCACACGGCGACCCTGACGGCCTACGACGTCACTGCCGCCGAGCGCCTGCAAGGCGTGCGCGTGCTCCGCGAAGGCGACTTGCTCGCGGTGGTGGCCGACGACATGACCACCGCGAGGCGGGCGGCCGCGCTGGTCACCGCGACCTGGGCGCCGACGCCGCTGGCGCCGCAGGCTGACTGGGCCCACCGCTTCAAGCAGACGGCGGTGGCCCCGGTCGAGCAACCGCGGGCCCGCTACCCACCCCTGCTGCGCCGCGGCGATATAGACGCCGGCCTGTCCTCGGCCGTGCGACGTCTGTCGTCCAGCTACTGGGCGGCACCCATCGCACACGTCCCGCTCGAGCCACGCGCCGCCGTTGCTCTGTGGAACGACGATGGCGTGACGGTGCACTGCGGGGTGCAGGCGCCGTTTCTGTGCCGGCAGGAGGTGGCCCAGGCGCTGCAGCTGCAGCCATCGCGCGTACGCATCGTGGCCCACGATTCCGGCGGCGCGTACGGCGGCAAGCAGCGCGGCGAGTGCGAGATCGAAGCCGCGCGTGTGGCACGGCTGGCAGGGACGCCGATTCGCATCGCGTGGACACGCGAGGAAGAGTTCACCTGCAGCTACACCCGGCCGGCCGGACTGGTCGAAGTGGAGAGCGGAGTGGACGCCAACGGCCGCCTGCAGGCCATGCGGTTCGCCAATTACAACAGCGGCGCGGCGGGACTCGCCCCGCAGTACGACATCCCCCACCACTGGATCGGTTTCTTTCGATCCGACGCGGGGGTCCGCCAGGGCAGCTACCGGTCGCTCGCCGCCGTCGTCAACAACTTCGCGCTCGAGGCTCACGTCGACGAGTGGGCCGCCGCGCTGCAGGTGGACCCGGTGGAGTTTCGCTTGCGCCACATCAGCGACGCCCGCCTGCGCGAGGCGATTACCCGGACGACACGCCGCTTCGGCTGGGCCGCTGCCCGGGCGGCAGCAACGCCGCGCGCCGCTGGCCCGTCAGCGAGCGCGCAACGAGGCGTGGGGATGAGCTGCAACCTCGAGAAGGACGCGCGATTGGCGCTGTGCGTGGAAGTGGAAGTGCGGGGCCGCGACGTGCGCGTCCTTCGCATGGTGGCGACTGGCGATTTCGGCGCCGCGCTCAACCCGGATGCGCTGCAGAATCAGATGACCGGCGCGATGGTCCAGGGCCTCGGCGGAGCGCTCTGGGAACACGTCACTTACGATGCCACGGCGCAGCAGACCCGCCGCCTCTCGCAGTACCGTGTCCCGCGGTTCCGCGACCTTCCATCGATGGACGTGCAGCTGATCGACCGGCGCGACGTCGAGCCGGCCGGCGCTGGCGAGTCACCCATCACGCTCACCGCGCCGGCCATCGCCGCGGCGATCTTCGCGGCCACCGGCCAGCGGCAACGTACGCTCCCGTTGGCTCCTGGCCGGTAGCCCCTCTCGGTTCAGGCGCCGGGCGTGGGGCACCAGGCGTCCAGCGTCAGCGCTGGGCGGCCAGGCCTGCCTGGCCGAGTTCTTTCCGCTCGGGCTGGTCGGCACCTGCAGCGATCGATAGCAGGCTGGCAAAATACTTGGCAGAGGTGGCGGCCTGCCCTGCGGCCGCGGCCGCACGTGCCGCGCCGTAGGTCGCGCGGAAGCGCATCGGTTCCTTGGCCAGCGTGGCCTGGTATTCGGTCAGGGCCTCCGCGGGACGACCGAGATCCATCAGCATGTCTGCCAGGAGTTCGCGGGCCGGTTTGAGTGGGCCGGGCGTGACGGCGGCCTTGTCCGTGGCGTCCTCCATGGCCGCCACCTCGCGCATGGCGGCCACCGCG
>Ga0136633_1001323_pt1 | contig 18359 bp, 14 predicted proteins | sample AntDrymeUQ832206_2_FD_105494 | JGI IMG/M metagenome (GOLD analysis project Ga0136633, IMG submission 105494) | Polar desert sand microbial communities from Dry Valleys, Antarctica - metaG UQ83 (22.06) | ecosystem: Environmental > Terrestrial > Soil > Desert | place: Antarctica: Dry Valley...
CCCGAACGGCGACCTCCGCCCGAACGGCGACCTCCGCCCAACCTCACGCCCAACCTCACGCCCAACCTCACGCCCAACCCCGGAGCCGTTCACGGTCGTCGTCGCCGACCTGGCTTTCATCTCCCTGCGGACCGTTGCCGACGCCCTGTTCGGGCTGGCCGCACCCGGCGCAGACATGGTCCTCCTGGTGAAGCCCCAGTTCGAGGCCGGCAAGGCCGATGCCGACCGCGAACGCGGCGTGATCCGCGATACCGCGGTATGGGCCCGGGCCCTCACTGGGGTCCTCGACGCCTATGCGGGGCGGGGCGCGGCCATCATGGGCCTCATGGTGTCCCCGCTGCACGGCGCAGAGGGCAACGTCGAGTTCCTCGCCCACCTGGTCCCGGGGGACACCGGCCCGCAGGTCGATGTCGACGTCATGGTGGCCGGCGTGGTCTCCGAAGCCACCGCCCGAGACGCGAGCGCGGAGGGCTGAGCGTGTCCACCGTCGCCCTCGTCGTCCACGAGCATCGGCCTGAGGCCGCCGCACTGGCCCGGGAGGCCGCCACGTGGCTGCGCGACCGTCACCACGACGTCCGCCTGCCCAAGACCGACGCGGAGACGGTCGGCCTACCCGAGTACGGCTGCCCGCCCGAGCAGCTGGCGGAAGGCCTCGATCTGGCGGTGACCCTGGGCGGGGACGGAACCATCCTGCGGGCGGTGAGCCTGGTCAGCCGCAAGGGTGTCCCGCTCCTGGGAGTCAACCTCGGCCGGCTCGGCTACCTGGCCGACCTGGAGCCGGAGGGCCTCACCGAGGCCCTGGAGCGGGTGACGTCGGGCGACTTCGCCATCGAAGAGCGGATGATGCTCTCCGTCGCCATCCAACGGGCGGGCCAGCCGCCGATGCTGAGCGCCCTGGGCGGCGACCTGTGGGCGCTCAACGAGGCGGTGATCGAACGGCCGGCGGCAGGGCACACCGTCCACGTGGCCGTCCAGGTCGAGGGCCGCTTCTGGACCACCTACTCGGCCGACGGCCTGATCGTGGCCACCCCCACGGGCTCCACCGCCTACTCCTTTTCCGCCGGTGGCCCCATCGTGTCGCCCAACGTCCGCGCCTTGATCATGACGCCCGTGTCGGCCCACATCTCCTTCGACCGCAGCCTGGTGGTCGACGCGTCCGACACCGTGCGCATCGAGGTCGCCGACCGCCCGGCCACCCTCGTGCTCGACGGGCGGGAGACGACCGTCCTCCAACGGGGCGATGCCATCCTGTGCACCGAGGCGCCCGGTAGCGCCCGCTTCGTGGCCTTCGGCCCCCGCGACTTCTACGGCATTCTCAAGAGCAAGTTCGGCGTGGCGGATAGATGAAGGGCCGCAGATGAGAGGCCATCGCTGATGCTCGTCGAGTTGCACGTGCGTGACCTGGGCGTCATCGCCGACCTCCAACTGGTGCTCGACGGGGGTATGACCGCGCTGACCGGCGAGACCGGCGCCGGCAAGACCCTGGTGGTCGAGGCCATCGAGCTGCTGGTGGGCGGGCGGGCGGATGCCGTCCTGGTCCGCCCCGGCGCCGAGGAGGCCCGGGTGGAGGGACGGTTCGCCCCCGGCCCCGACGGCGCCGAGGAGACCGTGCTCGCCCGGGCCGTGCCCCGCACCGGCCGCTCCCGCGCCTACGTCGACGGGCGGCTGGCCACGGCCACCGAGCTGGCGGAGCTGGGCCGCGACCTCGTCGACCTCCACGGCCAGCACGCCCACCAGTCGCTCCTCTCGCCCCGCACCCAGCGGGCCGCCCTCGACCGCTTCGCCTCCGTCGATCTGAAGCCGCTGACCGCGGCACGGGAGCGGGTCAGGTCCGTCGACGAGGCCCTGGGGACGATGGGCGGCGATGCCCGGGCCCGGGCCCGTGAGCTCGACCTGCTGCGGTTCCAGCTCGCCGAGCTCGACGCCGCCGGCCTCGGCGACCCCGACGAGGACCGGGCGCTCGAAGCCGAGGAGGACACCCTCGCCGACGCCGCCGCCCACCGGGACGCGGCCGCCGCGGCATACGACGCCGTCTCCGGCGACGGAGGTGCGCTCGACGCGGTCGGGGATGCGGTGGAGGCGGTGGCCGGGCGGCGGCCCTTCGCCGAGGTCGAGGGCCGGCTGCGGGCCCTCCAGGCCGAGCTGGCCGAGGCGGCGTCGGATCTCCGCATGGCCGGCGACGCCATCGTGGACGAGCCGGAGCGCCTCGACCAGGTGCGCGCCCGGCGCCGGCTGCTGCACGACCTGTGCCGCAAGTACGGTGATGCGTTGTCCGAGGTGCTGGCGTTCGAGTCTGAGGCCTGCGCCCGGCTGGCCGAACTGGAGTCCCACGGCGTGAGGGTGGAAGCGCTGGAACGCGAACGGCAGGTAGCGGTTGAGGCGGTGGACCGGGCGGCGACGGCGGTGGCCCGCGCCAGGCGCAAGGCCGGGCCGGATCTGGCGGCCCGGGTGCAGGAGCACCTGCGAACCCTGGCCATGCCCGGCGCGCACCTGGAGGTGGCGGTCGACGGGCCAGGTCCGGCCGACGACATCGAGTTCCTGCTGGCCGCCAACCGGGGCGCCGCCCCGCTCCCGCTGGCGAAGGTGGCCTCCGGGGGCGAGCTGGCCCGGGCCATGCTCGCGGCCCGGCTCGTCCTCACCGACGCCCCGCCCACGCTTGTGTTCGACGAGGTCGATGCCGGTGTCGGCGGCGAGGCCGCCGTGGCCGTGGGCCGGGCTCTCGCCGACCTGGCCGGAGACCATCAGGTCCTCGTCGTCACCCACCTCCCGCAGGTGGCCGCCTTCGCCGACCACCAGGTCCTGGTGGTCAAGGACGACCGGAGCGGTCAGACGATCGCCTCGGCCCGCCAGGTGAGCGGCGCCGAACGGGTGGTCGAGCTGTCGAGGATGCTCTCCGGCCAGCCCGGATCCGACACGGCCCGCGACCACGCCGAGGAGCTGCTGGCCACCGCTGCTTCGCAGCGCAGCTCGCGCCGGCCGGCCGGGAGGCCGGCTGCGACCGCCCGGAGGGGGGGCCGCTGATGGCCCGGGAGACCCTGCGGCAGCGGTTCGGTCGACCGTCCCTGCGGGCTGTGCCCGCCGAAGGCGTCGTCATGGGCCGGGCTCGGGTCGACCAGCGGACGAAGAACCTCATCCCCCGCCTGCAGCCCGGCGAGATCGCCGTCATCGACCACGAGGATCTCGACCGGGTGGCGGCCGAGGGGCTGATCCTGGCCAAGGCGGGCGCGGTGGTGAATGCGGCGCGGTCGAGCTCCGGCCGGTACCCGAACCTCGGCCCGTTGCTGCTGGCCGCCGCCGGCATTCCCATCGTCGACGACGTGGGCATGAAAGTGCTCACCGCCGTGCGTGAGGGCCAGTTGCTCGAGGTCGACGGCACCGAAGTGCGCCGGGACGGCACAGTGGTGGCCACCGGGGTTCGCCACACGCTCGAGTCGCTCGAAGCCCAGCTGGAGACGGCCCGCCAGTCCATCGGCGACGAGCTCGAGCGCTTCGCCGAGAACACCCTCGAGTATCTCCGCCGGGAGCGCCACCTGCTCACCGACTCACCGGTGCTGCCCGATCTCGACGTCGATCTGGCCGGGCGCCACGTGCTGATCGTGGTCCGGGGCGGAACCGACGCGCGCGCCGACCTGGCCGCCCTGGGGGCCTACATCAAGGAGATGCGCCCCGTGATGATCGCCGTCGACGGGGGAGCCGACGTCCTGCTCGACGGCGGCCACAAGCCGGACATGGTGATCGGCGACTTCGACTCGGTGTCGGAGAACGGGCTCCATACCGGCGCCCAGCTGATCGTCCACGCCTACCCGGGCGGCTCTGCCCCCGGCGCAGCCCGCCTCGAGGAGCTGGGCCTGAAGCACAGCACCTTCGAGGCTGCGGGCACGAGTGAGGACGTCGCCATGCTCCTGGCCTATGAGAAGCGGGCCGAGCTCATCGTGGCCGTCGGCACCCACGCATCGATGATCGAGTTCTTCGACAAGGGTCGGGCCGGGATGGCGTCCACCTTCCTGGTGCGCCTGAAGGTGGGGCCGATCCTGGTGGACGCCAAGGGCGTGAGCCGGCTCTATCAGAGCCGGGTGCGCACGAGCGACATGGTCCTGCTGGTGGTGGCCGCCCTGTTCGCCATGATCGTGATGGTGGCCGTCGCCCAACCCCTGCACGTGTTCGTTAAGGCTGTGTGGTTCACCCTCACCGAGACCTGGACAGCAATCGGCGGATGATCAACCTCCGCTATCACATCGTCTCGCTGGTGGCGGTGTTCCTGGCCCTGGGCCTGGGTATCGTCATGGGCTCCACCGTGATCGACCGGGTCACCGTCGATGCCCTCAGCAACAGGCTGGACGACGTGCAACGCTCGGTCGGGGCGATTCGGGAGGAGAACGGCCGGCTCAAGAGCCAGGTCGACCAGGGCCAGGACTTCGCCGTGACCACCCGCGACCAGTTGTTGCGCGGCCACCTCCGCAACATCCCGGTCATGGTCGTGGCCGTCGCCGGCATCGACCGGCGCCCGGTCGACGAGGTCCGCCAGGCCCTGGCCAGCGCCCAGGCCACCATGGAGGGCACCATCTGGTTCACCTCCAAGATGCGTCTGACCAGCGACAGCGACGTGCGAGCCCTGGCCACCGCCCTCGACCTGCCCGTCGACCGGCCCGAAGTGGTGCGCCGCCTTGCGTTGGCCAAGGTGGCCGCCGGCCGTGATGCATCCGGCACCGAGGCCAGCCCGCTGGCTGCGCTCCAGAACGCCGGCTTCCTCACCTACGAGGGGCCGCAGCCCGCCACGTCGACCACGGTGTCTCTGCCGGCCAGCCTGACCGCATTGCCGCTGGCCAACACCCGCTACCTCGTCGTGTCCGGCGCAGGGGCCGTGGTGGCCGACGATGTGGTCGCCGTCCCCCTCGTCCAGGCCTACGCGCAGGCCTCCGGGCGGGTGGTGGCGGCCGAGTCGGGAGTCGACAGCGAGGGAGGCCGGGCGGTGTTCGTCGGGCTGCTGCGGGGCGAGGTCGCCTCCGGACGCCTGTCGACGGTCGACAACCTCGAGTCGCCCATGGGCCAGACGGCCGCCGTGCTGGCTCTGGAGGACCTGGGCGTGCCCCGCTACGGGCACTATGGCGTGGGCCCCGGCGCCCAACGCATCCTCCCTGTCCAGACCCCGTGAGTGAGCTCCTCGAACCGGTGACGGCAAAGAGGGGCAGGGCCACCGAATCCTTCCCCGGTTCGGGTTGGCGGGGGCCCCGGGGGCAGGTCACGGTGGGCAACGTGGCTGCCCGGGTGACCGGGCTCCTGCGTGTCGTCGCCGTGGGCGGGGCGCTCGGCACCACGTACCTGGGCAACACCTACCAGACGGCGAACCTGGTTTCGAACCTGCTCTTCGAGCTGCTGGCCGCCGGGATCCTGTCGTCGGTGCTGGTGCCGCCCTTCGTGGCCCTGCTCGACGCCGACCGGCGGGAGGACGCGGAGCACCTGGCCGGGGCCGTGCTCGGCGTGGCCCTGGCCGTGCTGGGCGCGGTCACGGTCGTCGGCCTCCTGGCCCGCCCCTGGATCATGCGGGCCCTCACCGTCGCCGTCTCCGACGACGCCGTCCGTGACGCCGAGGTGAGGCTCGGCGGGTTCCTGCTGCTGGTGTTCGTCCCTCAGATCCTCTTCTACGCCATCAGTTCGGTGGCCACGGCCGTCCTCCACGGCTCCCGGAGGTTCGCGGCGGCCTCGTTCGCACCGGTGGCGAACAATCTGGTGGTGATCGCCACCATGGTGGCGTTCCGGGTGCTCACCGGCGGCCGGGGCGGCCTCGACCTCGCCCTGTCCCACCGGCTCGTCCTGGCCCTGGGTACCACTGCGGGCGTGGTGGCCATGGCCGCCGTGCCTGTCGTCGCCCTCCGCCGGGCCGGCATTCGGCTGCGCCCCCGCTGGGACCCGTCGCACCCGGCCCTGCGGGCCCTGGGCCGGGCCGGCGCCTGGGGGATCGTGTACCTCACCATGAGTCAGTTGCTGGTCGCCGTCACCCTCGTCCTGGCCAACCGGGTCGAAGGAGGAGTGGTCGCCTATCACATCGCCTTCACCACGTTCCTGCTCCCGTTCGCGCTCCTTGCCCACCCGGTGCTCACGACCGTCTACCCGGGCCTGGCGGCCGACGCCCAGGCCGGCCGCTGGGCCGGTTTCGCCGATGCACTCGGTCGGGGGGCCCGCAGCATCGCTTTCCTGGTCCTGCCCTCGGCCGCGCTGCTCGTCGCCCTGGCCGGGCCCGGGCTGCGACTCATCCAGCTGGGCGCGCTCGACGTCGCCGGCAGCCGCCTGGTGGCCGGCGCGCTGGCCGCTTACGCCCTCGGCCTGGCCGGCTACGCCGGGCTGCACCTGCTCACCCGGGCGTCCTACGCCGCGGGCGACACTCGTACGCCGGCCCTCGTCAACGTCGGGGTGGCCGTGGGCGGGTCGGCCCTCATGTTGGTGCTCGCGACCGTCGCCTCAGGCTCCGGACGGATGGTGGCCATCGGCGTCGCCCACTCCGTCGCCATGGTGGCGGGGGCGGTGGCGCTCGGACTCAGCGTGCGGCGAAGGGTGGGTGTGGCCTGGCCGGTGGGCGCAACCATCGCCCGCAGCCTCGCCGGCGCGGTGGTGGCCGGTCTGGCCGCCTGGGGCGTCGCCGACCTCCTGCCCGCCGGCGGCCGGCTCGGGGCCGCGCTGGCAGTGGGGCTGGGAGGCGCCGCCGGCGTGGGCGCCTACGTCCTCGTCGAGTGGGCCCTCCGGGCGCCGGAGCTCACGACGTCGACCGTGCCGGAGCCGGCGGGATGAGCGGCAACCCCAGGGTCCTCGCCGTGGTGCCGGCCAGGGACGCCGCCGGGTCGATCGGCGCCACGGTGAACGCGCTGGGCGGCCTGGCCGAGGTCAGCGAGGTGCTCGTCGTCGACGACGGTTCGGCCGACGCCACCGCCGAGGAGGCGCGCGCCGCCGGCGCCTGGGTCCTGCGCCTGCCCGAGAACCGGGGGAAAGGTGGGGCGGTCGCGGCCGCCCTCGAGGCCACGCCCGAGACCGACGTGTACCTGCTCGTCGACGCCGACACCGGCGCCACTGCGGCCGGGGCCGTCGCCCTCCTGGGCCCGGTCCTCGCCGGCGACGCCGACATGACCGTCGGTGTGCTGCCCTCGGCGGGAGGAAGGGGTGGGTTCGGCCTGGTGCGTCGACTGGCCGCCACCGGCATCCGGATCGGCACCGGCGGCTTCACCCCTGTCGCGCCCCTCTCGGGCCAGCGGGCCGTGCGCGGCCCACTCCTGCGGTCCCTCGAGATGGCCCCCCGGTTCGGGCTGGAGGTGGGTCTCACTGTCGATGCGATGCGGGCCGGTGCCCGTGTGGTCGAGCTCCCTGTCGAGATGGACCACCGCCACACCGGCCGCAGCCTCGCCGGCTTTGCCCACCGGGCCCGCCAGGGCGCGGACGTGTCCCGCGCGCTCTGGCCGCGCCTGACCTCGCCCCCGGGCCGGATGGCCACGGTGGTCGCCGTCCTGCTGATCACGATCGCCGCCGCGTCGTGGTCCGGCAGCCGGTCGATCCCGGACAGCGTGGCCCCCACGGCCCGGGCGGAGAAGGTCCTGCTCGTCGGGCTCCCCGGCCTGCGGTGGGACGACCTCGGCACGGGCGTCATGCCCACCCTCGACCGCCTGGCCGCCGGTGGTGCGGTGGCGGCCATGAACGTGCGAACCCGTTCCGATCTGCCGACCGTGGCCGAGGGGTACGCCACCCTCGGCGCCGGGAGCCGGGTGCACGCCGGCCCTGCGGCGGACGAAGCCGTGGAGCGCGACGGCCGGATCGTCGTTCCCGCCGCCGCCGAGTTGCGGACGGACGCCGGGCGCCACCTCCCCACCCGGCCCGGGGCGCTTGGCGACGCCCTCCACGCCGCCGGCCGGCGCACGGCCGTCGTCGGTACCGCGGACCTCGCCGCCAACCTCAGCGAGCTGGAGATCCCGGGCCATCCCAACAGGGCCCGTCCCGCGGCCGTCGCCCTCATGGACAGCCGGGGGCTCGTCGACGGCGGCACCCTGGACGCGGCCGACCTGGTCGTCGAGGACCGGCCCGCCCCCTTCGCCCGTCGCGCCGATGCCGAGCGCATGGCGGGCAGCACGTTCGCCGCCCTCGTCTCCGCCGACGTCGTCCTGGTCGACCCGGGCGACCTCGAACGGGTCGATGCGGTCGACGAGATCGGGGGCGCCGGCGCCTACGTCGCCCGCTCCCGCGCCGCGGCGTTGGCGGGCGCCGACCAGCTGCTCGCCCGCCTGTCCGCCGGCATCCCGCCCGGCACCCTCCTCCTCGTCGTGTCGGTGACGCCGCCGGACGATGAGTGGCGGCTCACGCCGGTGGTGGCATCCGGTGCGGGCGTGGTGCCCGGCTACCTGCACTCTCCGTCGACCCGCCGCCTGGGCCTGGTCACCCTCACCGACCTCGCACCCACCGTGCTGGCTGCGCTCGACGTGCCCGTGCCCGGCGCCCTCACCGGCCGGCCGCTGCGCTACCACCCCGGCGCGGTCGACGTGGCCCGTCTGGCCGACCTCGACGGCGACGGGGCCTGGCGAGAGCGGGTCTGGCTTCCGGTCACCACTGCGTTCATCGTCGCCCAGGTCGGCCTGTGGTTCCTGACCGGCGCGGCGGTGGCCGGCCGGGCTCGGTGGGCCCGCCGGTCCTGGCTGCGCCACGCCGCCCTGGCCGTGGCGGCGTTCCCGTTGGCCGCCCTCCTGCTCCGCGCCGTGCCGAACGTCGCGGAGATGGGCGACGCCGGCGTGGCCGTGCTCGTCGCCCTCGACCTCGCCATCGTCGCGATGGCATCCCGGGCCCGACGGCGCCCGCTTTCCGCACTGGCCTGGATCCTGGGGGCGACGGTCGCCCTGCTGGTCGCCGACATCGCCACCGGCGCCCGCCTGCAACTGGCGGGCATCCTCGGCTACGCGCCGCAGACGGCGGCCCGCTGGTTCGGGATCGGCAACACCGCCTTCGGGGTCCTCGCCGGGGCGACACTGCTCGCCGCCGCCCTGCACGTCATGCACGCCCCCCGCCGCCGTGAGGCGCTGGTGGCGGTGGGCGCGCTTCTCGCCCTGGTCGTGGTCGTCGACGGGGCGCCGTTCCTCGGGGCCGACGTGGGCGGCGTGGTGACACTCGTGCCGGTCGGCGCACTGGCCATGCTGGCGCTCACCGGCCGGCGACTGACCCGACGGCGCCTGGCGGTCACCGGGTTGTGCACTGCGGGCGTCGTCGCCGCCCTCACGGCTGTCGACCTCCTGCGCCCCCCGGAGGCCCGCACCCATCTGGGCCGGCTGGCGTCGGAGACCTTCCGGTCGGGCGACGGCAGCCTGTTCGCCACGCTGGCCCGGCGGGCCGAGGTCACCGTCGATGTGGTGGGCCAGTCGTTCTGGACCGCGGTGACGCCGGTGATCGCCGTCGCCGTGCTCGTGGCCCTACTGCGTAGCCCCTGGGCCCGCACCGTGGTGCCGCCCGGATCCCCCGCCCGCATCGGCCTGCTGGCGGCCCTCGCCGCCGGGCTCATCGGCGTCGCCGTCAACGATTCGGGCGTCATCGTCGTGGCCATGGTGATGGTCTGCGTCGGCCCGTTCCTGGCCCTGACCGCCCTGACGGCCTTGACCGGGAGCCCGGGCCGGCCGGTGCTGCTCGAGCCCGCCGGGGAGGCGGCCCGGGCCGTGATCCGGTGACGTCGATCCTGGCCGCCGTGGTCGTCGGTTACCTTGGCGCCCGGCTGACGTGGCTGGCGGCCCGGCCGGTGTTCGCCCTGCCGGCCCTGGCCCGGCAGAACTACCGCGGCCGTTCCCTTCCGACCGCGGCCGGCATCGTGCTCCCGCTGACCGCGGTACTCGTCGAGGGCGGCCGGGCGGCGGCCGGATCGTTCGGCGTGGGCGACGGGCCCGGCCTGGGCTCGGTGCGGACGCTCGTGCTCATCGCCGCCCTGGGCTTCGGCCTCCTCGGTCTCGTCGACGACCTGGCCGGTGGTGGTGGTGGTGTGCCAGCGGTCGACGGCGGGACGGAGCGTGGGTTCCGCGGCCACCTGGGGGCGCTGGCCCAGGGACGGGTGACCACCGGTGCGCTGAAGCTGATCGGCGGTGGGATGCTGGCCCTGCTCGTGGTGGCGCCCGTGGTGGGGGAATCGCCCGGCCGCCTCCTGGCCGACGCCGCTCTTGTCGCTCTGTGCGCCAACCTGGCCAACCTGCTCGACCGGGCGCCGGGGCGCACGGTGAAGGTCGGCGTCGTCGCCTTCGTCGTGCTGGCCTTCGCGGCCCGGCGCACCGAGGCCCTAAGCGGGACCGCAGTGATCGCCGGCGCCGCCCTCGGGCTTCTGCTCGACGACCTCCACGAGCGCCTCATGCTCGGCGACGCCGGATCCAACGTGCTGGGTGCGGTCCTCGGGCTCGCCGTGGTGGCGTCGTGCGGCACCACAGCGCGCAACGTCGTCCTGCTCGGCGTCGTCGCCCTCAACATCGCCGGCGAACTGGTGTCGTTCAGCCGGGTCATCGACGCCGTGCCGCCGTTGCGGGTCCTCGACCGCGCCGGGCGCCGGCCCTAAAACTAGACGCCTCTAGACTGGCGGCTGGGGGTCGTACTGGATGTAGCGGCGGACCTCACGGGCCCGCTCCTCGCCGGCCAGGCGGACGACGACGTAGAGCGCCATGTCGATGCCAGCCGAGACACCTGACGCGGTGATGGTGTCGCCAGTGTCCACGTAGCGGTCCTCAGGGCGCACCTCGATGGTGGGGTCGATGGCGGCCAGTGTCTCGAGCGACCCCCAGTGGGTGGTGGCCGGACGGTCGTGCAGGAGTCCCGCCGAGGCCAGCACCAGAGCCCCGGTGCACACGCTGGTGGTGAGCAGGTCGCCGGCGGCCAGGACCCGAGCGGCGCCTGGAGCGGAGTGGCGGCTGCGCAGCCACTCGAGGTGGGGCGCGTCGTCCATCAGCCGGCGCGTGCCCTGGCCGCCCGGGTACACGAGGAGGTCGATCGGGCCGGCGTCGGCGAGGGCCACGTCCGGGGTCATCACCAGCCCCTTGGCCCCCCTGATCGGGCTCGGACCGGCGACCCCGGCGGTGATCACCCGCCACCCGTCGTCGGGCCGGATGCGCGTCCAGGCCGCCAGCACCTCGTATGGCCCCACTGCGTCGAGCTCCTCGACCCCTTCGAACAGCAGGATGGCGATCGTCTTGATGGAGAGCACGCCCGACGGTACCCCCCCGGTAGCGTGAGCCGATGGTGCGTCCCACCTTCGAGTGGATTTGTGAGATCGAGCCGCCCACCCGTCCCGATCTCATGCACGTGCGTCATCAGATCGGGGTGCTGAGCAAGGTGGCGTCCGCCTACCTGATACCCGACAATCACGTCGGCCGGGCCACCGTCTCGAGTGTGGCCGTGGCCCACGAGGTCGACCGGATGGGTGGCCGGGCCATTGCCTGCCTGAACGCTCGCGACCGCAATGCGCTCGGGTTCCAGCGCGACCTCCTCACCAGCGCGGCCTACGGCGTCGACGAGTTCCTGTTCGTCTACGGCGACGACCCGGCGTCGGGCTCCCGGACGGGGCAGCTGACGGTGCGGTCGATGATCGACCACCTCCGGCGGTTCAGCCACGAGCACCACACGCCGTTCCGTGCCGGCGCCACGACCAGGCTCCGACCCCTGCCGGACTGGAAGCGGGGGGCCGACTTCCTCTTCGTGCAGGTGTCGTTCGACCTCGATGCACTGCTCGCCTGGCGCGATTCCGTCAACTTCGACGGCGAGGTGTACGCAGGTGTGATGGTGTTGCCAAGCGCGTCGATGGCCCGCAAGCTGGTCGCCGACATTCCGGAGATCGCTGTCCCGGATGCGTGGATCGACGCGGTGGAGGCCGACCGCGACGCCGGTGTCGACCTGGCGTGTGGCCTGGCCTCGGCCATCGCCGACAGCGGCGCTTTCGACGGGGTCCACCTCATTCCCGGCGTCCGGTACCGCGAGACGGCAACCCGACTGGAGGCCCGCCGGCTCAGGCCAGCGGCACCCGCTCGGCCAGACGGGCCACCTCCACCCTCGACGTGACCCCGAGCTTCCGGAAGATGTTGCGCATCGTGTGACTCGACCGTCTTCAGGCTCAGGAAGAGGTCGGCGGCGATCTCGGGGTTGGTCCGGCGGTCGACGACCAGCCGGGCCACCTCCAGCTCGCGCCCGCTGAGGGCGTCCAGCCTTCGCCGGACGCCTTGCCCGGCGCGCTCCGGCGGTGGACGCGGTGGCCGATCTTACGGAGCTCGTGCTCGGCCGCGTCCCGCTAGCGGACCGACCCGTAGGACTCGAAGTCGGCAGCCGCCCGCTCGAGCTCGGTCACCGCACCGGCGACGTCGCCCTGCAGGGCCAGGCCCCCGGCGGCCGCTGTCGGCGTCGCTGAGGAGCTCGACCGCCTCGTGCATCGCCAGCGGGCCGAGCTCGATGCGCGCCACGTCGCCGGCCCGGTCGGCGGCGTCGATGGCGGCGACGAGGGCGGCGGAAGCCTGGCCGGTCCGGAACGTCCCCGCCAGCAGAATGGATGCCTCCGGCGGCCGGCGGATCAGGTGGGCGACCAGTTCGATCGACGCGGTGTCGGCCCAATGGAGGTCGTCGAGCACCAGCACCATCGGCTGCTTGGCGGCCAGGCGCTCGAGCAGCTCCCGCACTGCGTAGTAGACGCGGACCGCTCCGTGGCCGTCGCCGTGCCCCCGCCACCACCGCGCAGGGAGCGCAGCGACGGAAAGACCTCGGCCAGCTCCTCGAGGCCGTCGGCGGCGAGCCGGTCGACCGAGCGGTCCTCGAGCGATTCGACGTAGGCGTCGAGGGCGTCGATGACGACGCCGAAGGGCAGCTCCTGCTCGAACTCCGCAGCGCTGCCCTCCAGCACCAGGCAACCCCGGCTCTCGGCCTGGCGGACCAGCTCGCCGAGCACGTGGGTCTTGCCGATGCCCGGCTCGCCGGACAAGAAGACCGCGTTCGCCCCTCCCGCACAGGTGCCGTCGAGCAGCCCTTGGAGCGTGACCAGCTCAAGGGCTCGTCCGACGAGCACCTCGTTCCTCGCAGCCATCTGCCCGGCTCCCCCCTCACCCCCCTCCGAGTGTACGCACCGGTAGCCTCCAGCGACGATGGTGGGGACCGGCGACAACGAGGAGCCGAGACCCGGCGGGGCCCGGCAGATGGCCGGGCTGTTCGCCCTCCTCCTCGTGTTGTGCGCCGCGGTGGTGGCGCTGCATGTCGATCGCAACCGGCCACTGTTCGTCCTCGACGAGTTCGCCTACGCCGACTACCTGTACAAGATCGACGACGGGCAGTGGATCGTCCGCCACGGCGATCTCAGCGAGCAGGACACGTTGCGCCAACTGGCGTGCCGGGGCTTCTCCCCATCCACGTGGAACGACCGACCGCCCTGCGATTCGCCGTCCTTCGCTCCCGACGTCTTCCCGAATTCCGGCATCAACAGCGCCGACATCCATCCGCCGACCTACTTCGTCGTCACCTATGCCGGTGCCCGGGTGCTGCTGGCCCTCGGGGTCACCGACGACCTCATCGACGCCGGGCGGCTGTTCGGGGCGGTCTGGATGGCCGCCGGGCTCCTGGCGCTGTGGTGCCTGCTCCGCGGCATGGGGGTGACCCCGCGGGCGGCGGCGTGCGGACTCGCCCTGATCGCCGCGGGGCCGATGCTGCTGCAGCAGTGGCACTACCTCACACCCGACGCTGCCAATGTGCTCGTGGGCTCGCTGGTGATGCTCGCCGTGCTCCGGTGGGAACGCGCCAAGGCCAACCAGCTGTGGCTCGTCGGTGCCGGGGCGCTGGCCATGGGGCTCAAGGCGCCGAACGTCGTGATCGTGGTAGCCGGAGCCCTGTACCTCCTCGTGCGCGCCGCGCTGGCTCGGCGGGACACGCTCGACCGGTCGTCTCGCGACTACGTGATGGCAGGGGTCGCCCTGGTCGGTGGGGCGGCGGTCACATCTGCGGTGTGGCTGGTGGTGCGGGCCGCGCTCGCAGGCACCGGCACGTCTCCGATGGAGCGGGACGAGCGGGTGGGCGTGCTCCGGCCGTCGCAGGTGCTCGAGAACGTTGCCAGGTTCATCACGCCATGGGACCGGGAGCCGTCATCGCTGTACCCGCTGGCGGTGGTCACCTCGTACCTGTTCGTGGGCTCGTTGCTGGTGGCCGTCGTCGCCCTGAGGCCGCGGGATCACCGCCGTTCACTGGCCCTGGCGACGGGCATCGTCCTCCTCGCCGGGCCGCTGCTCCTTGTGGCGGTGAACTTCGTGGTGCGGGGGAGCTACACGATCATCGAGCCTCGGTACGGGACCACCCTGGTGCCGATCCAGTGCGCGATCGCGGCCACGTTCTGGTCGGGGCGCGCCCTCTGGGCGGTCGCCGTTCTGGCCGTGGTGGCTCCGGTGGCGCTGCTGCTCCGTCTCGTCCTCTGACCTTGGGCCGCGTGCGCCTCGGTTCGATGCGGCTGGTCGACTTCGACCCTTCCCTGAGGGGGTCCCCGATGCTCAGACCCCGAACCAACCTTGCATGTCGACGACGATGTGGGTGTCGCCATGGGAGTTGTAGATCTTGACCGTCCCGCCGGCGCCCACCTTGGCCACGACTGCGTTGGACACGGTCTGGCCGGCGGCGAAATTGAGACTGGAGGCCAGGGGTTGCGCCTCACCCGAGGGGTAGACGGTGAGGAATCCGAGAGCGGTCGGCTGGGTGACGGCCACGTTCAGGACGACGGCTGAGACCCCGGTTGCCGGCACGCCGCCCACACCGGTCACCGGTAGTGTGAGCGTTCCGTTGGCAGGTACGGCGACGGTCTCTCGGGTGTCCAGGATCCGGGTCGGGGTCAGAGGGTGGTAGGGCACGCCGGGGGCCGAGCCGGGGAAACCGAACCAGCCCTCGACGTCGACGACCACGTGCGTGTCGCCTTGGTCGTTGTAGATGTCGACACCCCACCCGACACCGAGCGGGACCACAACCTTGTTGGCGACGGTCTGGCCTGGACCGAAGTTGATGCTGGATGCCAAGGGCCGGGACGTGCCGGAGGCGAACAGCGTCAGCCACCCGTCGGTCGTCGGTTGGGTCACGGCCACGTTGAGCACCACCGCAACGGCCTGTTCGCCGGGAACGCCGCCGAAGCCCCCCAGCGGCAGCGACAACGTGGCTCGAGGGTTGAGTGCGGCGCTGAGGCGGGTGTCGAGGACGCGGGCCGGGGCGAGGGGCGTGTAGCGGGACCCCGGCTCCGTTCCCTCGACACCGAACCAGCCCTCCACGTCGACCACGACGTGGGTGCTGCCCTGGACATTGAAGATGTCGACTGCGCCGTTCGCGCCCAGTTTGGCGACCACTGCGTTCGACAGCGTCTGGCCCGGCGCGAAGTTGATGCTGGAGGCCAGTGGGCGGACGGTTCCGGAAGGGAACACCGTCAGCCACCCGTTGTCCGTTGGTTGGGTCACGGCCACGTTGAGGACAACCGACGACACCCTGCTCGCTGGCAGCGGGACCCGACCCCTCAGGGTGAGCGAGCGCGTCTCGCCCGGCGCCAGGGCACCGCCCTGCTCCCGGGTGTCGAGCACCCGGTGGGGGCCGGCGGGGTGGAAGGCGCCGTCAGCGGACACGGGGAGCCCGAAGGCTCGCAGGCCGTTCCGGGTGCTGGCGTAGAGGTAGGCTCCGGCGACGGCGGGCGATGCGCGCCCCGGGTCGCCGGTGTCGCCGCTCCACAGCGGCGAGCAGTGCTTCGGTTCGCCAGAGCAGTTCGTCACACCGGTGGCGTCGAACGCGTGGACCACGTTCCCCACAAGATCTCTTGTTGCCGTGAACACCAAGCCGTTGACCACGACTGGAGAAGTCGGGGACCCCCACGGCTGCTGGGACGCCCTCGCAGTCCAGAGCGGCGCGCACACCTTCGTGACGGCGGAGCAGTTGGCGATGCCCGCAGCGTCATAGGCGCGCAGCGTGTTGTCGTCGGCCGACACGTACACGACACCGTCGGCGACGGCAGGAGAGGCTTCCCACCCGTCGGCCCACGATGTGGTCCACATCGGGGCGCAAACCCGGGGAGTGCCGGCGCATTCTGCAACACCGGCCGCGTCGTAAGCCTGCAGAGTGCCCGAGTGCACGTAGACGACACCGTCGGCAACAGTGGGCGCGCGGAACCCGTTGGGGCCTGTGTCCGCAGTCCACAACGGGGCACAGGTGGTCGGCATACCCGCGCAGTTCGTGACGCCCGCGGCGTCGTATGCGTAGAGTCGATTGTCGATGGTCCCGACGTAGACGGTGCCTTCGGACACCGCCGGCGTCGAGTGCACCTCATTGCCCATCTGGGCGGTCCACAAGGGCCCACAGGTCTTCGGCGTCCCGCCGCAGTTGGTCCCTCCGGCGGCGTCGAAGGCATAGAGCTTGCCGTCCCCGGAGCCGACGTACACCCGGCCGCCGGCGATGGCGGGCGACGCCGGGATCCAGTCCCCGGTCTCGGCGGTCCAGAGCGGGGCGCAGGTCTTCGGTACCCCTGAACAGCCGACCACGCCGCCGGCGTCGAACGCGTAGAGCAGCCCGTCGAGGGTACCGACATAGACGACGCCGGCCACGACCGCCGGCGACTCGCTCGTCACGGGGATAGCCGCCGTCCAGAGGGGCTCGCAGCTCGGCTCTCGAGAGCAGATGGCGGGGAAGGCGTGGAGGCCCGTGGATGCACCCACGTACACGACGCCGTCCGCGACCGCCGGCGACGTGTAGACGTCGATGTCGGCGTGCCAGGCGAGCTCCAGCGCCGACACGTTGGCCGGAGTGATGGTGGATGGCTGGTCAACGCCCTGGTGGGCGGGACCGCCCAGGAACTGGGGCCACTCCGTCGCCGGCGCGGCCAGGGCCTGAGGTCCCGGGACACCGGCCAGGCCGAGGCTGACCATGAAGAGCAGCGTCACCCCATGCCGCGTTGCACCCTGTCCCCGTCGAACGCCGATTCTCCGCACCGTTCCTGTATCGGCGCCCGCGTCGGCGGACCTAGCACCTGCGCGTCGCGGCCACGTTCTGGTCGGGGTGCGCCCTCTGGGCGGTCGCCGTTCTGGCCGTGGTGGCTCCGGTGGCGCTGCTGCTCCGTCTTGTCCTCTGACCCGACACTTGCGGGAGCCCGGTTCGACGCTCATCCTGTAGCGGTGAGAGCACACACGGTGGTCTTCGGCCTCGTCATTCTGCTCCTCCTCGGGGGCTGGCGACGATGCCCCCACCGCAGACCCGGTGACCCAACCGACGACGTCTCTCCCGGCGACAGCCACGACAGCCACGGCGGCACCCTCGACCTCCCGGCCGGGCACGACCGGCGCGTGCCCGCTGGCGGCGATCGGCGGGGGAGCTACCGAGGTCACCGCCAAGCCGGGCGACTTCGACGGCAACCGGGTCGCCGACACGCTGCGGGCCTACAAGCTCACCGGCCAGTGGCACCTCCGGGTCGAGCTGGCCGGAGGAACGTCCGGAGGGGACCTGGTGGTCCCCGATGTCGACCCCGCCACCGGGCTGAAAGCGGTCGGGGGGTTCAACATCGACGAGAACCTGGCCGACGAGGCGTTCGCCATCGTGGGCAGCGGCGCATCGACCACCGAGGTGGCCATCTTCACCTTCACCAACTGCAAGCTGGCCCGGGTGACGGCGAACGGGCGGACGATCGTGTTCGTCATCGGGGCCACGGCGCAGCGGCGTAGCGGCCTTAGTTGCGTGACCGGGACCGCGTTGCAGGTCCTCAGCGCAACGGCGCCGCCGAACACCGGCACGCCGTTCACCGCCTCCCGCACGACGTTCGACCTGGTCGGCTCCGACCTGGTCCAGGCCAACACGTCGCCTCCGGAGATGTACGGCCTCGACGACCCCCGGTTGGCTCCGTTCGCCCGGTTCGACTGCGGGAGCCTCTCGCTCAGCTGAGGTGCCGGCGCGCCTACGGTGACACCGTGCTGGTCGGGTTCGCGCTGCCGGTCTCAGGATCCTGGGCCACGCCCGCCAACTGCCGCCAGGTCGCCCGCCGGGCCGAGGAGCTCGGGTACTCGTCGCTGTGGACGTTCCAGCGCCTGCTGTCGCCGTTGGTTGGCGACTCGCCGACGCTCGCGCCCCAGTACCGCAGCGTGCACGACCCGCTGGCCGTGCTCGCCTACGTGGCCGGTCACACGACGACGGTGCGGCTGGGCGTGGCGGTCGTCAACATGCCGTACTACCCGCCGGTCGTGCTGGCCAAGATGCTCACGACCATCGACCACCTGTCGGACTGAACCGCCCTGGGTTTCGCGGACACTCCAGACCTTGGGAACGAGGATGGAGTCATGGGATCAACAGAGCAGTCCCCGTCGCAGCGCAGGTACCCCCCTGAGCTCAAGGAACGAGCGGTCCGG
>Ga0136633_1001324_pt1 | contig 18353 bp, 19 predicted proteins | sample AntDrymeUQ832206_2_FD_105494 | JGI IMG/M metagenome (GOLD analysis project Ga0136633, IMG submission 105494) | Polar desert sand microbial communities from Dry Valleys, Antarctica - metaG UQ83 (22.06) | ecosystem: Environmental > Terrestrial > Soil > Desert | place: Antarctica: Dry Valley...
CCGGTTGGCGGGACGCAGGAAGGCTGCGGCGGCACCGTTGCTTGATGTTCCGTAGATCGCCCCGCCCAGCGCGCCCGTCCTTTCCTCGAGATCCGCCGGGGTGATCGGCTCCGACCACAGGACCCGCTCGCGCACCGGGAGTCCGCGGTCGGCAAGCAGGTCCAGCAGGTGGTCGCCGTACGACGTCGCCAACCCGGGCTCGCGCCAGTCCACGGCACCGCGACCGACTCCGTGCCGAGGGGCATTGACCAGGACGAACCACGCCTCGCAGCCGTCCGGCCGCACCGACGGGTCGTCGGGCGCACTGACGTACAGCGTGGGATCGCGGACCGGTTGCGCCTGTGCACCGAATACGTCGTCGAACTCGGCGTCGTAGTTGGCCGGGAAGAGCACGTTGTGGTGGGCCAACCCGGGGGTGCGTCCTCGTACGGCGAGCAGAAGCACGAAACCGCTGAGCGAGGGCGTGGCCCGGGCCAGCCGGCGCGCCGCAGAGGGTGCGTGGACCATCGACCCGTAGACCGTGGCGGCGTCGGCGTTGGCGACGACGACGTCCGCCTCGAGGCGTCGCCCGTCCTCGAGCTGCACCCCGTCGACGCGTCCCGCGGAGGTGCTGACCCCCGTGACGCGCGCTCCGAACAGGAAGCGCGCGCCGCGCTCGACCGCGCGCTGGTGCACCGCTTCGCCGAGCCGACGCAGCCCGCCCGGGACGTACCAACCGCCGAAGGCCTGCTCGACGTAGGGGACGACGCACAGGGCTGCCGGCGCGCGACGCGGGTCGGAGCCGGTGTACGTCGCGTAGCGATCCAGGTACATCCGCAGCCGCGGGTCGCGCAGGTAGCGGCGGCCCAGCGACCGCAGGGTCCGCCCTGGAGCGATCGCGGCGATGTCCCGAGGCTGGCGCGCTGCGAGCCGAGCCATCGTCCGGGCCCCGTCCAGCGGCGACTCGAGGAACGGGACACGGGTGGCCGCCCAGACCTTGGCTGCGTGCGTCGTGAAGCGGCGCCAGTCGTCGCCATTGCCGGGCCCCAGTGCGGCGTCGAGGCGGTCGCAGAAGTCGTCAAGCTGACTCGTCGCGTCGAACGTCGTCTCGTCGGCGAAGCGGTACCGCGCCGTCGGCTCCAGCGGCGTCAGGTCAAGGTCGGCCGGCCAGCCACCGGTGTCGGAGAACAGGTCGAAGAACACCCGGGGCATGGTGACCAGCGAGGGGCCCGTGTCGAAGCGAAACCCATCTCGCTCGTACAGCCCGAGCTTGCCGCCGACCTGCTCCTGGGCCTCGCAGACCGTGACGTCGTGGCCAAGGGCTGACAGCCGGGCGGCCGCAGCCAGTCCGCCCACGCCGGCACCGATCACCACGACGCGGCTCACACCGACCGTCCCTTCCAGGTCAGCGTCCCGCGGCGCCGGGCCAGGTGCGACCGGCCGGTCAACCAGCAGAGCGCCGCCACGGACACCGGATGCGCCAAGGAATCGGGCAGAGCCCGTCCGCCGGTTCGCCGCGCACTGATGACTCGGCCGACAACCCCTGCGGCGTAGGCGGTCTGACCCCAGCGCGACCCTCGCAGCGCAGCCACGGCGGGTGCGACGTACAGCACGGCGAGAAGTCCCGCGGCGGGCACGGGCAACGTCCAGGCCGACTTGGTGTAGCCGTCGACGAGCTCGCGCCAGCTGTCGTACATGCGGGTGGTGGCCAATTCCGTGCCGTCGGCGACACCACCCGTGCCGCCGGCTGCCTTCACTGCGCGAAGCAGGGCGACGTCCTCGACCACCTCGTTCCGTACGGCGGCGTGGCCGCCTGCCCGGTCGTAGGTGGAGCGCCGTACGGCGAGCAGCTGGCCATTGGCGGCGGACAGGGAAGGCCGCGGCGATCGCTCCGCCAGCCGCAGCGGCAGGAACGTGAGCCAGGACCACTGCAGCAGCGGCTGGACCAGGCGCGTCGCACCTGGGCAGTCCTGGCGTGGGTACGGCGACACCAGGTCGACGGCGTCGAGCATGCCGACCGTTGCTGCGATCGCGTGTGGTGCGAGCACCACGTCGGCGTCAAGAAACACCAGCGCCTCGCTGCCTTGGTCAGCCGCGTCCGCCAGCTGCTGGCAGGCGTGGGGCTTGCCCAGCCAGCCGATCGGAAGCGGCCGACCGGTCAGCACCACCACCCGCGGATCCTCGCCGGCAAGGCGACGTACGACGTCCGCTGTGCCGTCGGACGATCCGTCATCGAGGACCAACAGCTCGTCGAAGTCGTTGCGCAGCAGCGCTCGCAGGCAGGGCTCGACGCGATGCGCCTCGTCCCGCACGGGCAGCAGGACGCTCGTTCTCCTGGTGCGAGCGTCAACCGCCGGGCGACGCAGCAGCCGGGCATTGACAGCGGCGTGCGCCGACAGGGCAGCGACGCAGAGCGCGATCCACCTCATCGGCGCAGCGACAGCGCGTAAGGGATCGCGACGAGGCCCATGCCGAGACCGCCGACGACGGCCGTCAGGGGTCGGCCGAAGAAGACCGCGTTCGCGAGGACTGAGGAGCCGTAGGTCCACAGGAACAAGGCCGCCGGCTGGCGGTCGTCTGCGGCCCGTCGCGGCAGCAGCTGCAGGACGCCGACCATGAGGATCGCGACGGCCAGCCAACCGAGGTAGTTGGAGATAGGGATGTCGGGAGCGCCTGGCAGGGCGGCAGTCACGGACGTCCAGCGCCAGTGACCGGCCTCCACCATCTGCGGGTCGAGGAAGAGGTCCCACGCCGCCAGTGCCAGCCCGCCGACGAGTGCGGCGCCCACCGCGGAACGACGTAGGTGCTGACCGACGAGGAGGCAGGGGTAGGCCATCATCGACCACGCGAGCGGGATGACCAGGGGAACGCCGAACACCTTGGCTCCCAGCGAGTCGGCATAGGTGTACTCGCCGAACGGGAAGCCCGTCGCGGTGCCGACTGCCTCGGCAAGCAACCCGGTTCCTGCCGTCACGGCAACGAACGCCGAGGTCCACCAAGCACCGCGATGAACAAGCGCGTGTGAGGTGCTGGCCAGGAAGAACGCGACCACGGTGACGACCGTCAGGACGTTGCGCGGTTGGCCGTCGACCAGCGGGTAGGCGATCTGCAGAAGGACGGTGGTCGCGGCGAGCGCCGTGGGCAGCAGCCGCAACCGAGGACGATCGGGCGACGGCACACCCCGAGCCTAGGGAAACGGCTCGCTACGTGAGCGAGCTCACCGGAGACAGCCTGCCGCGCAGCAGCGCGACAGCCTCGAACAGCGCCGAACGCGCAGCCGCGCCGTGCTGGTCGAACCAGTCCGGCTCGTCGTCGGTCAAGTCGTCGTACGCGTCCTCGAGGGAGCTGGAGGACAGCTGCTTGCCCGCCACCGGGTCGTCGATGAGCAGGTGCCACAGCTCGGAGACCTCGGCCGTGCTCGGTTGCGGTGACCCGGTGGACAGCCAGCCGCCGAGGTCGAGATCGATCTCGTCTGGCAGGTCGTCCAGCAGGTCGAAGTCGTGCTCCTGCGCGTGGTGCTCCAGGCCGGCACGCGTCGTCCAGACCGGCACGCGCCCCTGGACCGTGAGCAGCAGGTCGGCGTCGTCCTCCAGCACCCAGCCGGCGTGCCAGCGGGTGTCGCCGTCGATGAGCAGGACCTCATACATCTCAGCCACGCTTGAGCACCTTCCGGAAGAACGACGGGTGGAGGTCGGCCATGACAACGGCAGCGGCGGAGCGACCGCTGGCGCCGAAGACCCCACCGCCGGGGTGGGTGGACGCGCCACAGAGGTACAGCCCGGGCAGCGTCTTCACGCGGTAGCCGGCCAGTTCCGGCATCGGGCGCCACAGGAACATCTGATCGAACGCCATCTCCACATGCATCACCTGGCCGTTGCGCAGACCGAGCTCGCGTTCGAGATCGAGGGGGGTCTGCACGTGCATGTGCTCGACGCTGCTCGCAAAACCGGGCGCGACCCGGTCGACCGCCTCGACGAGCTTGGTCCCTTCGCGCTCGCGGATTGCGTCCCAGCTCTCGCCGTTGCTCAGCGCGTAGGGGTGCCACTGCCCCCACACGGTCACGTTGTGCTTGCCGGCCGGCGCGATGGTGTCGTCGAAGGCGCTGAAGGTCATGGCGAGAACGGCCGGGTCGCTCGGCGGCAGGCCGGCGTTGAAGTCGCCGTGCGCCTTGCGCAGGAACTGGCGCGACGGGGCGATCAGCTGGATCGACCGGTAGGTCTCGTCGGTCGCGGCCGGGTAGCGAGGCAGGTCGCTGGTGGCGAGCCGCACCACCATGCCGATGCCGTTGCCGACGCGGACCGTGCGCCGGGCCCGGTCCAGCAGGTCTGATGACCCGGCCAGCTCCAACGTGGTCAGCACGTGGCAGCCGGCGACGACAGTTGCGGCAGCGAGGTGCTCGCCCGACTCCGTGCGCACTCCGGTGACCCGCCCGCCGCGCGACGTGATCTCGGCGGCGCCGTCACCGAGCCGCACGCGTCCGCCGTACGACTCGAGTCGTTTCTGCAGCGCCTCCGAGAGCATCCCGCTGCCGCCCTTGGGGTGGCCGGGTGGCTTCAGGTGCATGACGGTGTTCCAACCGACCAGGTCGGCCGTGGCGACTTCGTGGGTCGGAGGCCCGGACTGCGCCCCCATCCACGCCAGTGCCGTCTTGAGCCGCTCGTCGTCGAAGTGCTCGTCCAACAAGGCGTCGCCGCTGGTGAGGAACTGCCGCGACAGCTCCAACCCGTCCAGCCCGGTCGACTTGCCGACGCCCCACAGCGTCCGACCCAGGTGCATCGGCGTGGGCGCTCCCTGGAAGGCCTCGAAGACGCGGATGTTGCGGGCTGACCAGTCCAGGACGAAGGAGCGGTAGGCCTCTGCATCGCGCGACCCGCACACCTTCTCGATCGAGGTGCAGGTGCGGTCCAGGTCGACGTGGAAGTGGATGCCCTCATCCCCGAACGGCGCGAAGCCCCATGGGTCGAGGTCCTGGTACTCCAGGCCGCACAGGTCCAGTCGAAGGTCCTCCACGATCCCGGTGTGGCGGACCATGATGTGAGCGCTCGAGCCGCGGTCCATCCGGTAACCGGGGAAGCGCTCGACGGTGCTCACCGCGCCACCGACCACCGTGTCGCGCTCGACGACCTCGACGTCAAGACCGGCCTTGGCCAGGTAGCAGGCGGCGACCAGTCCGTTGTGCCCGGCCCCGATGACGACGACGTCAGGCATGGACGTCCTTCGCGAGTACGGCGAACGCCCGCGCGTCACCGGGAAAGGCCACCTGCCCGGCAAGATCGACCCAGCCGCCGGCCCGGTAGAAGCCGCGGGCCCGGGTCTCTGCGTCGGGGGTCGTGAGTACGGCCGTCTTGGCGGAGGTGTCGGACAGGAGGGCGTCGAGCAACCGACGACCCAACCCGCGGCCCTGTGCGCCGGGACGGACATGCAGCTCGCACACCTCGAAGGCGCCCGTCAGCCAGCGCTCAGCCTGGTCAGCCGACAGCGCGGCGCGCACCTGGTCATGCCACCACTGGCCGGGCGCGCCGAGGTACCCGTAGGCGACACCGACGATGCGCTCCCCATCGAGTCCGGCGACCGCGCGTAGGCCGCGTCGCTCCAGATGCGAGGTGATGATCGGACGTCTGCTGCGCGCGACCGCTCTCGGAACCTGCATCGCCTCGGCGTAGACCGCGAGCACGTCGTCGCGGTGATCGCCCAGGTCCTCGCGGTCCCAGGTCACGACGTCGGTCTGCAGCCCGGTCATGCGAGCGGGTCCGCGCCGTCGAGCGAGCCGGAAGAGCCCAGGATGGCGAACCGGGCGAACAGCTCCTCGGCGTACCAGCCCTGTTCTGCGGTACGGCGGATGACCTCGACGTGCGGGGACCCGCGATGGGCAAAGTCTCGCAGTGCCGCGCCGGAGGACCAGAGGCTGAAGGTGCCCTGCAACCCGATGGGCGCCTCGCCGATGCCGATCGCCGCGCGTAGTCCGGGGGAGCGGTGCAGGTCGGCCGACACCGGCGGTACGGCGCGCCAGAAGCCGGCCGCCTTCGTTGCCGACAGACGGGCCCGGGTGATGGCTGCGACCGGGCCGTCGTAGCGGGCTGCCTGCGGATCACCGAAGGGCGTCCGGCCGCTCCACCGACCGCGACTGCTCAGGGGCCGCAGGTCGACGCGCCACGACTCGATGGACGCGGCAGCCCAGTCACGGTGGACAGCCACGTCGGCGGCCGCCTCGGCCGAGGTCCAGCACGTCAGGGCGCCCCACCGGGTCGCGTCGCTGTCGCGCACGGTGAACGTGCGGCCGTCACCGGTGCCGAGCATCTTCGCGAACCGCACCCCTGGTGTGCGGCGAAGCCGGGCCCGGTCCAGGCCCATGCGGCCGAGCGCCCACCCGATGCGCCGGCGGGGCACCCGCCACAGGTGCAGCGTCACGAGTGCCGGCACCGGCTCGATCGGGACGGACAGGGGCACGACCCGAGCCTGTCACGCGGAATGCGGACGCCGCGACTTCGGGTTGGATAAGGATGTGGAGCTGCAGCAGATCGCCGAGCAGGCGGGTCGGGACCTCGAGACAGCGACGGCCCAGGAGATCCTGCGTTGGGCGGTCGATACGTTCGGCGACCGGTTCGCCATCGCGACCTCGATGGGCGACGGCCTGCTCGCCCATCTCGCCGCGTCGGTCGCCTCCGGCGTCGAGCTCGTCTTCCTGGATACCGGCTACCACTTCGCTGAGACGATGGGGACCCGGGACGCCGTCGCGTCGTCGTACGACGTCAAGGTCCGGACGGTGCTGCCGCTTCTGTCTGTCGCGCAGCAGGACCGCGAGTACGGCGCGGATCTGTGGGACCGCAACCCGACGCTGTGCTGCGCGATGCGCAAGGTCGAACCGCTGGCCCGGGCGCTCGAGCCCTTCGACGCTTGGGCTTCGGGTGTCCGTCGCGACGAGGCCGTCAGCCGGCACGACACTCGGGTCGTCGAATGGGACGCCAAGCGGCAGATGGTGAAGGTCAACCCGATCGCGACGTGGACGCAGGCCGACGCCGATGCGTATGTCGCCGACAACGGTGTGCTGGTCAACCCCCTGGCGTACGACGGCTACCCGTCCATCGGCTGCGCGCCGTGCACGCATCGGGTGGCACCGGGGGAGGACCCACGCAGCGGCCGCTGGTCGGGTCAGGCCAAGACCGAGTGCGGGATCCACGTCTGACGGTCGGCCCGGTAGAGCACGTGCCGCTCGAGCCGATGCCCTGGTTCGACCGTGGGATGGTCGAACTCCGCGATCCGGTGCATCCCGATCCGCTCCATGACGCGTCGGGACGGTTCGTTGGTGAGCGCCGTGAAGCTCACGATGGACTCGACCTTGGTGAAGCCGAACGTCAGCGCCGCAGTGCCGGCCTCGCTCGCGTAGCCCTTGCCCCAGGCACTGCGGGCGAGTCGCCAGCCCACCTCGAGCGCGGGTGTGAAGGTCGCGTCGAACGTGGCCCAGGCCAGCCCGGTGAAGCCGATGAAACCGGTCTCGTCCTCGAGTGCCCACAGTCCGTAGCCGTGCTCGGCGAACCCGGCCTCGATCCGGTCGACGAAGGCGTCGCTCTCTTGCTTCGTCAGCGCCGCCGGGAAGTGCTCCATGACCTCCGCGTCGGCGTTCATCGCCGCGAACGGCGCACGATCCTCGTCGCGCCAGCGGCGCATGAGCAGCCGCGCCGTCCGCATCTGTGCGCCCGCGCTACGAGGGATCGGAGGAGGCGCCGGTCAGGCCCTTGTACTTCAGGGTGAAGACGCGCGTGCAGTCCTCGCAGCGCCAGTCACCGTGGCCCTTGTCCGGGTCATCGCCCCAGGGGCGAAGGCGGTCCTCCCCGCAGTACGGGCAGAACATCGGCGCCGCCCGCTCGCTCATCGCCAGATCACCGCAGCTGGGACTCTTCGGCCCGGCGGGCCCAGGTCGCGAAGCGCTCGCCAGGAGCGCGGTCGTCCAGGTAGGTCCGCAGCAGCCGTTCGACGTAGTCGACCGTGCCGTCCGCGGTCACCTTGAGACCTCGTGACTTGCGCCCGAAGCCGGGGTCGGTGCCCATCGAGCCGCCGAGGTGGACCTGGAAGCCCTCGACGCCGTCCACGATCGAGCCCTTGAGACCGATGTCCCCGGTCTGGAAACGCGCGCAGGAGTTGGGGCAGCCGTTCACGTTGATGGTGATCGGCTCGTCGAACTCCGGCAGGCGCTTCTCGAGCTCGCTGTAGAGGTCGACCGATCGGGCCTTGGTCTCCACGATGGCGAGCTTGCAGAACTCCAGCCCGGTACAGGCCAGCGTGCCGCGGCGGAAGCGGGACGGCTTGACCCGCAGGTCGTCCAGCTCGAGTGCCTCGACCACGGTGTCGACCGCGGCCGGAGGTACGTCGAGCACGACGAGTCCCTGCTGGGCTGTCGTGGCGACCCGGCCGCTCGCGTGCTCAGCCGCGAGGGCAGCAACCCGCTGAAGCTGCGTGCCGCTGGTGCGGCCGGCGCGGGCCACCGTCCCGATGTAGGAGTTGCCGTCGCGCTGCAGGTGCACGCCGATGTGGTCGCGGTCATCGGTCGGCACCGGCGGCGGCCCGTCGGGAAGTGGAGCGGTGAGGTACTCGTCCTCCAGCACCTGCCGGAACTTCTCCGGGCCCCAGTCGGCCATGAGGAACTTCAGCCGGGCGTGCATGCGTGAACGGCGGTAGCCGTAGTCGCGAAAGACGCTCGCGACCCCGGCCCACACCTCGGCGACCCGGGACGGCTCGACGAACGTGTTGAGCCGAAGCCCCAGCTTGGGGTTGGTCGACAGACCGCCGCCGACCCACAGGTCGTAACCCAGGCCGAGCTCGGGATGCTCGACGCCGACGAAGGAGACGTCGTTGATCTCGTGGTTGGTGCAGTGCTGCACGCAGCCGCTGATGGAGGTCTTGAACTTGCGGGGGAGGTTGGCGAACGCTGGGTCGCCGATGTAGCGAGCCACCACATCGCGGATGGCGCCGGACGCGTCGACCACCTCGTCGGAGGCGACGCCAGCAAGTGGGCAGCCGATGATGACGCGCGGGCAGTCGCCGCACGCCTCGGTCGTCGACAGGCCAACAGCGTCCAGCCGCTCCCAGATCACGGGCATGTCCTCGACCCGGATCCAGTGCAGCTGGATGTTCTGCCGGTCCGTGACATCGGCCACATCGCGACCGAACTCCGTCGCGATCTCACCGATGACTCGCAGTTGGTCCGCACTCATCTGGCCGCCGTCGATGCGCACGCGCAGCATGAAGAACGGCGCCTCGAGCTCCTCCGGTTCGAGGATGGCCGTCTTGCCGCCGGGGATGCCCTGCGCCCGCTGCGTGTACAACCCGTACCAGCGGAACCGCCCGCGAAGGTCGCCGCCGTCGATCGAGTCGAAGCCGTTCTTGCTGTAGATGTCGAGGATCCGCTGCCGCACGGTCAGCGGCGAGCTGTCCTTCTTGGCCTGCTCGTTGGCGTTGAGCGGCTCGCGGTAGCCGAGCGCCCACTGGCCCTGTCCGCGCACGGCGGGCATGAGTACTCCTGGGTAGAGGGAAGGGAGGGCGAAGGCTCAGCCGCAGGAACAGATCGCGCTGCTGACTCGCTGCAGGTCTACATGCAGGCGCGACGTCAGCAGGGCGGACATGCAGTCCAGGATACGTCCAGGGCGCTCGGCCGCCCTGCACGAGAACACGTTCTAGTCTGATGTGCCGGCTGAGCCGCGCCATCCCGTTTCTGGAGGACACCCGTGACCGCCCTTGACGAGCGGCAGCATCCGCCGTCCCGACGCGCGCAGGCGGGTACGACGCTGTGGCTCACCGGCCTGCCCAGTGCCGGCAAAACGACACTGGCCACGGCGCTGGCCGAGCGGCTGCGCGCCGACGGTGTGCCGCAGGTCGAGCTGCTCGATGGTGACGAGGTACGCGAGTTCCTGTCCAAGGGCCTCGGGTTCAGCCGCGAGGACCGGGACACCAACGTCCTGCGCATCGGCTGGGTGGCGGCGACCCTCGCCAAGCACGGTGTTCTGGTGCTGGCCAGCGTCATCTCGCCGTTCGCCCTGACGCGGGCAGCGGTCGGTGACCTGCACCGCGAGCGCGGGGCCGGATATCTCGAGGTGCACGTCGCGACGCCAGTGGAGGTCTGCAGCGAGCGGGACGTGAAGGGCCTGTACGCCAAGCAGCGCTCCGGTGAGCTGACCGGGCTGACCGGTGTCGATGCGCCGTACGAAGCGCCCACTGCTCCGGCCGCCGTCGTACCCACGCACGAGCAGTCTCTCGACGAGTCGGTGGCGCAGCTGCATGCGCTGCTCGTCGCGCAGGGCGTGCTGTGAACGACGCTGCTGCACTGAGCGCTCTCTCGCAGCTCGATGTGCTGGAGGCCGAGAGCATCCACGTGATGCGCGAGGTGGCCGCAGAGTTCGAGCGGCCGGGGCTGCTCTTCTCGGGCGGCAAGGACTCCATCGTCATGCTCCGCCTGGCGGAGAAGGCTTTCTGGCCGGCCCGCATCCCCTTCCCCCTCGTGCACGTCGACACCGGGCACAACTTCGACGAGGTGCTCGCCTTCCGCGACCAGCGCGCTGCCGAGCTCGACGCGCGCCTGGTCGTCGCGAAGGTGCAGGACGACATCGACGCCGGTCGCGTCGTCGAGGTGCCGGGCGGGCTGCGCAACCCATTGCAGACCACGACGCTGCTGCGCGCGATTGAGGAGGGGCGGTACGACGCCGTCTTCGGCGGTGCCCGCCGCGACGAGGAGAAGGCCAGGGCGAAGGAGCGCTTCTTCTCGTACCGGGACTCCTTTGGCCAGTGGGACCCCAAGAACCAGCGGCCCGAGCTGTGGAACCTCTACAACGGTCGGCACAACCCGGGCGAGCACATCCGCGTCTTCCCGCTGAGCAACTGGACCGAGCTCGACATCTGGCGCTACATCGCGCGGGAGGGCATCGAGGTGCCGTCGATCTACTACGCGCACGAACGCGAGGTGTTCGAGCGAGACGGGATGCTGCTCGGTGTCACGCCGTTCTCCGAGCCCCGCGAGGACGAGATCGTGAAGACGATGGTCGTGCGCTACCGGACGGTCGGGGATGCCTCCTGCACTGGCGCCGTGGAGTCGCCGGCGCGTACGCCGGAAGAAGTGGTGACCGAGGTGGCCGCGACTCGCATCACCGAGCGCGGGGCAACCCGTGCCGACGACCGGGCCAGCGAGGCAGCCATGGAGGACCGCAAGAAGGAGGGCTACTTCTGATGGCCGACCTCCTGCGCTTTGCCACCGCCGGTTCCGTTGACGACGGCAAGTCCACCCTGATCGGACGGCTTCTCTACGACAGCAAGTCGGTGTTCTCCGACCAGCTGGAGTCGGTCGAGCGGACCAGCGCCGACCGTGGCGACGACTACACCAACCTCGCGCTGCTGACGGACGGCCTGCGGGCCGAACGCGAGCAGGGCATCACGATCGACGTGGCCTACCGGTACTTCTCGACGCCGGTGCGATCGTTCATCGTCGCCGACACACCGGGGCATGTGCAGTACACCCGCAACATGGTCACCGGGGCGTCGACGGCCGACTTGGCCCTGGTCCTGGTCGACGCGCGCAAGGGCGTGATCGAGCAGACCCGAAGGCACGCCTCGCTCTCCGCGCTGCTGCGGGTGCCGCACCTGGTGTTGGCGGTCAACAAGATGGACCTGGTCGGCTACGACCGGAAGGTGTACGACGACATCGTCGCGGACTTCCGCTTCTTTGCCGCCGGCCTCGACCTCCCCGATCTCACCGCGATCCCGATGGCCGCACTGCAAGGCGACAACGTGGTGCACCGGAGCACGGCGATCGACTGGTACTACGGGCCCGCGCTGCTCGAGCACCTCGAGCAGGTGCACGTCTTTCGCGAGGACGCGCAGCACCGATCGGCCCGCTTCCCGGTGCAGTACGTCATCCGACCGATGTCCACGGAGCGGCCCGACTACCGCGGCTACGCCGGGACCTTGGTCACCGGGACGCTCCGGGTCGGTGACGAGGTCGTCGCGCTGCCCTCCGGTCGTCGTACGACGGTGGCGGCGATCGACACCTTCGACCGCTCGCTGGACTCGGCCGTTGCCGGGCAAGCAGTGACCGTGCGGCTGACCGATGAGCTCGACGTGAGCCGCGGCGACATGCTGGTCAGCGGGCACGACGCCCCGCAGGTGACGTCGTCTTTCGAGGCCACCGTCTGCTGGATGGCGGATGCGCCGCTGTGCCCCGGCCAACGCGTGCTCATCAAGCACACGACGCGGACGGTGAAGGCGCAGGTGCAGCAGCTTCACGACCGACTCGATGTGACGCAGCTCGTCCCGGAGACCTCGGAGATGTTGCGGCTCAACGACATCGGCCGGGTGCTGCTGCGTACCGCGCAGCCGCTCGCGCTCGACCCGTATGTCGTCGACCGCACGACCGGGGCGTTCATCGTCATCGACGAGGCGACCGGCAACACCGTCGGCGCCGGGATGGTGTCCTGAGCGGGTGACCTATCCGCTGCACCTCGACCTGGCCGGACGAAGGGTGCTTGTCGTGGGCGGTGGTCCGGTGGCGGTACGACGGGTTCGCGGACTGCTCGACGCGGGGGCCGCGGTCGAGGTCGTCGCCACGGCCGTGAGCGCCGACATGCCCCCGGTTCCCTTGCAGCGCAGGCCCTTTACCGCTGCTGACGTCCTCGGCGCCTGGCTGGTCCAGGCCTGCACCGGGGTCGTCGACGCCGAGGTGGCGGCAGCCTGCGACGAACGCGGCGTCTGGTGCGTGCGCGCTGATGACGCGTCGCAGTCGAGGGCGTGGGTGCCGGCCGTGGCGCGGGTGGACGACGTCGTCGTGTCCGTCACGGCCGGACGTGACCCACGCCGGGCGACCGCGCTGCGCGATGCGATCGCTCTCGCCGTCGACACGGGTGCGCTCCCGCTGCGCCGATCCCGGCCGGGCGTCGGCTCGGTCGCATTGGTCGGTGGAGGACCTGGCGATCCCGGACTCCTGACCGTGCGGGGACGGCAGCTGCTCGCCGGTGCCGACGTCGTCGTGGCCGATCGCCTGGCGCCGGCCGTCGATCTCGCAGACGGCGTGGAGCTGATCGATGTGGGCAAGCGGCCCGGCGGCCAGTCGTTCGACCAGCAGGCCATCGAGGAGCTTCTGGTCGACCGCGCGCGCGCCGGGCAGCGCGTCGTACGGCTCAAGGGTGGAGACGTTCACCTGTTCGCTCGCGGCATCGAAGAGGTGGCCGCGTGCGTGCGAGCCGGCGTCGCCGTCGAGGTGGTGCCCGGGGTGTCCAGCGCGTTAGCGGTGCCTGCGTACGCGGGCATCCCGGTGACCGCCCGCGGGGTCACCCAGTCGGTGGCCGTGGTCAGCGCGCACCTGCCGCCGGGTGACCCCGCCTCGACGATCGACTGGGACGCTCTGGCCGGACTGGGCGGGACGGTCGTGCTCCTCATGGCCGTCGACCGCCTGGCGCTGGCCTGTGCTGCGCTCATCGACGGCGGTCGCGGCGAGGACACACCGGTTGCCGTCATCGAGAACGGCACCCTGCCCACGCAGGCGGTGCACATCGCGACCCTTGCTACGGCTGGGGATCTCGTCGTCAGCTCCCCGGCTGTCGTCGTCATCGGCGAGGTCGTAGGGATGCGGGTATGACCGTCCTGCTGGCCGTGGCGCACGGCTCGCGGGACGAGGGGTCGCAGGAGGTCGTCCGCAGCCTGCTGGCAGGAGTGACGGCCCTGCGGCCGGGCCTCGGCACGGCTGCGGCGTACGTCGACAACGCCTCTCCCTCGGTGCGCGCAGCACTGCAGGCGCTGGCTGATGGGGGCGTCGACGACGTGGTCGTCGTACCACTGCTGCTGACGCCGGCCTCGCACAGCAAGACGGACGTGGCGGCCTCGGTGCAGGTCGGCAGACGCGACCACCCGGGCCTGCGGATCCGCTACGGACGACCGCTCGGGCCGCACCCCGTGCTCGTCGAGGTCCTGGCCGCTCGGCTGCGCGAAGCGGGGGCGCGCGACGAGGACCCGGTGCTGCTGGTCGCCGGCGGTGCGCTCGACCCTGACGCCAACGCCCAGGTCGCCGCCACCGCGCGGTTGCTGTGGGAAGGCAGGGGCTGGCCGTCCGTCGATGTGGCCTTCGCGTCGACGACGCGCCCCACGGTCCCCGAGGCGCTGGAACGCCTGCGGCTGCTGGGTTTCTCGCGGGTCAGCATCGCGCGCTACTTCCTCGGGCCGGGGTACCTACCGCGGCTGGTCGAGACCCAGGCGCGCGGCACGGGACTCGAGGTCGTCGTCGCTGAGCCGCTCGGGGTGTCGGCAGGCATCTCCGCGCTGCTGCTCGGCCGGTACGACGAGGTGCTCGGCACCGACATCCGGATGAACTGCGACGCGTGCCTCTACCGGACGGCGCTGCCCGGTCGTGAGGGAGCGGTCGGGTCACCGCAGCTGCCGCACACGCATCCCGACGATCAGCCGTAGCTCAGCGGTAGCGACGTACGCCGTCGTCGACGGTCTCGGTCAGCCGACCCTGCGCCACGAGCAGGTCCAGGTGCGCCCCCGTCTCGGACACGGCCAGCATCGCGTTGAAGGGGTCCAGCTCGGTGAAGACGCGCTCGCGCCGGGTCCAGGTGAGGATTCCCGCGACGTCGAAGGCGCTGGACGCACCCGTGGCGACCGCGGACAGCGCCTGGTCGAGCCGTCTGCCGTGGTGCGCGACCAGCTCGTCGACCCGTGCGTGCGCGCTCGGGGCGACCGGGCCGTGTGCGGGGAGCAGCAGGGCGTCCGGACGGGATCGCACGACCTCGAGCGAGCGCAAGAAGGCACCCAGCGGGTCGGGGGAGTGCACCGGCTCGAAGCCGATGGACGGCGTGATGGTCGGCAGCACGTGATCGCCGGCGAACAGCAGGGCCGCGTCGGTGTCGTAGAAGACGACGTGACCGCTGGTGTGCCCCGGCGTGTGCACCACGTCGAGGACGCGCCCACCCGAGAGTGGCAGCGGCCCGGGAACCAGCCAGGTGTCCGGCGACTCCCAGTCGGTGCGGTCGTTGTCGTCGGGTGCGAACCGCTCGATCAGGTCCGCGAGTACGGCGGCGCCGCAGCTTCGCAGCACGGCCAGGTGTCGTTGCAGCGGCACTGATCCCGGCTGCTGCACGAGCTCGAGCGCCGGCCGTTCGAGCTCGCCGAGGCTGACGGTGGCGCCGAAGTCGCGGCGCAGCGCGATCGCCTGCGTGTAGTGGTCGCGATGCATGTGGGTGACCAGGAACTGCCGCACATCACCGAGGTGCGCGCCGATCTCGGCGAGCCCGTCGGACAGCAGGTGGCGTGACTCCGGCAGGGCCCAGCCGCCGTCGACGAGCACCAGCCCGTCGTCGGTCTCGACGACGTACACGTTGACGGCGCGCAGCCCGTCGTTGGGCAACGGCAACGGGATGCGGAACACGCCCGCCGAGACAGGGTGGGCTCCGGGTGCGGTCCAGTCGTCAGGCGGAGTCATCGCAGTGCTGTCTACCGGACCCGTCCGCGTCCTCCGGTCAGCTGTAGCTGAGCCGCCGGAAGGTCAGCGGCTCCTGGTCCAACCGCACGCGGGCCAGCTTGGGGTCCCTGCGGTCGATGCGGTGCTGGACCAGCAGGAAGACCCCGACGATCAGGGCGACCAGCAGGGGGGCGGTGGGCTCGTCCGCTGCCCGCCGTACGACGGTGGTCAGGGCCGGTAGGACCTCGGCGTCGGGGCTGATCCCGGGTGCTGACGCTGTGGGCGCTGTGGGTGCGGCTTTGGCTGCACGGACGGGCTTGCGGGCCTTGGTCGGGCGGGACGGGAGGCGAGGGCCCTGTACGGCGGCAGCCGGTGCGGTCCGGCGCTGCACCTGCGGTCCGAACGGGCTGGCGGGTCGCGCGGTGAACGGGTTGGCGCGCACCGGCGTACCGAGCGGCGCGGTCCGGGCGACCGGGATCGCGACGGGGCCGATGAGGATCCGGGTCGCCGGGGGTGCGGCCTGCGGTCCAGCCTGGGGAGCCGCCTTGGCGGGTCCCGCCGCCGCGCTGCCCGTCGTCGCAGTGCCGGTGCCGGTGCCGGTGGTCCCCGGTGCGGCGCCGGCGCCGTGGTCGGCCTTTTTGTCACTCGTGATGGTCGACGCGGTCGAGGTTGTCACCAGGGGGGCCGGAGCTGCCGGGGAGCTGACCGGCGCCGTGGGCGTGGTGGGACCTGCGGTCGCCGTACCTGGCTTGGGGTCTTTGCTCTGGCCGCCACCGGCGTTGTTGTTCGGGGGTGTGGCCGGCGAGGGAACGGGCTTGACCTGGGGCGCTGCCGGAGCGGCGATGGCGGTGGTCGGCAGGCTGATGGCGAGCCCGAGGGTGGCGAGGACGGCCAGCGCGATCAGGGCAGGGCGGCGTCGAGCGGGCCGCCGTACTGCCTCGGGCATGTCACCGTCCTCACGCGTGGAGCCGAACTGGTGGCGCGCGCAGAACGCCCGCACAGAGTCATCGGCGTGAGGTGAGCCCGGCGTACCGCCAACCGGCGTAAGCGCTGAGATCGGAGCGAATCCGGACATCCGGCCATCCGGCCACCCCTGGACACCCCGGCCACCCCGGCCAGCCCGCCTACCCCGGCCAGCCCGCCTACCCCGGCCAGCCCGCCTACCCCGCCACACACCGGCGTCGTGCAGAACTGCACCAGGGGGGCGGTGACGACGGCGATCAGCCCGTCGGAGCGTGCTGCTGGTGCTGTCGTGCACGTGCGGACGCAGGTGCTGCACACCCGACAGGTGAGAGGTGTTGACGGTTCTGTCGGTGCCGGTGTCTACTGTTCTCGATGTTCGAACAGATGTTCGAAGATCAACAACGACGAGGGCCTCGCGGACCTCGTCGCGGGCGGACTCCCGCCCGGTGGTGCGGGGCCTCGACCCCTCGTCTCCACCGGGCGGGACGCACCGGTCCGGCGGGACGTGGGGAAGCGTCTCGTCGGACCGGTGACCGCCCTTCGCCGTCTTCCCCCGGCTTCGCGGACAGCACCTTGCTGCTCGCCCGTTGCTGGAGGGAAGACGACCATGACGCGACTCGTTCACGGGCCGGCTGGCAAGTTTGCCGAGCTCGTCGAGGTACGACGGCGCGACGACGTGCCCGAGCAGTTCCTGTGGCGGGGCCGGCTCTACCTCGTCCAGGAGGTGCTGGCTCGCTGGACCGAGTCGGGTCGCTGGTGGCGCACCGAGGCAGGTGGCGCGGGAGCCGCGGGAGTTGCGGGAGCTGCCGGCATTGATGACGGTGAGTGCGAGTGGTGGCGGGTCGAGGCGGGCAGCGGGCGGCTCGCTGTGCTGTCGGCCGGGACCGGTGTCTACGACCTGTGCTTCGACTGGGCCAGCGGCACCTGGTCGCTCGCCCGGGTCCTGGACTGATCGCCATGCACCCGTCCCCCGCGATCACCTCGCCGCTGCCCGCCGGCACCCTGCTCTCCCTCGCTCGCCGTGGTCTGGTCGAGGCTGCGTCCAGCCCGTTGGCGCCCGAGCGCTACGCCGCCGCACACCTGTCTGCGCTGCGCGCGGCAGCAGCCGTGCTGGCCTGCCGGGCCCGCCCGGCCGGTTCCTCCGCCCGCCGGTCCCGCCCGACGAGCGCGTGGGTGCTCTTGGCCGGCGTCGCCCCCGAACTGGGCGAGTGGGCAGCGTTCTTCGCCGCCGGCGCACGCAAGCGGGCGGCGGCGGAGGCGGGGCTGCCTTCGGCGGTCACCGGCCGAGAGGCCGACGACCTGCTGCGCGACGCCCAGACCTTCCTCGCCGTGGTGGAGACCACGCTCGGGTTCGACGGCTCCCAGCTGCTGCTCGCCTCCGGCTGAGCGGCTCCCCATGGATCCGTTCGTCCACCTCCACGTCGCCTCGGGCTACTCGCTGCGACACGGCGCCTCCCACCCGCACGTGCTGGTGGAGCGGGCCGCCGAGCACGGCATGGACACCCTGGCGCTCACCGATCGCGACGGGATGTACGGCGTGGTGAAGTTCGCCAAGGCGTGCGCCAAGGCGGGGGTCCGGCCGGTGTTCGGCGTCGACCTCGCGATGGCCAGGGTCACGGCCCGGGTCATGGACCGGGGCAAGGACCGGGTCCCGGCCGGGTTCATGGCGCAGCCGCACCCGGGCGCCCCCTCAGCCCGTCGTGCCCCCGCTAGGGGCGGCGCCTTCCTCGACCCGGGCAACGTCGCCCTCCCGCGGGTCACCCTGCTGGCCCGCGACGGCCGAGGGTGGGCGGCGCTGTGCCGGCTGGTGTCGGCGACCCACCTCGCCGGGGAGCGCGGCACCCCGGTGTGCAGCCTCGACCTCGTCGCCGAGCACGCCGGGAGCGCCGCTGCGGCGGGTTCGCTGGCGGTCCTGCTCGGACCGGTGTCGGAGGTCGGTCGGGCGGTTGCGGCCCGCCGCCCCGACCTCGCCCGGGCCCAC
>Ga0136633_1001325_pt1 | contig 18343 bp, 16 predicted proteins | sample AntDrymeUQ832206_2_FD_105494 | JGI IMG/M metagenome (GOLD analysis project Ga0136633, IMG submission 105494) | Polar desert sand microbial communities from Dry Valleys, Antarctica - metaG UQ83 (22.06) | ecosystem: Environmental > Terrestrial > Soil > Desert | place: Antarctica: Dry Valley...
GATCGAGTCGACGGGCTTCTTCACCAAACGCCCAGACGCGGCCAAGCACCTCGAGGCCGGCGCTAAGAAGGTGATCATCTCGGCCCCCGCGTCGGACCCCGACGTGACGGTCGCGCTCGGCGTCAACTTCGGTGCCTACGACCCCGACGAGCACCACATCATCTCCAACGCCTCCTGCACGACCAACTGCCTGGCGCCGCTCGCCAAGGTGCTGCACGAGACGGTTGGGATCGAGCACGGCCTGATGACGACGATCCACGCTTACACCGCGGATCAGCGTCTTCAGGACATGCCCCATTCCGATCTCCGCCGCGCCCGTGCCGCCGCTTTGAACCTGATCCCGACGACGACCGGTGCAGCGAAGGCGGTCGGCCTCGTTCTGCCGGATTTGAATGGGCGCCTCAACGGCTGCGCCGTGCGCGCTCCCGTGGCTACCGGCTCGGTCGTTGATCTGACCTGCGTCGTCGGTCGCGAGACGACCGTCGAGGAGATCAACGCCGCAGTCAAGGCCGCGGCCGAAGGTCCGCTCGAGGGCATCCTCGCCTACACCGAGGACCCGATCGTCTCCAGCGATGTCGTCAAGGACCCGCACTCCTCGGTCTTCGACTCGCAGCAGACGATGGTCATGGAGGGCACCCTCGTCAAGACCGTCGCTTGGTACGACAACGAGTGGGGCTACTCCAACCGAGTAGTAGAGCTCGCCGAAAAGGTGCTTTCACCCGTCCCGGCCTGATGGATCCGAGCGGAGCCGAGACCACCTCCGCCGAGGCGGCGAAAGGAACGTTTACGAAGGCCCCGATGCGCGACGCTCGGGTTCGCGGGCACCGGGTGCTTGTCCGGGCGGATCTGAACGTGCCCTTGAGTGGGCATTCGGTCTCCGATGATGCGCGGATTCGCGCTGCCCTGCCGACAATCGAGTACCTCCGCGACGCGGACGCGTCCGTCGTCCTCTGCTCGCATCTCGGCCGCCCTGAGGACCGCGACCCCGACCTTTCTATGTCGCCGGTGGCGGCGCGCCTTGCCGAGCTGCTCGGTATTGGCGTCGCAGTCGCCCCCGGGGTCGTCGGCGGCGCCGTCGAGGCCGCTGCGGCGGGGCTCGAGCCGGGCGAGGTCCTGCTGCTCGAGAACACGCGCTATGAGCCGGGCGAGACCAAGAACGACCCGGAGTTGGCCGACGGGCTCGCCGCTCTCGCCGACATCTACGTCAACGACGCCTTCGGCGCCGCCCACAGGGCCCACGCCTCGACGGCGGGCGTCGCCGAGCACCTGCCGGCCTACGCCGGGCTCTTACTCGAGCGCGAGGTCCGCGAGCTGACTTCGGTCCTCGCCGATCCTGCGCGGCCTCTGGTCGTCGTCCTCGGTGGCGCAAAGGTGTCCGACAAGATCGGGGTGATCGAGCGCTTCCTCGAGATCGCCGACGAGATCCTGATCGGTGGTGCGATGTGCTTCAGCTTCTTCCGTGCCCAGGGTCAGGAGACCGGCGACTCGCTGGTCGAGGAGGAAGGCATCGAGCTCGCCCGGACGGCGCTCGAGCGGGCCGAGGCGAGTGGCTGCGAGCTGCGGTTGCCGGTCGATCTCGTCGCCGGCGACAAGTTCGCCGCCGATGCCGAGCGGCGCAAGATCGACGGCGTCGAGATAGAGCCGGGCTGGATCGGCCTCGATGTCGGCTCGAAGACGGCCGCCTCCTACGTGGATGCGATCGCGCAGGCCGGGACGGTCTTCTGGAACGGCCCGATGGGTGCGTTCGAGATGGAGCCGTTTTCCCATGGCACGCGAGCGATCGCCGAGGCCGTCGCGGCCAGCGATGCGGTCACGATCGTCGGCGGCGGCGATTCCGGCGCGGCGCTCGGCCAGTTCGGCCTCGCCGATCAGGTCAGCTGGCTGTCGACCGGCGGCGGCGCATCGCTCGCGCTGATCGAAGGAAAGAAGCTGCCGGGAGTCGAGGCACTCCTCGATGCGGACGAGCGAACCGGAGGACCCGGCAAAGCCGGATCCTCCTCCAATGCGGCTCCCGCTGAACGGCACCTCCGCCGTGGACCCGGCGAATGAGCGCTCGGACGCCTCTGATCGCGGCGAACTGGAAGATGTTCAAGACCATCGCGGAAGCCGAGGCCTTCTGCGTCGACTTCCTGCCGCGAGTGGCCGGCGCCGGCGCCGAGACGGTGATCTGCCCTTCGTATCTGTGCCTGCCGCGCGTCGTCGAGCTTTGCGCCGACGCTCCCACTCGGGTCGCGGCCCAGAACATGCACTTCGCGGCGGATGGAGCGTTCACCGGCGAGGTCGCGCCCGCGATGCTCGTCGATCTCGGAGTCGAGGCTGTGGTCCTTGGGCACTCCGAGCGCCGTCAGATGTTCGGCGAGACGGACGAGGCGTTGTCGCGGAAGCTCCCCGCGGCTCTCGATGCCGGCTTGCTGCCGATCCTCTGCGTCGGTGAGACCGAGTCCGAGCGCGATGCAGACGAGACCGATCGCGTCCTGCGCCGTCAGATCGACGCCGGGCTTTCTCGGCTGCCGGTCGAGCGCCTTGGCGAGGTGGTCGTCGCCTACGAGCCCATCTGGGCAATCGGCACGGGCCGGACTGCCAGCCCCGATCAGGCCGAGGACGCCTGTGGGTTCATCCGCGCCCTGATCGGTGGTCGTGCGGATTCCGCTGGTGAGGCGGTCCGGATCCTCTACGGAGGCTCGGTCAAGCCGGGCAACGCCGCCGAGCTGTTCGCCCGGGTCGAGATCGACGGTGGGCTGGTCGGCGGTGCGGGGCTCGAAGCAGACTCCTTCGCCGAGATCGTCGACGCGGCCGACGCCAGTGGCCCCGCGGCCGATTAGAGGCCGGGCGTGATCGATCCCGCTGCGGCTTCAACCAGACTTCCCGCCGCCTCGGTCGCGTTAATCATCCTCGACGGCTGGGGGCTTGCCGAGCCAGGGCCCGGCAACGCGGTATCGCAGGCTCAGACGCCGATCTTCGATCAGCTCTGGAGCGCCTACCCGCACACGACGCTGACGGCCTGCGGCGCGGCGGTCGGCCTGCCGGAGGGGCAGATGGGCAACTCCGAGGTCGGCCACGTCAACCTCGGCGCGGGCACGGTGATCAAGCAGGATCTGGCCCGGATCGACGACGCGGTCGCCGATGGCTCGCTGTTCGAGAACCCGGCCCTGCTCGCGGCCTGCGCGAGCGCCCGCGAGGGCAAGCGCGGTCGCCTGCACCTGATCGGCCTGGTCTCCGACGGCGGCGTCCACTCCGGCTTCGCCCATCTCGAGGCGTTGATCGAGCTCGCGGCCGCCGAGGGAGTTCCCGACCTCGTCCTGCACGCGTTCACCGACGGTCGCGACACCTCACCGACCGGCGGCCCTGCCTACTTGGAGGAGGTCGAGCGCTGGCTGACTCACGCCGGGCGAATCGGAACGGTCGGTGGGCGCTATTGGGGGATGGACCGCGACCAGCGTTGGGAGCGGACCAAGCTCGCCTACGACGCGATCGTCCACGGCGACGGCCAAAGAGCTGCGAGCGCCGTTGAGGCCGTGCGCGCCTCTCATGCCGAGGGCGAGAGCGACGAGTTCGTCCGGCCTACCGTGATCGGCAACTACGACGGGATCGTCCCCGGCGATGCGGTGATCGCCACCAACTTCCGTCCAGACCGGATGCGTCAGTTGATTGCCGCCCTCGGTGAGGACGACTTCGGACACTTCCCCCGCGGTGGCGCCGACGCATTCGAGCTGACGACGATGACCCAGTACCGAGCCGGTTGGCCGTATGCGATCGCGTTTCCGCCGCGCGAGCCCGAGACGACGCTCGCCGAGGTGATCTGCGCCGGTGGAGGCAAGCAGCTGCACGTCGCCGAGACCGAGAAGTACGCGCACGTCACTTACTTCTTCAACGGCGGCCGCGAGGCGGAGTGGAGTGGGGAGGAGCGGCGGCTCGTCGACTCGCCTCGCGACGTTCCGACCTATGACCACAAGCCGGAGATGAGCGCCGCCGCCACCGCCACCGCCTTCACCGGCGAGTGGGCGCAGGGCGAGTACCGGTTCGGAATCATCAACTTCGCGAACCCCGACATGGTCGGGCACACCGGCGACATCCCGGCCGCGATCCGTGCCGTCGAGGAGGTTGACACGCGGCTCGGCGAGGTCGTCGCTGCAGTTCTTCGAAGCGGCGGGACCTGCATCGTCACCGCCGACCATGGCAATGCCGAGGAGATGCTCGAGGCCGACGGCTCGCCCGACACCGCTCATTCCCTTAACCCGGTGCCGCTGATCCTGACGACCGCCGGCATCGCGCTCCGCGAGCACGGGATCCTCGCCGACGTGGCGCCGACGATCCTCGAGGCGCTGGGGATCTCGCAACCTGCGGAGATGACCGGGCGCTCGCTGATCGCCGCCGAATGAGGGTCGATCCGGCTCGGCTGCGCTTCGAGATCGAGGCCCGCGACGGCGCGGCGCGGACCGGCAGGTTGCAGACGCCGCACGGGGAGATCAGCACCCCCGCCTTCGTGCCGCTGGCGACGCGGGGGTCCGTCAAGGGTCTGCTTGCTTCGGAAGTGGCCGAGCTCGGCTACGAGTTGCTCCTCGGTAATACCTACCACCTGATGCTGGCGCCGGGCGCCGAGCTGATCGCGCGCCGCGGTGGCTTGCACACCTTCATGGGCTGGGACGGAGCGATCATCACCGACTCCGGTGGCTTCCAGGTCTTCTCGCTTGCCCACGGGAACACGACCGCGGAGGTCAAGGGCGCTCGCGGCCGACCCAAGCTCGACGGCGGCGTGATCTCGATCGAGGAGGCCGGCGTCGAGTTCCGCTCCTACATCGATGGCAGCAGTCACCTGCTCTCGCCGGAGCGTTCGATGGAGGTCCAGGCAGCGCTGGGATCCGACGTCGCGCTGGTATTCGACGAGTGCACGCCTTTCGACGCCGACTTCGACTACACGGCCAAGTCAATGCAGCGCACCCACCGCTGGCTCGATCGCTGTCTCGCTTGGCACGGGGAGAGCGGATCGAATGCCCAGGCGCTGTTCGGAATCGTCCAGGGAGGGACACACGAGGAGCTACGCCGCGAGTCCGCCGAGACCGTCGCGGCAGCCGGCGTCGACGGGCTCGCGATCGGCGGCACGCTGGGACGAGACAAGGAAGAGATGGCCGCCGTGCTCGGCTTCACGGTGCCGTTGCTGCCGCCGGAGGCGCCGAAGCACCTGCTCGGGATCGGCGAGCCCGACGATCTCGTCTCGGGGATCGCGCTCGGAATCGACCTCTTCGACTGCGCGGTGCCGACCCGGCTCGGCCGCCACGGGATGGCGCTGGCGCCGCTGCCGGAGCGGCGCTTTCGCTACAACCTGCGCCGGGGCGCCGAGGCCGAGCAGGATGGGCCATTGGTCGAGGGCTGCCCCTGCGTCGCCTGCACCCGATTTAGCCGCGCCTACGTCTGCCACCTGACGCGGATCGGCGAGCTGACGGGCGCTCGCCTACTGACGATCCACAACCTCGTCTACGCGGAGCGGCTGATGGCGGGCGCACGCGACGCGATCGGCGCGGGCCGGCTCGGCGCTTACCGCGACGCGATCCTCGACGGCCAGGCGCCTTGGGAGGCGTCAGCCTGAGCGTCGCGGTGCGGTGCCGTGTTCGAGCACGCCGGCGACTTCGCTGACGGCGTCGAGCTTGCCGGTGGCGACGTTGATCGTCAGCTCATATGCCTCGTCGTTAGTGAGCGTGAGTCGCATCCCGTTGATGCCGTAGAACGCGAGGGTGGCCGCAAGCGCAAGGCGCTTATTGCCATCGACCAGCGCGTGGTTTCGTGCGAGGGAGAGCAGTAGGGCTGCCGCTTTTTCGTGGATACCGGGGTAGGCGTCCTCGCCGAAGGCTGAGGCCCGGGGGCGAGCTAGCGCCGGTTCCAGCAAGCCGCGGTCCCGCACCTCCGGTGGCGCCCCGAGGACGCGCTCCGCGACGTGGAGGAGCGCGTCGAGGTCGAGAAAGATCACTTTCCGAGACGGTCCAAGGCTTCCGCGTAGCGCGGCAAGTCCTCGTCGAGCCCCCGGTCGAGGAGGTCACGCCGGCTGGTGCGGTCGATGTAGTCGCGCACGGCCGCGCGGGCAACCGTCTGCATCGATCGGCCCTCGTGCAGCGCCCGCCGACGCAGCGCGTCGGACTCTTCATCCGTCAGTCGCAGTGTCATCGCCATTGATGGATTGGTATCAGCTCTGATACCACCTTGCTTCGAGGTGGTCGGCGTCGCCGCCTACTCCATACGGTCGCGGACGAAGTCGATCAGCGAGTCGAGCTGATCGTTGATCTCGCTCTCGATGTACTCGCTGATCCCGGTGCTCTGACCGGCGTCGGTGGCGAGCAGGATGACCAGCGCGACGATCCCTGCGATCAGCGCCATCAGCAAGAGACCACCGACAACCCGCATCAAGCGAGAGAAGCCGGAGCGTCCCCGTTCGCTTCGCGATGCCGCCCGCTGTGGTGCTGCGAGGGGAGCGGGAGTGGGACGCCGCCGTGGGCGGGGCGCCGCAGCCGGCACCGGTGCGGCGGGAGTGGGGGGGTTGGCTCCGGCGGCCACGCGCGTTGGCCCCGTCGGACGCCGGTCGACGACACGGGTCGCCGCCTCTGAGCCGACCGGCGCGATCCCCGAGAGCCCCTTGCGCAGTCCGCCGGCGAGGTCGATCGCGTCGCTGTAGCGGTCCGCGGGATCGCTTTCCAGCGCCTTGAGGACAGCGGCCGAGAGCGCCTCGGGGATATCGGCGTCGTAGCTCGACGGGGGCAGCGGCCGTTCGTTCTCACGGCGCATCGCGAGTTCGGCGAGGCTATTGCCTTCATAGGGGAGCCGGCCGGTCAATAGCTGGTAGGTGACGACTCCGAGCGAGTAGACGTCGGAGACCGGGGTCGCCTCGTCGCCGCGGGACTGCTCGGGCGACAGGTACGCCGCGGTCCCGACGACTGAGCCGACCTGGGTCAGGCGTGTCTGCTCGGCGGCCCGGGCGATCCCGAAATCGGCGATCTTGACGGTCATCTCGCTGTCGCCTCCGGCGGGGCCGCCGATGATCAGGAGGTTGCCCGGCTTGACGTCGCGGTGGACGATGCCCTGCTTGTGGGCGTACTCGAGCCCGCTGCAGGATTGCGCGGCGATCTCGACCGAGATCACTGGTTTCAGGGTCCCCTGGCTCTGCAGAAGCTGCGCACCCGAGCGACCCTCGACGTACTCCATGACGATGAAGTGGCGGCCGCGGTCGACCCCGGTGTCATAGATCTGGACGATGTTCGGATGGACGAGCTTGGCAACCGCGAGCGCCTCGCGGCGAAACCGCGCCACGAACTTCTCGTCATCGGAGAGATGCTCGGCGAGCACCTTGACGGCGACGGTCCGTTCGAGCACGCGGTCAGTCGCGCGGCGAACCGTTGACATGCCGCCGGAGCCGAGCCGGTCCTCGAGCTCGTAGCGATCGGCAATCAGCTCGCCGATCACTTCCTGCCGCCCTCGTCGGCTTGACGACGATCCTCTTGGCCGGGTGGCGTGCCGCCCTGACCGGGCGGGACCCCGACGCCGCCATCGTCCGGAGGAGGCGGGGGCGGCTCTTCGTCGGGTGGCTCCTCGTCGTCCGGGGGCGGAGGCTCCTCTTCGTCGGTGGTCGTTTCCTCGTCGGTGGTAGTGGTTTCCTCATCGGTGGTGGTGGTCTCATCGGGGACCGTCTCCTCCGGGAGCGTCTCGGTCGAGGTCGTCTCCTCCTCGGGGTCTTCCTCTTCCTGATCCGCGCAATCCTCGGCGCTGAGATCCTGAGCGTTGTCTAGGAGCCGAGCCAGGCCGTCGCTGGTCTCCTCGCTGACCTCGGCCGAGAGCTCTTCGACTTGGCTCTCCGCCTCGGCGATCGCCGAGGCGCGGGTCTCGCAGTCCGCGCTCTGCGCAATCTCGACTGCCGCGATCAACTCGTTGCCTGGCCCGGTCGGAATGTCCTGCTCGGCCTCGGAGCCACAGGCGGTGAGAACCAGGCTGCAGAGCAGCGCCACGGCGGCCGCGGCGAGCCTGGACGGCACGCCGAGCAGGGAAATGTGACCTTCTCGAGGCACGGTCCTCGAGTGTATAGGCGCCCTCACCGCGTCCTCACTGACTCACTGGCCGGCGAACAGCCGCTTGCCGAGATGCGGTGGCAGGCCGCTGTCCACGATCGCTTGCGCAGCTTTGTCGATGTCGTAGCTGACCCGGTGATACGTAGCGCGCCATCCCTCAGTGTCCAGCTCGAGCCAGGCGGCGCGCGGATCGCCGTCGCGTGGCTGACCGACGCTGCCTGGATTGATCAGCCAGCGGTCCGCCGCGAGCTCGAGCTCCGTGCCGGCGCCGGCCTGCCAGCCGCGTGCTTCGGCGGATCCGGAGGAAGCGTTCTCGCCGTCGGCAATCGAGAAGAAGAGCGCGATATGGGAGTGGCCGACGAGGCTGACGCGTGCCTCCTGCACGGCGAGACACTCCGCGGCCTGGTCGGGCCAGAGCACGTACTCCCAGATCGGATCCCGGGGCGAGGCGTGGTAGAGAGCGGCATCGCGGCTCGTTTCCAAGGGCGCGAGCCCGGCCAGGAAGGCCAGCGTCTCGCCCGAGGAGTTGGCCCGGGTCCAGTTAACGGCCGTCGCCGCCGCGGCGGAGAACGTCGCGGTGTCGAGCTCGCCGAGCACGGCGAGGTCGTGATTGCCGACCAAGCAGACGTCGGCAGCCTCGCGGACCAGTTCCACGCAGCGATCGGGATCGGCGCCGTATCCGACCGTATCGCCAAGGCACCAGATCTCGTCCTGCTCGCGATCGGACAGGTCCTCGAGGACTGCCTCGAGGGCAGGCAGGTTGGCATGGATGTCGGAGATGACGGCGGCGCGCATGTGTTCGATGATTTGATTCCTGATCGAAGTTGACGCGGAGTTCCGACCCGGTCAAGCCGATCGAGGAGGACAGTGAAGACCCCGGCGGCGGGCTATCGTACGGCCCGGAAGGCCGATCTGGCCGCGGCGGGGCTATCGTAGGGCGTTCGCGATAGGGGAGGCGCTCCATTCACGCGCTCCCCGATCATCACAAAGACAATGCCAGAGCCGAACGAGATCCTAAATCCAGCTCCCGACCGAGCGATGGCGCGGGACCCCGCGGCGTCAGATCAGGGCGCCGGGAGCCCGCCGACCGAGCAGAATCAAGAGCCCCCGATCGCCGCGGCAGCCGAGGAGTGGATCCCAGCGGCGATGCGATCCCCAAGCGATACGACCGGCGCGATTGTCGCAGCGCCTGAGTGGGTCCCGTCGGAGATGCATGGGTCCGAGGCGGTGCTCCCCAAGGCGGTTGCCGCCACCCCCGTGGCCGATATGCCCGAAGACCCCGACGTAGCCGAGGCCCGTGCGAACAGCCCGGATGCGTTCACGGCTGAGCGGGTGGCTAAGCGCCTGGGCAAAGGTCTGAATGCTCTCGAGACCGGAACCGCCGAACGGCTGGCAAGTTTGGAGGCTCGAATCGGAAGGATGGACAAGCGGGCGGACACTACAGCGGAGCGCTTCGAGCAACGTCATGGAGAAGCCGAGATCCGATCGAAAGAGCTCAACCAGTCCCTGGATGACGGGCAGGTAGCGGTACGCGAGCTTGGTCGCTCCCAAGCAGAGCTCGCTGAAAGTCAGACGGAGATGCTGATCACCCTCGAGGCCGAAAGGAAGGCGTTTCGGGGTGAGGTCCAAGCCGATGTCGAAGCTCTACGCGCGAGCCTCGCCTCGCTCGAGAAGGACCGCGACGACGCTGCCGGGCGCCGGCTCGAACACGAGCGACAGATCGCGGGGGCCGTCGATGCACAGCGCGACGGGATCATCGAGATACTGACAGCACTCGAGAGCCGGATGACGGCGGAGTGGGACCGGCTTGCCGCGCGCGGGGATGCCGAGGAGCAGGTCCGCCGTGCTTCCGAGCAGCGCGCCGCGACCGTTCTCAGCGAGGTGAGCGAACGGTTGCAGATTCAATCGGAGCGTCTGACCTCCTCCGAGGATGCGGCACGCGAGCGGGCCGGCGACTACGAACGGAACCTCGACGCGTCCGTTGCGGGGCTCCGCAACGAGATCGACGAGACGGTCAAGCGCGTCGAGCTGGTTCGTGAGGAAGTTGCCGTCGCCACCGATGCGGTCACCGTCAAGCTCGCGGAGTTCGGTGCCGGCCTCGGCGGGCCGCCGGCAGCCCCCATCGAACCGACCGCGGCCGCTAAAGCGGCGACGACGCCGGCAAGGCCGGCACCATCCACCGCGCCCCTCGATACGGCAAGCTTCGAGGACTTGCGTGCGGTCGGGCTGTCGGTCACCCAAGCGGCTCGATTCATCGCCTATCGCAACTCGCTGCAGCGGCCGCTCGCCGCGGCCGACCTCGATCGCGTCGCCGGTCTTCAGGATGGTCTCCGCGAGTCGCTGAAAGGTCTTCTCGACGCGCGAGCGGTTTGATTGCCGAGGAGCCTCCGGCCGGCCCGAATCTTCGCTGGCGGTTGCATCGGGGCACCAGGGTCCAGGTCTTCGCCAACGCTGTTCGTGTCGTGGTCACCCTCGGGAGGGGTAATGGTGCTGCTGCCCACCTGGGGATTGCAACGCTACGGGGAATGGCTGATTCCGCGGCGAAGTCGGAGCCCTTGCGGATGCCGTCACCCACAAGCTTGGCGAGTTCGGCGCTCGCGTTTCCGCCGAGCGGATCGCCGATGCCGTTGTTGCGGCCGTTCCACCGTCGTCGCCGGCTCGGACATCGGCGTCCACAGCGACGGGCGTCGTCGATGCCGGGCATCAGAGCGCGCCGCGGTCGCCAGCCTTGGTGGAGTCGGCTGCCCCGGCCCGCAATGCGAGCTCGCTCGATGACGCCGGCTTTGAGGATCTCTCCAACGACAAGCGCTTCGAGGAGAAGCTCGTCGACATCGTCGGCCTCTACCTGAGCCCGCCCGAGCAGGCGGTCGTCCTCTGCATGGACGAGAAGAGCCAGATCCAGGCGCTCGATCGAATCCAGGCCTCGCTGCCGATCAAGCCGGGCCGGGCCGGAACGATGACCCACGACTACAAGCGCAACGGCACCACCACCCTGTTCGCCGCGCTCGACGTCCTCACCGGCAAGGTGATCGGCGAGTGCCTGCCGCGCCATCGCCACACCGAGTTCCTGAAGTTCCTGCGCACGATCGACCGCGAGGTCCCCGACGGCCTTCAGGTTCACCTGGTCCTCGACAACTACGCCACCCACAAGCACGCCAGCGTCGAGCGGTGGCTGGCCAAGCACCCGCGCTTTCACCTCCACTTCACACCAACATCGAGCTCGTGGCTGAACATGGTCGAGCGGTTCTTCGGCAAGCTCGACGACAAGGCGATCCGCCGCGGCGTCTTCCACAGCGTCCCCGACCTGATCGTCGCGATCGAGACCTATCTCGTCGCCAACAACGCCGACCCGACGCCGTTCGTCTGGACCGCAACGGCCGAGTCGATCCTCGAGAAGGTCCGCCGCGGCCGGGTCAGCCTGGATGCAATCGCCAGCTAAAACCGAGACACTGCACTAGGTGGGAGCTACATGCTGCGGCGGCCGAAGACGATCGGAGCGGTGCGGAGGATCAAGCGTACGTCTCCCCAAAGCGACCAGTTGGCGGCGTAGAGGTAATCGAGCTTGACCATCTCCGCGAGCGGCACTCGAGCCGAGCCGAGAACCTGCCAATGCCCCGTCATTCCGGGCGGTACGTCGAGACGCCGGCGGTAGAGCCCTTCGATCTGGTTGTCCTCTTCGGGAACCAGCGGCCGCGGGCCGACCAGGCTCATCTCGCCACGAAGGACGTTGAGGAGCTGCGGCAGCTCGTCGACAGAGGAGCCGCGGATGATCCGTCCGATCCGGGTAACGCGTGGATCCTCGCGGATCTTGAACAGACCCTCGGCGCCCTCGTCGAGATGGGCGAGGCCGCTCCTTTCAGCATGGGCCCTCTGGCGCATGCTGCGGAACTTGACCATCTGAAACTCACGCCCGTCACGTCCGATCCGCCGCTGGCGATACAGGGCCGGGCCGCGTGAGTCGACCCTGATCGCTACCGAGATTCCAACCAGCAGCGGTGAGAGCATCAGCAGCGCACCCGCCGAGACGCTGAGATCGAAGGCACGCTTGATCAGTCTCGAGGACCGGGTGATCTCGAACTGGCGCATGCCGAGCAGCGACATACTGCCCAGCCTGTCCACCTCGACGGAGGATCCGGCGAGCCGGGAGATGTCCGGAAGCAGGCTGACCTTGACGCCGTAGGCCTTCAGCTCGCGGACCGCAAACATCAGCGAGTCGGACTCGAAGCCACCGGGGCCGAGGATCACCCGCTCGACTCCACGGGAGTTGATCTCGTGGTGGAGCGCCTCTTGGAGCCCGCGCGTCGCGCTTGCGCCGTGCTCGTCGACGGAGCCGACGACGACGGCACCGTGGTGGAGCTCGAGCTGGCCGGTCAGCTCCTCGACCCGGCCGTTGGCGCCGACGATCAGGCAGCGCTCGGGCGGCGTCAGGGATTGGGCGAGGCGCCGGGCCAGGGATCGGAATAAGACGATCAGCACGAACATCAGCACCCAGGTGCCAAAGATCTGGCGACGCTCCAGATTGCCCTCGATGAGCAGATCGCCGGCGAGCCAGAGCAGCAGGGCGGCGACCGACGCGATCGTGAAAAGGGCGGGGATCTCGTCGAGCGTGGTCTTGTGGATCAGGTGCTCGTCGCGGTCGTAGAGACCCGCCAGCTTCGCGGCTACGACGATCCCGAACGGAGCGAGAAGGATCAGCGGGGTAAGCGCGTCGTCGCCCAGGATCACCGTGCTGAGCAACACCGCGACGCTCAGGGAGAGGACATCGGCGAGCCCCAAGAGGCGGCGGAAGACGGCGTCGCGGGCGCGTACCGTCGGTCGCGTAGTTTCTACCGGGACGGGCTCAACCGCATGGGCTCGGGCACGGCCGCTTCGCGCCGAGGGCGCCGCGGGACCTGCTGCAAACTCCGATGACGGCTTCATGTCTTGACTCGACCTCTTCCGGTCAGCCGAATTCCCCGCACCACGTAGGCTCTCTGCGTGACGGTTGACCAGCAACGCTCGACGCCTTCGGGGCAGTCTAGTCCGTCTCGGGGAAGCGAAGACCCGATTGGCGCCGCCTTGATAAGCGGCGCAGAAAGCTGCTCAGAGTCGCCTCCGCAGCAAAAGCCCGCGGCCGCTTCCTCGCGGACCGTCCTGGTCGTCCTCCACGAGCCGATCCTCGGGGGCGCGACGCTGTCGCTTCTGCGGGTCATCCCGGCGCTCGAGGCCCGCGGCTGGCGCTTTGCTTTCTGGGCGCCGGAGGGCGGCGAGCTGACAGCATGGCTGGTGGAGCGGGGCCACCAGGTCGAAGGCGCGCCGCGGCATATCTTCTCGAGCCTTCGTGCCCTGAAGCTGGATCCGGGGCCGCGGCGGAGGCTTCGATCAATTGCTCCCTATATGGCGAGCCTGCGCCGCTACGCAGCCGCGGTCAACCCCGATCTGATCCATCTCAACTCGATCACCACCCTGGCCGAGGGCTTGGCGCTACGCGCGATCAGGGCTCCGATCCTTCTCCACGTCCACGAGATGCTGCCGAGGACTCGCAAGGGCGAGCTGGCGGCGCGGCTGGCCTCGCGGCTTGCGAGCGAGGTGGTCGCCGTTTCGCGCTCCTCCGCGGCCCGCCTCGAGCGTCCCGGTTGGGCGCCACGGATCGTTCACGAGAGCGCTCCGGTCCCGGCTTTCCCACGAGCGGCCTCGAGCGGCGGGCCGCTCCGCGTCGGCACGGTTGGAGTCATCTCCAGGCGCAAGGGGACCGACATTTACGTCGAGGCGGCGAGGCTCCTCAAAGCAACCGCTCCCGAGATCGAGATCGAGCTGATCGGCGCGCCGAGCGATCCGTTCGACGCGGGCTGGGCGGAAGCGGTGCTTGCGCAAGCCGCGAACCTGGGAATCCGGCACCGGCTGCGAGCTGACGTCGCTGAGGCGATGAGCCGCTGGGATGTCTTTGCGCTGCCTTCCCGCCACGATCCCTTCCCGATCTCGATGCTCGAAGCGATGGGGCTTGGCCTCGCTTGCATCGGCTCCGCAGTCGATGGGCTGCTCGAGCAGCTCGAAGGGGGCGCCGGGGTCCTGGTTCCGGCGGATGACCCGAGCGCCCTGGCCGAGGCGATCCTCGGCTTGCGGAACGACCGTAGCCGTCGGGTCGCTCTGGGCGAGGCTGCCCGAGCCCGCGTCGTCGAGCAATACGGGCCTGAGCGCCAGGCGGCGGGCCTTGCGGCCGCCTACGACTCGGCAGTGGGCCTTCGCGAGGCAGTCGCTTGAGTCCGGCCACGGACCAAGGTGGCCCACGCGTCGGAACCGGCGCCCGGCCCGGTCCGGTCGGCCTCGTCCACGACTACCTGCTCGTCATGCGCGGGGCGGAGCGAACCTTCGCCGAGATCGCGGCGTGTTGGCCCGAGGCGCCGATCTATACGACGCTCTACTCGGCCAAGGCGACGTATGGCGCCCTTGCCGGCCGCGACATTTCGACCTCGCGAATGCAGCGACTGGGACTCAGCCAGCGTGGCTTCAGGCGGGCATTGCCGCTGTATGCCGATGCTGTCGGATGGCTACCGGTCGAAAATCACCAGCTGATCGTCAGCTCGAGCAGCGCCTTCGCGCATCACGTTCGACCGAGCCCCGGGGCGATCCATGCCTGCTACTGCCACACACCGTTCCGCTACGCGTGGCATGAGCGGGAGCGGGCCTTGGCTGAGGTCCCTCGAACGATGCGGCCCGGCTTGCGCCGCTGGCTGGTTCGCGCTCGCCGCCAGGACCTCGAGGCGGCTGCGCGCGTCAGCGGCTTCATCGCCAACTCGGAGCTGACCCGGTCGCGAATCGCGGCGATCTATGGCCGTAACTGCCAGATCGTCCACCCACCTGTCGAGGTCGGTCGCTTCGAGCGGCCTCGCGAGACCACCGATGGCGGAGAGCACTTCCTCGTCGTCTCCGAGCTGGTCGCGCATAAGCGGGTCGAGGTTGCGATCAAGGCGGCCGCGGTCGCTCGCGTCCCGCTCGTGATCGTCGGCGATGGTCCCGAACGGGCAAGCCTCGAGGCTCTCGCCGGCCCTGAGGTCGTCTTCCGGGGCCGCGTCACCGATGAGGAGATCGTCAGGCTCTACTGCTCGGCCCGGGCAGTGATAGTCACCGCAGTCGAGGAGTTCGGCATCGTCGCCGTCGAAGCCCAGGCGGCGGGGGTGCCGGTGATCGCCCCGGCGGCGGGAGGGGCCTCCGAGACCGTGCTCCACGGCGCCAGCGGCCTGCTTTTGGACAGCTTCGATCCGGGCCGCGTCGCGGCCGCGATCAGCAGGCTCGAGTCGGCCGGCTTCAACCCGCGCGTCGGCGTCGAGAACGCACGGCGCTTCGCGCCGGAGCGCTTCCGCGAGCGGCTCGTCGCGGCGGTCAGCCGGATCGCCGAGTCGTCCGGCTGATCAGCGTCCAGCCGCTGCCGCGGCGGCGAAGCGCCGTTCAGCGGAGCCGCCGGTCATCCTGCCAGTGGGAAGGCGTCGCAGAGAGCTGCCGTCGCAAGCGCCGGGGTATGCGCCGATGTCGACGGCCGAGCCGAAACGCCGCGTAGCGGGTCGCCTCATGCGCCAGCGCGTACGGGATGCCGGCTCGATCGCGCCTCCAGAGCTCTGAGACCTCGCGGCGAACGAACGCGAGCCCCTCGCTCCTGACCGCTGCCGGGCTGCTTCGGTCCGGCGCCAGAAAGGTGCGTTCAGAGGACACGCCCAGGTCGAAATAGCGCTTGAAAGCGCCGCCCAGGGAGTAGGCGTGCGAGTGCCGGACGACCGAGTCCGGCACGTAGGCCACGGAGTGCCCGTCGAGCAGGACTCGTGCGCACCACTCGCCGTCCTCGCCGACGACGATGTTCTCGGCGAAGGGATACTGCCTCAGCAGGTCGGCACCGATCGCGGAGGAGACGTTCGAGAACAGCGTCGTCTTGGTAGTCAGCTCGCTCGGGTTGCTCGCCCGCTGAACTCGTGGCCGGGGGCCAAACCGGTACTCGATGTAGAGACGCTGGTGCGGCGGAGCCTCGGCTCGGGGCAGCTGCCGTGAGTATGTCGCGGCGGGGCCATCCTCGGCTCGCAGCGGCGCGACGAGCCGCTCGAGCCAGTCGTTCCCGGCCGGTACCGCATCGTGGACGATGAAGACGATGATCTCGCCGGCGGCGAGACGGGCGCCGAGGTTCCGCGTGCCGCCGTGGCTGAACTCGCTGGGTGGGATCTCGTGAACCATCGCGCCCTGCGCTCGGGCGAACTGGGCCATGCCGTCGGTCGATCCCGAGTCGACGACGATGATCTCGACCTCCTCGTCGATCGCCTGGGCTGCGATCGCCTCGAGCGATTCCCGGAACAGCTCACCGCCGTTCTTCAGAGGTATGACGATCGAGATCACTGGCCTGGGGCGAGCGAATATACGTGGCTGCGTCTCATCTACCCTGCCGGAATGTCCAGAGCGGACCACATGCAGCAGTTCTGGAACGCGCGTGCGAAGGAGAACGCCGAGTACTTCGTCGACAACCGGCTCGACTACAACCGCGGTGACCTCGAGCAGTTCTGGGCCGGCGGCGAGACCGACCTCGGTCGATTGCTCGAGATCGGTGCGGTCGGCCTGCGGCCCAGCGACGTCGTTGTCGACCTTGGCTGCGGCGTCGGTAGGTTGACGCGAGCGATCGCCGATCGCGCCGCTGAAGTGATCGCGATCGACATCTCCTCCGAGATGATCGCGAGGGCGGCTGAGAATCTTGCCCGCCTCGACAACGTCGAGCTGCGGGTCGGCGACGGCTACTCGCTGCAGCCGGTCCCGGACTCGACGATCGACGCGGTCATCTCCCACGTCGTCTTCCAGCACATCCCCGATCCCGCGATCACGCTGGGCTACGTCAAGGAGATCGGGCGAATCCTCCGGCCGGATGGCTGGGCGACCTTTCAGGTCTCCAATGATCCCGCGATCCATTCCGCCGCCTACCCGCGCTCCTCCTGGCTTCAGCGGGCGTTGCGGCGGGCGCCGCGCGGCCTTGAGGATCCGGCTTGGCGAGGCTCGGCGCTCGAGCTGACCGCGCTCGAAGACGCGGTCCGCGCAGGCGGCATGTCGATCGAGCTGCTCAGCGGAGCGGGCACCCAGTACTGCATCGTCACGACCCGGAAGTAGCGCTGGGAACGAACCGTTGCCTTTTTCCGTCACCCCCCGGCGGAAATACGCAGCAGTTCGCCGGTGCGCTCAGAGCAAGAGGCTGCGGTTCTGGAGCGAGCCCGCCAGGAGGCTGAGCATCCCAACGGCGTCCGCAGCGAGGTCGACGGCGGCGACTACCGGGGCACGGCGCCGGCCTGCCCGGACGGCCTGCGGATATGCGTTGATCACGTACGGGAGAGCGGCGACTGCGCCCCACGGCGTCAGCGTTGTTGCGATCAGGGCCGAGCCGACGGCGAGATCGAAGCAGGCCGTCCTGGGGCTCAGAAAGAGGCGGGCGAAGGCACGCTCGGCACGCAGCTCGGGAACCCGCTTATAGAGGTCTGGGAAGTACCAGAGCCTCAGCCGTTCGGCGATGTAGGCGCGTGGCCCGCGCGGTGAGACGACGTGGCGGACGACGGAGCGCTCGCTGAAACCGACGCGCCCCCCGGCGCGGCGGACCTTCCAGCCGAACAGGACGTCCTCTCCGATCCCCTTGTCTTTCTCGCGGTGTCGGAGCAGATCCTCGAAGCCACCGACGCGGTCGAAGATCTCGCGGGTGGTGAGCAGATTTGCGGTCTCGTAAAAAGCGCTTGGCGATCTCACCTCGACGGTGCGGTCGAACGGCCCGCGCGGGCCGAGCGCCGGCAACACGGTGCCCTGGACCAGGTCCTTCCCGGCCAGCGCCGCGAGGCTCTCGCGCAGCCACTCCGGCTCGGGAGCGCAGTCAGAGTCGGTGAACGCGATCCACTCCGCCGAGCCGGCGCCGACGCCCGCGTTGCGGGCCGATCCGGCGCCTTGCGAGCGGCCGAGCCGGATCACCGACGGGGACAGCGGCGACGCCTCGGCCAGGGCGGCGGTCTTGTCCGTGGAGCCATCATCGACGACGACGGTCTCGAACGGCTGCTCGAGATCCTGCTCGGCCAGCGCGGCAAGCGTCGCCTCGATCGTCGCGGCGGCGTTCCGCGCCGGGATCACGACGAGGATCCTCACGGCCGGCGGGTTGGCACTCATCGTCGCCAACCTATCGGGGCGCCCGGGCGGGGCGCGCGTCTAGTTGTAACAACCGACCACGTTGTTCCGGATCTCCGCTAACCGCGCAAACGGCGGTCGGTGGCCGAGGGAACCGTGTCTTCGCCGGTGATTGTAGAAGTCCAGCCAGCCCTCGA
>Ga0136633_1001326_pt1 | contig 18339 bp, 17 predicted proteins | sample AntDrymeUQ832206_2_FD_105494 | JGI IMG/M metagenome (GOLD analysis project Ga0136633, IMG submission 105494) | Polar desert sand microbial communities from Dry Valleys, Antarctica - metaG UQ83 (22.06) | ecosystem: Environmental > Terrestrial > Soil > Desert | place: Antarctica: Dry Valley...
GGCGCAGCCCGTGCTTTCGCTGAGCGCGACCTGGCAACCGGGGCTGCCGCTTGAGGAGGGAGGTTGACACAGAGGGTGTCGTCAGATGCTGTATAGCGACATTTAACGACCACTCGGCACCTTCGTCGCAGGCCGCGACTAGGATTGGCGGCCGTGGCCTACCTCTCCCTCTATCGCAAGTATCGCCCCCAAACCTTCGCCGAGATCCTGGGACAAGAGCACGTCTCACAGACGTTGACTCGGGCCGTCCTCGACGATCGCGTCGCTCACGCCTACCTCTTCACAGGACCCCGGGGGACGGGCAAAACGAGCGCCGCGCGCGTACTGGCCAAGGCGCTGAACTGCGCCGAGGGGCCCACTCCCACGCCGTGCGGCCGCTGTCACTCCTGCGTTGCGATCGCAGAGGGCTCCTCGTTGGACGTCATCGAGATGGACGCAGCCTCCCACTCCAAGGTCGACGAGACCAGGGAGGTGCTTGCCGGGGTCGCGCTGGCGACGGCTCAGGGCAGGACCAAGGTGTATGTGATCGACGAGGTCCACATGCTCTCTACGGGCTCGTTCAACGCGCTCCTGAAGACGCTCGAAGAGCCTCCTTCTCATGTTGTCTTCATCCTGGCCACGACCGAGGCCCACAAGGTTCTGCAGACGATCGTGTCCCGGACCCAGCGCTTCGACTTCAGGCGTGCGGCGACCGAGGTCTTGGAGAAGCACCTCTCGGAGATCGCTCGCCTCGAGAACATCGAGATCGAGGCCGCCGCCCTGGCCGCGATCGCCCGCCACTCCGAAGGGAGCTTCAGGGACGCGCTTTCGGCCCTCGACCAGCTGTCCAGTCTCGGCGGGCACGTCACTTTCGAGGACGCCGAACGGATGCTGGGTGCGCACCGCAAAGACGCCTTCGGGGACCTCTTCGAAGCCGTTGCTCGTGCCGATGTGGGCGGGGTCCTAAGCATTGTCAGCTCCCTTATCGCCGAGGGCGCAGACGCGCGGCGGCTGGGAATGGGAGTGTTGGACCACGCCCGTTCGCTGTTGTTGCTGCGAGCGGCGCCGGGCTCCGGCGAGCTCTTGGACATGGCCGAAGAGGACGTGGCCAGACTCTCGAGTCTGGCCGAGGCGTTCTCGCCGGCCGAGATCGTGCGCATCCTGGACCTCATGGCCCGGGCAATCACCGATATGCGCACCGCGCCCGATCATCGTCTGCTGCTGGAGATCGCCCTCGTACGGGCGGCGGCCCCCGTAACCGATCCCTCCGCTACCGGGCTTCTGGGCCGCATCGAGCGGCTCGAACGGCGCCTGGGCATTCAGCAGACCGAGGCCGGGCAAGTCGAGGCGGTCACCAGGCCGCTCGAGCCCAAGCCGGAGCCTGCCCCCCGATCCCCCGCTCCCGTCGGGCAGTCTCCCGCCCCCACGTCTGAGCGAACCGAGCCCCCGCCCCAGCGCGCGGAGCCCACGGCGGCGGCCTCACTGCCCGCGCCTCAGCCGGTCGCGACACAGCACTCTGCTTCACACCCCGAGCACGTGCCGGCCCCCCCGCCCGGTGAGTCCGGCCCGGCCGATCATGTCGGCCTGTCCCACATCAAGGACGCGTGGGCGGCCGCGCTGAGGGAGGTGGTGAGAGGCAACCGGTTGGTGGGCGCCTACCTCACTCCCTCTCGGCCCCTGCGCTTCGACGAAGGGTCGCTGCTGGTAGAGGTCCAGGCCGCCTATCACAAGGAACACATGGAGAAGGAAAAGAACAAGGAGGTCCTGGCGCGCGCTTTGCACGTCGCCCTCGGCGTGTCGCCCCGGCTTCAGTTCGTGGCGCGCGGCACCACCCCCGCAGCTCCGGCCCTCGAAACCGTCGAGCCGTCCGAAGCCGAGGGGGCGGTCGAGGCACCGGACCCCGTCACGTTGCTCAAGGAAGGCCTGTCGGCCGAGATCGTCGAAGAGAGGATCAGAGAGTCATGAAAGACCTGCAGCGAATGATGAAAGAGGCCCAGAAGATGGCGGCCGAGATGCAAAAGGCCCAGGCGGAGGTCGCCGAGCTGTCCTTCGAGGGCGCCGCCGCCGGAGGAGTGGTCAAGGTGGTGGCCACGGGGGACCTTCACGTAGAGAGCGTCGTCATCGATCCGGGCTTCTTCGACGGCGAGCCCGATGCCGACGATGTCGAGACGCTCGGCGACGCGGTCACCGCGGCCGTGAACGACGCTCTCGACAAGGCGCGCGAAGCTCAGCAAGAGGCGATGGGGCCGATGGCCGGCGGGCTGGGGGGCATGGGCTTGCCCGGCTTGTGATGTATGCGGGCCCCATTCAAAGACTCATCGACGAGCTGGCGAGGCTGCCGGGGATAGGCCCCAAGAGCGCGCAGCGGGTGGCGTTTCACATTCTCAAGGTTTCTGCCGAAGAGGCGCGGCGGCTGGCCCAGGCGATCGCCGAAGTGAAGGCAAAGGTGGCGCTGTGCCGCTCCTGCTTCAACGTCTCGGACCAAGAGCAGTGCGAGTTCTGCCGCGATGTCCGGCGCGACCAGACCGTCATGTGCGTGGTGCAGGAGCCTCCCGACATCGTCGCCATCGAGCGCACGCGCGAATTTCGCGGGCTCTACCACGTGTTGCAGGGGGCGATCTCTCCTCTGGAGGGAATCGGGCCCGAAGACCTGCGTACCGCCGAGCTTCTCGTCCGCCTGCCGGGAAACAACGGCGGTGCGGCTGTCTCGGAGGTAATCGTTGCCACTAATCCCAATATCGAGGGCGAGGCGACTGCGATGTACCTGGCGCGCTTGCTCGAGCCGTCGGGCATCAAGGTGACGCGGCTCGCCAGCGGCCTCCCGGTCGGCTCCGATCTCGAGTATGCCGACGAGGTCACGCTGGGCCGAGCCTTGGAGGGGCGCCGCCGCATCAGCGGCTGACCTTCCCTTTCAGTGATGCCGAGTGGTCGTCGGGGTACCGTACGAACACTCTCCGTACTACTTTCCAGATCGACACCTGCCCGCCGCAGTGGCTTCAAACCACGTTCACATGAGGCTCCTAACGTGCGCCCAAAGACCCCTATGGAGAGGCGGACGCTGATGCACCTGCTCGTTCCATTGCTCACCCGAGCCCTGCCGGTAGCGCTTCTGTTAGTGCTGATCTTGGCGCCGGCTGCCGAAGCCAAGCCGGCCGGAAGTTATCTCAGCCCCGAAGGTGGCGGCTATTCGGTCAAGCCCCTGTTGAGCGTGGGCGACCGTGTGCCGTTGACCGGCGACTCCTCGAAGCGCTACCAGATGGTGGGCATCCCCGACGGGCTCGGTGTCTATGCCACGAGCGATGACAAGCGGGCGCTGTACATGAACCACGAGTTCGAGTTCGACGTGACCTCCAAGCCGGTTGTGGGCGGTGCGCTGAACCGAGGTGCGTACGTTTCTCGATTCGTTCTCAACGATGAAGGCCGGGTATTGTCGGGCGCCAGGGCTTACGACCATGTCTACCAGGAGAACGAGCTCGTCGGCCCCGCGGCTCAGACGAACAACGACACCCCGGCCTTCGGGCGATTCTGCTCTTCCTATCTTGCCCTCCCCAGCAGGACGGGCTTCGACCGCCCGATCTATTTCACCAACGAGGAGGCGGACGGCCCCGAGACCTTCGACCCCAAGGGTGGCCAGAGCGTGGCCATCTTCGACGGCGAGGCGCACACGCTGCCCAAGCTCGGCTTCTTTCCCAAAGAGAACACCGTGGTGATGCCCGGCACCGGCGCCAAGACCGTGATCATTTCGCTCGAGGACGGCCCCACGACGACAGACTCGCAGCTCTACATGTATGTGGGCACCAAGGACTCTTCGGCAAGCGCCTCGGTCCTCGCTCGCAACGGTCTCGACAACGGCAAGCTGTACGTGTTCGTGGGATCGGACCCCGATGCAGCCGATGAGACCACCCTCCTGGAGGGCTCGACCAACGGAACCTGGGTCGAGATTCCGGGCGCCTCGAAGCTGGACGACGTCGAGCTCGAGGTGGCCGCCGACGATGCGGGCGCGTTCGGCTTCGTCCGAATCGAAGACGGGGCTTTCTCAAAGACGGACGACAACCGCTTCTTCTTCGTGACGACCGGCGGTGCGCCCGATTACGAGAACGTGCTGGGCCGCCTCTACTCGCTGAAGCTCAACTCGTCCGATCCTATCGGAGAGGCCGCACTTCACGTGGCCTACAACGCCGACCAGGTGGTCCTCGCGGGCGGCGACATCGCGATCAGCCCGGACAACATCGATGTCTCGGGCCGACACCTCATGATCCAGGAGGACGGCACCGACACCTCAAAGCTCGTCATGGCGGCATTGGAGCGCGACGCGAGCATCTGGCGCTTCAAGCTCGGCGGGGGAGGATCGGGCGTGAAGGCCGGCTCGGCCCTTCGTATCGCCGAAGTGAACCCTCCCGGGCGTGACGGCATCGCGGTTCCCACGGGTTCGTGGGAGTCAAGCGGCATCACCTACGCCGGATTATTGTTCGGCGGCCAAACCTGGCTCGGCGACGTCCAGGCCCATTCGCCGACCACGGCCCCCACGCCCACCACGGTCGAGGACGGCCAGCTGTTCCTGCTGCACCGCTAAGCCCTTTCTCGCCGAGTGGTGGATAAGGTTGCATAGCAACTACTGACCACCACTCGGCGTGCGGCGGTGGACTACTCTCCACCGGTGGCTTTGATCGTCCAGAAGTTCGGAGGCAGCTCGCTCGCCGACGCGTCACGGATCAAGCTCGTCGCCCGGCGTGTGGTGGCTGCGGCGGAGGCCGGGCAGCGCGTCTGCGTTGTGGTCTCGGCGATGGGAGACAGCACCGATGAGCTCGTGTTGCTGGCGGCTCAGGTCTCCCCGACCCCCCACGCCCGCGAGCTCGACATGCTCCTCACCGCCGGCGAGCGCATCTCGATGGCGCTGCTGTCGATGGCGATTATCGAGCAAGGGCACGAGGCGATCTCGTTCACCGGCTCCCAGGCGGGCATAGTCACCGACACCACCCACGGGCGCGCCAAAATCGTCGAGGTCCGAGCACGGCGCGTGCTGGAGGCTCTGAATGACGGCAAGATAGTGATCGTCGCCGGCTTCCAGGGAGTCTCGACCGACTACGACGTGACCACCCTGGGCCGGGGGGGCTCAGACACGACCGCCGTGGCGCTGGCAGCTGCGCTCGAGGCCGACGTCTGCGAGATATACACCGACGTTGAGGGAGTGTTCTCAGCGGACCCCCGCATCGTGCCCGGGGCGCGCCTGCTTCACGCGGTGTCGTGGGAAGAAATGCTCGAGCTGGCGGCGTCGGGCGCCAAGGTGCTCATGTTGCGCTCGGTCGAGTACGCCCGCAATTACGGTGTACTCGTTCATGTCCGTTCCTCCTTCTCGGAGGACGAGGGCACCTGGGTCAGAGAGGAGGACGAGCGCATGGAGCAGGCCATCATCGCGGGCGTAGCCCACGACACCTCGGAGGCCAAGGTGACGATCGTGGCGGTCCCGGACCAGCCGGGTGTGGCCGCTCGCATCTTCCGGCCCCTTGCCGACGAAGGCGTCAACGTCGACATGATCGTCCAGAACGTCTCCGAGCACGGCCGCACGGACATCTCCTTCACTCTCCCCAAAGAGGATCTCAAGAGGGCGCGGGTGATCCTCGAGGGTACGGCCGCGGCGGTGGGGGCCGAGGAAGTGCGGACCGACGAGAACATCGCCAAGGTCTCGCTGGTCGGGGCCGGAATGAAAACGCACCCTGGGGTCGCCGCCGACATGTTCGATGTGCTGTCCGAGCTCGGCATCAACATCGACATCATCTCCACGTCCTCGATCCGCATCTCCTGCGTGGTAGCCGCCACCGAGGTCGAGCGGGCGGTGCGAGCGATTCACGACCGCTTTCAGCTGTCCGAGGACGCGATCATGCGAGAGAAGCACCCACTGACCGCCACCGATCAGATCCGAGCGGTAAGAGGCTGATGTCCCGACCGGTTCGGCTCGTCGTCGTCGGCGCCACCGGCGCCGTAGGCACGGAGATCCTAAGGATTCTCGAGCAACGGAACTTCCCGTTGAGCGATATCGTCCCGGTAGCTTCCGAGCGCTCGGCGGGACGAAGGCTCCCCTTCGGCGGCGGCCATATCGAGGTGGTTGCTCTGGAGGATGCGGTGTTCGAGTCGGCCGACCTCTGCCTCTTCGACGTTCCCGACGACGTGGCGAGTGAATGGGGGCCGCATGCGGCCGCCGCCGGCGGAGTCGTGGTCGACAACTCGGGGGCGTGGCGCATGGACGATTCCGTCCCTCTGGTCGTCCCCGAGATAAACCCGCAAGCGGCCGCCGACCGGCCCCGGGGAATCATCGCGAGCCCCAACTGCACGACCTTGGCGATGGTGGTTCCGCTGGCGCCGCTCCACGCCCGAGCCGGGCTCGAGCGCCTGATCGTTGCCTCCTACCAGGCCACCTCAGGGGCCGGGAAGCCCGGAGTCGACGAGCTCTGGGAGCAGACTCAAACGGCCGCCAAGGAGGGCGAGCTCGTGCGTGGGGGACTCGCTCGGGAGGTTCTCACGGCGGGACAGGCTTTCTCCCACCCCATCGCGCTCAACGTGCTTCCTCAGGCGGGCTCGTTCAAGGCGGGGGGTTTCACCTCGGAAGAGCTCAAGCTCTGCCACGAGACCCGCAAGATCATGGGCCTTCCCGAGCTGCGGGTCACGGCGACCTGCGTGCGCGTGCCGGTCGTCACCGGCCACGGAGTGGCGGTTCACGCCGAGTTCTCCCAGCCCCTCACACCCGGGGATGCGCGCTCGATCCTCGAGGGGGCGGCCGGCGTCGAGGTGGTCGACGATCCCTCAGCCTTCGCCTATCCGACGCCTCTGGAGGCGGCCGGGCGCGATCCCTGTTTCGTGGGGCGAATTCGCCAGGACCCCTTCGACGAGAGGGCGCTCGAGCTTTTCTGTGTCGCCGACAACCTGCGCAAGGGGGCTGCGCTCAACGCGGTCCAGATTGCCGAGCTCCTCGTCGCCGAGTGGTCGTGAGATGACCACATAGATCATCCTGCCACCACTCGACCTGATCCTTGGTCGCGCTGGGTCTGAGTCGGGCTCTGTCATAAGTCGGGCTAGGTCTAAGCCGGGCTAGGTCATAAGTCGGGCTAGGTCATAAGTCGGGAAGGGGGGATTTGAACCCCCGACCTCGGCGTCCCGAACGCCGCGCGCTAACCAAGCTGCGCTACTTCCCGCAGCCATCTAGCATCTCACGAACTTTGTGGCCGGGACCACCTGTGGAGTGGTTGGGGACGCAAAGTTCGGGCGAAAAGCCTGTTCATGCGAAGTTCATAGTCGCGATGCTGCTCTGCCACATGTCCTCTGTAGCTTGAGCCTCATTGATCTCCCGCAAGTGGGGCATCCCAGCACAGGAGGTACCAACTCGAATGTTTAGGGTTCGCGACAAGGCCGGATTCAGGGCCCTGCTCGCCGCTGTGACTCTGGCGCTTGTTGCAGTGGCGTGCGGCGGAGACTCCGACGCCAACAGCGGCAGTGGCAGCAACGGCGGGTCGAAGGAGGCTCTTACCGGTGAGATCGTGGCATCGGGCTCCTCGACGGTCGAGCCGATCACCTCCCTGGCGGCCGAGCTGTTCAGTGAGGAGAACCCCGATGTCGGCCTCTCGGTGGATGGTCCCGGCACGGGCGACGGATTCGAGCTCTTCTGCCAAGGCAAGACCGACATCTCCGATGCATCGAGAGCCATCGAGCCCGAGGAGCAGAAGGCCTGCAAGGACGGCGGCATCGAGTACATCGAGCTCAAGGTCGCCATCGACGGCATCTCGGTGCTGACCAGTAAGAACAACAACGAGATCTCCTGCCTCGACTTCAAGGACCTCTACGCCCTGATCGGCCCCGAGTCCGAGGGCTTCAAGAACTGGTCCGACGCCAACTCGCTGGCTGAGGAGATCGGTGCCACCCACGCCCCCTATCCCGACGTGCCACTTGCGATAACGGCTCCGGGGGAGGAGTCCGGTACCTACGACTCCTTCGGCGAGATAGTTCTCGAAGGCACCGCCTATGATGAGCGCAAGGTCGAGGAGGACGCTCCCGTCATTCGCCCGGACTACACAGCCTCGGGCGACGACAACGTCATCATCCAGGGCTTGTCCGGCGACGAAACCTCGCTCGGCTGGGTGGGTTACGCCTTCTACCAGGAGAACACCGACAAGGTGAAGGCCATCCCCATCGCCGAGGAAGGCGACAACTGCATCGAGCCCACCGACGAGACCATCGCCGCCGGCGAGTATCCGATCGCCCGAGACCTCTTCTTCTACGTGAACTCGAAGAAGGCGGAGAGCAACGAGGCACTGCAAGGGTTCGTCGACTTCTACCTGGCCGAGCTGCAGACGCTGGTCCAGGAGACCGGCTACGTCGAGGCTCCCGAGGACGTCATCTCAGCCACCACGCAGGTGTGGGAGGACCGCGAGACCGGGACCCGCGAAGGCTAGTGGACGCTAAGTCCATCACCCTTCAGTCCTAACGATTCGGGTGTGGAGGCCGATACCCCCTGGTAAGGCCTCCACACCGAACTCGTTGTTCTAAGGAGCCACGGATGAGCATTGGGGGAGTTGGTTGAGCGACGCCGCAGGCGGGCTGCTCCTCGAGCTGCAAGGGAGCCCTGCGCGCAGGCGTAAAGAGCGCGTCGTGCGGGGCGTGTTCTTCGCCCTAGCCGCAATCTCCGTAGTGGTCAGCGCCACGATCGTGCTCGCCCTCATTCAGGAAGCCGTGCAGTTCGTAGGCGCCATCGGCTTAGGAGATCTGTGGCAGCGGGGCTGGTTCCCCAGGCGGGGAATCTTCGATGTCCGCACCATTCTGGTGGGAACCCTGGTCGTCACCGGGATCGGCATGCTAGTAGCCGCACCCCTTGGTCTCGGCGCAGCCATCTATCTCTCCGAGTACGCCCGCCCTCGCATCCGCAAGCTCCTCAAACCCATTCTCGAGATCATCGCCGGGATACCAAGCATCGTCCTCGGTGTGTTCGCCTTCTCCTGGATCAACCCGCAGATCGTCGACCGTTTTTTGTGCGGCGACGCATCCTTCTTTAACCTGGGGGCCGCCGGCGTTGGGGTTGGCGTGCTGGTGACCCCGCTGGTCGCCTCCATCGCCGAGGACGCAATGAGGGCAGTGCCGATGTCTTTGCGTGAGGGCTCCTACGGCCTCGGCGCCCGTAAACGCTCGACCACTATCAAGATTGTGTTCCCTGCAGCCGTCTCCGGCATCGTCGCCGCGGTGATCGTCGGCATGTCGCGGGCCATCGGAGAGACCATGGTGGTCGCCATGGCGGGCGGCGCCACGGGTGGGTCGTTGTTTTCGGCCGACTATTGCCAGCCCGGTCAGACCATGACCGGCGCTATGGCGGCTCTCGCCATCGGTGGGGACCAGGTCAAGGGCGATGTCTCCGCCTTCCAAAGCCTTTATTTCGTGGGTCTCGTTCTGTTCCTGCTGACCCTGGGATTGAATGTCTTGAGCGGCCGGATCGTCAGACGCGTGAGGCAGAAGTACTGATGGCTACGCGCGCCGAGCCGTTGACTACCACCGAGGTCGTCAGACGGAATCTCTCGAAGAGGCGCTTCGACGTTCGTAGCGCCGCGTTCGAAACCTTCCTGTTATTGATGCTGCTGGCCTCGCTGGCGATCCTCGTCATCCTGTTGGCCGATGTCCTGCGCTCGGGGGCCGGAGTGCTCGCCGAACGCGGCGGTGATTTTCTTCAAGGCAGCCTGTCCTCGCTGGCCGAGAGGGCGGGCGTGTGGCAAGGGATCATCGGTTCCTTTCTGATGATGGCATTCGTCATTTTGGTCGCGTTTCCTGTGGGCATCGGCGCGGCCGTCTATCTCGAGGAGTACGCCCCCGACAACCGCCTGACGCGGTTCATCGACGTCAATGTCCGCAACCTTGCAGGTGTGCCTTCGGTCGTCTATGGCTTGCTCGGCCTGTTCCTGTTCGTCGAGGTGCTCGAGCCGGTCACGGGCGGGCGCAGCATCATTTCCGGCGGACTGACCCTGTCGCTGTTGGTGTTGCCCTTGGTCATCATCACTTCTGCGGAGGCGTTGCGGGCGGTGCCCGACAGCATCCGTGAAGCGGGTTACGGTGTCGGTGCCACGCGCTGGGAGGTGGTCCGCTCGCACGTCCTGCCGTCGGCGGCGCCGGGTATCCTCACCGGTACGATCCTGTCTTTGTCACGAGCACTGGGCGAGACTGCCCCTCTGCTTCTGGTGGGCGCAGTCACAGGCTTTCTGGCGACCGGCTCACAGAATCTGATGGAGCAGATGCAGGGCGAGTATGTCTCTCTGCCGACGGTCATCTACGCTTGGGCCAAGGAGCCCGACACGGACTTCAGGGCGCTGACCTTCGCCGCAATCATCGTGCTACTCGCCGTAATCTTGCTCGCCAATATGGCCGCAATCATCCTGAGGAACCGATACGAGAGGAAATGGTGAGAAGGGTGCAAGCCAAGCCCTTGGGTACACTGAGTCGTCGAATTAATCGAGCGACGGATGAAAAGGTGGAATCGCGTCCACAAATGCAGGAGACGTCTGAGGAAGCTGTCTTTGACGTTCAGGACCTTTCTGTGTTCTACGGAGAGTTCCGGGCCGTACGCAATGTGACCTTGGCGGTCTCCAAGAAGAACATTACGGCTCTCATCGGCCCTTCGGGGTGCGGTAAGACGACCGTGCTTCGCTGTTTCAATCGAATGAACGACCTCGTCGATACAGCTCGCATCGAGGGCAATATTCTTTATCACGGAGTCGACCTCTACGAAGCGCGCATTGACCCGGTAGAGGTACGGCGACGCGTAGGCATGGTCTTTCAGAAGCCCAACCCCTTCCCCAAGTCGATTTACGACAACGTCTCTTTCGGTCCCAAGATCGCAGGTTTCAAAGGGAGCATGGACGATTTGGTGGAAGAGGCGCTGACCAAAGCAGCGCTCTGGGATGAGGTCAAGAACCGGCTCAAGGAGTCGGGGATGTCTCTCTCGGGCGGACAGCAACAGCGTCTCTGTATCGCCCGAGCGATTGCGGTGCAACCCGATGTGATCTTGATGGATGAGCCGTGCTCTGCTCTAGACCCTATTGCGACCGGCCGCATCGAGGACCTCATGCAGGACCTGAAGAACGACTACACGATCATCATCGTCACTCACAATATGCAGCAGGCGGCGCGGGTCAGCGACATGACCGCGTTCTTCACGGCCGAAGTGAACGAGGATCAAGATCGCCGAACCGGCGTGCTTATCGAGTTCGACCAAACTGAAAGGATGTTCACGAATCCCTCAGATGAGAGAACGGAAAACTACGTCACCGGCCGCTTCGGATAGGCAAGGCATGGGGGCCGAGCAACAGAGGAAACCTTTGCCGGAGCCCGCGGTGGAGTCGGCGCGGGCATATTTCGACTTTGCTCTGGAGCAACTCAAGATTCAGGTCGAGGTGATGGCCCTGCGAGTCGATGCGGCGCTTGAGAGCTCGGCTCGCGTCTTGCTCACCGGGGATCTCGCCTTGGCGCACGATGTCATCCTCGGAGACGATGACATAGATGAGATGTTCGTGTCTTTGAGCGAGCGCTGCTACGAGCTGCTCGGCCGCCAGTCGCCCGTCGCCTCGGATCTGCGATTGGTCGTGTCGGTTCTCAGCGTCATCCAGGACCTCGAGCGCACCGGCGATCTGTGTCTTCGCATAGTGAAGCTCGCTCCCGACCACCATTTGCTAGCGCGCAACCCGGACACGTTTACCATCCTCCAAGACATGGCGCGCGTGGCGACCGATTTGTTCAGGCTTGCGATCAAAGCGTTTTCCTCGCAGGACCTGCGGCTCGCCCACAGCCTGGAGCAGCGGGACGATGCCATGGACGCCTACAACGCTCTCTTGACCGAGGCGATATTCGCCATGGAGGGTCCCGGGGCGGTGCCGCAGGCGGTGCAGACGATGCTGGCGGGCCGCGCCCTCGAGCGCATCGCCGACCACTCCGTCATGGTGGGCGAACGCCTCCGCTACCTGCTCACTGGCGACCTGGGCTCGCTCTCCAAACAGATTGGACCGTAACGCTCGGTTCTCCGGTGCCGAGTGGTCGCTAGATGTCGCTATAGAGCATCTGACGACCACTCGGCCCAGAATCACGGGACGAACTTGTAGCCAAGCCCCCTGACCGTTGTGAGATGTTGCGGATTCTTGGGGTCCATCTCGCATTTGGTCCGAAGCCGCTTGATGTGCACGTCGAGAGTGCGCGTGTCGCCGAAGTAGTCGGCTCCCCAGATGCGGTCGATAAGGGTTTCGCGCGTGAGCACGCGGCCCGAGTTCTCCATCAACAGCTCCAGCAACTCGAACTCCTTGCGGGGCATGTGGACGCGCTCCTCTCTGACCATCACCTCGAAGCGGTCGGCGTCCAGTCTGATACCGCCGCCCTCGAGCACACCCTCGCTGTCGGCGGGCCCGCCCTTCGCCCTGCGCAGCACCGCCTTGATCCGGGCGATGAGCTCGCGCGTGCTGAACGGCTTGGTGACGTAGTCGTCGGCTCCGATCTCGAGCCCCACGACCTTGTCGATCTCGGTGTCGCGAGCGGTAAGCATGATGATGGGAACGCTCGAAGTCTTGCGGATTTCTCGGCAGATCTCCTCTCCCGACAATCCGGGCAACATGAGATCCAATAAGAGCAGATCGGCGCCGGCCGCTTTAAAGCGCTCGAGGCCTTGTGCCCCGTTGGTTACTCTTTCTACGGCGTAACCCTCGCGCCCGAGTTGATACTCGAGTGCCTCGCCGAGGCCCTCTTCGTCCTCGATCAACAGGATGTGCGGCACCGCTGTGGTCCTCTCCACTCTAGTTGCTCGAACAGCCACGCTCAGCTCGCCACCGATCTCAGGCTTCTCTCACCAAGGGCGGGCAGTCTGACGGTGAACGTGGATCCTTCACCGAGCTGGCTCTCGAGTCCAAGATAGCCCCCGTGAAGCTCCACGACGTGCTTTACGATCGATAGCCCGAGGCCGGTGCCGCCGCTGCTGCGGGATCGGTCTTTGTCGACCCGGAAGAACCTCTCGAACACCCTGGACTGGGCGTTGAGAGGAATGCCTATTCCTGTGTCCGACACGCGCGCGACGGCGTCGGAACCGTCGCAAAAGATCTCGACCGACACGGCCCCCCCATCCGGCGTGTACTTGACGGCGTTGTCGAGCAGGTTTCTCAGCATCAGTCCGAGCTGTTGCTCGTCGCCTCTGACCAGAACCGCGCTCTCCAAGCGTTCCACGATTGACAGGTCCTTCGCCTGCGCGGCGGCGTGGATTTCGGCGAGCTGGCGTCGTCCCACTGCCGTGAGGTTTGTGTCGCGAGCGGCGAGGTTGATCGGATCCTCCAGCTTGGAAAGGTCGAGGAGGTCCGCTATGAGGCGGCTCAATCGCTCGGTCTCGTAGGTCAGCTTGGCCGCGAACTTGATGGCAGTTTCGGGATCGTCGCGCGCCGCCTCCCCGATCGCCTCTCCAAGCGCCTGGAGGCTGGCGACGGGGCTCTTGAGCTCATGGGAGGCATTGGCAACGAACTGCCGCCTGATGCGCATCGTCCTGAGCTCCTCGGTTACGTCCTGGAACAAGACGGCGACTCCTGCGGGATCTTCCAACGGAAGGGCGCGAATGCGCAGGGTGCTTTGGGCCGGCCACAGGCTGATCGTTTGCTCGGTCGGTCCCTGGGTCGAAAGAGCCCTTCTCGCAACCGAGAGCACTTCCTCGGAGGGGACCCGAGCAGGCAGCCTCCCTTGGCCCAGGTGCAGGAGAGCGCGTGCGGCGGCGGTGGCCTTGATCGGAACGAGCGCCTCGTCCAACACCAAGACTCCCTCGTCCATGCGTTCGAGGATCTCGCCTGAGCGCCTCTGCTCTCGCTCCAGTGTCGTGAGCTCGAGCTCGACCCGCTGTTGCTCGGCGTCCTGGAGGCGGCGTACTTCGGCCTCTTGAAACTTGAGGTTGCCGCGCAGATAGATCAGCGCTCCCGCGAGCGCGAGGCAGGCCGCTGCCAGCAGGACCTCGGTCATCAAGTGTTCATCTCCACTCGAGATTGTAAGGTGCTCGCGCTGCTGTGGGGAGGGCCTTGACTACTGTGAGCAGGTATTTCGTGCGGAGTTCGCGCTGCGTTAAGAATGGTGCGCAACCCTTAGGGTCGAGGTCATGGTCAGAATCAACTTCGCCGAGGAGCTAGAGACCGCGGAATCAAGCCTCCTGGCTGGAGGCCGCATGGTGCTCGAGCAACTGGAGCGCGTGATGCAGGCGCTCGAGCGGCGCGATCCCGGGCTCGCCCGGGAAGTTATCGACGGCGACGACCGCATCGACGACATCTATCTGGCAACTGAGACGCGGGTGCTGAGCCTCTTGGCCCTGCAGGCTCCCGTTGCCCGCGACCTGCGATTGGTGAACGCCATCCTCCATTCCAACGGTCACATCGAGCGCGTGGGTGATCTGTGCGTCAACATCGCCAAGTTCGTGCTGAACGGGCTTCCCTATCCGACCAACTCACCGATGCTAACCAGGCTGCAGGAAATGGGAATTCGCGCCGGCGAGCTCTGGGACACGGCGCTGCGAGCGTTCTCGGGGCGCGACGCCGATCTCGCAGAGGAGCTTCCTTCCAAGGACAACGTGCTGGATCGGCTCAACCGCGGCATGCTCCAGGAGCTGAAGCAATACGCGGGTGACGAACAGAGCTTCGAGTGGGCCGTCAATCTGGTGTTGGTGGCTCGCTATCTGGAGCGCATGGGCGACCACGCCGTCGACGTCGGAGAGCGCACCTCCTACATGGTGACCGGGGTCATGCGCGAGTTCACCGACGCCTCCCACCCCGAAGACGACCTCCCCTGAGGCCAGCCGCCCAGCCCGGGCGCGAGGACGAAGCGGGCGAGGCGGACGAGGCCGGCGAGGCCGGTACCAGGCGCAGCAGCGTCGCCTCCGGCCGGCAGCAGAACCGGATTGGCGAGAAGCGCCCGTGGCCGAGCCCGGGGCTTACGTGCAACCAGGTGTTGCCGATTCGATGTAGCCCCTGGGATAGCGCGTTGGGCAGGCGGCAGTTCGTAACCAGCGACCCCCAGCCCGGCAGGCGCAGCTGGCCGCCGTGGGTATGTCCCCCCACGATCAGATCGAAGCCGTTCAGAGCCCACTCCGAAACCACGTCGGGAGCGTGCACCAGCGCGATTGCGGCGCACTCACCCTCAGCCCGGGCGATGTGAGATGTCGTGTGGCGCCCGAGGTAGGGGTCGTCCACGCCTGCGACCCTCACGCGGCCCCCAGCCGTGTCCACGAGCTCGGTGCGGTTCGTGAGAGCGACCCACCCCTGCCCCCGAAGCCCGCTCTCGAGCCCTTCGATCTTCGTCTGGTGAGGGGGTGGGGCAGGGGTCGAGGCGCTCAAGTACTTCAAGTAACCCTGGTGACTCGACACGAACAGGTCGTGGGACCCGAGCACATAGAAGCGTCCCAGCCTCGCTCGAAGCGGCTCGAGCGCCTCGAGCACGACCGGAATGCCTCCCTCCTCGTCGATCATGTCCCCTGTAAAGAGGACGAGGTCGACAGAGCTCCCGAGACGGCCGGCCAGGGCGTGGATCCAGCCTTTGAGATGAGACGTCCGCCGGGTCATGTGCGTGTCGGAGAGGTGGAGGATCGTCAAGGGTGGGCAGCCTGGGCGCACCTCGACGTGCCGGTCGATCAGCCGCAACCGGTAGGGCTCTACCAGGGAGTAGACGCCGACCCCCGCCCCCACGGCGAGGGCGGCGCGCGCTAATTGCATCGTTTCGAGCATACTGGCACTGTGAAATTGTCCCTGCGATACAAGATCGTTGGGGGCTTCGTCCTCCTCCTCTCGCTCATCGGCCTCCTAGGATGGGTCACTTACTCGTTGTTCGGGTCCCTCAGAGAGGTCCAGAGGCGAGTGTTCGACGACGCCGTGCCCGGGCTGGTGGTGGCCGATGAGATCGTCCGCTCCTACACGGCTCAGTCGGCCGCGATTCGCGGCTATCTCATCACCAGCAGTCCCGGGCAACTCAATGACTACCGCGCCGAAGTCCGGGCCGTCGCCGCCACCGAGAGGCGCGCGCGCGAACTGTTCGTCTCTCCGAGAGAGAGGACGCTGCTGGCGGCTCTGATCGAGGCCGGCGTGGAATTCCATCGCGAGGTGGACAAGCGGGTGCTGCCGATCGCCAAGGATGGCAACCGTGCGCTGGCGTTCAACCGCCTCGGCAGGGAGGCAGACAACGCCGTGGGGGATATCGAGGAGGCCGGCCAGAAGCTACGGCGCACCCAGGGGCGCGTCATGGCTCGCAATCAGCGCGGCCTCCAGGACCGCAGCGCTCAGGCCCTGGCCATTCTCCTGCTGGTGACCATCGGCGCAGTGCTGATCGGGCTGCTGCTCGCCATGGTGGTGTCTCGAAGGCTGGTGCAGGGTCTCCATCAGCTGGTGGACGCGGCCCGGGCCGTGGGCCGAGGCGACTTCGATCAGACCATCGACATCCGTTCCGGCGACGAGGTGGAGGAGCTCGCGACCCGCTTCACGGAGATGCAGGCGGGGCTCAAGCGTCTGCAGCAGCTCGCTCTTCACGACCGAGAGCTGGAGATCGCCGCCTCTATTCAGAAGAATCTGTTGCAGAAGAGCGTCCCCCATACTCCCGAAGTTCACCTTGCCCCGATGCAGCGGCAGGCCAACTTGGTGGGCGGGGACTGGTTCGATGTCGACTCTTCAGATGGCAGGCTCGCCGTGGTCGTGGGCGACGCCTCGGGGAAGGGCATCGGAGCTGCGTTGATGGCTACTGTGGCGTTGTCTGCTCTGCGGGCGGAGCGCGGCCTTGGGGGGGATGGCCGACGCGTCATTTCCCGGGCCAACCGGGCGTTGGTGGACGCCACCGACCCCGACTCCTTCGCCACCGTGATCTATCTCGATCTGGAGCTGTCCACCGGTGAAGCGACCTGGCTCAACATGGGCCACCCCCCCCCGTTCATCCTACGAGCCACAGACACGCCCGATGGCCCCCGAGGGCACTATCTCGAGGGTCCTCGCAACCGCGTGCTGGGCTGGTTCGAGGACCCCGGCCTGGAGCAGGGCAGCGTCACGGTGCGCCCCGGAGACCGGCTCGTCCTTTACACGGACGGCTGGCTCGAGGCCAAGTCCGTGGACGGCGAGACGTTCGGGGAGCATCGCTTCGCCGAGGCCCTCACGCGCCTGGGAATCCTGGGAGGAGAGGCGCTCGTGGAGGAGCTCACCCGGGAGGTGGAGCGCTTCGCGGCCGGTAAGCTGGACGACGACCTGACCATGCTGGTGGTCGAGTATCTAGGAGCTCCGGTGGGCAGGGGGGCAGGCGCGAAGCTGACAGGAGAAGAACAGTGGCACAGCAGAAGGTAGATATCCAGATAGAGGACGCTGAGGGCTATCGAATCCTCAAGCCCGCCGGCGATCTCGACGTCTACACGGTGGGATCGCTGCGCGATGTGCTGGGGAAGATGATCGAAGAGGAGTCGCCGCACGTGGTAGTAGATCTTGACGGCGTCCCCTTCATGGACTCTTCGGGTCTCGGCGCCCTCATGGGAGGTGTGCGAAGGATGCGTGAGGCTGGAGGTGATCTCGCCGTCTCCTGCACCAAGGAGCAGCATCTGAAACTGTTCTCGATTACCGGGTTCGGCGAGGGAGTGTCGATCGCGCCGACCGTCGAGGAGGCTGCGGCGGGTTTCCGGGAGGCGTAGTCCCTTTCGGCCCCCATAAATCATCCCAGCGGGCCATAACATTTTGTCTCGTTTCTCATTACCCTATACACATATCAAGGGAATGAAATAGCGAGGTGGGGGCTTTTGCTGGTTCTAGATTCGTCCGACGAAGACTGGCGCGCCAAGGCGCGCTGTGCCGCTTTTGATCCCGATCTGTTCTTTGCTCCAGGATCTCTGGAGCACAGAATAGCCAAGAGGATCTGCAGGGATTGTCCGGTGCGCAGACAATGCCTTCTCTACGCGCTGGAAACGCCGATCGATCACGGTGTGTGGGGAGGCATGACCGAACGGGAGCGCAGGCGTTTTCGCCGGCAGTGGGGGCCCGAGTGGCGGACCCTCATCGCCTAGCCTTTCACCGAGTGGTCGTAATGTGTCGCTATAGAGCATCTGACGACCACTCGGCAATTAGGTTCTGAGCGTCAGCTCCAAGAGAGTGCACTCGTCGCGCCAGCGACGGGCGGTGTCCTCCGGCAGACCGGGAATGTTCAAGCGCTTCTCTGCGACCTTCTCGGCCACCTCGTCCCACTCCGGGCCCGGCTCGAGCACTCTGACGTTGGCGGGGACCTCTCCGACACGGGCGTTCTTGCCCTTCCAGCGGAAGATCACGTCCACCTCGCGCAAACTCTCGGCCCCCGGGATGATCTGCTGGCGCTCCCCTGAAA
>Ga0136633_1001327_pt1 | contig 18332 bp, 14 predicted proteins | sample AntDrymeUQ832206_2_FD_105494 | JGI IMG/M metagenome (GOLD analysis project Ga0136633, IMG submission 105494) | Polar desert sand microbial communities from Dry Valleys, Antarctica - metaG UQ83 (22.06) | ecosystem: Environmental > Terrestrial > Soil > Desert | place: Antarctica: Dry Valley...
CGCTCGGCGCTCGGCGTTACGACACGTCGGTCAGGTAATCCAGCTTCCCCGTGCTGTCGCCGACCCCGGTGGTGGGCACGCCCATCCCCTCCATCAGCGTCACGTAGAGGTTGTTCATCGGGGTCTCCTTCTCGTAGACCACGTGCCGGCCGGTGCGCAGCAGGCCGCCGCCCTGGCCCACCACCATCACCGGCAGGTCCTCGTGGGTGTGGCGGTTGCCATCGCTCAGGCCGCTGCCGTACACCACCAGCGAGTTGGCGAGCAGGTTGCTGTCGCCTTCGCTGGTCGCCTTCATCTTGCCGATGAAGTAGGCGAACAACTCCGCGTGGAAGACGTTGATCTGCTCGACGCGTGCCATCCAGTCCTTGTTGTTCCGGTGATGCGTGAGCGGATGGTGCGGGTCGGGCACGCCAATCTCGGGATACGTCCGCATCGACCCTTCGCGCCCGACCATCATCGTGACGACCCGTGTCAGATCGGTCTGGAAGGCAACCACCTGGAGGTCGTACATCAACTTCACGTAGTCGGCAAAGGCCACCGGGATGCCGGTGGGCTTGTCGATACCCGGGCGCAGATCGCGTACGTCGCTCTCGGCGACCTCGATCTGGCGCTCGATCTCGCGCACGGCGTGCAGGTACTCGTCGACCTTGCGTCGGTCGCTGGCGCCCAGGCTGCTCGACAGCTGCCTGGTCCGCGCGCCGACCACGTCCAGGATGCTCCGGCGGTGCAGCATGCGTCGCTGGCGAGCGGCCGGGTCCAGGTGCGCGTCGGCACCGAACAGCCGCTCGAACACCAGCCGCGGGTTGGTCTCCGGCGGCATCGGCGAGTTCTCGCTGCGCCACGCCAGGCTGTTGCTGTAGGCGCAGCTGTACCCGGAGTCGCAATTGCCGACGGTACGCGAGTCATCGCAGCCCAACTCGATCGAGGAGAAGCGCGTCGCCCTGCCGAGATGCTGCGCGACGATCTGGTCGGCCGAGATGCCGTTGCGGATGTCGGCGCCGGCCGTCTTCTTGGGATGGACGCCGGTGAGATAGGACGCCGCGGCACGTGCGTGGTCGCCTGGACCATCGCCGAGCGCCGTGCCGTTCTTCTGCGCCAGGCCGGTGAGCACCAGCATGTCGTCCTTGTACGCGGCCAGGGGCTTGAGCACCGTCGAGAGCTCGAAGTTGGCGCCGACGCCCTGCGGCGTCCATCCGGTCATCGACACGCCGTTGGGCACGTACGTGAAGACGAGCCGCTTGGGACTGGCCGTCGCCGGGACCGCCCTGGCCAGCGCCGGCGTCATGGCGTCGAGCATCGGCAGGGCGATAGCGGTGCCGATGCCCCGCAGGAAGGTCCGACGGGGCAGGTGCGAGCCGGTGATGATCATGGCGCGGTCACTCCGGCGGGGACGGCCCGCCGCATCTGGAAAGGCAAACTCTTCACGATCTCGAGCACCAGGCCCGAGAACCGGTAGTCGTGTTGCGGCAGCCTGCTCACGATGCCACGAATGGTCGGCTTGTCGTGGCGCTCGAGCCCGCGTCCGAGCGCATAGGTCATCAGCTTGGAAGACAAGGCGCGGGAGAAGTCCTGTCGATCCTGCAGCAGGATGGTCCTCAGCTCCGAGGGCTGATGGAACGTCCGGCCATCGGGCAGCTCGCCCTTGGGGTCGATCGCGAACTTGCCGTCCATCGCCCGCCACGCGCCGATCGCGTCGTAGTTCTCGAGGCCAAAGCCAAGAGGGTCCATGCGCCGATGGCACGAGGCACACGTCGGGTTGGCGCGATGGGCTTCCATCTGCTGCCGTAACGACGCGGTCTGGCCAACCGCGCTTTCATCGAGCGCCGGCACACCGGCCGGCGGGTCGGGCGGGGGCGCGTCCAGCAGGTTGTCGAGCACCCATTTGCCACGCAGGACCGGCGAGGTTCGCGTGGCGTACGAGGACACGGTCAGCACGCTGGCCTGCGTCAGTACGCCGCCCCGCTGGCCGCCGGTGAGGTCGACGCGTCGGAACGTCGGGCCGCTGACGCCGCCCACGCCGTAGTGCGTGGCCAGACGCTCGTTGAGGAACGTGTACTTCGCATCGAGAAACTCGAGCACGCTGCGGTCCTGGCGCACGATGTGCTCGAAGAACAGCATGGTCTCGTTGCGCATCGACAGCCGCAGGTAGTTGTCGAAGCTCGGAAACTTGTCGCGATCGGGCGCGACCGATTCGAGCGCGCGAAACTGCAGCCACTGCCCGCCGAATTCCTCGACCAGTGACGAGGACCGGGGGTCGGCGAGCATTCGCCGCACCTGCGCCTCGAGGACGCCCGGCTGGCGCAGCGCCCGGCGGTCCGCCAGGCGGCGCAGCGGCGCGTCCGGCAGGCTCGACCACAGGAAGTACGACAGCCGCGACGCCAACTCGTGGTCGCTCACCGGCACGGCCGGCGCACCCGTCGGCGAGACGCGGTCGCGCTCGAGGCGGAACAGGAAGTCTGGCGACACCAGCACGGCCTGCAGCGCCACGGCCAGCGCCTCGTCGAAGGACTCGCCGTTGTGCTGCGCTCGTGCCATCACCGCCACGTACGGCACCAGCTCCTCGCGCGCCACCGGGCGGCGGAAGGCACGCTGGGCGACGGTGGAGAGGTTCTTGAGGCCGCACCAGCTCTGATGCGGTGCGGGCCTGCCAGCGCCGGGGACATGGCCGCAGGCGTAGATGGCCTGCAGCGCCTGCCGCGACGGCGTGACGTCAGGTTCGAAGGGGCCCGCCATCTCCAGCCGGCCGACACGCGCGGTGTTGATCGGCGCCTTGCTCAGCGCCTCCTGCCGCGCCTCGAAGTCCTTGCGCAGCTGCGCAAGGCGCTCCGCCGACACCGTCCGCGGGGGGGGCGTGAACTCGGAGACACGGTGCTGCTCCGGGTGCGTCGACGGGTTGGGGCCGCTGAAGCGTGCCGGCAGCCCGTCGAACAGGTTCAGCACCGTTGCCGCAATCCAGCGCTCGCCCGCCGCAAGCGGCACCTTGAACTCGAGGGTCTTGCCATCGAGTTCCTGCTCGTCGTCGTCAAAGGACGCCTGCGCGGCTGGATCGAGCCGCTGCTCCGCCGACAGCACACCGTCGACGTAGACGCCGATCCGCAGCGGCATCGAGCCGAGCGGCCGGCGACCGTTCATGAACACCCGCAGCAGGTACGTGCCGGGCACCGTCACCCGGTGACTGGCGTGTGCCGAATTGGGCAGGCTCAGGCCCGTGGTGTCGTACTGCGCGGGTGGCGTGCGCAGCGGGGCCACCACCGCGGTGGGCGCCTTGAGACGGACCAGCGTGGGAGCCTGCGTGTCATACCCGAACATCGCCGTGCGGACGACCTTCTCCGCGGCCACCATGTACTTCTCGAGCAACACCGGCGACAGCGACAGCACGTCGGCGATGTTGTCGAAGCCGTACCCGGCATCGTCCTGCGGGAAATCGTCGGCGGGACGCACGTCGATGCCAAACAGGTCGCGGACGGTGTTGTTGTACTCGGTGCGGTTGAGGCGTCGCGCCGTGACGCGGCCCGGGTCAGGCGGTGTCACACGCTCGAGGCGCGCGAACTCCTGCTCGATCCAGCGGGTCACCGCCTCGACGGCCTTCGGATCGGGGCGCTCTTCGTCTTCGGGCGGCATCTCGCCGGTCCGCAGCTTGAGCAGCGCATGTTCGACGTCGTCGACGTGCAGCGCCATCGCATCCGCGTTGGCAAGCCGTTCGAGATTCATGCCGCCCTTCTGCCGCTTGTCGTTGTGGCAGTCGGTGCAGTTTTTCTCGAAGAAGGGCTTGACGACGGCGTCGAAGGTGGCGCGATCGGGCTGGCGGTCGCCGGCCGCGGGGCCAGACGACGCGGTGGTGGCCAGGGAGGCCACGGCCACAAACAAGAGGATCAGTGCGCGTCGCACGGGGTTCCCGGCATTGTAAACCGGGTAGCCCGCATGCCGAGCAGGAAGATGGCGCCGCGCGGCGGGGCCTCAGGCAGGCGCGGTGACCACGATGCCGTTCACGCGAATCTCGAAGATGATCGTCGCGTTCGGCGGAATCGACCCGCTCCCCGTGCTGCCGTAGGCCAGCTCGGGTGGGATGACCACGCGTCGGATGCCGCCCACGCGCATCCCGAGCACTCCCTGCTCGAACCCACGGATCAGACGCCCCCCGCCCACCGTGAACTGGATCGGCGTACAGGTGCTTGGGCAGGACGTGTCAAACGCCGTGCCACGGTTGTCGGTGGCAGCCGTGCTGTAGAGCCATCCGAAATAGTCCGCGCTCACGGTCAGCCCGTTGACGATCTCGTCGCCAGTGCCCACGCTGACCTCAGTGAACGAGAACGGCACGTTGGCAATCCAGGTGGCGTTCTGGGTCGGCGCGGTCGGGCTGCTGCTGCTGCCACCGCACGCGGCCGCGGTCACAGACGTCACCAGACCGAGCAGCAGCGCGCGACGCGAGGAGCGGGTGTGTGCGCAAGTCATCCGCCGTCGAGGTTAGCAGAGCCGCGGCAGCCCGTTTGGCAAAAATTCTATCGATTTTGTGAAACGTGGCCCCGACGGCCACCAGCCCGGCCGTCGCGTCTGAAAGTCCGGCTTGCCACGAGCTCGTGCAGGCACGCCGGCGCCGTGCGCTCGGTGTGTGGTGTCAACCGTTCGGCGTCATCGGACGAATGCCTCGGGCAGGCCGCCGTCGACATTGAGCACCTGTCCGGTCACCCGGGCGGTGCCGTCCGACAGCAGGAAGTACGCCGCTTCGGCCTGGTCCTCGGGGGTGATCGGCTGGCGGATCAGCGTGCGCTGGGCGTAGAAATCGGCCAGCAGGCGCCGCAGGCTGTCGGCCGAGGCGCCGGGATCGAACGCGATCCCGTACTTGGTCAGCGACGCCATCACCCGATCTTTCGGAAACATCGTCGACCCTTGCACCACGGTGGCGGGGGCCAGCCCGTTGACGCGTACGAGCGGGGCCAGTTCCACCGCCAGCGTCCGCACCAGGTGATTGGCCGCGGCCTTGGATGCGTCGTAGGCCGCCGACCCCTTCTTGGCGACCACCGCATTGACGCTGGTGGTGAGGACCAGGGTGCCGGGCAGTCGTTGCGCGTCCCAGACCTGCCGGCATTCGTCAGCCACCAGGTACCCACCCATCACGTTGATGTCGAACGTGGTGCGCCACATCGCGTCGGTCACACGGCCCGTCGCATCCGGGGTTGGAAAGATGCCTGCCGTGACGATGACGTGATCGAGGCCGCCGTAGGCCAGCACCGTCTGCTGGACCAGATGCTGCACGCTTGCCCGGTCGGTGACGTCGACGGCCAAACCGATGGCCCGCCCGCAGCTGCTGATGCCGCTCCCTGCCACGCCGATGCCGGCGCCGTACGTCTCGGTGAGCTCTCGCGCGGTCGCTTCGGCGGTCGCCAGCGCCAGGTCGGCGCAGACCACATGCGCGCCCTCGGCGGCCACCCGGTGCGCCACGGCGCGGCCGATGCCGCTGCCGCCGCCCACCACGATCACCACCCGGCGCGCCATCGCCTTCTCGGTTGGCATGCGCTGCAGCTTGGCCTCCTCCAGCGCCCAGTATTCGATGTCGAAGGCTTCCTGCTGCGGGAGCGCCACGTACTCGTCGATCGCCTCCGCGCCACGCATCACCTCGACGGCGCAGGTGTAGAACTCCGCGGTGACGCGTGACTCGCTCTTGTCTTTCCCGAACGCGATCATGCCCAGCCCGGGGACCAGGATCACCGTCGGATTGGGATCACGCATGGGCGGCGAATCGGGGTGCCGGCAGGCCTGGTAGTAGGCCGCGTAGTCGCGCCGATACTGCTCGAGGCCTTGCGCGAGGTGGCGCCGCAACCCGTCCACGTCGCCCGTCGCCGGATCCCACGCGACATACAACGGCTTGATCTTGGTGCGGAGGAAGTGGTCCGGGCACGACGTCCCGAGCTCGGCGAGCCGACCCGCGTCGTGGCTGTTGACGAAGCGGAGGATGTGCTCGTCATGCTGCACGGTCGCGACCATCCGCGTGTGCCGCGACCCGTCCGCCGAAGCCATGCCGGCGGACGTGTCCGCGGGCGGGGCGAAGGCGGAGACCACGCCTCGCAGCCACGGCAGGACCTGCAGCAGTATGGCCTCACGCTCGGGCTCGGGGATGGGCGCGTACTTCTGCCCGCCAAAGGTCGCCTCCCCCTTGTCGCGCGCCGCAATGTACTCGGCCGCCCGGCTGATCAACGCCAGCGTCAGCTCGTAGCAGGCCTTGTCGGTCTCGGCCCAGTTGATCAGCCCATGCTGGCCGAGCACCACGCCTGTGGCTGCCGGATGTGCGGCCACCACGTCCTGCAACGTCAGGCCGAGCTCGAAGCCGGGCCGCTGCCACGTCGTCCACACCACGTCGTCACCGTAGATCTCCCGTGTGAGTCGCTCGGCGTGGCGTGAGGCGGCCACGCTGATCACCGCGTTGGGATGCATGTGGTCGACATGAGCCGCTGGGACGAACGCGTGCAATGGGGTGTCGATGGAAGTGGCGCGCGAATTGAGATTGAACGTGCAATGCGGGTAGAGACCGACCATCCGGTCCTCCGCGGCAGACTTGACGCCGCGGGCGTCCATCGCCGCGTACACACCCTGCAACAGCATCAGGCGGTCCTGATAGAGCGAGGCGAAGTTGGCGCGCGTGCTGGTGCGCAGGTCACCGCCCGACCCCTTCACCCAGAGGACGACCACCGACGCTCCGGTCAGCGGGTCGGCGTCGGTGAGCTTGGCCGAGGTGTTGCCCCCGCCCGTGTTGGTGATGCGTTGGTCGGCGCCAAGGATGTTCGATCGGTAGACCAGTCGATCGGCGGGAGACAGGGCGTCGGCGTGCGCGTCATCCCAGGCGTAGGTCACGTGAGGCATCTTCACCTATTCGTATCGGGACACGTAGAAGGCCGTGCCGGCGACCAGGTAGACCATGGTCGCGACCACCAGCCACGTCTGGAACGAGGGCAGGGTGGCGGCCACCCCGGCGGGCTCGAGATGCAACAGGCCCAGCGGCAGCCAGACACACGCGACAAGGGCGATGGCCGCCAGTCCGCCAGCCACCAGGACCGTCGGGCCGCCGCGCGCGTGCGCCGGCGGCGCCGGGCGCACGCCGCGCCGCTCGATCCCGGGGATCCCTGTGGCCCCGGCGGGGGCGGGCACGCGCGCGCCGGCCAGCGACGCCAGGCCCATGTAGGTGGCCATCGTCAACAGGTAGACCGGGACGAACAGGTAGAACAGGTGCAGGATGCCGGCCCGCTCGAGTGCCAGGCCGACCGCAACCGATCCCACCCATGCCGCCAGCGCAGGCCAGTTCAGGGCCCGGTCCTGGTAGTGCGCCCAGTAGCGGGTCAGGCCGATGCGGGGGAACAGCCAGTGCTCGGCCAGCACGATCGCGCCTGCCGGCGCGAGCAGCAGGCCGTACAACCCGACGAAGTCCAGCAATCGGGTGAAGACAAACGGAAAACAGGCAATGGCACTGGTCGCGACGCCGGCCACCAGCGTGACGCGCGCCCGCGACCAGTTCGGCGTGATCGCCTGCAGGGCCAGGCCGGCGCGATACAGCGTCGGGTTGGAGGTGGTCCACCCGGCGACGGTCACCGCGAGGATGCCCGCCCAGCCGAGGGTGGTGTGGGCGACCGCGCCCGAATCCAGGGTCGGCAGCGGCGTCTGCAGCAGCAGCGCCGCGCCGGCGCCCATCAGCCCGGCGCAGATCCACGCCAGGTAGTGGCCCAGGAACATGCCGACGCCGGTGATGAGGCCATACCAACTGCTCCGTGCGTAACGGAACAGCGCCATGTCCGACAACCCGCCGTGCATTGCCAGGTTGCAGATCCAGGCAAACGCCGCGATCTTCCAGAACCCCATCGGCGGACTGCCGTCAGGCGTGCGGCCGGTCCAGACCACGCGCTCGGCCAGCGTGAAGAAGTCCGACGTGTTGGACACGCCGGCCAGGCCGGCCTGGTGCGCGAGTGCCGGCAGGCCCACGACGGCGCCGGCGATGAACATCAGGAACATCCACGGCGCACAGACACTCGAGAACGCCGCCAGCTTCTTGAACCCGGCCATCGCCAGGCCGACGACGACGGCCCCGACGACCATGACGACGAAGACGAATCGGAGGTCCGTGGGATACCAGTGGACCTGCGGCGGGATGCCGAACGGGATGCGGACGGCCGAGGCCGACACCGTGATCATGCAGCCGGCCAGGATGCAGAACAGCACGGCGTTGAGCAGGTTGTAGGCCACCGTCAGCCACGGGCCGCCGATGCTGCGCAGATACCAGTAGAGCGTCAGCCGCGTCTGCACCGCGATCGGCGCGCACAGCAGCGTCCAGGTCAGCACCGCCAGGGCGTTGCCGATGGCCAGGCCGACGAACATGTCCCGCACGCTCGCGCCCCAGTTGACAAACATCACGCCGATGACGAACTCGGTAGCGGCCACATGCTCGCCTGCCAGCGAACCGGCAAAGTACCCGGGACCGACCAGGCGGTCCTCGGTCACCGGTTCGCGGTCGAACTCGTAGAGCGCGTCGAAGTGCTCGGCGGCCGACGATGTGGACATGGGGCGGAGTCTACAACGGGTGCTCGGGTGCCGAGACGGTGCCCGCACCAGGCAGCAGGCGTCAGGCGTTCCTGATGTACAGTCGCTTCCCCGGGAGGACGCCATGTCGCTCGAAGAGACCGCCGCGGCCGCGCTCGACCAGCTCGCCATCGAGCTGCCGTCGTGGGGTTTTGCCAACACCGGCACGCGATTCGGCAAGTTCGTGCAGGGGGCCGCGGCAGCCACGCTCGAGGAGAAGTTTGCCGATGCCGCACAGGTGCACCGGCTCACAGGGGCGTGTCCGTCGCTGGCGCTGCACGTGTTGTGGGATCTGCCGGACGGCCTGCGCGACGTCAACCGCGTGCGCGATCTCGAGCGCCAGCACGGCATCCGTGCCGGTGCCGTCAACCCCAACCTGTTCCAGGACCAGCGGTACAAGCACGGCTCGGTGGCCAACCCGGATGCCGCGGTGCGGGCCGAGGCCCTTGCCCGCCTGGGCGAGAGTGTCGACATTGCCCGAGCACTCGGCTCACGCGACGTCTCGCTGTGGTTTGCCGATGGCTCCAACTACCCAGGCACGCAACACATCCGAAAGCGCAAGCACTGGTTCACCGAAGCGCTCGGCATCGTCCATCAACGGCTGGCCCCGGGTCAGCGTCTGCTGATCGAGTACAAGCCCTTCGAACCGGCCTTCTACCATACTGACGTCGCCGACTGGGGCATGGCGCTGACGCTGGCCCGCGACGCTGGCCCGCAGGCCTTCGTCCTGGTCGACACGGGTCACCACTACCAGGGCCAGAACATCGAGCAGATCGTCGCCTGGCTGCTGGACCAGCAACGCCTCGGCGGCTTCCACTTCAACGACCGCAAGTACGCCGACGACGACCTGACGCTCGGGTCGATCGACCCGTATCAGGTGTTCCGGATCTTTCACGAGATCCAGCAACTGGCCTGGGAGCAGGGACAGGCGCCCGACCTGGCGTACATGGTCGACCAGAGCCACAACCTCAAAGGCAAGATCGAAGCGATGATCCAGACGGTGCGCACCGCGCAGGAGATTTGGGTCAAGGCCGCGCTCGTGGACCGCGATGCCCTCATGGCGCACCAGGACCACTGCGCGCTGATCGACGCCGAGCGCTGCCTCACCGACGCGTTCGCCACCGACACGCGCCCCCTGGTCGCGGCCTGGGCCGCCGCACGCGGACTGCCTGTCGATCCCATTACCGCCTTTCGTGACAGCGGCTACCTCGAAACCATCACCCGCGAGCGCGGCGTCCGCAACCTGTCTGGCGTGACCTCCTACGCGTGAGCGGCAGTCACTGGCGCATCGCGGCGTGTGACCTCGGCGCCACGAGCGGGCGCGTGATGCGCGCCGACGTGGACATTGCCGCAGGCACGCTCGCGCTCGCCGAGGTCCACCGCTTCCCGACACCGACCGTGATGCACGGCGATGGCTTGCACTGGGACGCGCCTGGCCTGTTCGACCACCTGCTGCACGGCCTTGCCAACGCCGCGGTGCTGCCGTTGGACAGCCTGGGCATCGATACCTGGGGCGTCGACTACGCGCTCCTGGACCACACGGGCGCCCTTCTCGGGCTGCCCTATCACTACCGCCATCCGCGCACCGACGGCGTGATGGACGCCGTGGTCGCACGCCTGGGCCGCGACGCCATCTACGACCGCACGGGCATCCAGTTCCTGCCCATCAACACGCTGTATCAGCTGGTGGCCGAACAGCGCGATGCCTCGGACCGGCTCGCGCGGGCGACGACGCTGCTGACCATGCCCGATTTGCTGCAGCATTGGCTGACCGGTGCGAGAGGCGCGGAGTTCACCAACGCCACCACCACCCAGATGCTCGATTGGCGGACTGGCCACTGGGCCCTCGACCTGCTGCAGGCACTCGACCTCCCTACGCACATGCTGCCGCCGGTGATGCCGCCCGGCACCCGCCTCGGCACGCCGCTGCCCGCATGTGTCGTCAAGGCCCCGCGCCTGGAGGGCGTGCCGGTGATTGCCCCGGCGTGTCATGACACAGGATCGGCCGTCGCCGCGGTGCCCTCAGGGGGCGGGGTGGCCTTTCTGAGTTCCGGCACGTGGTCCCTGCTCGGCACCGAAACGGCGGCGCCCGTGGTGAATGCCGCGGCCCTTGCCCACAATTTCACCAACGAGGGCGGGGTGGCCGGCTCGAACCGGCTGCTCCGCAACATCACGGGGCTCTGGGTGCTGGAGGGGTGCCTGCGCGGGTGGCACGCCGAGGGACAGACCTTCACCGTGGACGACGTCCTGAGCGGCGCCGCGCAGCGGCCGGCCTGCCGTTCGCTCATCGACCCCGATGCGGCCGCTTTCCATCGTGCGCCAGACGCCGCGGCCGTCCAGGCGTGGTGCGCACGCACCAACCAACCCGTGCCGGAGTCAGCCACGGCCGTGGCCCGCGTCGTCATCGACAGCCTGGCCCTGGCGTACAGGCGCGGCGTGGCCGACCTCGAGCAGGTCACCGGCACGCCGGTGCATACGATTCGGGTGATTGGCGGTGGCGCCCGCAACCGGTTGCTCAACCAGGCCACGGCCGACGCCACCGGGTGCCGTGTGCTGGCCGGGCCCGTCGAGGCGACCGCGCTTGGCAACATCGCGGTGCAGTTACTGGCGCTCGGGGCCGTGCGTTCGCTGGCCGAGGCACGCGCGCTGGTGGCCACCGCGTTCCCGCCCGACACGTACACACCCCGCAGCCGTCAGCCCTGGGACGACGCGGCCGCACGAGTGGCGTCCCTGCACACCGACCACTGACACCAGCGCGCGGCGCATTCCCGCGGAGGAAGTCGTGCGCGCGAACACGTGAGCGTTGCGCTGCGGCCGTGCCGCGTTCGGCCGCGCTGCGTGCTCAGCTGTCCCCGACGTCCTCGCCGAGCGCGTCGGGAATGTCGCCGGCGCCCTCCAGCCACTCGCTGACCACGACGATGTAGCCGTCGAGGTCGCGGACCTCGAACTCGACGTCGTGATAGGGCATGCGCTGCAGTGGACGCACGATCGCGCAGCTCTCCGACAGCGTGGCGTAGAGCTCGCGGATGCGGCCACCGGACAGGCGGACGTAGAGCGCCCAGCCAGGGGCCGGCCGAACCGCGTCCGGGCTGGCCGCCGCGCGCAGCATCAACTCGGCGCCGCCGCGCGACAGCAGCGCGAACTGGTAAGGCGGCCGTTGCGGAAATGGCGCGACGTCGAACCCGAAGGCGTCGCCATACCAGCGGGACGCCCGCTCGACGTCGGCAACGGCCAGCACGGCGGTCACGCACACGGGCTCGGCGCCGACGCCCTCAGCGGCCCCGGCACCGACGGGCGGCTCGGCAGCCTGTCCCAGGTTGGCCGGGCGGGCGTCGAGATCCTCCTGCCAGGCGGTGAACTCGCGAAGAAATCGTTCGACCGGCTCGATGTTCCAGGCTGGCGGGGGGACGAAGGTCTTGCGGGCCTCGGGCGAGGTCAGGGTGTCGTGGCTGTAGAGCGCACGCAATGCCGCCAGATCGGGACCGAGCAGGTCCGTGGACCGCGCCTTGAACTCCTCCCACGGCGGGTCGTTCAGCAACCGCATCTGCCGGTGGATGAGGCGGGCGTACGCGACCGTGATCGTCTCGTGGTAATGCTGCGGCTGGCCGGCCGAGATGGCCAGCCGCTTCAGCCCGCGGCGCAGGCGGGCGATGGCGGCGCGGAACGGCCCCGCCCGCAGGCACAGCCATGCCGCGCGGAAGTGCGCCTCGTGATCGAAGCTGGCCAGGTCCAGCGTGCCGGCGTCGAACTGTTCGAGGAACTCCGCGTCGCTCAGCATCTCTGTATCATGTGCGCCATGCGCATCCTGCGGTGCCTGACCGAGAACGGCCTCACGGTCCACGTGACCGAAGGCGAGAGGGGGAGCTATCACATGCTCCACGGCAACCCTGACGAGGGCTTCAAGACGACGCAGTCACACGCGGCCGTGAAGCAGATTCTGGCTCCGGTGGCGCCCACGATGATCTGGTGCATCGGGCTGAACTACCGGCGCCATGCCGAAGAAACCGGCGCGAAGATTCCAGAGCAGCCGGTGGTCTTTGCCAAGGGCCCGAACACGGTACAGCATCCCGGCGGCGCCATCGAGATTCCGCGACATCTCGCAAGCGAGCAGGTCGACTACGAGTGCGAGCTGGCCGTGATCATCGGCAGGGCCTGCAAGAACGTCCGGCCCGAGGACGCGCTCGACTACGTGCTCGGCTACACCTGCGCCAACGACGTCAGCGCTCGCGACTGGCAGATCAAGCGGGGCGGCAGCCAATGGAGTCGCGGCAAGACGTTCGACACGTTCATGCCACTCGGTCCGGTTCTGGTCACCCCCGAGGACATCCCGGATCCGAATGCCTTGCAGATCCAGACGCGGCTGAATGGCGAAGTGGTGCAGAACTCCAACACCGCGGACATGATCTTCGGGGTGCGCGAGATCATCGCCTTCCTCAGCGGGAGCACCACGCTGCTGCCGGGCACGGTCATCCTCACTGGCACGCCGGAAGGCGTGGGCATGGCCCGCACGCCGCCGCGTTGGCTGAGGCCCGGCGATGAGGTGACCGTCGAGATCGAGCATATCGGCGCCCTCACCAACCACGTCGTGCTCGAACCGGCTCAGGCCGGGTAGTGGCGGTCGCCCCGCCCACCACGCTGGTCGGCCGTCTCGGGCAACTCGGGCCCGGCCTGATCATCAGCGCGGCCATCGTCGGCTCCGGCGAGCTGATCGTCGTTCCCAAGCTGGGGGCGTCCACCGGCTTCGCCCTGCTGTGGTTCCTCGTGCTGGGCTGCGTGCTGAAGGTGTTCGTGCAGATCGAGCTGGCCCGCCACGCCATCGCCCACCAGGAGACGACGCTGGTATCGCTGGACTCCATGCCTGGGCCGCGCTGGCGGATCTCCTGGGTCCTGTGGGCCTGGCTTCTCATGTACTGCGGCACGGTGCTGCAGGTGGGCGGCATCATCGGCGGCATCACCATGATCTGCGGGATGCTCGGCCTGGCCTGGCCACCCTGGGTGTGGCTCGTGCTGACGACCGGGTCAGGCATCGCCTTGCTCGTCTCCGGACGTTACGCCCCGGTCGAGCGGTACTCCACGGCAATGGTCGCCATCTTCACGCTGTCGGCCATGGTGGCCGTGGTGGCGCTGCAATGGACCGAGTTCCACGTCACGGCGGCGCAGATGAAGGAAGGCCTGTGGCCGGCCTCCACCACCAGTTTCGGCCTGGCCTTTGCCGCCTTCGGCGTGACCGGCGTCGGCGCCTCCGAGCTGATCTACTACCCCTACTGGTGCCTCGAGAAGGGGTACGGCCGCAGCGTCGGCCCGCCGCCGTCCGGGGGCCTGTGGAGCGAGGCGCGCGCGGGATGGGCGGCACGTGCCCGCGGCTGGCTCGGCGTGATGCGCCTCGATGCGTTCGTGTCGATGATCATCTACACGCTGGCCACCGTCGCGTTCTACGTGCTGGGCGCCGCGGTGCTGCACCAGACGGCCCGCGACGTCCCCGACAACGAGTTGATCGGGCGCCTGGCCGAGATGTTCCTCCGGTCGCTCGGCGACTGGAGCCACGCGCTCTTCCTGGTCGGCGCCCTGGCCGTGCTCTTCTCGACGTTTTTCGTGGCCACGGCGTCCAACGCCCGCCTGCTCGTCGATATCGGCGGTCTGCTCGGCGTCCCTGCCGCCGCGACACCGACCGCCGAAGCCCGGCGCAAGGCCATTCAGGTGAGCGGCGTCCTGCTGCCGCTGGCCTCGGCCACCGCCTACGTCGTGTGGCCACAGCCGATCACGCTGGTCCTCATCGGCGCGTTCGGCCAGGGGCTGATGCTCCCCCTGCTGGCTGCCGCGGCCCTCTACTTCCGCCACCGACGACTGCCACCGGACCTGCTGCCGTCGCGCGGCTGGACGGTCGCGCTCTGGACCTCAGCCATATTGATTGCCTCGGTGGGCGCCTACCAGCTGGTCAAGGCGTCCGGGCTGGTCTCGTAGCGCCACCGCTCTGCGACGAGGGTGTCGGCAGACGCGGCCGCACGGGCCGCACCGAATGCGGACCGGATGACCCCGAGCCGATAGCCCTCATATGATTGGGGCCGTGACTAGCCTCCGCCACTGGGCGCCTGTATTGCTGATCGTCGGCGCCACGCTCCTTGTCACCGGCGCGGCGGCACAGCCCCAGGTGCCTGGGGCGGCCCCCGCGCCGCCGGCCGCCGGGCGGCGGGTGTGGACCGTGCTGACGCCGGGCGGCTCGCAGCCGCTGCCGATCAGCGTCGCGAACGGCCGCGAGTACGTCAGCGCTGCCGACCTCACCGGCGTCCTCGGGCTGGTCCTGCGCGAAGACCGCGCCGGCGGCCTGGTCATCACGATGGGCACCCGGACGGTGGTGGTCTCGCTGACGCAAGGGCTCGCCTCGGTGGAGGGGCGCGTCGTCAGCCTGCCCGGCCCGCCGGTGCGGCAGGGCACCACCTGGCTGCTGCCCATCGAGCTGGTCGAGCGGGCGCTGGCGCCGGGGTCCACGCCCCGCATCGACGTCCGGCGACGCTCGGCACTGATGGTCGTCGGGGCGGTGAGCGTCCCGGCGGTGACGGTCCGTGCCGAACCCCTGCCGACAGGCACTCGCCTCACCGTCGTCGTCTCGCCCGCCGTGCCGCAGACGGTGGTCAATGAAAGCGGCCGCCTGCTGGTCCGCTTCGCCGCCGATGCGCTGGATGCCGACCTCACCGGAGTCATCGCCTCGCCAGTCCTGACTGGCGCGCGCGTCCTGCCGCCGGCCACGGTCGAACTCGCCCTTGGGGCGTCGTTTGGCAGTTATCGCGCCGCCGAGCAGCGGGACGGTACCCAGCTGCGTCTGACCATCGACATCCTCGCGACGACGACCGCGCCTGCGCCCAGCGCCGACCCCACGGCCACCGCGCCAGGCGACGCACCGCCGGCTGCGCCGGTCGAGACCCCGCCGCTGCTGCCCGAGTCCACAGGGCTGCGGACGATCGTGATCGATCCGGGCCATGGCGGCAGCGAACAGGGCGCGCGTGGACCCTCCGGGACGCTCGAGAAGAACGTCGTGCTGTCGATCGCCCGGCAACTGAAGACGGCCATCGAGGCCAGGCTCGGCATTCGCGTGTTGTTGACGCGCAGCGGGGACGAGACCGTGGCGCTGGACGCACGCGCCGCGTTTGCCAACAACAACAAGGCCGATGTGTTCATCAGCATTCACGCCAACGCGTCGGTGCGATCGTCGGTGACCGGCGCGGAGGTGTTCTACGTGACCCTGGGCGAGTACGGCAACGCCGCGCGTGGCAACGCCGCCGAACCTGGCGCCCTGCTGCCGACGCTGGGCGGTGGCCAACGCGCGGTCGACCTGATCCTGTGGGAGATGGCGCAGTCGCAGCATCTCAACGAATCCGCGCGCCTGGCCAGCACGATCGAGGGCGAGATGCGTCAGCGGGTGCCGATGTCGCCGCGCGCGATCCAGCAGGCGCCCTTCCGTGTGCTGGTCGGCGCCAACATGCCGGCCGTGCTGGTGGAGACCGGCTTCATCACCAACCCGGTCGAGGAAAAGCGCCTCAACACCCCTGAGCACCAATCCCAACTCGTCAACGCGCTGCTCGCGGCCGTGGTGCGCTTCAAAGACAGCAAGGCGCGGGTGGCGAGCCCGCCGACCTCGCAGCAGGGCCTGCGCTGATGCGACGCTCGCTGATCGTGGGCCTGCTTGGCCTGATGACCGCCGTCCTGATCGGCATCGCCGGCGTGGTGTTCATCCCCCGCTGGTTCGCGCCAGCCACCGTCGAGGTGCCGCGCGCGGCCGACCCGGCGGCTGGTGAGACCACCGGGCGTATTCGCGCCAGCCTGTTCTACGTGGCCGAGGACGGCCTGCGCCTGACGGCGGTCGATGCCGACGTGCCGTATGGCGCGTCGCCGGCCGACCAGGCGCGTTCGCTGGTCGAGGCCCAGTTGCAGCCGGCGCCCCCGCCCCTGGCGCAATCGATCGCCGAAGGGACCAAGGTGCGTCAGGTCTTTGTCGCCGAGGACGGCACCGCATTCGTCGATCTGTCCAAGGAGGCCGTGGCCAACCACCGCGGCGGCAGCCTCGATGAACTGTTCGCGGTCTACGCGATCGTCAACGCGGTCACCGTGAACCTGCCGGCGGTCAAGGGGGTACAGATTCTGGTCGATGGCCAGGAAGTGGAGACACTGGCCGGCCACGTCGATCTCCGCCACCCGCTGACCAGGAACATGCGATGGGTCGGCAGCGCAGGCGCCAGCGCGACGACGGAGGAGCAGGCCGGCGCCACGCCCGAACCCGTCAAGACGCCACAGCCCTGAGCCGCGGGGTGTCCGACTGCGTGGGTGCCGTCCTGTAGACTGGGTGGGACATGCCCCGCACAGATGGACGCGCCAATGACGCGCTTCGCCCCTGCACGATCACGCCCCACATCTCGCTGCACGCCGAAGGTTCGGTCCTGGTCGAGACCGGACGAACGCGCGTCATCTGCACGGCCAGCGTGGAAGACCGGGTACCGCCGTTCATGCGCAACAGCGGCAAGGGCTGGGTGACGGCCGAGTACGGCATGCTGCCGCGGGCCACGACGACCCGCGTCCAGCGCGAATCGACCTCGGGCAAGGTGGGCGGACGCACGCAGGAGATTCAGCGGCTGATCGGGCGCTCGCTGCGTTCGGTGGTCGACATGCCACGTCTCGGCGAGCGCACCATCTGGATCGACTGCGACGTGATCCAGGCCGACGGCGGCACGCGCACGGCGGCCATCACCGGCGGCTTCGTGGCGATGGTGCTGGCGATGCGCCACATGACCGAGATCAAGCAGATCAAGGAAATCCCGGTCAAGGACTACCTCGCGGCCACCAGCGTCGGCGTGATTGCCGGCGTGCCGATGCTCGACCTGGCCTACGACGAGGACTCCAACGCCGACGTGGACATGAACATCATCCGCACCGGCGACGGACGCTTCATCGAGGTCCAGGGCACCGCCGAAAAGGAGCCGTTCGCGCGCGCGGTGCTCGACCAGCTCCTCGATCTCGGCGGCAAGGGGATCGACGAACTGATCGCCCTGCAGGCGACCATTGTCGGCGACATGCTGAAGGTCAAGCCCCCGACCAGGGCATGAGCACGCCGGTCCGCCTGCTGGTCGCCACCAGCAATGCCGGGAAGATGCGCGAACTGTCGGCGCTGTTTGCCGACGTGCCGTGCACCCTGCTGTCGCTGGAGGATCTGGCGCAGGCGATCCCGCTGCCCGACGAAACCGGCGACACCTGCACCGACAACGCGCGCCTCAAGGCCACGGCGTACGCGCTCGGCTCCGGCCTGCCGTGTCTCGCAGAAGATTCCGGGTTCGAGGTGCAGGCGCTGGATGGTTTGCCGGGCGTGCGGTCGGCGCGCGTGCCTGGCGGCAGCGATGAGCGACGCAATGCCTGGGTGTACGCCCAGCTGGACGCGCGTGGCAGCCGCCAGTCGCGTGCCCGCTTCGTGTCGGTGCTGGCCCTCGCTCGCAGCTCCGGGGAGATCGTTCACGTGGCCGAAGGCGAGGTGTCCGGCCTGATTGCACCCACGCCCCGTGGCACCAACGGCTTCGGCTACGACCCCATGCTGTTCTACCCGCCGCTCGGCCGGACGTTCGCCGAGCTGACGCAGCAGGAGAAGGCCGAGGTCAGTCACCGGGGACGCGCCGCCCGGCTCATGCACGACTGGATCCGCACGCATGTGGACACGCTCAGCAGCTAGGGCCGCCGTTGTGCACCGGCGCCCGCCTCACGCGCCCGGGGAGACGCACCGCTCGATGAGCGGACCC
>Ga0136633_1001328_pt1 | contig 18324 bp, 15 predicted proteins | sample AntDrymeUQ832206_2_FD_105494 | JGI IMG/M metagenome (GOLD analysis project Ga0136633, IMG submission 105494) | Polar desert sand microbial communities from Dry Valleys, Antarctica - metaG UQ83 (22.06) | ecosystem: Environmental > Terrestrial > Soil > Desert | place: Antarctica: Dry Valley...
GAAGAGCCGCGACCTGACGCCGTACGTCATCGCCCGGGAGACTGCCGGCGACCGTCCCAGCCCGCCCTGGATGGAGGTCATCTCCTCGCAGATGCGCGTCCTGGTCCACAACCTCCCGAGCCGCCAGGTGATCGACACCCCGGTCCAGGAGCAGCTCATCGTCGAGCTCTACTCCAAGTAACACAACTTCACAGCAATCCCCTCTCGTGCGGGACTCGCCACCCCGTACACCCCTCGCGTCGTCATATGGCGGACGACGCGGACTGTCTGGAAGGACACAGCGTGCTCATCGCACAGCGCCCCACCCTCACCGAGGAGACGGTCACCGACCGTCGCTCGCGGTTCACCCTCGAGCCGCTCGAGCCCGGCTTTGGCTACACCCTCGGCAACTCGATCCGCCGCACCCTGCTCAGCTCGATCCCCGGCGCGGCGGTCACCAGCATCCGCATCGACGGTGTCCTGCACGAGTTCACCACTGTCCCGGGGGTGAAGGAGGACGTCACCGACCTGATCCTCAACCTCAAGGAGTTGGTCGTCTCCTCCGAGAGCGACGAGCCGGTCGTCATGTACCTCCGCAAGCAGGGCCCTGGCCCGGTGACCGCCGCTGACATCGCGCCGCCCGCGGGTGTCGAGGTGCACAACCCCGAGCTGCACCTGGCCACCCTCAATGGCAAGGGCCGGCTCGAGGTGGAGCTGACCGTCGAGCGTGGCCGCGGCTACGTCTCCGCCGTGCAGAACAAGCAGGCCGGCCAGGAGATTGGCCGCATCCCGGTCGACTCCATCTACTCGCCGGTCCTCAAGGTCACCTACAAGGTCGAGGCCACCCGCGTCGAGCAGCGCACCGACTTCGACCGGCTGATCCTGGACGTCGAGACCAAGAACTCGATGACCCCGCGTGATGCCGTTGCCAGTGCCGGCAAGACCCTCGTAGGGCTCTTCGGCCTGGCGCAGGAGCTCAACGAGCAGGCGGAGGGCATTGACATCGGCCCGTCGCCGACCGATGCCGCTCTGGCTGCCGACCTGGCTCTGCCGATCGAGGACATGGACCTCACCGTCCGCTCCTACAACTGCCTCAAGCGCGAGGGCATCCACACGGTCGGCGAGCTGGTCTCCCGCTCCGAGGCGGATCTGCTCGACATCCGCAACTTCGGCAGCAAGTCGATCGACGAGGTCAAGGTCAAGCTGCACCAGATGGGCCTCGGCCTCAAGGACAGCCCGCCCGGGTTCGACCCGTCGCAGGTCGCCAACAACTTCGGCGCCGACGACGACGATGACCAGGGCGACGACGGCTCGGCCTGGACCGAGACCGAGCAGCTCTAAAGCCTCGATCTGGTACGACGGCAGCGGGCCTGTTCGACAGCCTGAGGTCGTCGTACCAGATGCAGGGCTCTTCGCTTGGAACGGACAATTGAACAGCACGGCAGACAGGGCCCGCGCGACCGCGTCGGCGCCCCCACGGGACTCGCCCCAGACCCTGGGTAGTGAGTCCCCGCATCTGAAGGAGAAGCCATGCCCACTCCCAACAAGGGTCCCCGCATGGGGGGCAGCCCCGCGCACGAGCGGCTCATGCTGTCCAACCTCGCGACGTCGTTGTTCGAGCACGGCCGCATCACCACGACGGAGTCGAAGGCGAAGCGGCTCCGGCCCTACGCCGAGCACCTCATCACGTTTGCCAAGCGCGGTGACCTGCACGCGCGTCGTCAGGTGCTCAAGCGCCTCAACGACAAGACCGTCGTGCACGTGCTGTTCGACGAGATCGGTCCGCGCTACGTCAACCGCCCCGGCGGCTACACGCGCATCGTGAAGCTTGGGCCACGCAAGGGCGACAACGCCCCCATGGCCATCATCGAGCTGGTCGAGGCGCTGACCATCGCGCAGCAGGCGGTCGGCGAGGCCGAGAAGGCCCGTGGCACCAAGAGCGCTCCGAAGAAGGCCCCCACCGGTGCGACTGTCGAGGCCGCGAAGGACCTGGCTGCGGAGTCCCCGACTGCTGCCGCTGTGGCCGCCGAGGCTGAGGCGGCTGAGGCGGCTGAGGCTGAGTCGCCGGTCGTAGAGGATTCCCCTGCTGCTGAGGCTGATGCCCCCGTCGCCGCTGAGGCCGAGGAGACCCCTGCGGCTGAGATCGAGGCGCCTGCTGCTGAGGCTGAGACCCCCGCTGCGGAGGAGCCCGCCGACGAGGCTCCCGCGGCTGAGGCTTCGGGCGACGATGCCCCGAAGGACGATGCCCCGAAGGACGATGCCCCGAAGGACGACGCGTAACCAGCGCTTCCGACGAGCCCGTCCCCCCCGCGCGGGAGGGCGGGCTCGCCGCTTTCCCGCAGTCATCTGTCGGGGGGCAGGCCACACCGGTGCGGTTGCGGATCGACCTGTCTTACGACGGGACCGCTTTCGCGGGTTGGGCGGCTCAGCGCGACCAGCGGACGGTGCAGGGGGAGCTCGAGCAGGCGCTGGCCCGGGTGCTGCGGCGCGACGACCTGCCGCACCTGGTGGTTGCCGGCCGCACCGACGCAGGCGTACACGCCCGCGGCCAGGTCGCCCACCTGGACGTCCCGCATCCGCCACGGCTCGGCGAGCACCTGAACGGAAGCGTTGAGGTGGTTTCGCCCTCCCGCAGCACCTCGAAGGCTCCGTTCACGCAGGGGCCGGGAGGGTGGGACGTTTCCGCGGTAACGCCTGGTGAGCGTGCTGACCACGCTTCCGCGGAAGCGCCGGCCGAGCTGCTGGCTGAGCTCACGGCACCCACGGCCGGCCAAGCCCCGCTGCTGCGTCGGCTGAACGGGACCTTGCCGCACGACATCCGGATCCGCAGGGTCACGCTCGCGCACCGGGACTTCGACGCGCGGTTCTGCGGGCTGAGCCGGACCTACAGCTACCGGATTGCCGACCGGCCGGAGGCCGTCGACCCGCTGCGGCGCTTCGACACCCTGCACTGGCCACGCCCCCTCGACCTCGCGGCCCTCCAGGAGGCCTCCGCTGGCCTCGCTGGTCTGCACGACTTCGCGGCGTTCTGCAAGAAGCGCGAGGGCTCGACCACGGTGCGCTGCCTCAACCGGCTCGACTGGGTCCGCGATGACACCGGCGTCCTGATCGCGACTGTTGAGGCCGACGCCTTCTGCCACTCAATGGTCCGATCGCTGATGGGAGCGCTGATCGCCGTCGGCGAGGGCCGCCAACCGGTGACCTGGCCGGCGTCGCTGCTGACGCTCACAACCCGGTCCAGCGGTGTCCTGGTAGCCCCGCCCCAGGGACTGACGCTCGAGCGGGTCGACTATCCGCCCGACGACCAGCTCGCGGCCCGCCAACGGGTGACCCGTAACCCGAGGGCCTGACCACGTGGTACGGCTCGGGTGCGGTCAGTGCAACGTGCCGAAGCTAGACGACGTGCAGCCGTATGCGTTCGTCGAGCTGCCGGAGGTCGCCCGGGTCACTCGTGACGACGGGAGTGCCCGTGCTCAGGGCCACGATAGCGACGTGAGCGTCCACCGTGTCAGACGTCCGTGCGCTCCCGAGCAACACACCAACGGCTCGGGCCGCCGCCGCGTCGAGGCTGATGATGTCAACGTCCCGAGAGCGCAGCAGGCGGGCAAGTCTGGCCTGCCGAGGGTGGCGCCAAGCCTGAGCAACTACTCCCGCAGGGATGAAAACGCTTTGCTGGGCACGACTGACGCGATCCAGCAGAGCCAGCAGCCGCCCGTCGCCTCGTTCCAGGGCGATGAGGGCACCCGTGTCGAGCGTGACGCTCATGCCTTGCTGCGTCGGCGTCGGGGCTTGGCGGCCGTTCCGTTGAGAACCGCGTCCGCCCAGGCGTAGTCGACCGCTGAGGGATATCCGTCTTCGACTATCCATTCGGCGACCAGATCGGCGAGCGCGTCTTCCTGCTGCCGTCTCGCGAGAGCCTCAGCGACGTACGACGACACGCTCGCGGCGCGCCCCTCACGGACGGCTTGCTTCGCGGCGTCGATCAGCGGCACCGGCAGGCTCACTGCGATCTTCCCCGTGGTCGTCATACCAGAATCATACTCCCGTATGTGGGTTCACGCGGCACTTGTCCACAGCCCTGAAAGCCCGACGAAGTGCCGCCTGGTCTCGCGGGCACTGCTGACAGCCGCGATCATGCAGCGCCGATGACTGCGACCAGGCGGTCCAACGACAGATCCAGGCCCTCACCGCCCAGCTCCCGACCCTGACCAAGCGCGCATCGGTTCATGAGTCAACGAAGCGGGCTACGCGCGCATCTTGACGTGAGTCACCAGGCGTAGGCGAGCGGCCTGGTGCGTGCCGCTACTGCGCCGCCCGATGCGTGGTGCTGGACCCGGCCGACGTTTGTGGGGGACTCGCCGACGCCCCCGCTTCCCGTCGTACCAGAGGGAAGTCGGTGGACGTTGCCGCGACACTGGTGGGATGGGGTACGTCGACTGCCAGTCGCTGAGCTACGTGCTGCCCGATGGGCGGGCGTTGTTCGAGGACGTCAGCTTCCGCGTCGGTGACGGGACCAAAACCGCGCTGGTCGGCGCGAACGGCACCGGCAAGACGACCCTGCTCCGGCTCATCGCTGGCGACATCGCGCCCAGTGAGGGCGCGGTGGCCCGCGACGGTGGGCTGGGTGTGATGCGCCAGTTCATCGGCTCGATCCGCGACGACACCGAGGTGCGCGACCTGCTGCTCGACCTGTCGCCGGAGCCCATTCTTAAGGCTGGCCGCGCCCTGGAGGCGGCTGAGCTCGCCATGATGGACACCGATGACGAGAAGACGCAGATGCGATACGCGCAAGCGCTTTCGGACTGGGGCGACGTCCACGGATACGACGCTGAGGTGACGTGGGACGTCTGCACCATGGCCGCTCTCGGCATGACCTACGACGCCTCGATGTACCGCAAGCTGCACACCCTCTCCGGTGGCGAGCAGAAGCGGCTCGCGCTGGAGGCGCTGCTGCGCGGGCCGGCGCAGGTGCTGCTGCTCGATGAGCCGGACAACTACCTCGACGTGCCGGGCAAGCGCTGGCTCGAGGCAGCCCTGGCCGAAAGCTCGAAGACGGTGTTGTTCGTCAGTCACGACCGCGAGCTGCTGCACAACGCCGCCACTCGGGTGGTCACGATCGAGGCGCACGGAGCCTGGGTCCACGGCGGCGGTTTCGGGACCTACGCCGAGGCGCGGCAGGCTCGGCGCGAGCGGCTGGCCGAACTGCACAAGCGGTGGGACGAGGAGCGCGAACGACTGCGCAAGCTGGTCATCACCCTGCGGGAGCAGGCCAAGATCAGCCCGGACATGGCCAGCCGCTACTCCGCGATGAAGACCCGCTTCGAGAAGTTCGAGACGGCCGGTCCGCCGCCGGAGCAGGTCGTCGACCAGAAGGTGACGATGAAGCTGCGCGGCGGCCGCACCGGCGTGCGCGCCATTACCGTCGAGCAGCTCGAGCTGACCGGCCTGATGAAGCCCTTCGACCTCGAGGTGTTCTACGGCGAGCGGGTCGCGGTGCTGGGGAGCAATGGCAGCGGCAAGTCGCACTTCCTACGGCTGCTTGCCAGTCAGGACGTCAAGCACACCGGCGTGGCCCGGCTGGGTGCCCGCGTCGTCGCCGGCTGGTTCGCGCAGACCCATGACCAGCCTGAGCTGTACGGCAAGACCCTGACCGAGGTGCTGCACCGGGGTGAGGGCGATCGCAGGGGTCTTGACCGGGGGCAAGGGATCGGGGCCCTGCGGCGCTACGAGCTGCAGGAGCAGGCCGACCAGGTCTTCGAGTCGCTGAGCGGTGGCCAACAGGCGCGGTTCCAGGTGCTGCTGCTCGAGCTTGGCGGCGCCACGCTGCTGCTGCTCGACGAGCCGACCGACAACCTCGACCTCGCCTCCGCCGAAGCGCTCGAGGAAGGCCTCGAGGGCTTCGACGGGACCGTGCTCGCGGTCACCCACGACCGGTGGTTCGCCCGCGGGTTCGACCGGTTCCTGGTGTTCGGCTCAGACGGCACCGTCTACGAGGCTGACGAGCCGGTCTGGGACGAGGGACGGGTCGTCCGTGCGCGTTGAGGCCTAGTGCCCTGAGGGAGGCTGCTCCGATTTCGGCGTTACCCACGAGACGTACACAGTTCGACCACTCGGCGTTCGATGGGCCTCGATGAAGAAGGCGCAGAGCACCTCGGTCTCGTCCTTGCGCAAGACCGGTAGATCGAGATCGACGTTCAACGCGTGGGCTTCCCCCGTGGTGAGGTGCCGCGTGAAGCCAGCGACGTGTGCCTCCCGGAACCGGGGAGGAACGATGGCGACGACCCGCCTCCCCACGAGTTCCTGCGGGTCCCAGCCAAGGGCGTCGGCGAGCGGCCGACTGATGGCGATGATGCGGTTGCCGTCATCCGCAGCGACCACCCCCCGGGTCGAGTTCGCGACCTGCAGGGTGTCCCAGTCCACGGTCCACGGTTCACCTGGATGCAGAGCCGTGAACCGCTCTGCATCGGTGCCTTGCCACGGTGCCGCGGCCAGACCGCTGAGCTGTGCGATCGCTTGCTCGCAGGCCCAGTCCCGGACCGCCACGATCTCCGGGAGGCCGGGCCGGGCCAAGGTCGCTCCTGCGGTGGCGAGGCGTTCGGCCTCGTCGAGCACGTCCTGCAGCGCCGCGAAAGCCCCTGCGTCGTCAGCGTCGACCCAGAGGTCGACGTCCACCGATATGGGTACCTCAGCGAGGCGCGCCGGGTGGTTGTCGGACAACGGGTTTCGGGCGCGCCCGGCAGCCCGTGCCTCCTGGAGAGCAGCATCGACTGCCCTTTGGAAAGCGACCCGTGCCCGCTCTGCCGCGGCGACGTCGGCGTTCGAGCGTCCCTGGGCTGCTGGCAGCAGGGCGAGCTCTCGAAGTAGGGCATCGTGTCGCTGGCTTGCGGCGATCCACAGGGTGGAGGGCAGGTTCAGGAGCTGAACGCAGGTCCGGCTCTCCTCGGGGTCAGGCGCGGCGAGGTCTGCGATGACCTGGTCCCACTCGCCGAGTGAGAGCTCACGGTCCTCAGCAGTACCTCTGATCACGAACCAGACGACCTTGCCCCCGTTGGGCGTCGCAGTCGACCCATGCTCCTGGGTGAGGGCTGCCACCAGGCCCATGCCCCGGCCGGTCGTCGCCTCGACGCCACGCTCGCGCTGCGTGGGCATGACCGGGCTGTCGTCAGCGATCTCGACGCGAAGCTCGTCATCGCAGGTTGCGCTGACCCGAAGCTGGGTGTGGGCATGCAGGATCCCGTTGGTCACCAGCTCGGTGACGGCCAGCTCGGCAGCTTCGAGCCACTCCTCACGGCCGCACTCGCGGACGAGCTCCCGGATCAGCTGCCGAGCCTTGACAGCGCTGATCGGCTCCGGCGGCAGCTCCAAGACGCGATGGCCCACCAAGGCGAGGGGCTCCTTCCCGTCGTGCGGCACAGCCGGAGTTGATCGACTGCAACCCTGACACATCCCACGCGCGATCACAGCCGCCCTGACATCTGGCGACATCCCGCCGACGTGTGTGCAGCGCCTTGAGTCGCTACCCTCGCCGACGTGGCGCAAGTCCCCAGCGGCGAGGTCACCTTCGTCTTCACCGACATCGAGGGCTCGACTGCGCTGTTCCACGAGCTGGACGAGGACTACCTCACCGTCCTGGCTCACCACAACGACCTGCTGCGCGGTGTCTGGGCAGAGCATGGCGGCGTAGAGGTCAAGACCGAGGGCGATGCCTTCTTCGTGGCCTTCCAAGATGCCTCGTCGGCTGTGGCCGCCGCCGCCCGCGGTCAGCACGTGCTCGCTTTGGCCGAATGGCCGCACAGCCGCCCGGTGCGGGTCCGGATGGGCATGCACACCGGTACGGCGGTAGTGGTCGACAACGACTATGTGGGCCTCGACGTGGCCCAGGCCGCCCGGGTCGCCGCTGCGGCCCACGGCGGACAGGTGCTGCTGACCGAGGCCACCGCTGCGGCGTGCCACTTCGACGAAGAGCTCGGCACGCACGACCTCGGTGAGCACCGCCTCAAGGACTTCCCCACCACGAGAAGGCTGCTGCAGCTGACCGGGCCGGGCCTGGCTGCGACGTTCCCGCCACCGAGAACCACGACCGCCCGCTCGCACAACCTGCCGCGGCCGCCGAGCCCGCTGGTCGGTCGCCTTTCCGAGCTCGAGCTCGTGCAGCGCGCCGTCGTCGGTGACGCCCGGTTGGTCGCCCTCACCGGCAGTGGGGGTATGGGCAAGACCCGACTTGCGCTGGAGGTTGGCTGGTCGGTGCTGGGCTGGTTCCGGGAGGGCGTGTGGTTCGTCGACCTGGCAGCGCTGACCGATGCCGCGGCGATCCCCACCGCCCTGGCACAGGCGCTCGGTCTGAGCGAGCGGTCGGGCGCCTCACCGATGGAACTTCTTGTCGAGCGGCTCGGCACGGGACCCTCACTGTTGGTCCTCGACAACCTCGAGCAGGTGCTAAACGGTGATGGCATCACGGTCGTGTCGGATCTGCTCGCCGGCTGTGCCGACCTCACCGTGCTTGCCACGAGCCGGGAGCGCCTTCGGTTGCGCGGTGAACACGAGATCGTGCTGGACGGCCTCGACGTCCGCGACGCGTCCGAGCTGTTCGTGGCCAGGGCTAGGGCCGCAGATTCATCCTTCACCGGTCCGACAGACCAGGTGGCGGCTATCTGTCGGGCACTCGACGGCATCCCGCTCGCACTGGAGCTGGCCGCAGCTCGGGTGAGGGACCTTGACCTCCCTGCCCTGCTGGCGGAGTTGGCCCATGCCCTTGACCTCCTGACCGAGGGCGACCTCGACCTGCCCGCGCGACATCGGACGATGCGCGCCACCGTCGCGTGGAGCTGGCGGCTGTGCGACGACGAAGAGCGCGCCGTGCTGCGGTCCATGGCGGTCTTTGCCGGCAACGTCGAGCCGGTCGCCATCGAGGCCGTACACGGGCGCGTGGCGAGCGCCACCCTCGAGCGACTGATCGAGCGCTCGATGGTGGTGCGACGCGGTGATCGGCTCGGTGTGCTTGTGCCCATCCGTGCTTTCGTCGCCGAGCAGCTCGATGACACCGAGCGCGACCAGTTGGTCAGCGCTCACACGGACTACTTCGCCGAGCTGGCGGTCGCGGCCGCCCCCCAGTTGATCGATGTCGATCAGGTGGCCTGGCTCGATCGCCTGGACGCAGATGCTCCCGACCTCGAGCTCGCCGTGCGGCGTGCCACGCCGGACCGCGCCTTGGCGACGGCGGCGGCGCTGGCCCGGTGGTGGCTGAGGCGCGGCCGCTGGTCAGCCGGCCGGGAGCTGCTCGCCACTGCACTGGACCGGGCGGGGGTGGACGGTGATCAGTTGACCCGCTCCCAAGCCACGGCTGGTACCGCGGAGCTGGCCATCTTGCAAGGCCGTCCCGACGAAGCACTCTCCCTCCTCGAGCGCGCCGAAGGGCACCCGGAGGCGGTCGCCCTGCTGGCCAACCTTCGGGGGTTGGCCTACAGCACGAAGGGCGAGTTGGACGAGGCCGAGAGCTATTTCGAGCAGGCACAGGCGGCGGCTGCGAAGCGCAATGACACCAGGCTGGTCGCGCTGGCAGCAAACAACCTGGGCCAGATCGCACACAAGCGCGCCGTCGCCGCCGCGAGCCGGGGGGGGACCGTGGACGATGCCGTCCGCGACCAGTTCGGCCGTGCCCGCGAGGCCTGGTCAGGGGCCCTGCGCTGGGCGGAAGGTGCCGGAGACATCCACTTTGCCCTCAAGTTGCGGCTCAACCTCGCCGCGCTGGAGATGGCACTTGGCGAACCGGCCGCCGCCAAGGCCGCGCTGCTGGAGGCTCGCGCCCTCGCCGAGACGCTCGGGGACACAGCCTCCCGGGCCCGAGCCGACGCCAACCTCGGCCGGCTCGCGATCGAGACCGACGACGACGCGGACGCCGTGCGTCACCTCAGTGCTGCGCTAGCCGCCGCGGAGGAAGTGGGCGATGTGGCCCTCCAGGGCGCCGTCCTCTTCTACCGGGCCATCCACCTCGTCGAGGGTGGCGACCTGCGGCAGAACCTGCCGTACATCCGGCGCAGCATCGCGCTCGCCGAGCAGCTGGGAGACCGGACGGTCGTCGAGCAGCGACAGGAAACGCTGGCCGAGCTCCTGAAGAGGATCGCCGCGGCGGCCGTCGATCAGCCGTAGGGGCGACCGCTGGCTGGCTGGCTCAACCCTGGCGACCAACACGCCGCTGTAGCGCCAGGCAGGCTTGAAGGCGCCGACCCTGGCACTCGAGCGCACCATCGTGACCTGGAACCGGTCGCTCGTGAAGGCGATCTGGTCGCGAAAACCGCTGACCTTGACCGTGCCTTCAAAGCTGTCCCAGCCCGAGGGGTTATATGGCTGGGTGGCAGTCAGGTACGCGGTACCGGACACCGAGTCGTTGGCGGCGTGGAGCACGTTGTTGCTCGTGATCGCGTACGTGTACACCTCGCCTCTCGTTACGGGATCCCCGCCGTTCGAGCGGTTGCTCACCACCACGGTGAGCAAGCCGCTGAAGTCGAGACCCATGGTGTCGGGGAAGCTGCCGATCCCCTCGGTGGTGCCAGAGAGGACGCAGGTGGCAGGTGGGGGACAGAGGACGCCGGCCTGGCTGGGGGACAACGCCCCCGAGACGCCGAGGATCATGGCCACCGCGGTGAGGATGAGAGCGATCTGTCGTCGCATGCCGGCCTCCAGGCGTCCGGTCCCCGGACCGACCGAGAACGTCGAAAAGGGATAGTGGCACCAGTGCGACGGCCCGTCTACGTGACGGCCAACACGTTCAGCACCCCTACTGACCTGGCAGCCCCAGGGTTGCCGCCCGGTGACTCTGGGTAGTTATCCGCCGAATTGCTCTGCTAGCAACCCGAGAGGCTCTCATGGCCGGCAAGGCACGCGGTCGGCTGCTGCTCGGGGCGGCGCTGCTCGGCACGGCGTCTGTCCTGTGGTCGCGGGCTCCTCGGCCAGACCGCCCTGCGGGGGAGGAGGACTCGGATCCGGTGCTGCACCTCCCGTCGTCGCCCCCTCCACAGATCCCACCGCGAGAGATCCCGCCAGAGATCCCATCGCGAGCACCCACGTCCCGCCGACGCCGGCCCGCCCGGCACCAGGCGACCGCGCGGGGTCGCCTGGTGCCCAACCTCCTGCTGGCGGCGGGCGCGGCGCTGGTCCTGGTGAGCACCCCCGTCCTGGCTCAGGGAGCGGCCGCGCTCAGGTCCCCCACCGTTCCTATCACGGCAGCGGCGGACGTCATCAACGCGCCGACGGCGACCCCACCCCTCGTCCAGCCCCAGCCCCGGCCAACGGCCGCCCAGGCGCCGGCGACACAATCGCGGCCCACCGCACTGTCTATCCCTGCGCTGGATCTGAACGCTCCGTTGATGGCACTGCGACTACAACCTGATGGCCGGCTGCGGACGCCCCCCTTGTACGACGTGCCGGGCTGGTTCGACGGTGGGCCGCTGCCGGGGAGCCCTGGCGCCGCGCTGATCGTCGGTCATCTCGACTCCACCAAGGGGCCCGCCGTGTTCTACCGGCTGGAGCAGCTGCGGCCAGGGGACCTGATCAAGGTCCGCCAGCAGGACGGCGCAACGGTCACGTTCCGTGTCGATCGACTGGACAGCTTCCGCAAGGACAGCTTTCCCACCGCTCGGGTCTTCGGTGACGTCGCAGCGCCCGAACTTCGCCTGATCACCTGTTTCGGATCCTTCGACAAGGAAAAGCGCTCCTACACCAGCAACCTCGTCGTCTCGGCAAGTCTCGTCACATCCCCGACCGACGATCCCGTCGCTCGGATCACGGCACCAGCTAAGCAGGAGGCATACGCATGACCGCAACCCAATGGAAGACCCGTTCCGGCGCACTGCTGCTCGTCGTGGCCGGCCTGACGGTGGCGTCGTCAGGCACTCCCGCGATGGCGGCGGAGTCCCAGGGCAACTCCGGGACGATCAAGGTGGCCTTCCCCACCGCCAGCACGGACCCCAACAACGATGCCAAGCCGGGGTGCACCGTGCGGCTGGACTTCTACGGCTTCAACCGCGGGAGTTACAACGCGGTGTTCCATGCCGCAGCTCCCACCGGCAGCAAGCAGGTGGCCAGCGGTTCGGTGCTGGTCACCCAGCCCAGGACGCCAGCCAGCCGCTACCAGACCGGCAAGCGGTTCACCCTCGATGTCTCAGGGCTGACACCGGGCAAGGCCGGCTACCACTTCAAGGTTGACGTGACCAATGCGGCACGCACTTCGGGTGGCAGCAAGAGCAAGAGCTTCACCTTCGACTGCCGACCCGGCGGTGCCGTCTCCTTCACCGGCGGCAGCGGCTCGCTGTCCGGTGGCGGCCACACGCATGCTCGCCGGACCGCTCCGGTCGGTGGCTTCGACACCGGCGGTGGTGGCGCCGCTGACAGCGCTGCCCTGCCGCTCGTGCCGGCTGCTGCGCTGCTGGGCGGCCTCGGGCTGCTCGGAGTTGGCTTCGCGCTTCGCCGCCGCACCCTCTCCTGATCGCTGCACCTGAGCGGGGCCCACGAATGGGCCCCGCTCAGGTGTGCGCCGCCTCCGTCGTACTGTGTCCGGGGCTTTTGCTGCCCGGGGAGGCTCTCGGGTAGTCTTGAGCGCTGTTGCGCGGCGCGCCGTTGACGCGTGCCCGACGCCCTGAGCCAGTCGTAGTCGAGAAAGAAGCAGACCCGTGCGCACGTACCAGCCCAAGCCGTCCGACGTGACCCGTCAGTGGCATGTCATCGACGCGAGCGACATCGTGCTCGGCCGGCTTGCCAGCCAGGCCGCGATCTTGCTGCGCGGCAAGCACAAGCCCTACTACGCGCCGCACCTTGACACCGGCGACTTCGTCGTCGTCATCAACGCCGGCAAGATCGTGATGACCGGCAACAAGGCCGCGCAGTCGCGGGTGCACCGCCACTCCGGCTACCCCGGTGGCCTCACCAGCACGCCCTACGCCGTGGTCCTCGCGACCCGCCCTGAGCGGATCATCGAGAAGGCCATCAAGGGCATGCTCCCGCACAACACCCTCGGCCGTCAGATGGCCAGCAAGCTCAAGGTCTACGCCGGCCCGACCCACCCCCACCAGGCGCAGAGCCCGGTTCCCTACGAGCTCACCCAGGTTGCCCAGTGACAGTTCAGCAGGATCTCGTCCAGACCGTCGGTCGCCGCAAGGAGGCCATCGTCCGGGTGCGTCTCGTTCCCGGCACCGGCCAGTACAAGCTCAACGGCCGCACCCTCGAGAACTACTTCCCGAACAAGGTCCACCAGCAGGCGATCAACGAGCCGTTCGTGACCCTCGAGAAGTCCGAGCAGTACGACGTCATCGCGCGCCTGCACGGCGGCGGCATCAGCGGCCAGGCCGGCGCCCTGCGCCTCGGCATCGCCCGCGCTCTGATCGCACTCGAGCCCGACGACCGCCCGGCACTCAAGAAGGAGGGCTTCCTGACCCGCGACTCGCGGATCAAGGAGCGCAAGAAGTACGGCCTCAAGAAGGCCCGCAAGGCTCCTCAGTACTCCAAGCGCTAGTCGTCCGCCGAGGCGGTCTCCCTGGGGGAGGCCGCCTCGCGGCGTGTTCAGGAGGTACACGTGGCGCGGCTGTTCGGCACCGATGGCGTCAGGGGACTCGCGAACGGAGACGTCCTCACCCCAGAGCTGACCTTGCGGCTGACCGCTGCCGCCGGTGCCCGCGCGGTCGCTGAACGACGCACGGCCGAAGCGCCCTTTGAACGCCCGATCGTGGTCGTCGGCCGTGATACCCGACCATCCGGTGAGATGCTCGAAGCCGCAGCGGTGGCCGGGTTCACCAGCGCCGGCTGCGACGTCTCTCGGCTCGGCGTAGTCCCGACGCCGCTGGTCGCGCACGCTACGGACCGCTGGCACGCCGTGCTGGGTCTGGCGATCACCGCCTCCCACAACCCGATGCCCGACAACGGGCTGAAGCTGTTCGCCGCGGGTGGCCGCAAGCTCAGCGATGCCGAGGAGAACGCGCTCGAGCGCGACCTCGAGACGGAGCCGCTTCGGGCGACCGGCAACGACGTCGGCCGCTCCTACGCCGACGGCCGCCCAGCACGTGTCGAGGCCTACCTCACCGACCTGTTGAGCAGCGCCGGATCGCTCGACGGGCTGCACGTGGTGGTCGACGGAGCACAGGGCGCTGCCTGCGAGCTAGCGCCCGAGGTCTACCGACGAGCCGGGGCCAAGGTCACGGCGCTGCACTGCTCGGGCGATGGCCACTTGATCAACGACGGGTGCGGCGCGACTCACCCGGAGTCGCTCGCGGCAGCGGTAGTCGAGCTCGGCGCAGATATCGGCATTGCCCATGACGGAGACGCCGACCGCTGCATCGTGGTCGATGGCTCAGGAGCGGTCCTCAATGGCGACCAGGTCCTGGGACTGCTCGCCCTCGCCCGCAAGGAGTCGGGCCTGCCCGGCAGCGACGTCCTGGTCGCCACCGTGATGAGCAATCTCGGGCTGCACCAGGCCATGACCGCAGCCGGCATCACTGTCCTGCAAACCGCTGTCGGCGACCGCTACGTCCTGGAGGCCATGCTCTCCGGCGGCCACCAGCTCGGCGGTGAGCAGAGCGGCCACGTCGTGATGCTCGACTACGCAACGACCGGTGACGGCCTGCTGACCGCGCTGCAGGTGATGGACCGGGTCGTCCGCACGGGCACCCCGGTCGGCGAGCTGGCTTCGGCGGTGCAACTGCTGCCGCAAGTGCTGGTCAACGTGCGAGCCGACCGAGCGCGCGCCACAGCACCCGACGTGCAGGCAGCCGTGGCTGAGATGGAGCTGGCCCTCGAGGGCAAAGGTCGGGTGCTGCTGCGCCCCTCCGGCACCGAGTCGCTCGTGCGGGTGATGGTCGAGGCGCCGACGCAAGAGCAGGCCGATGCGGTCGCTCAGAGACTGGCCAGCGTGGTCGGCGCGTGAGGAACCTGACCTACGAAGGGGCCCGCGCGCGGGCGGCTGCGGTCACCGTGTCGTCGTACCGGATCGAACTTGATCTCACCCAGGGGGACACGACCTTCCTGTCCCGCACGACGGTCAGCTTCCGTGCCGAAGCGGGCGCGGCCACGTTCCTCGAGCTGGACTGCGCCTCGCTGATCAGCGCGACGGTCGATGGCCGGCCATTGACATTGCAGGGCAATCGGATCGCGCTCGACGGGCTCGGCGGCGACCACGTGGCCGTGGTGGAAGCGCGCTGTGCCTACACCCGATCCGGTGAGGGACTGCATCGCTTCGTCGACCCTGCCGACGGTTTCGTCTACGTCTACGCCCAGGCCTTTCTCGATGATGCTCAGCGGATCTATGCGTGCTTCGACCAGCCGGACCTGAAGGCCACGATGCAGCTGTCGGTGCGTTCTGACCACCTGGTGCTGTCCAACACCCGCGGCACCCTGGTCGACGGGGTGCACGTCTTCGAGCAAACTGTGCCGTTGTCGACCTACCACCTGACCCTGGCCGCCGGGCCGTGGCACGGCGAGCAGACCAGGCACGACGGCATCGAGCTCGGCGTGTGGTGCCGCGCGTCGTTGGGGGAGTTCCTCGAGGCCGACGAGCTGTTCGGCATCACGCGAGACTGCCTCGCCTTCCAGCAGAAGGCTTTCGGGTCGCCCTATCCGTTCGGTGACACCTACGACCAGGTCTTCGTGCCGGAGTTCAACGCCGGCGCCATGGAGAACCCCGGCATGGTGACCTTCAACGACGAGACCTTCGTCTACCGGTCGCGCACGACTGAAGGCGCCCGGCGGCTGCGCGCCCAGGTCATCGCCCACGAGATGGCCCACATGTGGTTCGGCGACCTCGTCACGATGCGGTGGTGGGACGGGATCTGGCTCAACGAGTCGTTCGCGGAGTTCATGGGCGTCGAGACCACCGACGAGGCAACGCGTTTCTCCGGTGCCTGGGCCGACTTCTGCGTCGGGCGCAAGGCGTGGGGCTATCGCGCGGACCAGCTGCCCACGACGCACCCCGTCGACGGCGTGGTGACCGACAACCGCGCGGCGCTGCAAAACTTCGACGGGATCTCCTACGCCAAGGGCGCCTCGGTGCTCCGCCAGCTGGTCGCCTTCGTCGGCCACGAAGCGTTCTTCGCCGGCCTGCAGGCCTATCTCGCCAAGCACGCCTTCGGCAACACCGACCTCAGCGACCTGCTCACCGAGGTGGAGGCCGCCAGCGGCCGTGACCTGTCCGAGTGGGCCCGCTCGTGGCTCAACACCACCGGTGTCGCGACCCTGCGTCCGCGGTTCACGCCCGACGGCCTGCTCGTCGAGCAGCAGTCCGCGGTCCTGCGCTCGCACGTCATCTCGGTCGGCGTCTACGACGACGTGGACGGCCGGATCACCTTGCGCACGAGGGTTCCGGTGGAACTGTCCGGTGCGGAGACGCTCGTCGCGGGCGTTGAGCCTGCCGACCTGGTCCTGCTCAACGACCTCGACCTGACGTTCGCCAAGATCCGCTTCGACGAGCGCTCGCTGCGCACTGTCCTGACGGGCCTGGGTCGGATCGACGACCAGCTGGCGAGGGCCTTGTGCTGGGGCGGGCTGTGGGACGCGGTCCGTGATGGCGAGCTCCCGGCTCGCGATCACGTTGCGGCGGTGCTGGCCTCTGTCGGGGCGGAGCAGGACCCGGCCCTGGCGGGGACCCTGTTGGGCCAGGCCGTCACCTCGGCCACGACGTTCGCCCCCCCGCCCGAGCAGGAGGCGTTGGTTGCCGCTATCTCTGCAGCGTGCTGGGCGGCGCCGGTCGAGGCCGGAAGTGACCTGCAGTTGACCCGTGCGCGCGCTGCGATCGCGACCAGTTCGTCGCCGGATCTGCTGCGTGGCCTGCTCGACGGCTCCCAGGTGCCGGCTGGGCTCGTGGTGGACACCGAGCTGCGCTGGCTGGTCGTCCGGCGTGCCGCCGCGATCGGCGCTCTCGATGCCGAGGAGATCGACCGGGAGCTGGCGAGCGACCCCACGGCCAGCGGTCAGCTCCAGGCCACGACGGCCCGTTCGTCGATCCCGTCGGCCGGGGCCAAGCAGGACGCCTGGGAGCTGCTCGTCGGCGGCACCGCGAGCAATGCCCAAGTGCGTGCCATCGGTCCGGGCTTCTGGCAGCACGGCCAGGACGACCTGCTTAGCCCCTACGTCGACCGCTACCTCGAGGTGCTCGCCGCAGTGTGGGAGTCGAGCTCGCCGCAACTCGCTGCCTCCATCACCAAGCAGGGCTTCCCCGCGTCGCTCGTCGTACCGGACGTGGCTGATCGCATCGCGGCTGTCCTCGATCGGGCCGAACTCGCTGCCGGCTGTCGCCGGGTCCTGCTGGAGCACCACGACGACTTGTGCCGGGCTCTGCGAGCCCAGTCCGCCCCACCTGTCTGATCGTTAGCACCGGCCAGGCGTTGGCGTGAGCGTGCCGATGATCAGACAGGCGTGCAGATGATCAGACAGGCAGGGGGGCGGGGCTAGCCTCTAGGGCATGTGCGGGATCGTGGGCTACGTCGGACATCAGCAGGCGCTCGACGTCGTGCTGAGCGGGCTCCGTCGGGTCGAGTACCGCGGCTACGACAGCGCCGGCGTGGCGATCCTGAGCCCGGAGGGGCACCTGGCCGTCGAGAAGCGCAAGGGCGAGCTGGTCGAGCTCGAGAAGGCGCTCGAGGGCCAGGATCTGAGTGGCACCCTCGGCATCGGGCACACCCGGTGGGCCACCCACGGCGCGCCCACCGACGACAACGCCCACCCGCACGTCGACTGCTCCGGCGCGGTCGCTGTGGTCCACAACGGCACCATCGAGAACTTCGAGGTCCTCGTGCACGGGCTGGAGCTCCGCGGCCACCGCCGGGCCAGCGAGACCGACACCGAGGTCGTGGCCCACCTCGTCGAGGAGAGGTACGACGGAGACCTCGCCGCAACGGTCAGGGGCATCTGCAAGGACCTGCAGGGCTCTTTCGTCCTCGTCATCAGCCACCGCGACGAGCCCGACCTGGTGGTCGCCGCCCGCCGCAACCTGCCCTTGGTGATCGGCCTCGGCGAGGGCGAGAACTTCGTCGGATCCGACGTCACCACCTTCATCGCCCACACTCGCGAGGCTCGTGCGGTCGACCAGGACCAGGTCGTGGAGCTGCGCCGCGACAGCGTCGTCGTGACCGATCTCGACGGGAACCCGGTCGACGGTGACACCTACCACGTCGACTGGGACACCGCCGCTGCCGAAAAGGGTGGCCACGAGTTCTTCATGCTCAAGGAGATCGAGGAGCAGCCCGCGGCCGTTCGGGAGACCCTAGGTGGCCGGCTCACCGACGAAGGGCTGCTGCACCTCGACGAGCTGGCGATGAGCGACGAGGACATCCGCGGCATCGAGCAGGTCGTCATCATCGCCTGCGGCTC